>Ga0157370_10008352_pt1 | contig 11168 bp, 10 predicted proteins | sample C35metaG_FD_113463 | JGI IMG/M metagenome (GOLD analysis project Ga0157370, IMG submission 113463) | Corn rhizosphere microbial communities from Kellogg Biological Station, Michigan, USA - C3-5 metaG | ecosystem: Host-associated > Plants > Roots > Rhizosphere > Soil | place: USA: Michigan... | reverse complement strand
TGAGCCCCGCATGCCGATCTGCGCGAAGTCCTTGACCGGGTCGTAGCGCAGCTTCGGCAGCGCCGGGTTCATCGCGTGCGTCGCGATGTAGCCGAGCATGAGCGTGTAGCCGTCGGGCGCCGCGCGCATCACGTACTCGCTGGCAATGGCCCCGTTGGCGCCCGCCTTGTTGTCGACGATGACAGGCTGCTTGAGGATGGCCGACATGGCCTGACCGACGACGCGCGCCATGGCGTCGTTGGCGCCGCCCGCGGCGGTCGGCACGACCAGCGTGATCTGCTTTTCAGGAAAGGCGGCGGCCGCGCTTGCGCAGGTCAGGCATGCCCCCAGCGCGACGGCGCCAAGGAAGCGAATTTTCTGGATCTTCAATTTGTCTGCTCCGGTGGATTTTTGAAAGCTCGGGAGGCTCTTGCGTGGCCCTGGTGCGCATGTTCTTCCGACGCCTGAGTTCTGTAAATTGCATGTTTAGGATCGATTGATGCACACTGTCTATCAATCAGATCGAGTCGGAGCACTGCCATGGCCATCAACTTCAATCTCAACGACCTGCAGGCGTTCCGCGCGGTGGCGGAACTCAACAGCTTTCGCAAGGCCGCCGAGGCGCTGCACGTCTCGCAGCCTGCGTTCAGCCGCCGCATCGAGAAGCTGGAGGAGGCGCTCGGCGTGAAGCTGCTCGACCGCACCACCCGTCGCGTGAACCTGACCTCCGTGGGGCGCGAATTCGACCGCAAGGTGCAGCAGCTGCTGGACGACCTCGATCACACGCTGCTGGGCATCCGCGGTGTCGCGGCCACGCGCATGGGCGAGGTGAAGATCGCCTGCGTGCCGTCGACGGTCTACTACTTCCTGTCGCAGGTGATCTCGCGCTACCACGAGCGCTACCCGAAGATCCGGGTCAAGGTACTCGACGCGAGCGCGAACGAGGTGCTGGCGACCGTCTCCAGCGGGGAGGCCGACTTCGGGCTCAACTTCGTGGGCGGGCAGGAGCCGGACATCGAATTCAAGCCGCTGCTGGAGGAGCGCTTCGTCGCGGCCTGCCGGCGCGACCATCCGATCGCGAAGAAGCGCCGCGTGAGCTGGACCGAGCTGGCGCAGTACGACTACATCTCGGTGAGCAAGGCGTCCGGCAATCGCCTTCTGCTGGACCAGGCGCTCTCGGAGGTGGCCGGTCGCCCGCAGAGCATCTACGAGACCCAGCATGTCACGACGATGCTCGGCCTCGTCGAGGCGGGTCTCGGGGTCGCGGCGGTCCCCTCGATCGCCATGCCTGACGCGGACCATCCGCTGCTGGTGAGCGTTCCGCTCCACGACCCCACCATCACCCGGACGATCGGCCTCATCCGGCGCAAGGGCCGAAGCCTCTCTCCGGCCGCGCAGCAGCTCTACGCCTTCTTCTCCGAGATGAAGGCGAAGCGCGGCAAGCCGGGAGGCCGCCGCGCGGAGACTGCAAAGGCCGAGGGCACGCGCGCCTGAGGCCCGCCGGCCGCCTGGGCGATCAGGGCGTCGGGCCGGCGTGCCCCAGCGGCGCGGCGAAGTCCTTTGGGCCTTCTTCGAGCTCGTGCTCGGTCCTGGCGTAGTTCGCGGCCAGCTCGCGCTGCAGCACCTCCCGGTCGCAGGCCTTTTCCCAGATGGAGACGACGATGCACGCCACCGCGTTGCTGATGGTGCTGGTGAGTGCGCGTGCCTCGGACATGAAGCGGTCGATCCCCACGATCAGCGCGACGCCGGCCACGGGCAGGTCGGGCATGACGGTGAGCGTGGCCACCAGCGCGACGAAGCCGCTGCCCGTCACGCCCGCCGCGCCCTTGGAGGTGAGCAGCATGATGCCCAGCATCGAGCCGATCTGGAGCCACGACAGGTGGATGTCGCAGGCCTGGGCGATGAACATCGACGCCAGCGTCAGGTAGATGGCCGTGCCGTCCAGGTTGAACGAATAACCGGTCGGCAGCACCAGCCCGACCACGCCCTTCTTGCAGCCGAGCCGTTCGAGCTTCTGCAGGAGCCGCGGAAGCACCGGCTCGCTGGACGAGGTGCCCAGCACCACCAGCAGTTCCTCCCTGATGTAGCGCAGCAGCTGCCAGAGCTTGAATCCGTGCAGGCGCGCGAGTGCGCCGAGGATCACGACGACGAAGAAGATGCAGGCGACGTAGAAGGTTCCGATCAGCAGGCCGAGCGATCCGATGGACTTGATGCCGTAGCGGCCCACCGTGAAAGCCATCGCTCCGAAGGCGCCGATAGGCGCGAGGCGCATGATGATGCCGAAGGCGGCGAAGAGCATGTGGGAGAAGCCGTCGATGCCGTCGAGCACGGGCTTGGCGGCGCTTCCTATGCGGGTGAGCCCGAAGCCGCAGAGCACCGCCAGCAGCAGCACCGGCAGCACCTCGCCCTCGGCGAACGCGCCGACGAAGGCGTTGGGGATGATGTGCATCACGAAGTCGGTGAACCCGTGGATGTGGACCTGGTTCGCGAAGCGTGTGGCAACCGACGCATCGAGGTTTCTGGGGTCGATGTGCATCCCGGCGCCCGGCTCCAGCAGGAACACGGTCACCAGGCCGGTGAGGAGCGCCAGGACCGTCAGCGCATAGAAGAGCCCCATCGCCTTGAGCAGGGTCTTGCCGATTTCCTTGGAGTCGCCCAGCGAGGTGATGCCGCTCACGATGGTGCAGAACACCACCGGGGCGATCATCATCTTGACCAGCTTGACGAAGCCGTCGCCCAGCGGCTTGAGCGCGGCGCCGAACTCGGGCCAGTAGTGGCCCACCGCGATGCCGAGGATCAGGCCCGCGAGAACCTGCACATAGAGAAGTTTCGATAGCTTGCGGATGTTCATGACCTTGTCTCCGGGGTGGGGGCGCACGAATGCATGCCGGTCTGCGCCGGCTCCGTCTGCTGCGGTGAAGAAGGCGAGGGCGGCGCTCAGCCGCGCGCGGCCAGCACGCGGTCGACCATGACGCCGGCCTGGCCGAGGTGGTTGGCCGGCTCGCACATGGCCTCGAGCTGCGCGCGCGTCACGTGCCTGCCGATCTCGGTGTGCGCGGCAAGGATCTCGATCAGTGGCCGGTTCTCGGCGATCGCCTGGCGGCACAGGTCGTACACCAGGTCGTGCGCGTACTCGCGGCCGATGTAGGGACCCAGGCCCATCATCACGGCCTCGGACATCACCAGGCCGTTGGTGATGTCGATGTTCGCGCGCATGCGCGTGGAGTCGACCTCCAGGCCCTTCAGGATGAACCTTGTCTGCTTCAGGGCGCCCGACATCAGGCAGAAGATCTCGGGCAGCGACACCCACTCGATCTCCCAGGGGCCGGTGGAGCGCTCGTGGTCCGCCACCATCGCGTCCATCAAGGCGGCGGCGTGCTGGCGGGCCACCGAGATGTTGGCGTGGATGTAGAGGCAGGAGATGGGGTTGCGCTTCTGCGGCATGGTCGACGACGAGCCGCGGCCCGGCGCGAAGGGCTCGAACACCTCGGCCACTTCGGTCTGCATCATCAGCTTGACGTCCATCGCGATCTTGCCGAGCGAACCGCCGACCAGCCCGAGGAATGCGCCGACCTCCGCGACGGTGTCGCGCACCGTGTGCCATGAGATCAGCGGCTGGGCGAGGCCGAGCTCCTTCATCAGCCCTGCCTGGGTTTCCATCGCGCCCTTCTCCAGCGAGGAGAGCGTGCCCGATGCGCCGCCGAACTCGCCCATCAGCACGCGTGGCTTGAGCTGCTGCAGGCGCTCGCGATGGCGGTCGATGCCGGCCAGGATGCTGGCCATCTTGTAGCCGAAGGTGATGGGCGTGGCCTGCTGCAGGTTCGAGCGGCCGATGACCGGCGTGTCGCGGTACTTGCGCGCCAGGGCCGCGAGGGCGTCTCCGATCTCGTCGAGGTCCTGCTCGACGAGGGCGAGCCCTTCGCGCATCTGCAGCACCGCAGCCGTGTCGGTGATGTCCTGCGTGGTCGCGCCCCAGTGGCAGTACTCGCCGAGCTTGTCCCGGCAGTTGGCGTTGATCTGGTTGACCACCGCGATGATGGGGTAGCCGATCTGCTCGGTCTTGGCCTTCAGTTTGACCCAGTCGATCTGCGACAGGTTGCAGTTCCTGACGATCTCGTCGGCCGCTTCCTTGGGAATGATGCCGAGCTCGCCCTGGACCTTGGCAAGGGCGCGCTCGATGTCGAGGTACTTCGCGGTCCGGTTCTCGTCGGACCAGACTTCGCGCATGCGCGCGTCGCTGAACATGTCGCCGAATATCCGCGAATCGATGATGGTGGAAGCCATGGTGCTTTGTCTCCTTCTGCGATGGAGGTGGGTGAATGAAATCAGTCGCGGGCCAGCGCCAGCGTGCGTTGCGCCTGCAGCACCACGGGCCGGTCGACCATGCGGCCGTCCAGCCGCGCGGCGCCCGGCGACGCGGCATCGGCGGCCAGCACGCGCCGCGCCCAGTCCAGCGCCTGCGCACTCGGCTGCAGGGCCGCGTGGATCGGCTGCACCTGGCGCGGATGGATGCACAGCTTGGCGCCGAAGCCCGTCTGCCGCGCTTCGGCAAGATCTGAGAGGAGGCGAGTCTCGTCGTCCAGCTGCGGCGTGACACCCGCCACCGGCGCGGGCAGGCTCGCCACGCGGGAGGCGATGGCGATGCGGCTGGCCGCGTAGGCGAGGCCGCGCGCGTCCGTCGCGATGTCCATGTCGAAGTCGAGCGCGAAGTCGAGCGTGCCGAACACCAGGCGTTGCACGCCGGCGGCCGCGATGGATTCCACCTGCGCCACGCCCTGGGCACTCTCGATGAGGGCGAGGACGGCCGCGCCGGGCAGCGCGGCACGCACGCGGGCGATTTGCGCGGCCGATTCGGCCTTGGGCAGGAGCACCTCGGCCGCAGCCGCGTCGGCCAGCGCGGCGAGATCGGCGCCGAACCATGGAGAGCCGGCGTCGTTGATGCGCACCACGGTGCGCGACCTGTCGGCAGGGCTCACACCCTGCAGCCACGTCACGACGATGGCGCGCGCATCGGCCTTGTCGGCAGGGGCGACGGCGTCCTCGAGATCGAGCACGATCCGGTCGGCGCCGCTGGCCAGCGCCTTGCCGAAGCGATCCGGATGCGTGCCGGGCACGAAGAGGTAGGTGCGGGCGGAATGCCTATGTTCACCAGACATGGTGCGGCCTTCAGACGGCGTTCGACGCGCGCAGGGCGGCGATCTCGGCATCGCCGTAGCCAAGTTCCGCGAGGATCGCTTCGGTGTGCTCGCCGAGCGCGGGCACCGGGTCCATGCGCGGACCGGTGTCCCAGGTGCCGGGCGGCAGCATCGCGGGCACGGGGCCCTTCGCCGTCGCCACTTCGCTCCAGCGGCCGCGCGCCTGCAGCTGTGGATGGGCCCAGACCTCCTTCATCGTGTTGACCTGGGCGTTGGCGATCTGCGCGAGTTCCAGCCGCTCGACCACCTGCCTGCCGCTGAGCGAGGCGAAAGCCTCGACGATGATCTCGCGCAGTGCGGCCCTTTGCGCCACGCGCTTGAAGTTGGCGGTGAACCGCGGGTCTTTCGCGAGCTCGGGCTGTTGCAGCACCTTGTCGCAGAAGCTTGCCCACTCGCGCTCGTTTTGCAGGCCCAGCATCACGGTGGTGCCGTCGCCGGCCGGGAATGGGCCGTACGGGTAGATGGTCGCGTGGCTGGCGCCGGTGCGCGGCGGCGGCTCCGCGCCTTCGAAGGCGTAGTAGAGCGGGTAGCTGTTCCACTCCGCCAGCGACTCCAGCATCGAGATGTCGATGCGCTGGCCCCTGCCGGTCTGGCCGCGCTGCAGCAGCGCGGCGAGGATGTTGCTGTAGGCGTACATGCCCGCGGCGATGTCCGCGATCGAGGGCCCCGCCTTGCAGGGCTCCTCCGGCGTGCCGGTGACCGAGACGAAGCCGGCTTCGCTCTGGATCAGCAGGTCGTAGGCCTTCTTGTCGCGGTACGGCCCGGGGCGCTCGGGATCGTCGCCGTAGCCGGAGATGTCGCACATGATGAGTCCTGGCTTGGCACGCGAGAGCCGGTCGAAGCCCAGGCCCAGGCGCGCAGCCGCGCCGGGTGCCAGGTTCTGCACGACCACGTCGGCCTTTTCCATGACCAGGCGCTCGAGCACGCGGGCGGCCTCGGGATGCTTCACGTCGAGCGTGAGGCTCTCCTTGGAGCGGTTGGTCCAGACGAAATGCGACGCCAGGCCGCGGACCCGCTCGTCGTAGCCGCGGGCGAAGTCGCCCGAGCCGGGACGCTCGATCTTGATGACGCGTGCGCCGAGATCGGCGAGCTGGCGGGTGGCGAAGGGAGCCGCGATCGCGTGCTCCAGCGTGACGACGGTGATGCCCTTGAGTGGCTGCATGGCGTGTTTCCTTCTGCGTTGCGAAACGAGTCAGCGCAGGACGGCGGTGGCGTCCATCGTCAGCCAGCCCTCGTGGTCCGAGGCCCAGAGCCGGATGGTCTTGCCGTCGGCCTGCGGCTGGCCGCTGACGTGGAAGGCGTCGAGGTCGAAGGTGGGCCGCACGGCCTTGAAGCGGAAGTTCGCCACGTCTGCATCAGGCAGCTGGCGGCGCAGCAGGTCCATCAGCAGCGTCGCGATCAGCGGGCCGTGCACGATCAGGCCCGGATAGCCCTCGACCTGCGTGACGTACTGGCGGTCGTAGTGGATGCGGTGGCCGTTGAAGGTCAGTGCCGAATAGCGGAACAGCAGCACGTCGTCGGGAACGATCTGCCGGCGCCACGCGGCCTCTGTCGGCGCCGCCTGCGGGGGCGGGGGTACGTCGTGCGGGCCCTGGGCCTCGCGATAGACGATGTCGTGGAACTCGACCAGCGCCGGCGCAGCCTCGCCATTGCAGCGGATCTCGTGCCGCACCTTGACGAACACGAGCTTGCCGGTGCGGCCTTCCTTCAGCGTGACGTCGTCGATGGTCGAGGTTCGCGTGACCTGGTCGCCCACGCGGATCGGCGCGCGGAACTCGAACTGGCTGCCGGCCCACATGCGGCGGGGCAGCGGCACCGGCGGCAGGAACCCGCCGCGCTTGGCGTGGCCGTCGGCGCCGATCTCGCTTTGGCGGTGCATGGGCAGGAAGTAGAGCCAGTGCCACAGGGGCGGAAGCGCCGTGCCGGTCGGCACCGGCGCGGCCGGGTGGTCGAGCGTCGCCGTCAAGGCCGCCACGGGCGTGGGATGGATGGTGTCCTCGAGGCGCTCGCTGCGCCCGATCCATGACTGCAACTGATCCGGATGTACGTCCACTCTCGTGTCTCCTTGGTTTGCTGCACCCAGCGGCAGCAGGACTGGGAACGGAGTGTGCGGCGCATCGAACGCCAAGTGAATTGCATTATTTGAGGCTATTGATGCAATTCATGGAACAAAGAAACGGGCCGTCAATGCCTCGCGCACTCCTTTATTGGACCGCGTGACGGCGTATTCCTACAGTCCATCGCCACTCGACCAGCCCGCCGCCAAGAGGCGGGCCCCACCTGAAGGCGTATTCATGAAGCCCTGGGTTTCCAAGCTTCTTGCATTGCTGCGACCTGCCGTGATGCCGGCATCGGTATCCGGAGATGCGTCGGAGCCGGCGCCCGCGCTGCAGTCGCTGCCCGGCGAGCGCGTCGGCATCTCGGGAACTGAACCGTTTTTGTCCGCACCCCCATCAGCACGAGGAGGTCTCTCTGGGACACCCAGTCATGTCACGAACGATCGCCGACATCGCTCACCGCTTGACGAGGTCGTGCAGCGCACAGCGACTTACCCGGACAAGTTCGGCACTGCGAATCTGCAGGGTCGAATCATTCCGCCCCGTGCCGCAATAGATCGTTTCCATTGCCGTCACTCCCGAATCGACGACTACCCGTGCCCCGTTGATCGGCAAGGGAACGACGCCTCCCGGGACCATCGCGAGGAACTGTGCCAGTTCCATGTCCGTTGCCATGTGGAGATCCGCTCTCCTCACGCCAAGTGCATCGGCGATCTTCTTGTAGTCCGCGCGCTCGGCCGCTCGCATGGCGGCAATCGCGTAGCGATCGCCCGGCAGGCGGAAGGCCAGGCTCTTGACCATTGCGTCGGGATCGAAGGGAAGCAAGCGCTGCGCTTCAGCGAAGCTCACCACGGCGTCGTGGTCGTGCACTTCGAAGATCGCATCGCTCGACGTCAGAAAGGAATGTATGGCCGGGCTCATCGCATCCAGGGTATCGAGGAACCGGGAAGCCGATCCGAGCCGTTGTTGCCGTACTCGCGGACACTCATGGCGCACCTGCCATGCCGAGGCCAAGACGCAGCACGGCCACCGCAACGACGCCCACCAGGATCGTTCCGAGAAGCGGAAGGCGGACCGAGGCCACCGCCGCCAGCAGGCCCGCCAGCGTTTCCGGCCAGCCGGTGACCAGCAGGGTCGGCGCGATGATCGTGACGAACATGACGGGCGGTATGGCATCCAGGGCTGCTTTCGCGCGGCCGCGGACGGCGAACCGATCCCCGCGCACCAACAGCATGCCGGCGACCCGGGTGAGATAGGTGACGACGGCCATCGCCGCGATCGCCTCGAGGGTTGTCGCGTGGAACGTCATGCGGGCTGCGGCCCCTGTGCTTGCTCCGGCCGCGCCGCGAAGTAGGCCACCGCGATGCCGGCCATGGCGCCGGCCATCACGTGCCACGGCGCACCCAGGGTGTGGAACACGGCCGCCGACGACAGGCCGCTGGCGGCGATGGCAAAACCGGTGCGCCGCCACCCCATCCAGAACCTGGCCGTCATGCCGATGAACAAGGCCGCCAGCGCGAAGTCCGCGCCGATCCGCCGGGGATCGCCGAGATAGGCACCCAGCCACGCGCCGGCCATGGTCGCACCAGCCCACGCGGCCGAGAAGACGAGCGCCAGGCCCATCCAGTAGGACCAGGTGACCGGCAGGCCCGCGCGCGCACGCTGCTCCGCGAATCCCCATGTCGGATCGGTGAGGAAGGCCAGCGCCACGCACATGCGCAGGCGCGTCATGCCGGCTTTCGCGAGCTTCGGAACGAGGGTCAGGCTCATCAGCGCGTGGCGCACATTGATCAGCAAGGTGGACAGCAGGATCGGCCCGAGCCGCGGCCCGTCGTTCGCCCACAGCTGGACCGCCGCGAACTGCGATGCGCCCGCGTTGACGAGCAGGGACATCCATCCGGCCTCCGCGGCCTGGATGCCCTTGGACCTGCACAGGGCTCCGAGCAGCAGGCCGATCGGAACCGCGACCATCACCGCAGGCAGGATGTCCCTTGCGCCTTCGGCGGCTGTGGCGAGCGAGGAGGGTCGGCGATCCGGTGGAGCCGCGGATGAGGCGGGGCCTTCACGCGGCCTCATTTCGACACCCCGTCCCTGTAGGCACCAGGTGTCACGCCGACCCTGGCCTTGAAGACGCGTGTCAGGTGGGCCTGGTCCGCAAAGCCGGTTGCCGACGCCACGGCGACCGGCGCTTCTCCCCGGCGCAGGCGGCGCTTTGCCGCCTCGATGCGGCGGCCGACCAGATAGGCGTGCGGTGTGGTCCCCGCTTCATTGCGGAACATGCGGATCAGGTGAAACCGGCTCACGCCGACTTCGCCGGCGAGGTCGGCCAGGCACACGTCGCTCGACGTGGCTTGATCTTCCAGCATCGACTTGACCCTGGACACTCGCTGCTGCTCCCGGCCTCGCGGGGCCTCGGGGCGGAAGCCCTCGGCGTGTCGCTCGAGGCAGCAGGCATAGGCCAGCAGCAGCGCTTCCTCCGTGCCCAGCGACCAGCCGGAGGTCTCCAGTGCCAGGTGCGCGGCCACCAGGCGAGTGGCCGCGGCGGGGTCCCGGATCACCCGGCACCGGAAATGCGGCTGGACTTCATGGCCGGTGATCTCGGCCGCCAGGCGCCGAACGAGCGGCGCGGAAGGGTAGGTCACCCGGTAGCTGTAGCCCGTGTCGTCATGGGGCGTCCCGTCGTGCACGTCTTCCGGGTTGAGCAGCGTCAGGTCTCCCGGGCTGGCGCGATGCCGCGTACCTTGAAGCCACAAGGTGCCGCAGCCCGAGGTGATCGCTCCGATCACGAAAGTCTCGTGCGCATGCAGGGCATAGCGGTGCTTCCTGAAGGTTGCGGTCAGGCAATCCACCCGTTCCTCGCCTGTCATGCACCCCGACGTGAAGAAGCGTGCGTCGTCCCGCAGCGCGTTGCGGGATCGGGGGCCATCAGGCCCCGGTGCTTCTTCACGGTGTCCGTCTTCTCGCATGAAGCCATTCTTGCAGCGCAGGAAACGCCTGTCTTGAAGAAAATTGACATGCATGATCCGACGCCATCGCCGCATCATGGAGATCGGCAAGGGACGAAGAAGCGTGTCGGAACGGATGATTCATCGCGGAGCAGAACACATGGAAGCCCCGCCACCGATCTCTCTGCGTGCAACGATCTCCTATCCTTGGCCTTCCACAAGGGAGTTTGCTGCGGCTGTGCACTCGCTGCTCAAGACTTGCCTGGCCCAGGTCGACGAGATCAAGGGACTGGCCCTGCTGCTGGCCTCGCCTGCTTCGAGCTACATGACAGGGGGCGGTCATCCCCGTCGATGGCGGCGCCTCGGCGCGATTGAGCGGCAGCAACCGGCTACTTCAACGCAGCGCCGCCTCGCGCGAGGTATTGCGCCGAGAGGCGCGCGAACTGGCCGCCGTCTGTGCTGATCGAGGTCTGGTGGCTGCCGCCCGCGCTGAAGACGATCCCGATGGTGTGCATGTCGCCGTATTCCTGGGTGTTGGTCAGCATGTAGTCGACGTGGTTGTCGCGGTAGTGCTGGTCGGTGCCGCCGGGTGTATCGGAAGGCACGCCCATGGGCGTCTGCCACCACAGGATCGGCAGGCCGTTGCCCAGCGCCGTGCGGTAATCCGAATATTGCTTCTGGTTGTCGTGGAAGTTCGGGCTGGTCTGGTTGCTCGCGTCCCAGTAGAACGGGGCACTTCCGTTCTGGCATTCCGCGGGCCTCGATGCCGCCTCCCGGCAGCCCGCGTCGCGGTCGCTGGTCTGGGCGACGATGAAGTCGGCCTGGTTCGCGCCGACAGCCCGCATCATCGCGGCGATCTCGACGGGAGTGCCGCTCCAGAAAGCGGGCGGAAACCCGATCAGCGCCTTGGGCGCGACCTTGCGGCCCATCTGCACGAAGCACTGGCCGAGGCCCGCGACGGTGTCGGGCAACGTGGCGCATTCCGGTTGGCC
>Ga0157370_10008350_pt1 | contig 11171 bp, 4 predicted proteins | sample C35metaG_FD_113463 | JGI IMG/M metagenome (GOLD analysis project Ga0157370, IMG submission 113463) | Corn rhizosphere microbial communities from Kellogg Biological Station, Michigan, USA - C3-5 metaG | ecosystem: Host-associated > Plants > Roots > Rhizosphere > Soil | place: USA: Michigan... | reverse complement strand
GTTGGATCGAACCATTCTGAACTGTGATCTTTGCTCGGAAAGCCGCCCATTGGACGCATGGCTTCATGTTGACGCTGCGTCGTCGCCGGCTGCAGGTCTGTGACGTCCATGAACCTCAGGCTTCGGGCGGCCCTGGCTAACCTATCACGCGCATCCTCGATCGAGGTTAGGTTAGTCAAATGCTCAAGATGATCCGCGTATTCCATACGGAACCAACCTAGCCCACGAGCTGCCGAGACACGATGCTTGGCTACCACTTCAGGCAAGGGTCGGGAAAGGTTGACTTGCAGGATCTCGCGGCCGCCCCGGCGCTCCAGCCCCGGGTTCGCACCCCGAGGCATATACCAGTGTGCAGACAGGAATACCCGGAATACCCGCCGGCCCTCTGCCGCAGCCAGCTGGCGTCGTGCGTGCACGAAATTCTCGAAGCCTGCTTGGCGGCTGGCCAAGATCAGAGCTTCAACGTGATTGATGTTGCGCTCGCGCTTAATCTTCTTGGCGAGTTGCTTGATGCCATCCACAGTGGACGGCTGAATGCTAGCGATATTCATGCGCTTAGTCCTCAGGCCTATCTCGCAGCGTCACCGTCGCCACCGCTATAGGCCGGACAAAGGGCATGTCGGCCAAGGAATACAGGCAGAGCTCTAGGAGCTTTGGAAGACGGTGTCGTGCACCTGCCAGCGCAAGCTCAAGCTAACCGTGGCTGAGGCCCGAGTCAATACTTGATCCGGATTCATATGGGCGCGATCTCGCACGCTGTAGAGAGAGAGCCTCAAACCTCAGGGTCAGAGTGCATTTCCGAACATCCGCTTTGGGTCGGAAGCCGACGGTGCAAAGCCGTCCGCCTCGAACGTCTTGTCAGCTGCCTTCGGCCGTAACGACTGAGCGACGTTTGGGACTGTCAGTATGTCAGCGGCACCGCATCCGGTGCCCACCGTTGCAGCTTGGCGTGCACGTCCGCAATTTGGAGCGCGGCGATCATCTCGTCCGCTTCTGCGCGACTACTGAATTTGATCACGGCTTCGCCTGCGTCGGTGTCAAACACGGTGAAGCCGTCGGGCGCGGATTGGACTTCAAGCATGGCCGCCGCTCCTCAAATAAAACAGCGCCTGAAATTCAGGCACGAAAGGTTGAGGCTTGCGAGAGATGAAAGCCCCGTCATGAAGAATGCCCCGGTTCATCGGTTCCGCCTGACCTTATGATGTCGGCAACGCCAGACGTCCGGTCGGTTTGTTCCTGACTCGCGGAGCACTCGCAGATTGTGCGTGTGGTCGTTTGTCCGGTATCGGCGGCGCGCGCCAGCGTGTGTAGGGGATTGCCTATCTAGCGTCCCGCGGCTGGCGTTGGATGCACTTCTGGATGTGCCGACGCCGCGTCAAACGTCCGCTTCGGCCAGGAGCGGACATGTCCACGCAGAGACGATTGCCGAGTTTGCGAGCAGCCGGTTATGCCACTGCCCCAATCACCGATTCGGTCGGAGCTCCAACGCGTCAACGTTGCTGAGGACGGCGAGGACGGTCTCGACGTGGACCATGTCGAAATCGTCCCGGTTTGGCTCTTCGTGTGCGCCCTTGTTGAGGAGCGTCCAAACCAAGTTGTCCTCCGGGATGCCCAGGATCGTGTTCAGGTTCTCGAGCAGCGGCGCCTTACTATCGTGGGCGAAGGTCCGCGCGTCCATCAGCTTCCTGCGCAGCGCCGTGCACAGGCCATAAAGCTGTGGCTCCTTGCCGGGCCCTTCGATTTGCACCGAAATGTTGCCCACCCGATGCGATTCGAGCCACTTCCAAGCTTTGTGGGTGAGCATCTCCAATGACTTGCGCGCGAATGAGAGCGCATCACGAGCGTTGAAGCGTTCGTCGATGGCTTCCCTTGCGCGCGCCAGATAGTTTTGAGTACCCGGCGGGTTTACGCGTGGCTGATAGTCGCCGCGGTGGTGCAGCAGCACGTACTGGTGGCAGTCGTCTCGTAGATCCCGCGGCAAGTGGTTCTCGACATCCTTGACGAACTCGGGGCTATGACAGGTGACGATGATCTGCGTCTGCCGAAAGCGCTCCGACTCGAAAATCGCCATGCGGATGCCGCTGCGATGGTCGTGATCAATCGCGTTGATCGCGTCGTCGAAGATGATGAGCGGAGCGCCCACAGCCTCGGCCTTCGCCAGTAGGATCGCGAGGCCCAGGCAGCGGATGTGCCCTTCGCTCAAAGCGGCGAGCGCGTTCACCCGCCGCTGAGGGTTGCCGCGGAAGGCAATGTCAATGATGCCGTCGCCAGTGAGCGGCAGGCGGAGGTCGGCTAGCTTGTCCTCGTCGCGGTCCCCGTGGTTGAACTCGTTGTATAGCGCCATGGTCGAAGCGTTCAAGTCCGCCATTAGCATGACGGGAAGCTGCTCGCGAAAGCGTCCAAGCAAGCCGTAGAAGCTGTCGTAGGCCTCCTTGATGGGCAGATCGCGCACGTTAGCCTGCTCTTCCTCGCCCGCGCGCCTGATAAGGTCCGCGTTTGCTTCTTCCCATTGCGCGATGCGGCCTCGGGCCTGCGCAGCGTTCTCTATAACCTGGCGACGCCGAACGTCGTGCTCCGCCATCCAAACGCGGGCGTCGTTCAACCGCGCCTGCTCGGCTAGATCGTCGCCGCGCAATCGCAATGCCTCGCGCGTGCGCTCGTCGCGCGCGGCGGCTTGATCGGCCACGGCCAAAATCTGCTCGAACGATGGCGTCGTGCCGGTCTTGTCGGCCTCCGGGGAGTACACAGCGATCCACCAATCGGGAGCGTCGGGGTTGTGAGGTAGAGCTTGTAGGTAGGCTCCGACCGGCGAGTCCGCCCGGCCCTCGCTAGCCAAGAACTTCTCGAGATCGCGAAGGCCAGTCCGCATGGCGCGGCTCGCCTCGTCTACCGCACGCTGCAGGCGATCGTGCTCGGCTTCGAGTCTCGCGAGCTCTTCAAGCTCGCCCAAGCCCATGTCGGCCCGCTCGAACGGGTTGCTCGCCACCTCGGCGATTGGCGTCAGGCACGCCGGGCAGCGATCCTCGTGCTGCGCGCGCAGCGCCTGCACCGCGACGAAGAGTTGTCGGAAAGAAACTTGGCTGCGTCGCTCGTCGAGGCCGCGCTGTGAGATTGCCAAGCTCGCAACGCCGGCATCCGCGTTGGCGAAGAGCTCGGCGACGATCCGGCGCGACGTGTTCGTGACTGCCGGCGTCAGCGCGCGCAGCTTCGTGTCGAGCTCCTGCAGGCGGCTGGGCGTCTCCTCGTTTCCGAGCACCAACAGCTTAAGCTTGTCGTAGGTGAGGTTCTCGGCGACACCCGCGGCGTAGTCGGCTGCGGCTTCGTCTAAGGCGCGGAGCTGCTCCGCCTCGCCGTCGCGCGTCAGTTCGTCGGTCCGCAGGGCTTGCCTGCGATTGGCGAGCTGTGCCTGCGTCTCAGTGGTGAGCGTGAGCGCGGCGTCCATCGACTCGTTGAAGTGCGAGGCGAAGTCGTTGAATTGATCCATTCCGAACAGAGTCGCGATCAGGTCGGTCTTACGTCCGGGAGGCGTCGCGGCGATCCGCGAGAAATTGTCGATCCGGTTCTTCTCGACAAAGAAGAAGCGGAACGCGTCCTCATCGGCGGCGACCTGGACCTCGCTGCCCTCGGCGTCGGTTGCTGTGAGGATGGGGTTGGCGAAGCGGCCGGCGTGGATGTTGGTCAGGTAGTGGCGCTGCTCGATCCGCTTCGAGCCCGCTTCTTCGACGGCGCCACGCAGCGCGTATTCGAGCGCCTCGCACAAACTACTCTTTCCGCTGCCGTTTGGGCCGTAGCAGAGGATGACTCGCTTGCTCAGATCGAAGGTCTGCGGCTCGCGAAAGCCGCGGAACGGTCCTAGTGTTAGGGAGCGCAGCCGAAGCCATGGCCACTTCCCTTGGGCGGCCGCGTCGGGGAGCTCCGGAAGGTCCGCGCTCGTGGCCGCGAGATGTTGACGGGCCAAGCGCGCCAGGAGTTGCGAACGGTTGTTGTGCTGCCTGGCCATAGCGGCCACAGCGTCGAGGTTCGCTAACGTCAGGTTGGCCATCCTGCGCGCATTCTCGGGGGCTAAACGCCCGGGATCGTTCAACCAGCGCACAAAGCGTTCAAAATCCTGCCTTGCGGTACCCATCCTGCCTCCTGCACGCAGCCACATTGCTTTAATGCCGCTTAGAGCATAGCGCGCGCGCCACGCAACAGCGGTAGCTTTCCCAATGGCCTCTTCGGGTGGCAGATTCAATCGGTCGCCACCGGCCTGCAAATGATCACACTGGCGGGCGAGCTGGGTCACCGCCGATCGGTAGCTTGATGCTCACACCCCAGCGCATGCACGTGACCTACCGCCGCAACCGATAACAGTGCGTGCCATATCGCTTTCGTTCAATCGTCCTCAAGAATTGACTTGCCGCGCAAAACGCGCGGTAGCCGCCCCAGTTCCTGTTGCTGCTTCACGATCGCTGCGTGCGGGTCAGGCTGGACGGTAAACCTGTCGCCAAAGATGCCTCGCCTCAGGCACCGTGCGACTACCAGCTCAAGGTCGCAAATAGGGTTCTCGCCATAGGTGGCGTAATAGGCGTCGTAGTGCTCGGACTCGTACACGTCGGGAGCAGCTCCGTGGACAACAGCCCCCCGGAGCCGCATGAGAAGTCGCAGCCTTTCCTCATCGATCGGTTCGTCCACTGTCGACCTGACGTACCGTACCGTCGCTCGCGTGAAATCGTGCTGCGTCGCGACCAAGGAATCCAACGCCATACAAAGTGTCGGAAACCTCTCCCTTGGATCGTCAAACCACGCTCGGTAGAAATACTCGAGCGCACGCAGCTGCGACTTCTCGTGCAGGTCAGAGCTACCAAGCAGAGCGACAAGGTCGTCGAGCCAGGTATGGTCGGCTTTCACGATGTTGATGTCGCTGGGCATGCTAGGAGTAGCCGGCTGGCCACCCGCACCATACGTGAATTTCTCTTGGGAGATCGTGCAATAACCAGCCTGAACGATGCGCCCCGTTTGCAGATAACGTTCGCGTCTGATGACAGCCAAGGCCAGCGCCCCGAGAATCACTCGTACACGTTTACGCGCTATCAGTGGATCGGGGGCGCTGACGCAAAGCCAGTCCGACACGGGCATGGGCTGCGCTCTCGTCCCATCGAAAGGCGGAAGCTGCGCAGGCAACAGCGATGGCGGTCGAACTCCAAAGACATCAAGCGAAGCAGGCAAATCGCCTGCTGTACACAGTGCGAAATGCGACGATTGGAAGCAGTCAGCAACACGAACAATGGTCAACGGGTAGAGGGTGACCTCATTCACTGGCTTGAACAACTGTGATCGCAGCCACGCCGAGGATAGAGCCTCCCACCCTTGCGTGGGCATTTGTTGTGCCAACGATACTCCTGGGTGGAGGAACACATGCCCACCTGTGATCCACGCGTAATGCTCCGTGACGAAGTGCGTCACCATTCCCCTTAGCTCGCCAACGGCAATATCCCTCAGGAAGGGGGCGCCGTGTTTGCGTATGAACAACAGCGCGTCGATGTAGCGATCCTGCTGGACGAAGATCTCGGCACCTAACCGACGTTGCCAGTGTGGCGCGCCCGGTTCTCCGTATAGAAAAGATGAGAGAAGGTGATCCCCGTTGGGATACAGGCATCCGAGGACGCGTCGTAGCGCCTCGTCCGCCAATTCCTTTTCGCCATACATGCGCGAGCAGCTACACGGGCAGAACGTCGAGCTTGGGCAAGGCGCGGACGATCTTCATGGTCTCCAAGCTGACTGTGATAACGCGTAAGAACAGTTCCAGTGGGTACCTGGGGTCGTGCATGGTTTCTCTGGCCCAGTCGTTGGCGTCGTTGACGATGCCGCTGGCCTTGTCGGTCTTCACGCACTGGCGTTCGATCACCCAGTCCAGTGCGGGTTTGCCGTTGACGACGTAGTCGTACGCTTCGGGCGGGATGCTGGTAACGGTGATTTGGTCGTTATAGACGAGGCGGGTAAGGTCTTTCTCGCCGCCGGTCTTGGGTACCTTCATTTTTTCAACGCGGTAGTCGGTGTCGCTGAGCTTCTTGTTGCTGGTGTCGAGCTTGGCACCGGCGTACATCGGTACGGTTTCGTACTTCAGGTGCAGCTCGGCCAGCGCGCGGCCGGCCTTGCTGAAGGCCCAGAAGTCCGTGGCGGTTCTTACGCGCGGGATGCGCGGCAGTTCCTTGGCGAGGTTGTCGGCGTAGCGCGCGCGGTAGTCGGGTGAGTGCAGCAGGCCGTAGATGTAATAGAACAGGTCTTCCTTGCTGATCGCCTCGCCAGGGTAGGCCTCCGCGAAGTGTGCGAGGCCGGCATCGGTGATGGCGTCGCGGCGCTTGCGTGCGGCCTGCGGAGTGGGCTGGTCGAACAGGCCGGATTGCGGAGCGTCGGCGTCGGCTTGAGCGGCTTCATCGTAGAGGTAGAGCGGGAAGCATTGGCCACCGTGGATGAGGTGGAGGTCTGGTACCTCACTGGCCATCGTTACGGAGAACGCGCGGTCCTCACCGCGATTCGGGAAACACATGACGCGATTCTCGGCCGTGGCGTCCGGAAAAATGCGCGGCACCTTCAAGACCATCTCGTTGAATGTTCGATTGAAGTACAACCACTGCTTGGTAAACGGGCGATAGAGACTCTGCACAACGCACGTTGGATCAAATGCGAATCTACGATTCTTGGCTAACTCCTGCTTCAGGGCCCGGCTCCAGCTGATCTGCGTCGGATCAGCGTCAATGAAGCCATCTACCTGCGCTGCGCGAGCCTTAGTGTCGAGGCCGACATGCGCCGTATCGAAGCGCTGCACTTCGGCGTTGTAAAACGCGATCATGCGCGTCATGTTGTCGGTGACGCCCTGTTTGCTGGAGTTATAGGCCCAAGCATCGCGCGCAGTGACTACGCCCATCGAGAAATTGTCGAATATCGCCGGGCCACCTTCCTTCTTGTCTCCCAGCACCATGAACTCACCAAAGCCGTCGTCGCGCTGGCGCAGCCAGTCGCCGTGGACGTCCGGTATGAGGGCCTGCCAGCCATCGGCCTTGGCGATGCCGTCGATGGAGCCAAAGGTGGCGATGGCGGTGAGCTTGTCCTCGCGACTGAGGTAGTCGCCGACGTCGTGAAACATGATTTCGCCGTGCCGCTTGGCCTTGGGGTTCTTTACAAGCAGCGAGATGGCGATGGGCGCGCGGCTGCCCACGCCGAACACGTTGTCCTTCTCGCGACGACGCTGTTCGCCAGAGGTGCGCGCGTTGCCACGCAGGTGGAACACGTAGATGTTGGAGAACTCTTCGGCCAGGCACAGCCGCAGGCCATTGGCCGTGTTCGCGTCCAACCACCCGGCGTTCGTGACGAAGCCAATCACCCCCTGGTTGCCGATGCGGCTGCTGGCCCAGCGGATCGCACGGATATAGCTGTCGTACAAGCCTCTGGCTAGCGTCGCGGTGGAACGCGCGGCATATGTTTCCTCGATGTCACGATCCAGCTTTGGATAGGCGACGTTCTGATTGTTGTCATTCGCGTTGCCTTGCCCGATGGAATACGGCGGATTGCCCAGGATCACCCGGATATCCAGCTTCTTCTGCTTTTTACGCCGCGCGCTGTTGTCCACCAAGAGCGCGTCCACCAGGTCGTCCTTCTCGTACATCTGGAAAGTGTCGGTAAGGCAAATACCGGGGAACGCTGTGTACTCGGTGGCGTCCTTCGTTTCGCCTTGCGCGCCATCGGTCCCGCGCAGGAGATCGTGATAGGCGGTTTCGATGTTGATACTGGCGATGTAGTAGGCCAACAGCACCAGCTCGTTGGCGTGGATTTCGTGCTGGTACTTGTACGGCAGGTCGGCGCGCGAGATGAAGCCGGATTGCAGCAGGCGGGTGATGAAGGTGCCGGTGCCGGTGAAAGGATCGAGGATGTGCACGTTGCGGTTGCCCAGCGAGGTGCCGAACTCGTTGCGCAGCACGTCCTGCACGCTGGCGATGATGAAATCCACCACTTCCACCGGGGTGTAGACGATGCCGAGGCGCTTGGACAACTCCGGGAAGGCACCGTTGAAGAACTTGTCGTACAGCTCCTTGATGATCTTCTGCTTGCCGGCGGCATCATGGATGCCTTCGGCGCGCTGCCGCACGCTGGCGTAGAACTCGGTTAGGGTGTCAGCCTCCTTGTCCAGCCGATGCTCGTCCAGGGTGTCCAGCACCTCCTGCATCGCCTGCGACATCGGGTTCTGTTTGGCGAAGTCGTAGTTCTCGAACAGCGCCTCGAACACTGGCTGGGTCACCATGTGCTGGGCCAGCATCTCGACGATTTCGGCGTCGGTGATCTCGTCGTTCAAGTCGTCGCGCAGCTCAGCGGCGAAGGCGTCGAACGCCTTGCGCTCCTTCTTGTGGTCCGTGCTTTCGAGGATGGCCTTGATGCGGTCGATGTGGGTATTGGCGATCTTGGCGATGTCTGCCGCCCATTCCTCCCAGTGATGACGGTTGCCGACCTTCTGCACCACCTTGGCGTAAATGGCGCGTTCGATCTCGCCGATCTCGAACTCCATTTCCACCTGTTCCTGCGGTTTGTCCGCCACCGCCTGACCGATGGCGTTACCGCCTCGCGCGTTGGCCGCGTGCTTCTTGCTGGTGTTGGCGCGCAACTGGGCGGCTTTCTTCTGCACCTTGTCGGTGACGGCCACCACTTCCATCTTGCTGGTGTCCTTGCCATTGAACTCCAGCTTGTTGACCATCGCATCAAACTTGTCGTCGTGCGAGCGCAATGCCTGCAAGACCTGCCACACCACCTTATAGGTGCTGTTGTCGTTCAAGGCTTCGTGCGGCTCCTTGCCGGCGGGGATAACCACCGGCAGGATGATGTAGCCGCGCTGCTTGCCCGGCGCCTTGCGCATTACCCGGCCTACGGCCTGCACCACGTCTACCTGCGAGCTACGCGGGGTAAGGAACAGCACGGCATCCAGCGCCGGCACGTCCACGCCCTCGGAGAGACAGCGCACGTTGGAGAGGATGCGGCAGGTGTTGGGCGGCGTTTTGGCCTTCAGCCAGTCGAGCTTCGCTTCCTTCTCGCTGGCGTTCATGCCGCCGTCGACGTGCTCGGCCTTGCACTGGAGCGTAGCAGCGACTTCCTCCGCGCTGCCCTCGGTGGCGGCGGTGCGCTGGTATTCCTCCACCACGGCTTGAAACATCTGCGCGATGTTCTTAGAGCCGACCTTGTGCGCCTTGGCGCCTTTCTTCGCCTCGATGACGTGGCAGAACGCGACCGCGCGCTGCATGGGGTGGCCGTCGCCTGCCAGGTCGTTCGTCAGGCCTTGCTTGGAGAGCGCCTTCCAGCAACCCACGATGCGCGCGGCGTCGTCCATCTTGAGGTCGTTGTCACCGCTGGAAAGCAGCTTCTGCAGGCGACGGTTGATCGCGGTTTCTTCCACCGCCAGCACGATGACCTTGTAGTCGGACAAGAGATCCCGGCGCACCGCTTCGGAAAAGCTCAGGGTGTAGAGCGTGTTACCGAACCAGGCCGGGTTGTTCATTCCGTAGGTTTTCGCCCGGTCGCGTTCGGCCTTCGCCTCCGCCTCCGCGCTGTAGATGCGCGGGGTGGCGGTCATGTACAGGCGCTTGGCACCCTTGATGTAGTCGGCGTCGTGCACCTTCACGAAGTGGCTTTCGTCCTCACCCTCGAAGGTGGCGCCGGTGGTGCGGTGGGCCTCGTCGCAGAGGATGAGGTCGAACTCGGCCAGGTCGTACTGCTTCTGCGCGCGGCTGATGACGTCGATGGAGTGATAGGTGCTGAACACCACGTCCATGTGCTTGCCGTCGTGACGCTTGGCGATTTCGGCGGCGAGGTGCTTGGCCTCGGTGGTGGCTGGGTATTGCAGCTCGTGGCTGAGCATCACGAAGTCGTCTTCGCCATGCTTCTTGCCCACGTCGCTGTCCGAGCACACGGCATAACTGTGCAGCGGCGTGGCTGCTTCCTGTGTCCACTCGGTAAGCGCCTGCGACAACAGTGCGAGGCTGGGCACCAGGAACAGCACGCGGCCACCCTTGCCAGCCAGCGTTTCGGCGATCTTGAGCGCGGTAAAGGTTTTGCCGGTGCCGCAGGCCATGATGAGCTTGCCGCGGTCGGCCGTGGCCAAGCCTGCCTTCACTGCCGTTAGCGCGGTTTGTTGATGCGGGCGCAGGGTCTTCTGCGGCTTCAGGACGGGCTTGGCACCCGGCTGGTACTTCGCCCAGTCGATCTGGCTGGCGTCAAGATCATGCAACGTGACCAGATTGATCGGGGTCTTTTGGCCCTGCAGCGCCTCACGCAGGTGGCTGGTGCTCCTGGTGGCGGTGAGGAAGATCAGCCCGTGGCTGTATTGCTTCCTGCCCGCGGCCGTGATGAAGGTGGACAATTCACGCAAGGTGAGGTTCGCGTCTTCGTCGTAGAACTTGGCCTGGATGGCATACAGCTCGCCGGTGGTGGTTTCGGCCACCAGATCAATGCCGGCGTCCGAGCGCACGTCACCTAAGCCACGCTTGGCTGCCTCGGTGCGCCATTCCTCCCACAGCCAGACCTTGCCGGCGTAGAGGTCGCGGTAGTACGGCTCGTTCTGGAGGTAGGCCTTGACCAGCCGCTCGAAGTAAGTGCCTTTCTCGCGCTCGGTCTTGGCGGTGGTGCGAAAGGTATCGAGCAGGCTTTGCAGTGCGGTCATCCAATGTTTCCCCTGCCGCTTGCCAGATGCAGGCGGTTCACTATTAGTGGCCCATTTTGCCGTAGGTAACCAAGCACGGCGAGCCGTCCACCCTGCCATGCGCCACCATTACGTACGATTGGGGCGCCTCAGTGCTGACGGTCAGCGTGTCCGAATGAAGTACGCACTCTTGCTGTGCATGCACTACTACTTTTAACTGCATGGAGCAGGAACGCCATTCACTTCAATTTCGGGACCTCCCTTTCGATGACCGAGGCCTGCCAGACCGGTTCACTTCCGGCAACGGCTTATCCCAGGCGTGACACGTCATGAAGGCTCGATCGTCTTGAGAATTCGTTCTTGCTCGGCGACGTCAAGCGCACTAAACGCCCTGATCATGCGTGCTAGGCGTTCATTGTCAGCATAGAGGTACGCCATTGGCACGCCGAGCGCCTTCGCCAGGCGCTTTGCCGTCTCTTGATCCGGGGCGTGGACGCCCTGCTCGTATCGG
>Ga0157370_10008348_pt1 | contig 11172 bp, 14 predicted proteins | sample C35metaG_FD_113463 | JGI IMG/M metagenome (GOLD analysis project Ga0157370, IMG submission 113463) | Corn rhizosphere microbial communities from Kellogg Biological Station, Michigan, USA - C3-5 metaG | ecosystem: Host-associated > Plants > Roots > Rhizosphere > Soil | place: USA: Michigan... | reverse complement strand
CTGCTCGATCGCCACATGAATCGCGTCACCGATACCTGCATCCCCGAGATGGAAGCGATGCGCCGCATCGAGAGCGTCGTGCTGGAAGAGTGGGTTGCGGCAGATCAGAAAAAAGAGCGCTTTTTTCCGCACGAGTTCATGTACAAGATCCTTCGCGGCGGAAAGCTCGAGAGCGAATATCAGATCGATCCCAAAAACTCCTGGATGCTCGCGGCCGTGGAGAAGAATCTCCCGATGTTCGTGCCAGGTTGGGAAGACTCCACGCTCGGCAACATGTATTCCGGCCACGTTATAACGGGTGACGTGAAGAACGTGCATACCGTTCGTACAGGCATCGAGTACATGATCGAGCTCGCCGACTTTTATACGAAGCTCACGAAATCCACGTCCCTCGGATTCTTTCAGATCGGCGGCGGCATCGCGGGTGACTTCCCGATCTGCGTCGTACCGATGTTGCACCAGGATCTGCAGCGGCCGGAAGTTCCGCTGTGGGGCTACTTTTGCCAGATCAGCGACTCGACCACGAGTTACGGATCGTATTCCGGCGCCGTTCCCAACGAGAAGATCACCTGGGGCAAGCTCGGAATCGACACACCCAAGTACATCATCGAGAGCGATGCGTCGATCGTCGCACCGTTGATGTTCGCGATGATCATGGGCAGATAGGCAATGCAACCCGTTGCGCGTACCTTCATCGCACTCGGCAGCATCAACGCCGCGCTCGCGGTAATACTCGGCGCATTCGGTGCGCACGCGCTCAAGGCGCGGATCTCGCCGGAGATGCTGTCCGTTTATCACACGGCCTCGCAATACCACTTCTATCACGCGCTCGGCATGCTGCTCATCGGCGCGCTCGCGAGTCAGTTTCGGACCGGGGGGGCGCTGCAGCTTTCGGGTTTCCTGATGCTCGCCGGCATCGTGCTGTTTTCGGGCAGCCTCTACCTGCTTGCCGTAACCGGTGTCACGTGGCTGGGTGCGATCACTCCATTGGGCGGCGTCGCATTCATATCAGCGTGGGTCGTGCTGGCCTACGCTGCGCTGCGAGCAGCCAGCTAACCGGATTTCCGGCCGCCGTCGCCGGCGGCGAGCGTCTGCTCCAGGCGACTGAGAAGCTCACCCTGTGCAGCGTTGATTCTGCCGCGCGCCCCTGCCGCGTCGAACCAGCCGCAGCGATCCACTTCCGGAAAGGTGATCATGCGCCCCGAACCGCGCGGCCATTCTGTGGTCATGCTGTTGCTGACGATTGTCTCCGGGTCCGCGTCGCCCTCGAACGCCCACGCGTGCACGACCTTGCCGGCGCGCTGCCGAATGCTTCCGAGATCGATAAACGGGCCTGCAGGTGCGATACCGGTCTCCTCCTGAAATTCGCGGCGCGCAGCGTCCAGAATAGCCTCGCCCGCTTCCACCCCACCTTTTGGTATCGTCCACGCGCCATCCTCCCGGTTCGCCCAGAATGGACCACCCGGGTGCGCCAGAAAGAATTCGAGCGCGGCTGACCCTGCGCCGCGACGAAACAGAAGTAGTCCCGCACTGAGATTGGGGCGGCGACCCTGTGGGCTCATGGGGGTAGGATAGTTTGGTAGGTGCGTGGGATGAAGCAGTACGATTGCGAAGCTAAACCGCAATCCGCCGTAATCTATACGCTCCAGTGCATTCGTTTGGTCCGCGTTTCCGATCAACAGCGCCGCGCACGGCTATTCCATCACGCTCCGCCCTACTGCGCTCTCGGAACGAACAGCAACTGCATTGCGTCGCCGTCCGCCAGGAACCCGTGCCTCTCGTATAGCGGACGCGTGCGGATCGTCGGCCAGAGAAATACGGCATGTACCTGCCTGCGCGCACTCCACTCCAGAACCTGAGACAGCATATCCGAGCCGATGCCGCGCCCGCGAGCCGTCTCCAACACAAAAAAGTTCGTGAGATACGCATGTTCTTCGGGCTCGTCGGTCGGTGTCGGAATCTTCTCCACCAGTTGAATCCAGACGTTTCCGATCAGCCGATCGTTCTCTACTGCGACCCAGCAATGCCAGCGACCGTCACCCAACCGCTCCGTCATCCACGCCCGGCAGCGTTGGATGAAATCAGCTTCGTCTTCGATGGGAGTCGAGAGATTGGAGCGAAAGTCGTAGCGAAGCTGGGCCAGCTGTGCGACATCGTCGCGGCTAGCGAGCCTTATCTGGTATGCCATCCGATCGGTTGAAGTGGTGAGATGCGGAGCTGCCTGACGCTCAACGCCGACTGGCCAGCGCGATGCGAAGGCCGAGTCCGATGAATATCACGCCGGTAATTTTGTGCAACACGTCGACAGACTTGCTGTTTGCGCGCACGCGCTCCGCCGCGCGGCTTGCGCCGAGCGCGACGATCGTGTTGACGATCGTACCGGACGTGTCGAAGATCAGGCCGAGTACGACGATCTGCGCCGCCGCGCTTCCACGTGCGGGATCGACGAACTGCGGCAGGAAGGCGAGGAAGAAAAGCGCGACCTTTGGATTCAGGATGTTGGTGATCGCACCCTGACGGAAGATCGTCGTGAGCGATGCGCGCGCAACTTCCCGCGTAGCGAGTGGCGCGTGCCTCGCGAAGGCCCGGACGCCAAGGTACATGAGATAGATCGCGCCACCGATGCGCACGACCGAGTATGCGATCGGCACAGCGGTAAGCAGCGCCGCCAGTCCCAGTGCCACTGCCGAGATATGAAACAGTGTACCGGCCGCGATGCCGAACGATGAAACTATTCCGGCGGCGCGTCCTTCGCTGGTGCTGCGCGCCGCGACGTAGAGCATGTCCGGGCCCGGCGTCACGTTGAGAGCGAGGCCGGCCGCCATGAAGAGCAGCAGCGAATGCAGCGGAGGAATCACGAACGAGACGACTGGTTTCCGTCCTCTCGCCCACGCGACGTTGCGCGCGCATCTACCTCGGCGATCGCCTGTTGTGCCTGCTGCCAGTCGATGACGGGCGCGACGTCCTCATCGTCCAGCTGCAGCGATTCCGTTGCGCGCCGCACTATTGCTTCTCCATCAGGAATCGCCAACCCGAACTCTAGCTCGGCCTGCCTGCAGAGGCGTTCCTCATCGGGGCGGCCGGTCGGATCGGATTTTCCCATCGCAAAGACATGGGCGTGCATTCCTTCGTGCACGATCGACGATGCGATCTGCGCTTCGGTGAATTCCGGATTCACGCTGAACGTGAGCTCGACCAGGCATGTACGCGAATCGGGATAGAATGCCGCGCGGCACGGATATCGTACGACCTGAATGCGGGAGAAATCCTGCAGCAGTTGCGCGAACGTGGCCGGCCGGTATTGCTGGATGAGCGCAAGCGCGGCATCCAGGCGCTTGAAGACGAGCTCGGAGTCGATGTCGGGGCGCGTGTTGACCAGCGTTACCGGAAGACCGCGCAGCGTGCGCTTCTCGGTGGCCCAGCCCTGCAACGCGCGCATCGCCTGTATGCGCCACCTTTCAACGAGGTCGCCAAGCATGATCGTAACTTCGCTGGCGGAGGTGGGGCTGTCCAGTTGGAGGGAGAGACAGTCGGCATCCCCGCGAAAGCGGGGGGAATCCCGCCCGCCGTCGTCATTCCCGCGAAAGCGGGAATCCATGTTATCGATCTTCGAGTGCAGCGACGGCCGAAAGCATCTCGGCAGCAGGTGGATTCCCGCTTTCGCGGGAATGACGAGTCCTGAGGAGCTTTAGCGGGAGTGACCGATCCCCGCCGTCCTTAACTCAACCCCTGCGCAGCGCCATCCTGTTCATCACCGTGCCGATCGTCATTCCGGCGGCAATTCCGAGCGCGAGGGCGATCGGGAGGTGGTGCGTATTGGCGGCGAAGGTGGCGCCAATTGCGCCTCCTATAATGATCCAGCGGCCGCGGTTGTCATTGGAGTTGACCTGCATAGCTCGCTCCGTGCAAAGGTTCTCTCGCCGATCGGGCCCAGGAAGCAGCCCATTTATAGACGGCCTTGTGGCGGCGAGGTCACCCGTCCGCGGCGCTATCCCTTTGTATCGGCAGAAGGCCCGTAAACAGATGGTAGCGGAACGTCGCTCAGGCGGAGATAGACGCTCAGCTGGCCGCGATGGTGGATCATGTGGCTCAGAATGAACGACCGAAGAACGGCGGCGCGAGGCAGAGTCCAGACGGTCTTGCCGGCCCGCCGGAGCGTCCAGGGTTCCATCATGTCCGAATCCGATGCCGACTCGATCGCCGCTCGTGCCCGGCGCACATTCTCGTCGAAAGTACGGATCAGGTTCGCGGTCGAATCGAATTCCGGCGTTCGGGCGCCGCCCGGAGCGCTCACGTCGAGCTCGTCGGCCTCCATCGCAATGAGACCCAGCCGCGGCAGATTGCCGATGTGCGACGCGAGCTGGCCGAGCGTCCACGACTTGACGTGCGGCGTCCACTGCGCGCGAGCTTCCGGCACGCGTTCGAGCATCGTGCGAGTCGTCGCCATCTCCTGATCAAATTCTGGAAGCACGCTTGCGGCAATCGACATCTCATTCTCCTGACAGAGGTGCGACGGAGAACGCTCTAACGCTTCTCCGCCGAAGAGTCGAGCTCGAATACAGGAAGCTGCAGCCCCCAGAGGATTGCCGCTAGACGTAACCCCGCAATCACCGCCATTCCGACAAACGAGGGAATGGGACGCCGAACGCCCAGCCCCTCCAGAACGACGTAGGTCGCAGTGCCTGCGATCGCGGCCGTCGCATACAGATTCCCACGCTTGAGCACCAGCGGGATTTCGGCGCTGAGCACGTCCCGAACGATGCCGCCGGCAGATCCGGTGATTGTGCCGAGCACGACACAGCTTATCGGCGGAAGCCCCGTACGCTCGGCGATCTGCGCGCCGGTGATGCTGAACAGGGCGAGTCCGAGCGCATCCGCTAGCAGAAGCGCCGAACGAGGAGGCCGTCGCCAACGCGCGTACGCGACTGTGAGCAACGCGGATGCAGCGATCACCAGGATGTACGACCCATTCGCGAGCCAGAAGATCGGACTGCGATCGAGCAGTACATCGCGGATGGTGCCGCCGCCGATCGCGGTCACCAGTGCGAGCACGACGACGCCAAGCAGATCGAGCTGCTTTCGTCCAGCGGCGAGCGCGCCACTGACGGCGAACACCGAAACGCCGACGAAGTCGAGTACGACGGGAAGCGTCACGCGCGGCCGCTGAAGACAGCGAACCGCTGGCCCGTCATCCTCGCCGCAGGCGGGGATCCACGGACGACGATCAGATGATGAGCCGTCACGTTGCAGGTCTCACTGATCTATGGCGACGACGAATGATTGGGATCTATCGCACGCTACACAGGCATCCCGTAACGATCGCGGAGTATCCCGATGTGATGCGTGGCGTGACCAGTGATGATGTACGCCAGTGCGCGCGCGCTGACCGTGAATCCGCTGGCCGTTCCCGTTCGCAGCCACGCGTCGGCGTCGATCTCGCCGGCGAGCGCGATCGTCGCTGCGCGAGTCGCGCGGAAGGAATCGACGAGTGCGCCGATCGCCATGGTGTCGAAATGGGCGGCATCGACATATGGCTGCTGATCGAAGCTGGGCATCGGGGTCTTGTCGCCGCGCGCGACGCGAAGCATGCGACAGGCGAAGATTCGCTCGGCGTCGGTGATGTGACCGACGGTTTCCTTCACGCTCCACTTGTCCGGTGCGTAACGATGCAGTGCGCGATCGTCGTCGAGCGAGCGGAGCGGGTCCAGAGCGTCGAGTTGCGTGACGAGAGTCTCGAGCGCGTTCTGGCCTGCGACGGGTGCGATGTAGGTGTTGTAATAGGGCGCGTATTCGTCGGCGCCGGGATGGGAGAGAACCTGAGTCGTCATCAGTTCCGTTGGGTTACCAGGCTATCAGCGCCCCGACGCCGTACGGCACCGCGGCCGTGCACGTCGGCGCGGTGCCGACGTAGCTCTGGTCCAAGGTAACGACTTCCGATCGTAGAGAGAAATGCATCTCCCACACACGCCCGCTCGCGAGATACGTCCGCTCGCCGGCAGTGTAGTCCATCTCGAGCCGAACACAGCGGATTCGGTCTTCCGGAATTCGCGCATTGTCGAGCTGGGTGTGCAGCCAGAGACGAAGACGGTCGACGATTCCTATCGCATTCACGTCGGCGTCATTGAGAGTGCATCGGCGTGTGAGGATATCGAGAGCGAGCAGGCCGCCCTGCGGATGATTGAGCCGCACCTCGTTGGGGTAGCGGCGATCCGTCGTCACCATGTTACACAGCGAGTTGGCGACACTCTGGAGCGCCTTGCGACTGTGTTTGTCACGTTGGGGCCACGCGCTGAGTCCGATCTCGGACATGAGCGCGAGTGGCGGTATGTAGTCCGTAAGAGCAGCCAGCCAGAGTGTCGGTCTCGCATTCATGCAACAATCCCGGTGATGACAGTCAGTGGCACGATCGAACAGGTCCGCAGTTATCGTAGAAAACGGTCGGCCAGTTGCACCAGACGGTCGTCGTTTGCGGCTTCGGCCCTGTCGCGGATCCGGCGAACGTGCTCATGCAACCTGCGCTCGCCCCAGTAATAACCGGTCGCTTCCTCGGCGCTCGCTGTCTCGCCGGCTCGGGCCGCTTCGAGTAGCGCAGCCGCAGCAGCTGCGTCGAACCCCGGATCGTCGCGTGCTGGAAGCGCGTAATTGCGACGCGGTACCGTTCCACCTGCATCCTCGTTGACAAATGCTCGCGACAATTTGGGCCGGTTCAGGTTGGACTGGCGTGAAAACGTGTGTGTTGCAAGATCGGTACTAGAGAGGGGCAGGGAGGCTCGGTGGAAGCTGGTCCTGGGTCGTCGTCCGCGTCGCGTTATCCCCGCCTGCGGCGAGGATGACGGTGCAGCGGCGAGGATGACGCGGGTCCCCTAGTTCTTCAGGAAATAATCCACAGTCGAAACCACCCGGACCGTCTTCGCGACCTGGCTCTCTTCCGTGATCCCCTGGGCCTGATCGCGTGGGAGGATCTCGAACACTCCCTGGCTCGCCTGGCGGATTCCACCGAGGTCGCTCTTGGAGTCGGTGGCGAACTGTGCCGCGGCCTCGCGGGCTCGCGCGGTGGCTTCACCGATCATCGCCGGCTTGAGCTTGTTGAGACCGGTGAAGACGAAGGTCGGGCCACCACCGCCATATTCGCCGCCGGATGACAGGACCACGCCCGAATTGACCAGCTCCGCAACGTGCTGGCTCGCCGCCAGAACCGTCGTCGGGTCGCTTGATCGCACTACGATGGTTTGATGGATGACATAGCGCGTCGGCGCGCGATCACTTCCGCCGTACTGGTTGGTGAATGCATCCGACACCTGGAAATTCGCGAGAGTGGCCTGCGCGGTGTCGATCTTTTGCGCCGCGAGAAACTGCATGATCTTCTGAACGCTTGTTTGCAGCTTGGCGTGCGCGACGGTGAGATCATTATCAGCGGATACCACCCGCAACGGCCAGATGGCCAGATCTGCCTGCACGTCGCGCTCGGCCACACCCTTGACGGTCACAAATCGATCCGCGGCGCGGCCGCGCGCGAAGCCGTTTCCAATCAGGAGGCCGCCAAGCGCAACACCAAGTGCCAGGAGGATGGCAGGTATTGTCGACTGATCCATCTTCATCGCGTTTTCTCCTTTCCTTATAAAACGAGGGCGCGGCAGCTCACCGGCCCGATTGCGAGCGGCTAGTGCGCTCGCCCTTTGTTGCCACCGGGACGCCGCGGAGAGCTTCCGGCTTTCGGTCGATTGGTGCCGGGAACGGCCGGTCGCGCTGGTTTGGAAGCCTGGCCTGATCGACCGCCAGACTGACCGCCGCCGGTTGAACGACGCGCAGCCTTGGCCGCGGAACGCGCGCGATCATCGGCCTTCTTGGCGCGAATCGCAGCGATGCGCTCGCCGCGCGGGACCTCGAGCTTCTGCGTGGGACGCGCATTGTAATCGAAATCCGGCACCGTCACACGCGGGAGTCGCTTGCCGACCGCCTTCTCGATGGTGCGAATGTCGCCTTCTTCATCCGGCGACACGAAGGTGAATGCTTCGCCCGTCGCGTCTGCGCGCCCCGTGCGGCCGACTCTGTGGATGTAATCCTCCGCGACCAGCGGCACGTCGAAATTGACGACGTGGCCCAGCTGTTCTACGTCGATTCCGCGCGCCGCGATGTCCGTTGCGACGAGCACCTTGTACGTCCCGTTCTTGAATCCCGCGAGTGCAGCGGTGCGCTGAGTTTGCGATCTGTTACCGTGAATGCGGTCGGCCTTGACGCCGTTGCGCACCAGAAAGTCGGCCAGACGATTGGCGCGATGCTTGGTGCGCGTAAATACCAGCGCCTGTTTCATCTCACCGCGATTCAGAAGCGCGAGAAACAGCGGAGCCTTGAGCTCCTGTGAGACCGGATACACTGCCTGCGTAATTCCCGTCGGCGGGGCAGCGTTTCGCTCGATTCGAAGTGTGGCCGGGTTGTTCAACATCTCGCGCGTGAGCGTCGCGATCGGCGGCGGCATCGTTGCGCTGAAGAACAGCGTCTGGCGCTTGGCCGGAAGAAAGCGGAGCAGCTTCCGGATTTCCGGGAGAAAGCCCATGTCCAGCATGCGATCGGCTTCGTCCAACACCAGAAACTCGAGTCGGTCCAGCTTCGCGTACGGATGCCGCAGGTGATCAAGCAGACGACCAGGTGTCGCAACGAGCACGTCGACTCCGGTCCGGAATGCATGTTCCTGCGGCGACATGCCGACGCCGCCAAATATTGCGGCGCTGGTTATCGGCGTGTGGACGGCGATCTCATTGAGATGGTCGGCGATCTGCGCAGCAAGCTCGCGCGTTGGTGTCACGATGAGGGCGCGTGTCGTTCCGCGTGGCCGCTCGATCAACTTGTGAAGTATTGGGAGCAGGAACGCCGCCGTCTTTCCGCTACCGGTGGCGGCGCACGCGAGCACGTCGCGCCCCTCCATGGCGGGCGGTATGGCGTCCATCTGAATTGGCGTGGGACGAACGAAGCCCAGTTCCTTCAGGCCTTTGAGAAGATTGGGGTCGAGCTTGAAACTGCTGAATGACACGCGGAGTCCGGTTTTAGGGCAATCCTGAAAGTTAGCGGAATGGCGCCGGATCGCACTAAGAGCGCCTGACAAAACCGCTGGCCGCGCCGTTGCTGGCCCAGAGCGCCAGCGCTGCGACCAGCGATTTTGTCAGGCGTTATAAACGTGTGGTTAGGGGCTCACCGGGCGACGATGATCGACGCCCCAACCTGGCCCTCACGCGTACTATGCGTACTATAGGTAATTCTGCCGAATTGGCATCAAGGGTGCTTTCTTGTAACTTGCAGCCATGACCACCATTCCAGCATGAACATGTCAGAGGCCGAAACGCTGGCCAAAGTAGAGGTTCTGGCGGATCTCGAAGAAGAGGTACGCGAGCTCATGGTGGCTCATGAGTCCAAGCGAATACTCTGGTTTCCGAGCGAGCTGCTCTCCGCGGCACCAGATACCGATCCGGACAAGCACATCCGGGACCTGCGGCGTCGCGCCGAGGGAATCAGTACGCCGGCGAGAGTTGCCCTGGCCCTCAATCTCCTCACTGAAGAGGGGCTCCCCCACTTCCACCGTCTGCTCGCTGCATACCTTGGCGGCGATACGTTCTGGTCCAAGTGGACCAATCTCTGGACGGCTGAGGAGGATCGGCACGGCGCGGTGCTCCACGACTATTCGCGCGACAGTCTGGTGTTGAACAATCCTGTGCTCGAAAAGATGCAATTCGAGTATCTCAAGTCCGGCTTCGAGCCCACCTGGGACAAGGATCCGTATCGCGTGTTCGTGTACACCACGCTTCAGGAGCGCGCAACGCAGGTGAGTCACGCCAATACCGGAAAATTGGCGAGCGAGTACGAGCCGATGATCGGCACGGTGCTGGCAAACGTGGCGAAGGAGGAAGCGCGTCACTACGTGTTTTACCGCAACGTATTTCAGGAAGTGCTTGCTCGCGATCCAAATCGCGCGCTCGACTCAGCGGCGTCGATCATGCCGTCCATCGACATGCCGGGTGTGAACATGCCGCACTTCCGCGAAATGGCCGACGTGATTCGCCGCGCGGGAATCTACGGACCGCGCGACTATCTCAAGATCGTGGAAGAGCAGATTCGCTACTGGGCGATCGACGCGATCGAAGGGCTGAACGAAATGGGGAAAAAGGCGCAGGAGAAGATCATGTCGATTCCCGCCCGTCTGGAACGTGTCGCCGACGCGATGGAAACTCGCAGTCGCGCGAAGACGTTCGCATTCGCTGTCGCCTTCGCTCGCGAATTCGAGATGGAGTAACGCGCCGGCTCAGCGCTGGCGTATCACTACAATTGAATATGGTGGCAACGTCAGCACCTCACCGGTGCTGACGTTTGTTTTGGTGCCGACGTTCATTTTTCGCGGTCCGGTATTCGGCTTCGCGAATCCTTTCGCGCCATTGGGATGCCACGTGTACTCGGCAGCGGACAGCCGCCAGGCATCGAATTCCGTACTGGAGGCGCCGAGTCCGTGAACGTCCACGGTCCATGCGTTCGCGGGATCACGGTTCACCATCAACAGCGCGATCCTGCCGTCGGGACGCCGCACTGCATACGAGCCGATCGGAGGCACAGCGCCGGAAGACGTCACCAGCTTTGTTGCAAGCATGCGGTGAGCGCCGCCCGCCGAGTCCGCCCACAGCGTAGTGAGCATGCGCGCCGCGTGATATGTCGAGTTCTTCGCGATTATGTGACGATCGTCGTCAGCTACGAACAGTGTATTGTCACCCCAGCTATCGCACGCGGCATCACGATCCAGACTGCTCGGCTCCGTTCCATAGAAGAACGCCTGCGAACCGCCGTCGGCCAGGAACTCGGCGACCGCTACGGTATTCAGAATCGCGCCCGCGCGATTCATCTCGGATGCTGTCGAGAACGGGGAATACCCGTATTCCGTCATCAATAACGGAATGTCGGCCGTGACTCCGTCTCTGCGAAACTGCGCGACAGCGTCGCGTACCTTGCGCGCCACCTGTGCGAGCTGTGGCGCGCTGCCGGAGCATGCGTCATCGAACGGATAGAACTCGAACGAAACGAAACCAAGGTCGTGCGCATGGCCGTGCGTGCGGAGAGCAGCGACGAAACGAGCCAGCCATGAGCGCTCATCAGAATCGCTTTCCTTCCACGCCATCATGACCTCTGTGCGCGCAT
>Ga0157370_10008343_pt1 | contig 11174 bp, 10 predicted proteins | sample C35metaG_FD_113463 | JGI IMG/M metagenome (GOLD analysis project Ga0157370, IMG submission 113463) | Corn rhizosphere microbial communities from Kellogg Biological Station, Michigan, USA - C3-5 metaG | ecosystem: Host-associated > Plants > Roots > Rhizosphere > Soil | place: USA: Michigan... | reverse complement strand
ATTCGATCGCAGCCGATGGTTCCGAAGAGGCGAATCGCAAAAAAGCGGCGAAGCTGGTCGCGAAAATACCGGCGATTGTCAGCAGTTTCGATCGCTTACGTAACGGCAAAGCTATCATTGCGGCGGACCCAAGTCTGAGCCACGCGGCCAATTTCCTGTATACTCTGACCGGGAAGCGCCCCGACGAGGTGATGGAAAAGGTATTCGATATCGCCCTCATCCTGCATGCGGATCACGAATTGAACGCGTCGACGTTTGCCGCCCGCGTCACGGCCGCAACACTCTCCGACATCTACTCAGCGGTAACGTCCGCCATCGGAGCCCTGAAAGGGCCGCTGCACGGCGGCGCGAACGAAGCAGTGGTACGCATGTTACTAGCTTCGAAAAGTCCGGAAGACGCGGTCCAAAAAGCAAAATCCGATCTGGCGAACAAGGTAAAAGTACCAGGCTTTGGTCATCGAGTTTACCGGGTATTCGACCCACGCGCGGTTCATCTTAAAAAATTGAGCGAAGAGTTGGGCAAGCGCACCGGCCACGGGGAGTTGTTCGAGAAATCGGCTCGCGTCGAAAGAGCCATGAAAGAAGCGAAGAATCTGAACGCGAACGTGGATTTCTACTCGGCTTCCACTTACTACTCACTTGGCATCCCGGTCGACATTTTCACGCCGGTATTCGCAGTCAGCCGCATCGCGGGCTGGACCGCTCATATTCTCGAGCAGTATGAGAACAACCGCCTGATCCGCCCGAGGGCCGAATACACCGGTGCGCCCGATGGCCAAACCTGGACACCGATTGAAGCGCGGCGCTGATGCATGATCTGACTTTTTTCCGCAACAACCTGGAAACGATGCGGGAGCGGCTAGCCGCGCGGGGATTCGATTTGGATGTCGACGCCTTCCAGGGCCTGGATCGCAAGCGCCGCCAGGCCGTGACGGAAGCGGAGACTCTGAAAGCCGAGCGCAACGCCGCCAGCATCGAAATCAGCAAACTTCGTAAACAGGGGGCGGATACCGCCGATCGCCAGCAGCAGGTGAGGCTGACCGGCGATCGGATCGCCGACCTCGATCAGCAGGTGACGAATCTGGATGATGACTTTCGCGATCTGCTATCGCGCATTCCGAATATCACGGACGCAAGCGTACCTTTGGGCCGGAGTTCGGACGATAACGTTGAAGTGAAGCGATGGGGAACTCCGCGTGAATTCGATTTTAAGCCGAAAGCACATTGGGATCTAGGTCCTGAACTGGGCATCCTCGATCTGGAGCGAGCCGCAAAGGTGGCGGGAGCCCGTTTCGCCGTTTACTGGGGAATGGGCGCGCGCCTCGAACGCGCTCTGATCAACTTTATGCTGGACGTGCACACGAAAGAGCATGGTTACCAGGAGGTCTTACCGCCTTTTCTGATCAATTCCGCAAGTTTATTTGGGACGGGGCAACTGCCGAAATTTGCCGAGGATCTCTTTCGGTGCGAGGGGCACGATTTATGGCTGGCACCCACGGCGGAGGTGCCCGTCACGAATCTGTATCGCAGCGAGACCCTGAACTCCGAGCACTTGCCGATATCGCTGTGCGCCTACACGCCTTGCTTCCGAAGCGAAGCGGGCTCCTATGGGCGCGATGTGCGCGGCATCATTCGCCAGCACCAGTTCCAGAAAGTGGAGCTTGTGAAATTCACGAGACGGGAACAGAGTTACGAGGAACACGAGAAGCTGACGCGCGACGCGGAAGATATTCTGGAGCGTCTCGAATTGCCTTACCGCCGTGTACTCTTGTGTTCGGGCGATACCGGATTCAGCGCGGCGAAGACTTATGACCTCGAGGTGTGGCTGCCCGGGCAGAACGACTACAAGGAAATCTCTTCCTGCTCGAATTTCGAAGCTTTTCAGGCAAGGCGGGCGCAGATCCGAACGAAGAGTGGTAAAAGCAAGTCCGAGTTCGTACACACGCTGAACGGCAGCGGTTTGGCGGCCGGCAGGACGTGGGTGGCGATACTGGAAAATTTCCAGCAGGCGGATGGAAGCGTGATCATCCCGAAAGCACTGCAGCCGTATTTCGGATCCGATCGTATCGTACCGAACGAAAAGCATTAGGGTCAAAGCGTACTCGCCGCAGGACAGGCGCTTTTGTTCGCCGTATCTGCGTCTATACGGGCGATCAACGAAACCTAGGTTCGTTGTCGCCATCATGCCGAAACGCATCGGGGCTGCTGGCGTCTTCCATACGAGAAAGCAAACGCCTCTGATCGAACGAAGCGGCTTTGAATGCGAATTCATCCTATTTTTCGAGATCGCGTCGACGCCGGCAAAACGCTGGCGAACCGCATTGCCCGCTATATTCAAGATCCCGCGGCGTTGGTACTGGCGCTCCCCCGCGGTGGTGTGCCCGTCGGCTTTGAGGTTGCCCGGAAATTGCGCGCGGAACTGGATATCTTTCTCGTTCGAAAGCTCGGCTTTCCCGGTCAGCAAGAATTAGCCGTCGGCGCCATCGCCAGCGGAGGTATTCGCGTTTTGAACGAGGCGCTGATCGCGGACTTACGGGTCCCGCCGACGATTGTTGATGAGATTACCAGCCGCGAGGAAAATGAACTGAAGCGCCGTGAAGAACTGTACCGGCAGGGACGCCCTGCGCGTCCGGCTGGTAATCGTACAGTCATCCTGATCGACGACGGCCTGGCGACCGGCGCGAGCATGAAGGCTGCCGCCCAGGCGCTCCGGGCACAGGCGCCCCAGCGCATCATCGCTGCGGTCCCTGTCGCCGCGGAAGAGACCTGTAATGAATTTCGAACGAGTGTCGACGACATCGTATGCGCATACACGCCGGCGCCTTTCCTGGCGGTAGGGATCTGGTACGAGGATTTCGCCCAGATAACGGACGACGATGTGCGCCGCCTGCTACTAGAAGCGGACCAGCTTCCCGTAGCTCGCCATCGTGAGGCCAGTTAGCGATGTCAACTGCCGCAACAAAGGGAACGCCACCTCATAGCAGGCACTCGGAAGAAGCGCCGCATTCCCTTCCGGAGTATAGGAGATCAAATGGAGGTCAGACCTGAAGGTTCTGAACAATCAATTCAGATTCCGCCATCCGGCATTATCGGCGATCTTACGATCCCAATTGACGCTCGCGGCATTGTCATCTTTGCCCACGGGAGCGGCAGCAGCCGCTTGAGCGTACGCAACCGATATGTCGCCGGTGTTCTTCAACAAGGCAATCTCGCCACACTGCTCCTTGATCTGCTCACCGCGGAAGAGGAGCAGGTCGATCGGCAAACGCGGCATTTGCGGTTCGACATCGACCTGCTAGCGAACCGCCTGGTTGAAGCGACCGCGCAGCTTACGGACGACACCTCAGCCGTCCGTCTACCCATCGGCTACTTTGGCGCAAGCACCGGAGCGGCGGCTGCGCTCGTGGCAGCCGCTCAACTGGGTGAATCAATACACGCCGTCGTTTCTCGCGGGGGCAGGCCCGATCTGGCCGGAGCAGCATTGTCAAGAGTGAAAGCGCCAACGCTGCTCATCGTCGGTAGTAACGATCAGGAGGTTATTGAGCTAAACCAGCAGGCATTGAACGAGCTTCCATATGAAAAGAAGCTGGAGATTGTTCGCGGCGCAACTCATCTATTCGAAGAGCCGGGGGCTCTTGAGAAAGTCGCGATTCTCGCCACCGATTGGTTTAGGCAGCATCTTTCCCCAACGCCTCGTTCATGGAGCGCCCTATGAGTAAATTCCGCGGCCGGTCTATCGTCGAACCAACGATACCGCGTACATGAATATCCTGACACTGAACGCGGGAAGCAACTCCCTGAAGTTCGAGATCGTTGCAGCCGAAGCGGGCAGCAGGGGTTCAGAGGACCAGCCCACCTTCGGCTCCAGCGTCGTTGCCGGAGCTTACGACAACATCGGCAAGGAGCATTCCGCGTTTACTCTTTTAGAAAATAAGCAGACTTGGCACAGGGAAGAAATTGAAATTCGGGATCATGGGCACGCGACCAAGTTGCTTTTTGACTGGATTGAACATGGCGGGGCCGCGGATAAGGGCATCCGTGGTTTTGCGGATATCGACCGGGTCGGCCATCGAGTAGTGCATGGCGCGGATCGTTTCAGCAGGCCCGCGCGAATCACGGATCAGGTCGTGCGTGAGATCGAAGACCTTGAAGACCTGGCGCCTTTGCATAATGCGTCAGCTCTCAAAGTAATTCGCGCTGCGCAGTCAAAAATCGGATCTCGCCTGCCGATGATCGCCGTATTCGATACCTTTTTTCACCAAACGATTCCGCAGAAGGCGGCCCTATACCCGCTTCCGCTCGACGTCGCGCGTCGACATCGAATCCGGCGCTATGGGTTTCATGGCATATCGCACAGGTACATGATGATTCGCTACGCGCAGATTACAGGGCGTTCCATCGCGAGACTGAATCTGATCACGTTGCACCTGGAAGGCGGTTCATCCGCAACAGCAATTCAGAACGGGGCGTCCGTCGATACATCGATGGGGTTCACACCTCTCGAAGGTCTCATGATGGGTACGCGGTGCGGCGACATCGACCCCGCCATCGTGACTTATCTGATGCGGAAAGAAAACATGGATTCCGGCGGAGTGGAGAAGTTTCTCAACAAGGAGTGTGGGCTTCTTGCCGTTTCGGGCTTATCCGCCGATACACGTGAGTTACAACAGCATCTGTCCGATCCTTCTGTCAATCTGGCGCTGAACATGTTCGCTTATCGCGTTCGCAAATACATCGGCGCCTATTTGGCGGTTCTGGGTGGAGCGGACGCAATTATCCTCGGCGGAGGTATCGGCGAGAACACGCCTGTTGTCCGTGAGCGCATTTTCGAAGGTTTTGACTGGTGCGGGGCTGTTCTGGACCGTCAACGAAACAGCGATACCGTAGACCGGGAAGCGCCGATCACGACACCGGAATCATCCATTCAGGTCTGGGTCGTACCGGCGCAGGAAGGTCTGATGATGGCCAAAGATGTCGTGGACTACGATGATCGCAGCGACAGGTGAACGGTGGCTCCCCAATCGCGCCCTCTCAAGGGCGTATTAGAGCCAGACCCGACTCTGGATCGTACTTTTTCTGCAATTCTTCAGGCGCTTCCGTCAAGATCAACTCAAGCGTCGGCCGTACATGGGCCTCAAGGAGATGGCCGCCGTGAGCAGTGCCGTCTCGCTTACCCACCACCATGTGCGCGTGTACCTCAGGATTTCCGTCGTGGAGCGCGATGTCCCCAATCAGCGAGAGCACTTCAATCTGCTCATCCATATCCGCGGCGGTCTCGTACTTCTTCGTTTCCCAATTGAACCAGTCCACTTTTGCGTCCGACAAAGCGCCGATTGCCTTGAAGCTGCTGCCTGCGAGTTCATGATCTTTTGCGAATTGCTTCAAAGTACTTGCAATCTCATCCCCTGTTTCGAAAATGAGAGCGTACGTACGGGGATGCTCCTGGATAAGCTTGGCGGTCACAATAATCGTCCTTTGTGATCTGGATGCGAGCGGGGTCGAATTTAATACCATCTTTCGGCGCGGCGGAATCGCATTGAAGGACCGGCCTGGCATCCATGAATGTGGCAGACCTCCAGTAACATCATGGTTGCAAGTCTTACTCAATGTAAGGTTTGGATTGGAGTCCACTGGGCGGGCTTCACCGAACAGGGCGTACACGGCTCGTTTCGCACGACTTAAAGCCGGCGCTTACTATTGACCCCAGGGACAGCGTTGTTTTCGAGACATTGGATTCAGGTTGGGGCGCCGTTGAGCAATCCGCTAATTTTTCGACTGCACACTTTACTAGCGTGTTGGCTCGAACGACCAAAAGGCTATTCCATAGGGCTCCAGTTCCACTTCTGTATGAAAAGCACCGGGCTCAATAGTAACAGGATTAAGAGGCCGCAGGCGCGCATTCTCATCGGATGAGGCCGCCATCGCATCCAGCAGTTCCGGCCGCACCAGCAACTTACCCGGAGCGTCCTTTGCGTCGATCGTCACTTTGACCGGCTGCGGCGAGAAGTTCCAGATCAACAAATTGTTGGTCAGGTAGAGGGGATCGTACGTAAAGAAGCCGTGAACTGCCGCATCGGATGATTTGAAACTCAGACGGTCTCCCGTCAGGCGCGAGAGCAGTTTGAATGCAAAGTATGCGGGGCGGATCGTGTTCTGGTAATCGAACAGGCCGTCATACTGCGGCATGCGATTCCACCAACGCCCCATGGCGGCCGCGCCTTTCGGAGACATGAATTGCGAGAAACGGTCGACGTCGACATAGTAGTCGCGGATGTGGTAATAACACGAATAATCGAGCCCCGCGTCGATCATCTGCCATGCCGTCTCAGTTACGTAAGCCGGCTGGAATCGCGGATCGCGGACAGGGTTCGACAAAGACATGTTCCACTCGTCAAGGAAGGTCTCTACGGTTAACCCCGGATGCTTCCTCAACAGCCCCTGTACGTAATCGATGGTTTCGCGAACGCGAGCAGGATCGCTGTTATAGATGTGCCAGGACACAAAGTGTAAGGGCGCCTTGCCCGCGGCGCCGAACTCAATGAGGGCCGGCAAGATGGGCGAGCGATAATTCGCAACAGCGGGGCCTCCGACCTTTGCGTCGGGATCGGCGCGCAGGATCGCGGCCACAGTGTGCTGGTAGTACGGCAAGTAATTCTCAGGCGTGAAGCGATAGGGACATCCGCCGTCTTCGCCGATATCCGGCTCATTGCCAACCTCCCAATAGCGGATGCCCGCGCCACGGTCCTTGTAATGCCGGACTAAATGATAAACGAGGTCCTCCCACGCGTTCCAGTCGTTGGGTTCGACAATATCCTGATCGATTTTCGGAAACAGGACATGCGGTTTGAACGCGATCGTCATCAACGGCGTGGCGCCGGTTTTGAGGATGAGATCGACGGAGCGATCGAGTGTATCGAAGTGATACTGGCCCGGAGCCGGAAGCAGATCAAAGTATTCCTGTAGAAACAGGCGGACGAGGCGGGGCCGCAACGCGCGAATCTCAACCATGCGATCGCCCCAGATGGTCTCTTCGGACAAACCTCCCTGCCCGAGCGAAATTCGTCGCATGTCTAATGTGCCGGTCTTTTTCGTGAAAGAAACCTGAACATCCGCCGTGCGTGTTTGTGCCGCCGCCGCGGTGACAAGCGCGGCCGAGAGGAGTATAGGAAGGTATTTCATCCGATTCCGAGTAAATCCAACGTGTCGCGATGAATCATCGCCTCGATCTTCGCCTCCGGAATGCGGGGCAGCTTCGTGCCTTCGGCGATCGCATTCACCTGCCGGAGCGCCGCCATGGTTGACTCCGGCGTTGTAAATGGGTAGTCCGAACCGAGAAGCAGCCGGTCGAGCACGCCATACTCCATTGCCGATACGAGCGCGTTGTAAAACTGCCACGGACGGTAATATAAAGCCGAGATATCGCTGTACACGTTCGGATTTTTGCGAATCAGCACCAACGTTTCGTCGATCCAGGGATGACCGAGATGCGCAATCACCATTCGCAACCTCGGGAATTCGAACGCGAGCGGCTGTAGCTGAAGTGGGTTTGCAATTTCAAGCGATACGTTTTCGCAAAACGTGGCGCCCTGGTGAATGAGAACCGGGATTCCGAGTTCCTCCGCGCGACCCATGATTCTGCGGAATCGCGAGTCTGTAGGCGCAACGTTCTGGTAAATCGGTCCCATCTTCAGGCCACGTAGCCTTAAACGTTGAACGGCGTCGTCCAGTTGCTCGATGGCGTCGGGGTCTTGCGGATCGACAGAACAGAAGCCGATCAACCGTTCGGGATGGAGCCCGACATACTCGGCGACATATTCATTCGGCACGAGCACGCCGACGTGCCGCGCGCGGAAACCCAGCACAACCGCCCGATCGACTGCCTGCATCGCTTGCCAGTGCTTGCCGAGATCGACGCTAATGTCTTTGTAACCTTCGCCCGCGGTTCTTCGGGCGTCAGCGATGAACTTCTCGCCGATATGGCATGGGCATTCCCACACGTGCGTGTGTACATCGACAATCATCGCGGCTAGAGCACTCCATATTTGTTATATACGTCGCGCAAGTATGCGCCTTGCAGCAATTCCTCGCGCGTGCTGTTTTCTCGTTCGACCTTATCCGTTGCGAGACGGATCGCTTCATCGACCTTTTCGGCTTGAATAGCGATAATGCCATCGAAATCGGCGACTATCAGGTCACCCGGCGACACGACAACGCCACCGCACTCCACCGGAACGTTATAATCCACCACAATTCCACGACCTCGCGAATCGACGGGTTTAATGCCGGCGGTGAACACAGGAAAGCCGAGTTTGAGAATCTTCTTGACGTCGCGAACGAGCCCGTCCACTACGGCCCCGCGCGCTCCTCTTGCCATCGCGGCCGTGGAGAGCAACTCGCCCCACGGCGCATTCCGCTTCGATCCTCCGGTGGCAACTACCAATACTTCGCCCGGAAGCACGCTGTCCAGAGCCTCTATTTCCAAGCTGTACGAATCTTCGTGGACGTAATGCAGATCCATGCAGCTCACTGTCCGCGCCCAGCCGGCAAAGACCAGGTCCGGCGACAAGGGACGAAGGTGTTCGCCCATGGCACGGTCTCGTATGCCCATTTCGTCGAGAGCGTCCGAGAGCACGGCGGTGTACAGGTTCCGTTCTATATGCGAGAACAGTTCCAGGTCGGTAGCCGCTATCGGCCTGCCATTAGTCCTCTGATTGGGCCCTTTAGTGTTAAAAGACATCTATTTTCCTCCTGCGCTTTTCCGTTACGCAGCGCTTAGCGTCACCAGGGCAATGATGCCCAGCGTTAGACCTGCGATTCCATAAGGGCCGACTTTTTCTCTGAAGAGCAGAATGCCGGCCGTGGCTACAAGGAACAGCGATCCTCCGGTTGTCAACGGGAAGGCGATATAGCCTGGTACGTTATGCGACAGCGCCAGACCGGTGAAAGCCTGGCCGCAGAAGCTGGCAAGACCCATGAAGGCGCCGAGCGCGACTTCTTTGCGATTCACGCGGAACGAGCCGCCGAAAAGCGCCAGCAGTGCGAAGAATAGCCCGCCAAGGTACCAGTAAAACAGATATTGCGGCTGGTAACCGGCCAACTTACGTTCGCTTAGCACTTTCAGTCCGAACGGCCCAAGCCCGTTCGCGACGAAAGCGATCAGCATCAACTTCATCCAAAGCCGGGCATCACGATTCATTGCGGCTCCTTTTCACAACACTGCACATCGGCAATAGCTTCAGCGGCGGCACGCCGGCGTTCCTGCCTGCTTCTATCCACCCACAGAAGAAACATAGAAAGAACAATCAACACAAGCGCAAACGCTTTCCGGGCGCTCACGGCCTCGTGATAGACGAGAATCGATGCGACCGTGGGAATTCCTGACGACAGATTGATTGCCAGCCAACTGGTCGAAATATTCCCGTGCCGGATGCCCGCCTGCAGCGCGAGGATCGCGATTGAAGCCGAAATGCCGAACGGTATCGCGATCCACACAACAGAGCCAGGCGCTGCCGGATGGTCGCCTTGGATAGCCGTCATAATCAGAAAACTGAAAACCGTGGACCAGGCATACAGCAATGCGTTAATGGCGCTCGGCCGGCACCCCTTCACGTCCGCCAGTTTGTGGAATACGCCCAAGGCGCTGAAGCTGAGCAGGCCGGCGATTGTGTACAAATAACCTGGATTCATGCTTCTATTCGAGCAGCCCGGCGGATGGAGCAGGAGCTATCCACCGGGCTGTGCGGCTTACTCTCGTTAGAACAGAAATTTTAAACCGACCTGCACTGTTCTCGCTGAACCCGCGCTCGTAATCAGGCCGAAGTCCCCTGTCCCTAAGTTTGTGCCGGGCGTGTCCAGGTTGACATGATTAAAAGCGTTATACGCCTCGAAGCGTAATTGTAAGTATTTCGATTCCGTAAAGAAGAAATTCTTCATGAGGCCGAGGTTCATCGTCTGATTTGCCGGGCCATCCAGGATGCCGATACCCGAATTACCCCACTGATGTTCCGGCGGCGCCGCAAACGCGCCCGTGTTGAACCACATCGAGGCATTCGGATCGGAGACTTGGGGGTCTCCCGTCAGATTCGCCCGTGTGTTCCAGCCATTGCCGAGAGTGGCGCCCGGAACGGAGATGCTCAATGGCGCACCCGAGGTGAAGCTGTAGATGCCGCTCAGTTGCCAGCCGCCCAGCGCCAGGTCCACCGCACGGTTCACATTCGCCATGTGTGCGCGACCGCGCCCAAACGGCAATTCGTAGACTGCGTTTACGGTCAGGATGTGGGTACGATCCCAAGAAGAACGGCCGCGATTGTAACCGTTCGGAGCGAACGGCGTCAGCAGATCGGTCTCGTATTGCGGCATGTTGTCGCTCAGGTTTTTGCTGAATGCATACGATGCCATGAACGAAAGTCCTTGCGCAAAGCGGCGTTCCCACTTGACCTGCAGGCCGTTGTAACTCGATGTCGCGAGGTTCTCAAGCACGTTGAGTTGCCCGAATGCGGGATACGGCTTTGCCGCTTGCAAGTCCGGATAATCTCCAGGCGGCACTTCGTTAAATGGCTGCATGACAACCTGGTTGTTCATGTGTACGCCGACATAGGAGAGCGTCAGAGCCGAGTTGAGCCAGAGTCCTTTCTGAACGGAGACGTTCCACTCCTGCGTACGCGCTTCGTCGATGTTCCAGGCCGGCGCCTCGCCAACCGAAGGCTGGATAAAGTTCTGAGGATCCACCGGCCATGCAGTCTCCCAGGGTTGCAGCGTCGAAGGCCCGAATGAAAGAGATTCCCAAGTCCAATAGGGCAATCCAACGATCGAAGAAGCGGCGCGATTGCCGGTGAATCCGTTGTAGTACGTGCCGTAACCCGCGCGGAAAACGAGATCGCTGTTCGCGAGAGGCCGCCAGGTAAGGCCCAGACGAGGCGAAACGTGGCCGTTCGCCTCGAACAGGCTGTTTGGAATGCCCACCTTATTGGCCGGAACCCAAAGTCCTTCCGTGGCTGCGGCGAGAAAAGGAGCGACCGGTTGCGCCGTGAGATCCACTTGGCCATCGCTAGTCACGCCAGCAATCACCTTTCCTACAGTCGGGTCGAAGGTGCTGCCGTTCCCGTGCGCCAGATCCTTTGAGTGCCAATACTCAAATCGCACGCCGAGCGAGAGGGTCAGGTTGGGCTTGATCT
>Ga0157370_10008341_pt1 | contig 11176 bp, 8 predicted proteins | sample C35metaG_FD_113463 | JGI IMG/M metagenome (GOLD analysis project Ga0157370, IMG submission 113463) | Corn rhizosphere microbial communities from Kellogg Biological Station, Michigan, USA - C3-5 metaG | ecosystem: Host-associated > Plants > Roots > Rhizosphere > Soil | place: USA: Michigan... | reverse complement strand
GAGGAGCCGCCGGCTTCGGTTGCTGAGCCGGGGATTCCGCAGGGGCAGCTTGAGGGGCAGGTTCTGTCGAATCTGCCGGGGGCGGGGTGGGGGCCGGCGGTTCCGGCGGAGTGTCTGACATGCTGACCAGTTCGACGTCGAAGACAAGATTCGCTTTGGCAGGAATAACGGGCGGACGGCCTGTCTCTCCGTAGGCAAGCTGGTAGGGAATAAAGAGGCGCCGTTTGCCACCAACATGCATGCCTTCAAATCCGGTGTCCCAGCCGATGATGACTCGCTGCGCGCCATAGGGGAAGGTGATGGGCTGGCCACCGGGGTGGTCGTAGGATGAATCGAACTTTGTGCCGTCCGCAAGCCATCCGGTATAGCGGACGGTGTACCACTTGTGGGTTTCGGCGAGTGGACCGGTGCCAACGACCGTGTCGATGTACTTCAGCGTGTACAGGGTCTTGGGTATTCCCGGAACTGGGGGAATTTTCGAGACGGGCGCTGCGGTTGTCGCGGAGTGATGATGGGCAATGGGCGGCTTATGGCTGGTGGTCTGCGCTGCGGCGGCAACGCTGAAAGTGAGCAGGGTGGCGAAAAGCTTCAGCTTCATAGATGGTCTCGGGTTCAGATCTCGGTTAAGCGAGGGTGATGGATGGATCGTTGAGGTGTTCGCGTAGAAGGCGTTGGGTGAGCGTCTTCAAATCTTCTCCGGTCTTAGGGAGAACGAAAGCGCCTGCCGTCTCGGACCACTCAAGTTTGAAGCTGGTGGAGGTGGCGGAGATCCAGAGTTGGCGAACGGGGGTGTTGGGAGTGAGAACGAATTTGCTCGTACCATCTTCGAAGAGGATGTTGAGTACGCCGTTATTCTCTTCGGCTTCGAAGGTCTCTGATTCTTCTTCGGCCGCGATGAGAGATTGTTTGAGTGCTTCGAGAGCGCGGTCGGATTCGCGGCGGAATGTGGTTTCGTCGAGCATGAATTTAGTTTAGAGCCTGTCTGTCCTAAGTATCCCATTCTTCGGGATTTTGGGCTAAACCGTAGAATGGCATCGAGCGCTGCCGCGGCCTCATTACGAAATTGAACAATGAAGGAAGGTCAAGAGAGGGACATGACTGAGATTCCCAGCCCCCGCAGTCTGCGCCGCCATCAGACAATTACGCTGTCGCTGCTCTTCCTTGCAGGCGTGGTCAACTTTCTCGACCGCTCATCGCTTTCCATCGCCAACACTACCGTGCGCGGGGAGATGCATCTCAACGGAACTGAGATAGGCTGGCTTCTGTCTGCCTTCTCACTGGCTTACGGATTCGCGCAGCTTCCGCTGATTGGGCTTCTGGATCGGGCGGGCACACGCTCTATTCTTGGCGGCGGGCTCATCCTCTGGTCCGCCGCGCAGATGTTAACCGGGTTCGTGCGCAGTTTCTCCACTTTTCTTGTGCTGCGCGTCCTTCTGGGAGTAGGTGAAGCACCTTTTTATCCATCTGGCGTTCGAAGCACGAGGGAATGGTTTACCTCGGCTACGCGCGGACGCGCCGTCGCAATCATGAGTTCATCGCAAAATTTCGGCCTTGCGGTCGCGCCGCCGATCCTCACCTGGATCATGCTGAGCATCGGCTGGCGCGCCATGTTCATCGTGCTCGGCGTGTCCGGTCTGTTGGTGGCTTCGGCGTGGATCGCCTTCCACCGTGCGCGCCGGGATACCATCTTCCATGAGCCGGAGCCGCCGCTGTCTGTTGCTCCCGAATCCGCATGGAAGGCGCTGATTCGTCAGCGCACCGTCTGGGGCATGATGCTTGGCTGGGGAGGCATCAATTACACCGTGTGGCTGTATCTTGCATGGCTGCCCGGATATCTGGAATTGCAGCGCCATCTTTCGCTGGCGAAGAGCGGCTGGGTTGCCGCAATTCCGTTCCTCGCCGGCGCGGTCGGTATGCTGGCGAGCGGTGCATTATCGGACAGACTTGCGCGCGCAGGCCTATCGCTTGCGACCGTACACCGCCTCAATATCGTCGTCGGCATGATTGTGTCTTCCGGCAGTACATTTGTAGTTGCGTATAGCCATTCCACGGTGCAAGCGGTCGCTGGAGTCAGCATGGCGCTATTCTTTATCCACTTTGCAGGGACCTCCGGATGGGGTTATGTCCAGACGGTCAGTCCGTTGCGTTATGTAGCTTCGCTGGGCGCGCTACAGAACTTCGCCAGCTTTATGATCGCTTCGGCAGCGCCTGTACTCACAGGCTGGCTGCTTGACCGCACACATTCTTTTACGATTGCCCTTGGAGTTTGCAGCGCGGTAACGCTGCTTGGGGCGCTTAGCTACGCTACATTGGCGGCTCCGGGTGGAATGCATCTTGATAGAGATGCCCGGCCGGGAGTTCAAGGCATGTCTGCGCAGATATAAAGCTTTGAACTATGGAGCAGTTTCGGTGCTTCCTGACTCGACAGCCGCGAGACCGTGCTTTTCCATGCGGTAGATGAGCGTACGCCGACTGATGTCCAGATAGCGCGCCGCCTGCGTCTGGTTTCCGGAAAACTTTTCCAGCGCGCGGCTGATGAGTTCGCGCTCCGTTGCTTCCAGGCTGATACCTTCTTCAGGTAAATCCGGCCACAGCAATGCTGCGTTTGAAGTGGTTTGGGTCAATTCCTCCGGCAGATCTTCAATGGTGATCAGATCTGTGGAAGAGAGAACTAACAGACGTTCCAGAACGTTTTCGAGCTGACGCACGTTTCCTGGCCAGCGATACGAAATCAGTCGCTGATGCACTGCAGGGGACAGACGCACATCAAGAAGATTATGCCGCTCTTTGGCTCGTTCAAAGAGCGCGTCGATCAATTCAGGGATATCCTCCCGCCGCTCTCTCAGCGGAGGAATTCTTAAGGGGACAACTGCGAGCCGATAATATAGGTCTTCGCGGAACGTGCCGTCTTCAACCATGGCTGAAAGGTTCCGGTGGGTTGCCGCGATGACCCGCACATCGACTCTTACCAGGGTGCTTGAGCCCAGTTTGGGAAGCTCGCCTTCCTGCAAAACTCGCAGAAGCTTGACCTGCGCCTCCAGGGGCAGGTCGCCGATTTCATCCAAAAAGAGGGTGCCTCCGTCCGCTGATTCGATGCGCCCCGATTTGTTCGCTACCGCGCCTGTAAATGCGCCTCGCGTGTACCCGAAGAGTTCGGACTCGACCAGGTCCTGGGGAATTGCGCTGCAATTGATAGGAACAAAGGGCCGATTGTTTCGACGGCTGTTGTTATGAATGGCCCGTGCGACGAGCTCCTTCCCGGTTCCCGTTTCACCTTGAATAAGTACGGTGGCATCTCTTTGCGAGACCCGCACTGCCTGATCGAGCACGCGCAAAAATCCCTTGGAGTGGCCGACGATTCCTTCAAAGCCATATCGCTGATCGAGGGCCGAACGGAGCGTACGCACCTCTTCAATGAGGTTCTGCCGCTCCATCGCGCGATGTACGACCAGGACCAACGCTTCAAAATCAATGGGCTTCGTAACATAGTCGTAGGCGCCCAGCTTCATCGCTTCGACCGCGGTTTCTATGGTTCCAAATGCGGTGACCACGATAACGGTGGTCTGCATTCCCTTTTTCGTGATGCGGCTAAGGAGTTCAAGGCCGCTGGTCGGCATGCGAAGGTCGGTAATGATGAGCTGGGGCTCTACCTCCTCAAGCATCCTCCAGGCTTCGTCGCCATCCGTTGCCAGAGAGACTTCGTAGCCGGCCTCTTCGAGTTGCATCTTCATCACGCGGCGAAGGCTACTGTCATCGTCGACAACAAGAATATGATTCCGTTTCATGCCAGTTCCGCCCTTGTTCTTTGCGCGATTGCAGAGGCCGAGGTTGGCAGTTCAACCCGAAAGATGGTGCCTCTCCCCGTATTCGGCCGGCAGGTAAGCGAGCCACCGTGCTGTGTTGCGATGTTAGATGCTATGGCAAGGCCCAATCCGGTCCCATCTTTTTTAGTTGTGAAGAATGGATCGAAGATGCGCTCCTTTTCCTCCAGCAGAATGCCATGGCCCTGATCGCATACTTCGATGCAAAGCCGCTCTTTAGAGAACAAAGTGCGAATCAGTATTGTCCCTTCCCCCTCCGTCGCGTGGATAGCGTTCAGAATCAGGTTGAGCAATAATTGCTTGATCTGTTCAGGATCGCACTCGACCTCATGGATCGGGCCTTCTGCCTGAACCTTTAGCGTCACACCCTGGCGACTGGCCATATGCTGCGCAAGTGCGGTGACCGACTGGACCATCTCTAGCGGTTCAGTCTCCTGAAGCCGGGGCAGACGTGGCCGGGCAAAATCAAGGAAATTTGTGAGCAGCTTGTTCAAGCGTTGCGACTCTTTTGTCAGAATTTCCAGGCACTCCGCGCGCGCTTCGGCCGATGCCTGTCCCCGCGCGAGAATCCCGGCTGCACCGCTGATGCTTGCAAGGGGATTGCGGATTTCGTGGGCAAGACTTGCGGAAAGTTGTCCCGCAGCGGTAAGCCGCTCTGTCTTCTTCATCTGGTCGATATTCTGCCGAAGCTCTGTATAGACCCGCTCCAGTTCAAGCTTGGTAAGCTCTACGCGCCTACGCTGCATGCGTTCACGGTCGGCAAGCAATCCGGCGATGATACCGGCTGCGCCGAAGGTGCTGAGTTCCACGATCTGGTCCTGGGCATCGAGCGGAGAGCTATACCAGTGGCGATGAATCGATGGGGCCTGCAGCACGGTCGCCAGCAGAATGGTCTTGAGGGCTCCTCGCCAGCCGAAGAACATGCCCGCCAGCATGAATGGCAGAATATTCAGGTGGTGCAACACATTGTGCAGCACTACGGCATGCGGCGGCGCCATCCAGGTATAGATCGCAAGGATGAACACCAGGGCTACGATCAGCACCGCTTTAGCCCGCGTCGAGCGCAGGCTGGATGGGACGAGAGGCATATTCTCATTCTCCCACGTTGCCGGGGGAGCGCTGCCTGGCCACTCTTGTGCAATGGCGGCAGACGTAGACCTATCGAGCATTCAAATCCAGAAAGCAATTCACGCGCCAACTTCCTGGTCGAGACAATTCCGCGGCCGCATGGGATTTAATGAGGGAATTCCGGCAGAGCGCTGCACCTTTCGGAACACCTGTGTACGTTATGGGACACCTATGCTGCTGTATATAAGACCGATCGCCGCGTTTTTATTGTGATTTCGCTTTGGCGCACCAATTGCTTTAGGTCATAAGGTGACATTCCGCAGACTTGCCTTATTTTTCTTATTGCTGCCGGGCTACCTTTTGGGGCAATCCGCGTCTCAGAGCCTCGCGCCTGAATCGAGCGGGAGCAAAGCACTTCCTTCCGCTCCTCTTCCTCAGGAAAAGGCGGGCGCGCCATCATCTTTGGCGAAGACAGAAGGGCCACCCCTGGAGTTGTCGCTGGCAGATGCCATTGCCATGGCCCAGCAGAATAGTCCCCGCCTGCATGAAGCCTCCGCAATCACACAGCGCGTAACATCTGCCGCCCGCACAGCCAGTGCCTATACCAACCCGAGTATTGAAGTTTATGGGGGACACCAGTCTGCCAGACCTGTTCCCACGCCCGGTGCTCCGGGGCTTCTGCAACATTATGCTGCATCGCAGACTATAGAGATTCCCCTCGAACGCCATGCTCGCCAACGCGCAGCAAGACTCAATATCGCGAGCAGCAGGTCAGCGGCACAGGCCGTCACATTATCGGTCGTCGCCGATGTAAAGCACACTTTTTACGCTGCGCTCCACCGTCGTCAACAGATTCAACATGCGGAGGAGAATCTGCACCTTGTAGAGGACCTGCGGCATCGCGTGGAAGTGGAAGTTAGGGTAGGCGAAAAGGGGCGGCTGGAACTGACGCGTACCGAAGCCGAACTGGCGCGGGCACAATTTGCGGTTCGCAGCGCGCAGCTTGAATACGCCAATGCGATTGCCTTGCTGCGGGTGACGATTGCGGCACCGGCAAATGCGGAGCTTGATCCGGAAGGGCAGCTTGAGTCGCGACGGACGCTGCCGCCACTGAAGGAACTGCGAGAACATGTGCTGCGCTCGTATCCTTCCGTCATTCAGTCGCAGGTCGATATTCAGGCAGCTCGCGCCACGCTCGATCGAGAACGTGCCTTGCGCATTCCGCAGCCTACTGCATTCGCAGAGTACGAAAACCAGCCTGACCTTCGTTTCTGGCGCGCGGGAGTGAATATTTCCATCCCGCTCTGGGATCATCGGCAGGGACAGATTGGCGAAGCCAAGGCGGCCATCTCTCAAGCATCCGCCGTGCTCGATCAGCGCCGTCTGGAACTCATTTCGGCGCTGGAGCGTGCTTACGAACAGTACCAGTTGGCAGACCAGCAGACGACATCGCTTGAGGCTGGATCATTGCATGCCGCGGAAAGCGCTGTCGATGCCGCGAAGAACGCCTATCGCTTTGGAGAACGCGGCATCGTCGAGGTGCTTGACGCGCAACGCGTTCTGCAAAACGTTCGCGGCGATCTGCTGGATGCCCAGTTTGCGCGCCAATCGGCGCTGGTTGACCTGGAAGAACTTGGCGCAGTTGCGCCTGAAGCGAGGCCCTGATGATTATCCTGAATTTCTCTTTGCCATCTTCGTCGCGCAGATCGCTCATGCGTTGCGCCGGAACACTCGCTCTTCTTGCGCCGCTTTTGTTTACGGCACAGGGCTGCAAGACGGCACAGGAAAAATCTGTGGCAGCGAAGGTTGGCAATACCGATGAGGTTGCCATTACTCCGGCGCTGGCCGAAACGGTGAAGTTTGGCACGCCCGAAATGGGAGATGTCAACGGCACGTTGCAAGTGGCGGCGCACGTCGAGACTGATGCACATAGGATTGCGCATGTCGGTTCGCCCGTCGCCGGCCGAATTTTAAAACTGCTCGTCTTCGAGGGCCAGTATGTAAAGGCAGGCACGGTTCTGGCCATGCTGCACAGCACGAACCTGTCGGATACGCAGTTCGCCTTGATTAAAGCTTCCTCTCAAAAGGAATTGGCCGCCGCCGCGGAGAAGCGGGCTGAGCAACTTGTGAAGGCCGACGTTATCGGCCAGGCGGAGCTTGAGCGCCGCCGGGCAGAGTTGTTGCAGGCCAGTACGGAAGCGGCGTCCTACCGCACGCAGTTGCTGGGGCTGGGAATGACAGCGGCTCAGATCAGCAAATTGGAGACCACGCGCAAGTTAAGTGCGGACTATCCGATCGTGACGCCACGAAGCGGCACAGTCCTCAAGCGTGACATCACCATTGGACAGGTCATACAGCCGGCCGATCCGGCATTTACCATCGCCGACCTGTCCAGCGTCTGGATTGTTGCCAATGTTCCTGAAGAAGATGCCGGCCCTCTACAGCGCGGGATGCAGGTTGAAGTCCGCATACCTGCCCTCCCCAAGCAGAAGATAAGGGGACATCTGGCCTTCGTTTCGCCGATTGTGGATCCGGCCACGCGTACGGTGGAGGTCCGCATGGATGTTGCGAATTCCGGTGGCCTGCTCAAGCCGGATGAGTTGGCCAACATGACTTTCATCGGCCATACGGATCGCAAGCTCATGGTTCCCAATGCGGCCGTCGTTCGAGAAGACAACAAAGACTATGTATTCGTTCAGATTGCGCCCCGGAAGTATGTCTTACGCGAGGTATCGCTCGGCGCGGAAGAGAATGATCATCGGGTTGTGCTCAGCGGTGTCCAGCCGGACGAGCACATCGTCACCGATGGCGCTTTCCATCTGAACAACCAGCGCAAGCAGAATGCGATCAAGGGAGGCCAGTAGATGCTGCAATCTCTCGTCGCAGCCGCCTTGCGCCAGCGGCTCATCATTGTCGTGGTTGCTCTCATATTTGTTGGCTTTGGTATTAACGCTGCTAAACATCTCTCGGTGGATGCCTTCCCCGATGTTGCCAATATTCAGGTTCAGATCGCGACCGAGGCCGCGGGCAAGTCTCCTGAAGAGGTAGAGCGGTTCGTCACAATTCCAATTGAAATCGCCATGACCGGTTTGCCCGGTATGACCGATATGCGTTCGCTCAATAAGCCCGGTTTATCGCTGATTACGCTTGTCTTTTCCGATGGCAGTGATCTCTACCGCGAGCGCCAGATGGTTTCGGAGCGTCTGGCCGAAGTGCGCGAGCGTATGCCGGAGGGTGTCACGCCCATTCTTGGACCGATCACCAATGCTCTCGGCGAGGTGTATCAGTACACGTTGGAACTTCCCGGCGAGAGCGCGGAGAAGCGGCCGCTTACGCATGAGGAACTCATCAAGCGACGTACTCTGCAGGACTGGGTTGTGCGTCCAATGTTGCGCTCCATTCCGGGGGTGGCGGAGATCAATTCGACCGGCGGTTTTGTCAAGCAGTATGAGACGCTTGTCGATCCGCAGAAGCTGCATTATTACGATCTCACCATCAACGACATACGCGAGGCGTTAGCACGCAACAATGCCAATGCCGGCGGTGGCGTCCTGCCGCAGCATGCGGAGCAGTACCTCATCCGAAGTGTCGGTCTGGTACGCGATCTCGACGATATTCGGAATATCGTCGTAAAGGAGAGTAAGGGGACTCCTGTTTACATTCGCGACGTGGCGCAGGTGCGCATGGGCACGGAAGTCCGCTACGGTGCCATGATCAAGAATGGCTATACCGAAGCGGTCGGCGGCGTGGTCCTGATGACCAGCGGCGGCAACGCGAAAGAGATTGTAAGCCGCGTCAAAGAACGAGTCGCTGAGATCAACAGCAAGCACATGATCTCCGGCGGGCTGCAGATCGTTCCCTATTATGACCGTTCGCAACTTGTCGATGCCGCGATCCATACCGTGACCGAGGTGCTCGCGGAAGGCGTAGTCTTTGTCATCGTCATTCTCTTCTTGTTTCTCGGCGATCTGCGCTCCAGCCTTATAGTTAGTGCGAATCTCATCCTTACTCCGCTGCTCACCTTTTTGGTGATGAACCATATAGGACTTTCGGCCAATCTCATGTCGCTCGGCGGTCTGGCAATTGCCATTGGCCTTATGGTGGATGGCTCGGTTGTGGTGGTGGAGAACATCTTCGCCCGGCTGAGTCACGCCAGACACGAGCATCAGCCTGAAGATACCTTCGCGAAACTGCACGTCGTCTTGTCGGCTGTTCATGAGGTGGCCACGCCCACGTTATTCGGAGTGGCCATTATTATTCTTGTCTTTCTGCCGCTGATGACGATGGAAGGCATGGAAGGGAAGATGTTCGCTCCGCTGGCTTATACCATTGCCATTGCCCTGGCGATCTCTCTGGTCCTTTCACTTACGCTTTCGCCGGTGCTCTCTTCCTATCTGCTGAAAGGCGGTAAAGAAGAAGATACCTGGCTGGTTCGCTGGCTGCGTAGACCTTATGAGTTCCTGCTCCATTGGGCGATGAACCACCGCAAGATTACAGTTTTGGGCGTAGTTGTAATATTCTGCGCATCTCTTTCGCTTTTTCCTTTCCTCGGGACGTCTTTTATTCCGGAGATGCATGAAGGCACGCTCTCGCCTAACGCCGACCGCGTTCCGAATATCTCGCTCGACGAGTCACTGAAGATGGAACGGGAGATGCAAAATCTTATGCTGCAGGTTCCCGGCGTAGAAAATGTGGTTTCGCGTGTGGGGCGCGGGGAGTCCCCGGCTGACCCTGCTGGACCGAATGAAGCAGATGTTATGGCTTCACTTCTGCCCTTCGACGAGAGGCCTCACGGCATGACGCAGGACACGATAGCCGAGCAGATTCGTGAACGGCTCGCAACCTTGCCGGGAATCAATCTCGTGATGTCGCAGCCCATCAGCGACCGTGTCGATGAGATGGTCTCCGGAGTTCGCGCCGATGTTGCCGTGATGCTCTATGGAGATGATCTGGATGTTCTGGTAAAGAAAGCCAACCAGATCGCCAAGGTTGCAACTGGAATTCAGGGCACGCAGGATACACGCGTCGATCGCGTTGGCGGACAGCAATATCTCACGATCGATATCGATCGTGGCGCTATCGCGCGCTATGGTCTTAACGCGGCAGACGTGAATGACGTAATCGAGACGGCAATTGCAGGAAAGTCGGCTACGCAGATCTATGAAGGCCAGCGCAGATTCTCTTCTGTTGTACGCTTGCCTGAAAAGCTGCGTGACAGCGTGGACGATATCCGCGAATTGCAGATCAGTTCGCCGGATGGACCTCGTATTCCACTTAAATATCTCGCCAGCGTCAAGGTTGTTGAAGGACCTGCGCTGATTAATCGCAGCATGGGCAAGCGCCGTATTGTTGTCGGCGTCAACGTTCAGGATCGCGACCTGGGCGGCTATGTGAAGGAGTTGCAGGACAAAGTGGAGCGTGAGGTCCCGCTGCCTGAGGGATATTACATCGAGTGGGGCGGCCAGTTCCACAACATGCAACGCGCTCTGCATCACTTGATGATCATTGTCCCGATCACCATTGCAGCCATCTTCTTCCTGTTATTCATTCTCTTCCAGTCGGTTCGCTTCGCCGCGCTGATTATCACTGTACTGCCGCTCGCATCCATCGGGGGCATTATGGGGCTGTTCTTCTCAGGCGAGTATCTTTCCGTTCCCGCGTCGGTAGGCTTCATCGCGCTATGGGGTATCGCCGTCCTGAACGGCGTAGTTCTTGTGTCATATATCCGCAAGCTGCGCGATGACGGAATGTCGCAGGCCGATGCGATTCGGGAAGGGACCAAGATGCGGTTCAGGCCGGTGATGATGACGGCAACGGTGGCGGCACTTGGACTGGTCCCATTTCTATTTGCGGAAGGCCCGGGCTCCGAGATTCAGCGTCCCCTTGCCATTGTTGTGATCGGTGGGCTGGTCAGTTCAACGGCGCTTACATTGATATTGCTGCCAGTGGTGTATGCCTTCTTCGAAGGTAAAAAAGCCAGGCGGATCACTCCAGCGGTTCAACCGGTTTCCGTAATCGAGGTTTCTTCATAAGATAGCCAATCGGAATGAGGCAAGCGGTCAAGAGCACCAGCACGTGTACCGTATCAACATAGGCCAGGGCTCTTGCCTGCATTGGCGATGCTCCAATCCAATGCTTCCATGAACGTGGCCAACGTCACGGTGAAAGTGATGACCCATGGATTAAATCGTGGCGTCCAGTGCTCGTAATGGAAATCCTGATTAGCATCTGTTGATGTCGCAGATGGCGGCATTTAATCGGAACCCCAGATACAGGTGAACATCTCT
>Ga0157370_10008339_pt1 | contig 11177 bp, 7 predicted proteins | sample C35metaG_FD_113463 | JGI IMG/M metagenome (GOLD analysis project Ga0157370, IMG submission 113463) | Corn rhizosphere microbial communities from Kellogg Biological Station, Michigan, USA - C3-5 metaG | ecosystem: Host-associated > Plants > Roots > Rhizosphere > Soil | place: USA: Michigan... | reverse complement strand
TTTTGAGAATGACCGGACATGTATCCAGCCAAATCTTACTCCTTCATATAATTCAGGATTCAATTCAAGCCGATAGGTATTTCCATACTTTTTTGGACGAGCAGTCTTTGTTGGGTAATTTGCCGGGTAGTCAGGTGTTTCATTGTATTCACTAATGCTCATTTCTACACTCCCAATTTGGTCTGGGCTGTCAAATTCTAACCAACCGGCATTGTTCTGTCCGAAATCAAAACTAATATCGCCCTCGCCGTTTACTATGATGCTATGATTCAGTTTGAACTCGGACATATTAAAGTTCCTGGTATTAGAGACTGTCCAACTTTTTGGAGACAACTGATAAGTTTCCATACCGTCACTTGCCTTTGGATCACTCCAGGTATAGTCGATTATCGGATCCGGTGAAAAAGGGTTTGGAGTACCATTTTTTTCTGCTGTTATCGACGGGTATTCTTTGCCTTGTGCAATTGCCGAACAGTTGCTCCCTAAAAAGTTTATCAATAAAACGAATGCTATTATGGCTTTATCAGGATTATATTTCAGATAGTTTCTCCAAACAAAGTAAAATTGTTTACACATCATAAGTAAATCGATTCAATGTTTATAACTGGTTGAGCACAAAAATATAGGTCCATGACAAATCCTTACTGTTCAAAAGGTGCTATTATTTGCATTTTTTGATATTATTGTTTTTCGACATCTTCACTTCGATAAGAATAGAAGTTGAAATTGGTGCTGATATACTTTCATTTAAAAATTCTTCTATTCTTTTAAAAGAAGATATAACTATTACGAAGATGCAGTTGTAGAAGCGTTAGATATCATCAAGAAAGTAAATGACTATAACTACTAAGCAGAATTTTTGTTGTCATCCAATCTTTTCTTATTCCTAATAAATTTCCCTGATTATTCTAGAAGCTCCTGTAGATGTTGCATCACAGATTCCAGGTTCCGCAAAAGTCCAAAAACACGTATTCTAAAAACACGCGTTTTTTTATTAAATTTGCATATGGAATCACTTAAAAAGGAGCAAATTTTACAAGAACTAACGGCTAGGAGCAGTGCGCTTTCAGCATTTGGTGTAAAGCAGATTGGTCTCTTTGGGTCGTTTGTTCGTGATGAAGCCTCTTCAGAAAGTGATATTGATCTGCTGGTGGATATTAAGAAGGAGTTTAAGACTTTCCGGAATTTCTTGGCCTTAAATTATTATTTAGAAGATATTTTTAAGCGCAAAGTCGAATTAATCACAAAGCAATCCTTAAGCCCATATATAGGCCCTCATATTTTAAATACGGTAGAATATGCATCTATCGCAAGTTGATTTCCTACTTCATATTCTGGATGAATGCAATTATTTGTTGCGAGAATACGAGGGAAATAGTTTTGATGATTTTATTGAAGACGAAAGATTATCAAAAGCTATTTGCAGAAGTCTGGAAATTATAGGCGAGGCAAGTTCCAAACTACATCCAGATTTAAAGTCAAAATATCCATTTATACCTTGGAGAGAAATGAGTGATCTTAGAAACAGAATCATACATCATTATTTCGGCATTGACTATGATATTGTATGGGACGTTTTAAAGTCAGATATACCAACGTTAAAGGAATCTGTAGAATTGCTAATAGCTAAAGAGCAAAAATAAGCTTGGCTTTTTTACTACTAATGTAGATGTAAAAACCCTTAGTAGGTATCTCCATTGAAAGTACATCTCTAAATACTTACTGGCATGGTTAGCGTTTAATCATCCATTCTCTTCCTATTCTTATAAGTTTCCCTGATTATTCTGAAAAGTTGTTGTAGATGTTGCATCACAGATTCCGGATCTTCGCAAAAGAAGGTGGCAAGGAGGACAGGCCAGATTCATATTGAATTGTCTCCAAAAAATAAATATATGTTCCTCTAACTTGTTTGTTTCACCTGAACTTATATATATTCGTCGAAACAAAATACGTATGTAACAAGCTAATATTATAGTTTTGCAAAATAATCCAAGAAATTGGAGCATTTAGCACTTTAGAATCTTGAGCCAGAAACCTGGAAATTTCAATTGCAACAAGAGGATAAGTGAAAGGTGCTCACGCTGAAAGCGTGGGCTCCCCTTATCGTTGCACGGTCTTCCAGGACCTCTGGCTCGGTAAGTGGGGGTTTCACGCTTTTTGCGTTAAAGAGATTTAAATCTCAATCCTCCTTACCAGATTCCATATAATATCAGGCATTGATTATTAAAAATGGAAGTACTTATAGCTCTTCTTTACGCACTGATCCTTTGCCCGCCAGACTGAGCGAGATTACACCTTTCTTATAGATTGGCATGAACAGCGTCGAGACAGGTAGGAGCCTGCTTCGGGTCAGCTTCGGGTAAAAGTACCTGTTTTCCGAAGCAATCCCCTCGCAATCCTTAATCTGCCTTGACTCTGCCCAACAACAGGCTCGATCCGGAACCTATTTAAAAACGAATCAAATTATCGTAATGGCCACGCTTTGCCCAAAAATTCATCGTTAAATGAAAAGATTAAGAAAAACAACTCAACCAACATTTGTAATGGCTACCATATGCTTGAACTTTAGCTATTCCCATCTCAAAGAAAAATCACCCGAACTAAACAGATTACATCTTTACCAATACGGTTTTTCAGGCTTTAAGTCTGGCTATGCACCAGATTTAAAAATCAAAAAAGACAATAGGGGCCAAGCCATTATAGTTATCAATCATACAGTTGAGCAGTTGTTCTCCATAGCTTATGGGGCAGGAAATGCCATTAACGAGGAGCAGACTATTATTAATGTAATAAACCCTTATAAACTACAGGAAAGTACGTGTTACAAATTATTTGTGCCTCAAAAACAAACAGCTAATTTCTACAGTATTATGCAGCAGAGCCTGAATATGGAGTTCCCTGATTATAAAATAACAATAGAGCCTGTTGGCAATGAGAAGTTCATGATTATAACAGATGCAGCATAGTTTATTTTTAAACGGTATGGCTATTCTATAATTCAGGTTTATTATCCGCTTCACTAACGCTCAGGCCTCACGCCAGTTAAACTCCTGTTTAACAGGAACACAGACCTGTTGCAGAGGAGTGAAACACCTGTTATACACCTGTGAAACACCTGTTGTTAATATACCTGAACCGAACAGTACCTAAGCGCTGACCACGGAAAATGCAGGTTTTTGCACGCTTTGTTCGTTTAGTGTGAACCATGCCTAATGGATATTCTGATACTCCTGCACAAAGGTTTTAGCCGTTTAATAAGAAAATGACAAATTTTATTTAATATTGGTGCTGATTCTTCTTAACTATAACCAAAGGAACAATATAATGGGGAACAAAAACCTTTTGAACGAGGCTGTGCTGCTGGCAAGAATTGCCGGCGGGGACGAGTATGCGTTCAGAGAAATTTTTGATCATTATCAGCAAAACATGTACACTTTTGCGCTGAAAATTACCCGTTCTAATTCAGATGCAGAGGAGGTTGTTCAGGACATCTTTCTAAAAGTATGGTTCGATCGTAATCAATTGCTGACCATTGAGAATTTTGGTGCCTATCTGAACCGGTTGGTGCGTAACCATGCATTTAATCTGTTACGTCATGAGGCACTGGTTACTAAGGTGAAAACAGAAATAGGTTTGAATAGTCGTAAAAATGATCTGGGTACAGAGCATGCGCTGGACTACAAGGAAACAAAAGAACTGTTGGATAATGTGGTGAGTAGGTTGCCTGAGCAACAACGCAGAATTTATTCACTATGCCATTTTGAGGGATTGAAATATGATGAGGTGGCCGCCCAGTTGAATATTTCTCCCGATACTGTACATTATCATATGAAACGAGCGTTAGCTACAATCCGTGAACATTTTAGGTTGCACGCACTGGCTTATCCAGCTATTTTTATAATTTTCTTTAAAATAATTTCCTAATTGACTACCCCCTGACCGCTCTGAAGTGTCAATGTTAGAAAGTGAGGTTAAAGTAACCTTAATTAACGCTAACCAAATAGAGACATGAGCAACGGACATACTCACCTAGCCGAACTTTACAATAAGTATTTATCAAAAGACATCACGGAAGAAGAACGGCTTGAATTTTTGACTTATGTGCAGGATCCTGATTATACTGAGTTTATAAAGGAGCTGATTTCAGATAGCTATGAACACCCTGAGGTGCTTAGCAATCTAAATCCTGAATCTAAAGAAAGGATTTTTAAGACAATAGTTGGCAAGCACAAAATCAAAACGTCTAAGATTGTTCATTTATGGCCGCGTATTGCGGCAGCAATGGCTGTGACGATAGCCGTTTTTGGAGCAGGACTTTTTTATTATAAAATGAATATTAACAAGCAGCGCCCCAGTCAGCCTGTTTATAGTAATGATGTTGCACCCGGGATATCAGGAGCAACGTTAACCCTTTCCAATGGGAAAAAAATCAGATTGGTTGATGCGCAAAAGGGGGAAGTGGCTAAAGAAGCGGGGGTGACGATTAAGAAATCTGAAAATGGGGAAGTAGTTTATGAAGTGAAGGATGATTCTGTTGCCCCGGGTAAATTGAATACCTTATCTACAAACAATGGCGAAACATATAAGATACGCTTACCCGACGGTTCCTTAGTTTGGCTAAACTCGGCCTCTAGTTTAACATACTCTTCAAAGCTCGCAGAAAATGGAAAACGCATGGTGAAACTTCAGGGTGAGGGTTATTTCGAAATTGCTAAAGATAAGTCTCATCCTTTCATAGTAACTACTAACAAACAGAATGTGGAAGTATTGGGAACACATTTTAATATAAACAGTTATTCTGATGAAGCAGTGGTAACAACCACATTGATAGAAGGTTCGGTAAGTGTGACTTCGGGCAGGTTAACTCAGGTTATTAAACCAGGCCAGCAGACCATTAATAATGGCAATAATATTAAAATAACCGAAGTGAGTACTGAAAACATAATCGATTGGAAAAACGGCGATTTCAATTTGGATGAGCTGGATTTCAGGATAGCAATGCGCAAAATAGCCAGATGGTATAATGTAGATATTATTTATGAAGCGTCGGTACCGGAGAATATTAAATCGGGAGGCTGGATTTCCAGGAACAGAAGTTTGTTAGCCGTGCTGAGGCATATTGAATCATCTGATCAGGTGCATTTTAAAGTTGAAGGCAGGAAGGTGTATGTGGCTAAATAGAATTATTAAAATTTATAGGAGATGAAAAAATATTTACACATGGAACAATAATGTAAAAAAAAGCAAACCAGAAGTGCAGCACTTCTGGTTGCGTTTGGAACAATTCATAGAATTAAAAATCGCAGCATGCCAACAGTTTTCGAGGGCCGAAGGCAGGCTGTATTAGAACCAAAACTAACCAAATGTATCGATTTTATACTACACCGAGTATAACGAGCGCGTTATACCCTAAATTATGGCTAATTATGCGATTAACCACCGTCATACTAATAGCATCCCTAATGCAGGTCAGTGCGACTACTTTAGGCCAGCGGATCACTATTCAGCAGAACCGCATCACATTAAAATCTGTCTTTAAAGAAATCAGGAAACAAAGCGGGTATGATTTTTATTATGAGGGCGGACTTATTTCTAACAGCGAATTAAAAAATGTAAAACTGAATAATGCAACTGTAGATGAGGCATTAAAAACAGTATTAAAGGATTTGCCTTTTACTTATGTAATTGTTGATCATGATGTAACCATTAAGAAGAAAGCGGAAGCATCTTTTCTTGACAATTTCATTAAAAGGTTTAGCGCTATTGATGTCAGAGGTAAAATTCTTGATGAGGATAACCTGCCGCTGGTTGGCGCTACTGTAATGATAAAGGGTAAAGACAGGTATGTAAAGGCTGATGAGAATGGTGCTTTTTATTTGTCAAACGTTGATGAACATGATATCCTGGTGATCAGCTATATTGGTTACGAAAACCTGGAAGTTGCCGCCACTTCAAATCTAGGCAGTATTAAATTGACCCGAACCATTAGTGATCTGAATGAAGTGGTAGTAGTAGGTTATGGAACAATGAAGAAAAAAGATCTAACCGGTTCTGTTGTCCAAATCCTCCCTGATAAAATTGCCAACGACAACCCCAAAACTGTTCAGGATATCCTTCGTGGTACCCCGGGATTATGGGTTGGCTACGATCCTTCTGCTAAAGGTGGCGGTGGGATTGAAATACGTGGAAGACGCTCTGTTTATGATGCCGGAGCACATAACAGTCCCCTCATCATACTTGATGGAATGATTTTTTATGGAGAACTCTCGGAAATCAACCCCGACGATATAGGTCAGATTGATCTCCTTAAGGACGCTTCTGCAGCAGCTATTTATGGCGCAAAAGCAGCGAGCGGAGTGATCATTATCACCACAAAAAAGGGTAAACCGGGCAAGCCTGTTATAAACATGACCATGAATGGCGGTGCTACTGAACAAAGCATTTATCGGGAAAGATTTGGTATGGAGGCGTATATGCAACATCGTCAGGATTGGTTCACAAAGAATACCTATGGTGTAAACCCGACAACTGGGGCGTATGAAGCCTATCAAACAGGTGTGTATGCCAGTAAACCAGGCTATTTTGTACGGCCGGACCAACTACCTGCAAATGTATCTATTGACAATTGGCGGGGTTATACCACTAACCAGGCTAATGAATCTGACCTGAGCATATGGGCCCAACGGTTGGGGATGGCAGGTAATGCACTTCAAAATTTTCTGAACGGAAAAACTGTTGATTGGGCCGACCGCACATTTCGAACCGGACTGAATCAGGATTATAATGCGAGTGTAAGTGGTGCTGGCGACAAAGTTAATTACTATTTATCCATGGGTTATCTGCGAAATCAGGGCACAATAGTCAGTGACGACTATAGGTCGATACGAAGCAATATGAAAATAGATGCCAAAGTTAATAATTGGTTTGAACTGGGTGCCAATGTGAACTTTCAGGATCGATCTGATGGTAATGTGACTATCGATGCCGATCAGATGCTGCGCAACAGTCCTTTTGCAGACTATGCAGATGAAATGGGAAATCCTGTTCAGTTTCCTTTGGGTGCTGAATATAGTCAAAGAGGTTATAATTATGATTTTCTAAAAAAATACCTGGAGTTGGAAAAAGGATATACCGTATTGAACACTATTTTGAATGCAAAGGTAAAACTGCCTTTTAATATTACCTACGCATTCAACGCCTCACCCCGGTACCAATTTTTCTTCGATCGTTATTTTATGTCAGCGGATTTGTCTGGATCTGACCCTGCAACACGCGGAGCCAATCGTGAGCAGTCAAAAAGTTTCGATTGGTCACTGAACAATACCCTTACCTGGGATTATACATTAAAGCAAAAGCATCATTTTATTCTTACACTAGTACAGGAAGCAGAGTCAAACAATTCCTGGAAAGATCGTATAGAAGCCAGAAAAATCTTGCCCTCTGATGCTTTAGGATTTCATAATACCAAGAATGGCAGCAAAGAAAACAGTACTTATTCCAGTGAAGACATGCGACAAACAGCAGATGGGTTGTTAGGACGTTTGTTCTATTCTTATGATGATCGCTATTTGCTTACCACATCTATTCGCAGAGACGGATATTCAGCATTCGGCACTTCAAATCCTTATGCTGTGTTCCCCTCAGTGGCAGTGGCATGGAATTTTACGAACGAAAAGTTCTTCAAATGGGGCAACATTATGGATAGTGGTAAGTTGCGTATATCCTATGGTGAAAATGGTAACCGATCACTCGCCAACCCTTACGTGGCTCTTGCCAATCTTTATGAAGGAGCAGGTAAAATGCAAGGCTATCTCAATTCATCCGGAGAACTGGCCTTATATCGCTACCTTATGGCTGATAGGTTGGCCAACCCTAACCTGCAATGGGAAAAAACGGCCTCCTGGAATTTCGGACTTGATTTTGGCTTCCTCAACAATCGCATAGGCGGGAGTCTGGAATATTACAGCATGAAGACACACGATATGATTATGAACCAACGGCTGCCAAGTTTCACCGGGTTCACCAACATTACCACGAATCTGGGACAAGTGAACAATAGTGGAATTGAACTGGCATTGAATACCCTTAATATCAAAAACAACTTTCTGGAATGGTCCAGCACATTCGGCTTTTCTTATAATAAGAACAAAATAACTCATCTTTATTACGATTACCGTGATGTGCTGGATGCCGCAGGAAACGTTGTTGGAAGGAAAGAAATGGATGATATCCCGAATGGCTGGTTTATCGGACAACCCATCGGTGTAATCTGGGATTATCGGGTTACAGGAATCTGGCAGGCCCATGAGGTAGATGAGGCTAAAAAATATGGACAGGCACCAGGCGACCCGAAAGTGGCTAATAATTATACTGCTGATGATGTGGTAAATGCTGACGGATCTGTCACTCATGTTTACAACGATAACGATAAAGAATTTCTTGGACAAACCTCTCCTCCTTACCGCTGGTCGTTACGCAATGACTTTACGTTATGGAAAGATCTAAGCCTTTCATTCAATATTTACGCTTACACTGGGCATAAAAGTCTGTTTGGGGATTATCTGAATAATGATGATGATGGTGGACGCATGGCTTACGCTTTAATCAATTTACCTCAAAAAGAGTACTGGACGCCAGAGAACCCTACAAACAGATACGGAAGGATTGAAGCTAAAGGGCCAACCGGTGCTGCTGGTGCGCAAAGATTGTATGATCGTTCGTTTGTACGCCTTGATAATATATCAGTAGGCTATACTTTGCCTAAAAAGTGGACATCAAAGTGGGATTTAGATCGTGTAAAACTTTACGGCACAGTCCGTAACGCAGGGGTATGGGGAAACAGATGGGACTATGGTGATCCTGAAACCGGTGGATGGGCCTCGCGAGTGTATACTCTGGGATTAAATTTAGTTTTCTAACCTATTAAATTAACTGAAATGAAACAGCTAACGCAAAAACTCAATCATATTTACAGGTACCTTGCTCTGTTTATGGGTACTACCTTGTTGTTAAGTGCTTGCAAAAAAGATTTTTTGACACCAGAGCCACTTTCTTTTTACGAACCCGGAGCAACATTCAGTACGGTATCCGGATTAACGTCGGCTATGGCAATATGCGACAGGCATATGAAATTATACTGGGCAACAGACCACAATGAAATGCTTACCCTTGGTACGGAGTACATCTTCTCTGATCTGATGGTTGCCAGTGCTACTGATAAACGCAACATGCTCTGTGATGTGGCCAATATGCTTACCCCAACCAGTGAAACTTCTTTTCAAAATCTTGACAGAACAAACAGCATATGGTATTTCTGGGAGGAAACGTACAAGGGCATTATGTACGCCAATACCATTATTCAATTTGTTGATAAGGTTAAAGATTTAGACGAGGGCACTAAAAATGCTTTTAAAGGCAGGGCATACTTTCATCGTGCATTTCGCTATATGGCTTTAACCTTTCAATTTGGCGATGTACCTCTTGTTACCAAAGTTCTAGAGGTTCCCAAACAAAGCTATCGTAGCACAAAACGAGATGCTATTTTGCAAATGATTACCAAAGATATGGAACTTGCAGTGCAATGGGTTCCCGATCAGAAGGGAATGAGCCTGGTGGGTATGGTAAATAAGGGTGCTTGCCGCATGTTGCTTGCCAAATGCTATCTGGCCATAGGTGAATATGCCAAGGCTAAAGAGCAAACAGATATTTTGATTAACCAATCGGGTTATTCACTGATGCAAAACAACTTTGGTACTTTCAATGCCGGTGGAGAAGCGCAAACATGGAAGGTTACCCGCAATGTGATCTGGGATTTGCACCGTCCCGAAAATAAGCTCATTGGCGCCAACACTGAGGTGGTGATGGGAATACCTAATAGGGGCGCAAGTGCAGAATCATTTGTTCAGATGCTTACCATGCGTATACTGTATCCCTTTGTTTTTGACAACAGAATACAAACCAAGGATGGTAAACAGGCCTTGTTGAACATCAGACGAAACGCATCTGATTACAATCCCCTGTACGATTATATGAGGGCATTTGGGCGTGGAATTGCTACATTTCGTCCTACCTATTTTAGTACCCATTCGTTATGGAAGGTTAACAATGTTATGGATGAGACAGACTTGCGCCACAGTTCTGAGGCAGGCAACTGGATGCGTATGGAAGATTACCGCGTAAATAACAAAGCCTCTTCAGAGTTTGGGAAACCGCTTGCATTATACAATCCTGACAACGGCGCTCTACTTTGCAGCGACACCATTCGTCGCTGGTTTGATGTTCCACATTATAAATTCTTTTTGAACGACCCGGTAAATGAGGCTAATATTGCCGGTTCGGATGGGCTGAGAGGAGCTACAAATGGAGGTAATGCCGATTGGTATCTTTATCGTCTGGCGGAGGCATACCTTCTTCGGGCGGAAGCTAAATACTATATGAACCCGGGAGATGGGACTATAAAAGATGACTTGAATATCCTTAGACAACGTGCAAAATGCAGCCAACTATATCACGGGGCTGTTACTATTGGGGATATTATGAATGAACGTGCCCGTGAATTGTATTGGGAAGAATGGAGGAATGTTGAACTGACCCGGGTGTCGCTTTGTCTTGCTCGTAGTGGCAAGCCTGATGAATGGGGCAATACCTACAGTTTGGATAACTTTGATAAACAAAATGGTACAGGTTCGGCAGGTGGAAGTTATTGGTACCAGCGTATTGTACATTACAGCTTATACAACAAGGGGCCGGTACAGATCAATGCCACAGGCAATAGTAACCCTAATTATACTATGGACAAAAAGAATGTTTACTGGCCGATTCCTTATGCAGCAATTACCGCTAATAATAAAGGGAGGCTGAGTCAGAATTTTGGTTATGATGGCTATGATCCTACGACACCTAAATGGGATGATTGGGAAGATGCTGTAGCAGATGAAGATAAGGTCAATTAACAAAAAGCGTGTGTGTCATCATGACACACACGCTTTTTGTTAATTGATTTATTTGATTTCCTTGCCAATGTCAGCGTTCCACGCATCAAAATACTTTTGAGAATCTGAATGAAACGGAATTAGCGCATGATGTTCGATAATACGTTTCCTTAAGCCCCACCAGGTTATGCGTTGAATCTTTAATATGTATATGATACCAACGGCATTATGTGCTGTACTTGGATC
>Ga0157370_10008336_pt1 | contig 11178 bp, 10 predicted proteins | sample C35metaG_FD_113463 | JGI IMG/M metagenome (GOLD analysis project Ga0157370, IMG submission 113463) | Corn rhizosphere microbial communities from Kellogg Biological Station, Michigan, USA - C3-5 metaG | ecosystem: Host-associated > Plants > Roots > Rhizosphere > Soil | place: USA: Michigan... | reverse complement strand
AGGAAGTGGTCGACCGCCTCACGGCCGCGCTCGAAACGGCCCGCGAGGAGCCCGGCGCCCGCCCCGACGCCAACCCGATGACCGCCGGCTTCGTCATCGGCGCGATCGAGGAAGCGCTCAGCTTGGAGATCGCCGCCGGCCGCGCCGACGGCGCCCCGCTGCTGCTCAACGACCTGACCCACCTCGCCTTCCTGCAGCTCTTCGGCGAGGAGTAGGCCGCTCAGGATCCGAGTGGCCGCGATCTTGGAGTCGCTCGAAATCGCGATCGTCCCCGGCGTCCGGCGTCCCGGCCAGTAGCTCACTCAGCGAACTCGTTCGCTCAACCTGCTCTCCTGCCCACAGGGCCGTGAGCGGGAGTGCCCAGATCCTTGGTGCGATCCGTGCCGTCTCTGAGCCGGTGTACAGGATGACTCCTGCACCGAATTCATCTCCCAGCGACGCAGCCAAGCCCTTCAATCCACGGAAATCCCGTGAGCCCAAGGTCGCGGCTGCCTTTATCTCGACAGCGCAAACCGGCGCGCCACGTGACTCGACGATCGCGTCGACCTCGAGTCCCTCGGAGGTCCGGTAGTGACAGATGGCCGGTCGGGCATCGCTGACACTTGCCTGCTTCACAAGCTCCATCAGCACGAAGTTCTTCAGCACAGCCCCGAAAGAACGCTCGAAAGCGGTCTTGCCGCCGAGCAGATGCGCGAGAAGGCCTGCATCCGTGAGGATCAGCTTCGGCGATTTGACCAGCCGTTTGCCGATGTCGTGGAACCAGGCCGGGACGGTCTCGACGAGGAAGGCCGTCTCTAGAAGAGCCACGTATCGCTTCAAGGTCGTCTGGGGCATGCCGAGATCCCGCGAGATGCCGGCGTAGCTGAGCAGGCCGGTAGCACGGCCGGCCAACAGAAGCATGAGGCGCGGCAAATCGGTCAGGCCGGAAATATTCGCGAGGTCGCGCACCTCACGCTGCAGCATCGTGTCCAAATAGCTGTCGAGCCAGCGACTTCGGCGAGTACCGACACGAGCCAGGGCCTCCGGATAACCCCCCGCTTCGATTCGAGCCAGCAGGTCTTGACGTTCGGGCGGGCGGGCCACATCGCCGAGAGACTCGGGTTCGCCGGCAAGCAGCGCGTCGAGAAAGCCCTCCCGGCGGCCATCGATCTCACCCTGAGAGAGAGGCCAGAGTCGCAGCACCTCCATGCGGCCGGCAAGGGTGTCGGCAACGCGAGGCAGGGCGAGGACATCGGCGGATCCGGTCAGGACAAAGCGACCCGGGCGGCGGTCACTGTCGATGCTGGCCTTGATCTCGAGGAGAAGGTCGGGGGCGCGCTGCACCTCATCGATTACCAGGGTCCGATGTCGATCGACGACGAAACCCGCCGGATCGTCGCGGGCCGCGGTGAGGTTCAAGCCACGGTCAAGGCTCACGTATCGTGCGTCCTCTATCTCATCCGCAAGAGCTTGCACCAACGTGCTCTTGCCACTCTGACGAGGCCCGATCAGCATCGTCGCAGGCGTATCGCGAAGGGACTGGCGCAGGGTGGGCATCAGATGGCGTCCAAGCATTCCTGTATTTTAACCACTCTTTGGCCGATTTACAGCCATCTTGTGGTGATTTTCCGGGCACAGCGGGATCGTGGGCGAGATACGCTGCGTCAATGGATCGGGCCGACTCCTGCTCTGAGCTGCTGGCGGCGCACCTCGCCGCGGGACGGCATCTGGTGGTGGGGGTGGACACCGATCCCGGGCGGATCCCGGAGTCGGTGGCGCCCGGGGCGACCCCCGCCGTGCGGGTGGCCGAGTTCAACCGCGCGATCGTCGAGGCGACCGCCGACCTCGCCTGCGCCTTCAAGCCCAACGCGGCTTTCTACGAGGCCCTGGGCGCCGACGGCTTCGACGCGCTGGCCGAGACGATCGGCGCGATCCGTGCGAGCGCACCGGGCGCAGCCGTGATCCTCGACGCCAAGCGGGCCGACATCGGCTCGACCAACGCCGGCTACGTCACCGCCGCCTTCGACCAGCTCGGCGCCGACGCGGTCACGGTCCACCCCTATCTCGGCGGCGAGGCGCTCGCGCCGTTCCTCGAGCGAACCGACAAGCTCGTCTTCGTCCTCGCCCGCACCTCGAATCCCGGTGCCGGCGAGTTCCAGGACCTGGTCGCAGACGGAACGCCGCTCTACCGCCACGTCGCCCGCGCCGTCGCTACCGGTTGGAACGCCGCGGGCAACTGCGGCCTCGTCGTCGGCGCCACCTATCCCGAAGAGATGCGTGCGATCCGCGAGGACGTTCCGGCCGAGATGCCGATCCTGGTCCCCGGCGTCGGCGCCCAGGGTGGCGACGTGGCCGCGGTCGTGGCCGCCAACCGCGGCGCCGGCAGCGATGCCTTCCTGATCGCCGCGTCGCGCTCGATCGTCTACGCGTCCACAGGCGAAGACTTCGCCGAGGCGGCTTGCGCCGCGGCGAAGTCGCTCGACGCCGAGATCCGCGCGGCGGCCGCGGTCTGAGACTCAGTCAGCGCTTGGCGATCTCCGCCGCCTCGGCGCTGCCGAGGTAGGGAGTCAGGGTGAACTCGACCAGGTCGGGGAGCAGGTCCTCGAGCTCCTCGGTCTTGCCGGCGATGATGCGGCGGGAGATCAACGAGACCATCCCGCCGACGAGCGCTTCCTCGGTGGTCGGCGAGAGCCGCGAGAGAACCTCCGGCGGGCGGCCCTCGCGGCCCTCCTGGAAGTAGGGGACGAAGCTCTGGATCGCCGCGTCGTAGCGCTCGACCACGGCCGGGCCGGCGACCAGCGCCTCGACCATGCAGAGGCGGGCGAGGTTGGGCTCGGCGGCGAGGAACTGCAGCATCGCCTCGATGCCGGCCTTGATCGCCAGCGGCCACTCTTCGCTCTCCTCGAAGGCCGCCGAGACGCGCTCGCGCAGCTCTGTCATCACCGTGTCGTAGGCGGCGACGAAGCACTCGTCCTTGCTCGCGAAGTGCTCGTAGAAGGTCCGCCGGGAGACCGCGGCGGACCGGGTGATGTGGGCGATGGTCGTGCCCGAGTAGCCGTGCTCGGCGATCGCCTCGGCGATTCCGGCGATCAGGCGCTCGCGCTGGTTATGGGTGACGAACTCACGGGGCAGTCCGTGGCGGCCCGGCGGCAGGCGCGCCAACTCGGGCGGATAGTCCTCCGCCCCGTCCGACGAAGCCTGCTCCGATTTGTCGGCACGTTTCTTTGCCACACCGCGAGCATATCCCTCTGGCACGGCGGACTCGCGGCTCAACTCGGCCATAGCCGCCTCGATACCCAAATACGGCATCACCGCCGCCGACATCAGCTGGGGAACCAGCCCCGGCAGCTCCTCGACCGCTCCGCGAACCACGCGCGAGTAGATCTGGCCGTAGGCCGAGCCGGCCAGTGCCTCGGCTGTGGTGTGAGGGACGGAGTCGGGATCGTCCATCTCCTGACGGCCGGCGTCGATCAGCGAGGCGATCACCCGCATCGTCATGTCGCGGCGGGCGCGGGCAGCGTCCCCGGCGGCCAGCACCTCGACCCCGAAAGAGGCGCGGCCGGGATCGTTGCTGAGCCCGGCGATCACCTCGTATGCGACCGCGCGGAGGCGGTCCGGCCACTCCTCGCAGCTTTCGTAGGCCCTCACCATCGTCCCCAGGCACTCCTCGTTCTGGTCCTGCCAGGCAGAGAGGAAGCAGTCGTACTTGCCGCGGAAGTGGCGGTCGAAGGCGGGGCGGTCGAGCCCGGCGCGCTCGAGGATCATCTCGATCGTCGTTTCGCCGTAGCCTCGCTCGGCGGCCACTTCGATCAGCGCCGCGACGATCGCCGCGCGCTCGGAGCTACCGGTCTCCTTGCGGGTCTCGGTGTCGAGCACTAGCGCATGGGGCCCCCGATCCCTGCCCTGGCTAACCGGACGCTCTGGCCGGCGCTTCGGCGGCCGTGCGCTTCGCGGCCTCTGCGCCGACGTACGGGGTGAGCGAGAACTCGACCAGCTCGGGGAGGAGCTGCTCGATCTCCTCCACCTGCCCCATCACGATCCGCTGGTAGATGATCCAGAAGACCCCGCCGACGATCGTCTCCTCGAGTGTCCCCGGCAGGTCCTCGCCCTTCGGCGCGACCTTGCGGCCCATGCGGAAGAGCGGTACGAAGGCCTGGATCGAGCGTTCGTAGCGCTCGACCGCTGCGGGCCCGGCGGAGAGCGCCTCGACGATGCAGGTCCGGGCCAGCGCCGGCTCGGTGGCCACGTAGTGGAGGAAGGCGGCGAGGCCGGAGTTGACCCGGGCGGGCCAGCTGTCGACCCTGCTGGCAGCGTCGACGACGCGGCGCAGCGCCTCTTTGACGGCGAACTCCGAAGCGGCGAGAAAACAGTCTTCCTTGGAGGAGAAGTTCTCGTAGAAAGTGTTGCGGGCGATGCCCGCGCGTCGCACGATATCCGCGACGGTGACCGCGCGGTATCCCTTCTCCACCGTCTCCTCCGCGAGGGCGGCGATGATGCGTGCGCGCTGGTGTTGGGTGATGAACTCACGCGGCAACGGGTGCCTTCCTGGCGGCATCCTGGTTGCCTGGGGTACTCGTTCAGCCACGAAAGCCAGGCTACTCCCGGCCGATCGAGATTCAAGCTGGACGGATTGGCGATATACCGCTACAGTACCGGAGTCCAGACAACCTGTTCCCTAGATCGTGAGGAAGGGGTAAAGATGGGGAAGCAGGCCGTAACCAAGGTCCAGGCAGGGGCTGAGGGGACCGGCAGCATCAGGGCAGTGGAATCACTTCCCCACTCCCCCAAGCTCGAGCTTGTGAATTCTTCCAAGCGCGAAAAGATTCTCGAGGGAATGCTCGAGGCGGTAGGCGCTGAGGGCTACGACTCGACCTCGGTACGCACGGTTCTCGATAGAACCGGGCTCTACCGGCAGGCGTTCTACGACAATTTCGCCGACAAGGACGACTGCTACCTGGCGGCGCTCGAGATGGGGATCGAGCGGCTCGAAGCGCTGGTGGCGCGCGCGGCGGCCAGCGAGGAATCGTGGCGCGGCAAGCTTCGCGCCGGGCTGGGCGCGCTGCTCGACGAGCTCGACGCCGAGCCCGATTTCGGCCGCGGAGTGATCGTCGGGGTCCACGCGGCAGGCCCAGAGGCCCTGGCAAGACGGGCCGAAGCGATGAAAAGGGCTGCCGATTTCATCGATTTGGCGAGGGATGACGCGGAGGAGTCGGAGGAGCCGCCTCAGATCGCTCCCGAGGGAATCGTCGCCGGCATCCACGCCATCGTCCATTCACGGCTCTCCACCGGGGCAACCGACGGCTTTCGCGCCCTGCTGCCGGAGTTCATGTACTTCGCTGTGCTGCCCTACTTCGGTACCGACGCCGCGAGCACCGAGATGCAGGCTGCCCGCGCCTGAGGCCTTCTGTCTGCGACACTGGGTTGGACAGCCGGCCGATCCTGCCCTACATTGAGTGACGTGGATTCGCCGTCCACTTCGAACCCGGAAGCGCCCCTCGACCGCCACGGCCTCCCCCGTGCGTATGTCATCCGCTCCGAGCGCGAGCGACTGCTCGAGGCGATGGTGAGGATGTCGGCGGCGAAAGGCTACGAGGCGACGACCGTGGTCGACGTGGTCGAGTACGCCGGCGTCTCGCGCGAGGCCTTCGACGAGACATTCGATAGCAAGGAGGCCTGCTTCCTAGAGGCCTACGAAGCGGTCTTCGATGTGCTGCTCGCGCACGTGACGGCCGCTTTCGAAGCCGCCTCGAGCGAGCCCTGGCCGGAGCAGATCGCGGCCGGGCTGGGAGCGCTGGTCGAGCTTTTGGCGATGGAGGCCGACATCGCGCGGATGGCGATGGTCGAAGTAACCGCGGCGGGCGATGACGCACGCGAGCGCTACCGCGCCATGTTCACCCGCTTCACGCCCTTCCTCGAAAAGGGGCGCACCTACTCCGGGCAGGGCGAGGAGCTGCCCGCCGACACCGCGCGCTTCGCGATCGGCGGCGCCACCTCGATGATCTTCGACGAGGTCCGGGCCGGCCGCGGACCGGAGCTGAAGCGGATCCTGCCGGACCTCGTCTTCGCCGTGCTGATGCCCTACCTGGGACCGGAAGCGGCTGAAGACGAGATGCGGCGGGTTACGCGCGAGAGCGCTTGAGGGAGAGTCCGGGTAGGGCCTCCACTTAACTTTTTCGGTGAAGCGCCGTTGGGCGTATCGCCCGGGAACCAGCACCGAAAAAGCACAAGACGTTCCGGCCCTACCCGGACTCTCCGATCAGACGCCCTGCCCATGACGGCCTTCGCCAGCTGAAAAACGAGATGCGCCCTCGACGGCCACGTGGAGGGTCTGGCGGCCTAGCTTGTGCTCCAGGGCTATGCCGTCTTTGAGCGGGAGGCCGAAGCCTTCTATCGCTGCTTGGCGGTCGGCGAGCATCGTCTCTTGGGGGAAGCCGGCGATGCGCTCGGCCAGCTCCAGGGCTCGATCGAGGTGCCTGCCTGGCTCTGCCAGCTCGTTGACGAGACCGATGCGGTGGGCCTCCTCGGCCGGGACCGGGCGGCCGGTGAGGATCAGCTCGAGGGCGCGGCCCATGCCGACCACGCGTGGGAGGCGCTGGGTGCCGCCGTCCACCAGCGGCACGCCCCAGCGGCGCTCGAAGAGGCCGAAGGTGGACCCGGGCGTGGCGATCCGCAGATCGCACCAGAGCGCCAGCTCCACCCCCCCGGCTAGGCACCAGCCGTCGACCGCCGCGATCGCCGGCTTGGCCGGGGTCAGGCGGGTGGGACCCATCGGTCCGTTCGGGTGGTCGACGTCGAGGTCCATCGCCTTCAGGTCGGCGCCGGCGCAGAAAGCCTCGCCGCCGGCGCCGGTGAGGACGAGCACGCGGGCGCCCTCGTCGGCCTCGAAGTCGACCAGCCCCTGGCGGAAGGCCTGCGCCGCGGCAGCGTCGATCGCGTTGCGGCGCGCAGGCCGGTCGATCGTGAGGACGGCGGCCGCCCCGATCCGCTCGTAGCGCAGCTCGTCGGTCACGGTGAAGAGAGTATGGGAGTGGGCGGGCTAGTTGCTGGGCAAGTCACGGGATAGCCAAGCAACGCCGACTCCCAGGTGCGCCCCGGTACGCGGGTCAAGGAGGGCAGGCACTCGATGACCGGCAGCCACGCTAGAGGCGGCTTCGGACGCATAGGCTCCCGAACGCAAAACGCAACTGGGGGCGACGCCCAAAGCCTGCCCGCGCGTAGCCTTCGCGCTAGAAGCTCTTTGCGCCACCTTCAAGACGGTGTCCCGCTGGCTTCCGCAGGGCCTGTCTTTCCCAGTCGCAGGATCAACTTAGCCCGACGCAACGACGGCGTCTAGGGGTGTGCCGGAGACGATCCCGCAAAGTCCGGGGAAATCGATACTGCCCCGGCCGGGATGAGCGACGGGCTGGAGGCCCTCACGCCGCCGAGCACGGCCAATGTCGTCTCGACGGCGGCGATGAGCCGGGCTCGGCCGGGCGCCGTTCGGCTACCACACGGCGTCATCGCCCTGATCTTCTGCTGGGCGCTGGTGCCAGAGCGAGGCCAGTCGCCTCACAGTCGCCTCAGGACATCCAGGTGATCTTCCGGGCGCGGGTGGGGGCGGGCTCGGCCCCCCACAGACTCGCCGGTACTCTCCGGCGATGAGAATCGACCGGATCCTCGCCTCGAAGCGGCCACTCTTCTCGGTCGAGTTCTTCCCGCCCAAGAGCGAGGAGGCAACCGAGCAGCTGTACGCGACGGCGCGCTCGCTGGGCGAGCTGGAGCCGGACTTCGTCTCGGTCACCTACGGCGCGGGGGGCTCGACCCGCGACGGGACGGTCGAGATCACGCGGGCGCTGAAGGACGACCTCGGCCTGGAGACGATGGCCCACCTGAGCTGCGTCGGCGAGAGCGCGGAGGGGATCTCCGCGACCCTCGACAGGATCTCCGCGGCGGGGATCGAGAACGTCTTCGCCCTGCGTGGCGACCCGCCGCGCGGGCAGCCCGACTTCGTCCAGCCCGAGGGGGGGCTGGGCAGCGCCGCCGAGCTGACCGCCTTCATCGGCGCGGGGTGGGACTTCGCCGTCGGCGGTGCCTGCTTCCCGGAGGTGCACCCCGAGGCGCCCGACCTGGAGACCGACCTGGCCTACCTGAAGACGAAGGTCGAGGCCGGCGCCTCCTTCCTGATCACCCAGCTCTTCTTCGACAACCAGGTCTACTTCGACTTCGTCGCGGCGGCGCGGGAAAAGGGCATCGAGGTGCCGATCCTCGCCGGCGTGATCCCGGTCGCCAGCTTCGCCCAGACGAGGCGGATCTGCGACCTCTGCGACGCCTCGATTCCCCCACGCCTGGAAGCGGCCTTCGCAGCGGCGGGCGGCGACGAGGAGGCCGAGTTCGAGCTCGGCGTCGCTTACGCGGCGCAGCAGTGCGCCGAGCTGCTGATCGCCGGCGCTCCCGGGATCCACTTCTACGCGCTCAACCGGGCGCCGGCGACGCGCGCCGTGCTCGGCTCGCTGCGCGCCTCCCGTCCCTGGGAGCGGACGCGGGGCACTCCCGCCGATCCAGTCGGTGACGCGAGCAAATAGCGATAGATCTCTAGACTGGTGGCGACGATGGCCGAGCTGAGCTACCAGGGACACCGGATCGGCTTCGACGAGTACGGCGAGGGAGAGCGGCCAATCGTCCTCGCCCATGGCCTGCTGATGAACCGGCACATGTTCGACCGGCTCGGACCGGCGCTTGCCAAGCGGGGCAACCGGGCGATCTGCGTCGACCTGCTCGGCCACGGTCGCTCCGACCAGCCCGATGATCTGCGGCTCTACTCGATGCCGCTTTTCGCCGAGCAGGTCGTGGCGCTGCTCGACCACCTCGGGCTGGAGCGGGCGGTGGTCGGCGGCACCTCGCTCGGGGCCAACGTGGCGCTCGAGTTGGCAGTCCGCCATCCCGAGCGGGTCGAGGGACTCTTCATCGAGATGCCGGTGCTCGACAACGCTCTGGCCGGGGTCGCCGCGATCTTCGCCCCGATCCTGCTCGGGCTGCGGGCCGGAAGGCCGCTGGTCGAGATCGGCTCGCGCCTCGCCTCGCTGATTCCCCGCACCAACTTCATCCTCGACATCGGCCTCGACTGGGCGCGGCGGCGGCCCGGTCCCTCGATCGCGGTGCTCGAGGGGCTGCTTCTGGGCGAGACCGCGCCGCCGCGCGAGCAGCGGCGCCTGATCGACCGGCCGGCGCTCGTCGTCGGCCACCAGCTCGACCCCCTGCACCCCTTCAGCGACTCGGGGATGCTGCTCGAAGAGCTGCCCCACGCACAACTGGTCGAAGCCAACTCGATCCTCGAGTGGCGCACCCGTCCCGGGCGCCTCGACGCGGAGCTGGCACGGTTCCTCGACGAGGTCTGGTCTGCGGGCGGGGGCGGCCCGATGGCAAACGGCAACGGGCAAACAGCCGCTCCTGTGGCAGGATAAGGCGCGCAAGATGGCCAATCGCAGGGAGGAAGAGAGAGAGCGGCTCCGCCAAGCGCGGCAGGAACGCGAGTCCAGCCAGCACAAGTCGGAGCGGCGCCGGCTGTACGCGGTCTACGGGGTCGCCGGGCTGATCGGCATCCTCGTCGTCGCCGGGATCGTCGCCTTGATCGCCGGCTCGGGAAGCGGCGACAGCGGCGAATCGCACATCAACCTGACGAGCGGCTCCTCCAACGGAATCAAGCCAGACAATCGCAGCGGGACCGCGCCGCCACCGGTGAAGGTCGCGAACCTGAAACAGGCGGCGAAAAAAGCCGGCTGCACGTTGCGGCTCAACTTGAGGGAAGAGGGCCACACGCACATTTCGCCGACCGCGCCCACCCCCCACTACGAAACCAACCCGCCGACCTCGGGCAACCACGTCGAACCGCCCTACCAGCAGGCAGACGGCGCCTACAGCGAGATGCCCGGCGAAATCTTCTTCGTGCACTCGCTCGAGCACGGCCGGCTGGAGATCCAGTACAGCCCGGATCTGCCCTCCGAAGATCAGCTGGCGCTGAAGGGCCTCTACGACACGATGTACAAGGGGACGCTGCTCTTCCCCAACGAGAACATGACCTATGAAGTCGCGGCGACGACCTGGCGCAACCTGATCGGCTGCCCCGAGTACAAGGGCGCGATCACCCTCGACGCCCTCCGTGACTTCGGCAAGGCGCACTGGGGTCAAGGCCGCGAGCCGGCAACGGCCTTCGGCTTCAGCGAACCGGGACCGACCCCGCTGGAACCGAAAGAAACCTCCAGCTAGCTTTTGCTCGCGCGGTAGGCGGGAAAGAAGTCCCCGCCATCGCCTCCGGCCGAGAGGCGTTCGTAGGCCTCGCGGTCGCAGACGATCTCGGACGTGTGCCAGGGCTGCTCGCGGTTGGCGAAGCCGCGCTTGAACTCCTCGAGCCGATCGCCGGCGGAGAGACCGCCGCCGAGGTTGAGAGGGAGGCCCAACTCGGCGGACAGCCCCAGCAGCGACGCGAGGACGTTCTTCATCGGCGAGTCGCGCAGATGGGCATCGGCGCTGCCGCTCAGGTAGTAGTGGAGGAAGCCGTCGCTGCGCACGGTCACCGAGGCGGCGGCGATCTCGCCGTTTGACGCGGTGGCCACCGCCAGCCAGGAGCGGTCGGATTCGAGCAGGCGCTCGAAGTAGGCGCCACCGAAGAAGTAGCGCTCGGCGGCATCGGCGCGGCGCATCGTCTGCTCGTAGGCAGAGAGGAAGCCTGCCCGCTGGACGGCGCTCGTCCGGGGGCCGGGAACGAGCTCGACCTCGTAGCCCGCGCGGCGGTTCTTGTTGATCTGGTTGCGGTCGCTGGAGCGGCTCTTCGGCGGCAGCGCCGGGTCGGCGATCTGGACGGTGTTGCGCTTGGCTGCCCCGGTCAGCGGAGGCTCGCCGAGCGTATGGCGGACGAAGAGCGAGACGAGTCCGGTCGCTGAGAAGTCGATCGACCCCGGAACGATCGCCGCATCCGACATTGACCCCCCTCCAGTGTGGTCAATGTCGGATGCGGCGACAATGCCCGGGTAGCCATAGGGAGAGATTGCGTCGAGCGAGGCGGTGCCGGGGATCTCGCGGACGATCAGCGGTGCCAGCAGCTCGGTGTCGCCGGCTTCGATTCGCAGCGTGTGGGTCGCGCCCTCGGCGTCGAGGAAGGGGCGCGAGCGAAAGAACTCGTCGCTCTCCGCCGCAACCCCGCGGTCGTCGATCAGCTCGGCGATT
>Ga0157370_10008335_pt1 | contig 11179 bp, 10 predicted proteins | sample C35metaG_FD_113463 | JGI IMG/M metagenome (GOLD analysis project Ga0157370, IMG submission 113463) | Corn rhizosphere microbial communities from Kellogg Biological Station, Michigan, USA - C3-5 metaG | ecosystem: Host-associated > Plants > Roots > Rhizosphere > Soil | place: USA: Michigan... | reverse complement strand
CGATTGTGGAATGTACTGATGTTCCAGGCGTGGCTGGAGCAGGTTCCGAGAGAAACCGCATGCCCTGCCGAGATGGAGAAGACTTGCAACATCAGCATAACCCAACCCGATTAGTCGGCTGCCGCCGCCATATCTGACACGCTGGTACAGTTGCGCACCAATGCGCGCGAACATTTTGGGGATAATCCATGAAAAGAAGGCTGCTCGATATCATCCGGTGCCCGGTCGACGGTAGCGAATTCGACCTGGAAGTTGCCAAAAGCCGGACCGAAAAAATCGATGATAATGCTTGTAGACGCGTTTTTGGCGATTCCGTAAACGTTGCGCTGATTAAAGAGCAATACGGAGAAGAGATTCTGGAAGGAACGCTGGTCAGCAGAAAATCCCAGAACACCTATCCCGTCGTCGATGGAGTTCCGCGCTTGATTCCAACTGGAATCACTCATCCTGCAGAAGGATCAGGCGATGCAACGGAAAAGACTCTGGATCGGCATCCAGATGAACGCAGCCCGGAGAGTTTTGGGCGGCAATGGAGCAATTATCAGTTCGAGGATCACACCTGGTTCAAGGATCTGCAATTGCGCGTGCGCGAGTTTTTGCGCAGCATGGGTATGGTCGACGAGGGGCTGACAGGGGCGTTGTTGCTGGACGCCGGGTGCGGCCACGGCGCACTCACAGCGGCGATTGCCGGTGCATACGGAATTGAGGCCGTGGGCATGGACTTCACCGGCGCCGTCGGCCGTGCCCAGACAAGCCGCGAAAAATTTGCCGGTGACTGTGCCCCATTCGTGCATTATGTGCAGGGCGACTTGTTGCAGTCGCCGCTGGCGCCAGTGGTTTTCGATCTTGTTCACTGTTCTGGGGTCATCCATCACACTCCGGACCCCCACCGCGCCTTCCAGTCGTTGCTTGAAACCACCAAGCCGGGCGGGAGACTGTACGTGCAGGTGTACCGGAAGCGCGAGGCATGGGTCGGTATTCCGAACACCATGATTCGCGGCGTAACCACACGCATCCCGACCCATTGGTTGTGGAAATTGTGCGTGGGAGCAGTGCCGGTTCACACTGCGCTGGTTCGCATCGTGGCGGCAGCGCGGGGTGAGCGTCCGATGCTTGCGGACGCGACCCGGCGGGAGCGGGCAGTGAGCTTGTTCGACAATTACAGCCCACGTTACCAGTTTCGTTACCGCCCCCGGGAAATCTGCCAGTTCTTCGAAGACGCGGGCATGCATGCAATCGAGGACACCACCCTTGAGAACGAAAAGCGGCACATGGTCGCGTTCGTGGGGGTGAAGCATACGATGCAGGACGCGTTGGGTACTGAGCACAAGCACGTAGGAATCGGGGCTACAGTCGCGTGACACAAAATCAATTCAAAGCCGTGGCCTCCGCCAAGTTGCGCAGAGGCCGTTGACGTGGGGCGCGCTGTCCTGATGGTTGCTTTCCACTTCCCGCCTGCGGCCATGGGCAGCGGGCACCTACGCACGCTTGGCTTCGCGCGTTATCTGCCGGGCTCAGGCTGGGACCCGATCGTGCTGTCTGCGCGCGCCATGGCTTACCCGCAAACCGCGCCGATCGTTCCCGGCTCGATCCCGGACGGCTGCGCGGTCCACCGCGCGCTGGCATTCGACGCGCGCCGCCATTTTGGCATCGCCGGGAAATATCCGGGTTTTTTGGGGGCGCCAGATCGTTGGAGCTCGTGGTGGCCCTCCGCCGTATGGCAGGGCTTGCGCCTCATCCGCCGCCATCGGGTACAGGCGATCTGGTCGACCTACCCCATCATGACGGCACACTGCATTGCCCATTCGCTGCACCGCATTACGGGGCTGCCGTGGATAGCGGATTTCAGGGATCCGGTCGCCAGTTCTGCCGACATGACAGATGCTCGTTCCGCGGCTTCGCGACATCATTGGGAATCCAGGGTTTTACAAACTGCTTCGCGCAGCGTGTTCACGACGCCGGGAACCCTGCGCGAATATGCGGAGCGTTACCCGAAGCTCCACGCGGAATGTCGGCTGATCGTCATCGAGAACGGGTATGACGAACGTGCATTCACCAACCTCTCGAGGCTAGCGCCGCGACAAACCGGGGGCCCGCTGGTACTGGTCCACAGCGGTTTGCTGTATCCGAGGGGCCGCAACCCCGTTCCGTTTCTGACCGCACTTGCACAACTCAAGAATTCCGGACTCGTCGGTGCGGATGGCCTGCGTGTCATCCTCCGCGCGAGCCGATCTGTAAAGGAATTTACGCGAGAGATACAGCGCCTCGGGCTCGGGGACATGGTTTTCCTGTACCCGGCCATTTCCTATCGTGACGCCTTGATCGAACAAGCCACGGCCGACGCGCTGCTGTTGTTCCAAGGAGCGGAATTCGATCGGCAGATTCCAGCGAAGCTCTACGAATACTTGCGAATCGGACGTCCCATTTTTGCCCTGACCAGCGATCTGGGTGACACCGCCAACGTCTTGCGCAATACGGGTGGAGCGGAGACAGCTCCGATCGATGACGTAGATGCCATAGCCAGCCGGCTTGCTGCATTCATTCGTGTCCTGCGTGAAGGCCGCGCACCCGTGACCGACCCATCCGTAGTCAAGCAATACTCCAGGGAAAATGGCGCCCTGCTTTTGGCCAAGCAATTTGAACAGGTCAGCGCGTGATGTCGGCGTCCGGTACATTGTACATGGTGCTCGCCATGGCGCGGGGAGCGTGATCGATGCGCGTCCAATCCTTGCAGCAACAAGAACGGTGCCTCCGCACGCGTCGTCACGGGCGCCTTGCACCCCGCGAGCGCACGAGCCCGGAGCATCCGCCGATATGCCACGGTTGCCTGCCAATTAATGAATTGCATGATTGCATCCCGACGATCTCAAAAAGATCGCGCATCGGATTGACCGCATGGATAGCACGGACCACGATGGGACAGGGCTTTTTTGGCGAGGGCGTACCCCATGGTGACGCACAGCGCTGATGGCGGTGGTCAACCGAAGCGATGCAAGCCAATCTTCGTGATCGGTCACTATCGATCCGGCACGACTTGGGTTGCGAATCTTCTGGAGGCGCATCCAGACGTCTACACACCGACGCATCCGGTACACCACGGCCAGCATGAGAGCGCCTTTTTTTCTTCCTTGCTACCTTACTGCTCGTGGGGACACACCGAACAGGACCGGATTGCAATGCGTGCCATTTTCGAATGTTCGGATTATTGGCATCTTTTATTCCCTGAGAACCCTCCGGAAATCGACGCTTTGGCACGAACGCCTGATGCGTACTTCAGGGAGTGCATGGACGCAGCTGCCATGCGTCGCGGATGTTCATACTGGGTAGAAAAGACACCGACTCACACCCTGCTGCTAGGTTATCTGCTCAAGGCGTTTCCTGACGCGTTTTTCATAGCAGTCGATCGCAACAAACTGGATGTTGTGCGCTCCTACATGTTCAATTCCGGGAATCCCCACTCGATATGGGGCTGGGCAACGAGGTCAATGATGGTCGAGGTATTTCGAAAAGTGATCTTGCGATATCGCTCTTCGATAATACGCGTCCATTACGAGGATCTGCGCGATAGAAGGCAAGAAACATTGCAAAATCTATATGGCAGTTTGAATCTCAAGACTCCATCTGGCAGCGAGAGCAAATGGCCTACGAATTCATCATTCAGCAGGCCGCCCGAGCACGTTCCGATGCGTTTTCGCGCAACGGTAGCAATTGTGTCATGGATCTTCAGGTTGATTCCCAGGGCATGGTGTGAGCGAATCGGCTTGCGACGGTTTTGCCGAGCCGGCGACAGGATTTTGCCGGAATGGTTTTTTCGCGTCTTCAAAGGCCGTTTTGGCGGCTTTTCGGCGTAAATATGAGGCATCGGTCATCGTGTGAAATCAACTGACGAGAGGGGTGGTGACTTGGCAAGCCTATGCGTGTCATCGCTTGTACCGGCGGCACAGGCTGGCTTGGCAGAGGGCTTGCAGCGGGAACCGCGTATTCGGAACGGACTTTGGGAACATCCGGTTAACCACACTATCCGTCACCCCGGCGGAAGCCGGGTCCATCTTCCGCTCGATTTCATTGAAGGGAAATCAAACTGGAGTCGAACCCCGATCAGAAGCTCTTCCGGGGCGGGCTCTGCGCCGCAATGACGAGCGGATCAGGGTTTCCTTTGCGGGAGGCTGCGGAATACGAGCGGGCGCACCGTCCGGGCCGCGGATGCCCGCGGACGTTTACCTGTCGCGACTTGAACGAGCGGAGGATGCCGCCTCGGGAGACTTGCGTGGCACGATTGCGAAATTGGGATAGTCGTTGTAAGCCATGTCTCCCTGTGGCTTGACGCTGCGCGTATCGAAGATATGCCAAGCTTGGGCCGCGTTGGGTATTCCGCTCTCCGCAATGGAGGCGAGCCCGATCTGGAGATTGGAAGGGAATCCCGTGGCCGAGTCTGCATAACCTACCATTTGCCCCGGCCTCCACGGCTGCTTCTCGAGCTTACCCAGCGCTCGGATCATCGCCGGCGAATTGCATGCCAACCCGACCAGCGACGGGAAATTGGCGGCGTACACTGCTGCGAAGCTGGGCAACCACTGTCCGGCAACGTTCTCGACCCGGACGTTGTACTGCGACGCCACGAGCCAGCAATAGCCGCGGGCGGGATCGGCGATCCAGTCGGTCATTGCGCCGATCACGAACTTGGCTGCCCAATTGCGAAAGTCCGCGGCTCCGGCAAAACCCAACTCGGCCGCGTGGCCAGCCGACCAGGTGAGATAGCTGTAATGCCACGGCGGAATCTTGAGGTTTGGCTTGACGCCGCTTTCTATTAGGCCGAGCGAGCTTGCGTTGGGGTTGTTGGTGTACTTGGCATTAAAGTCGGCGATCGCGTTGTTCACGTCGCTGTTGAACTCGGCCTTCAATGGATAACTGTCGGGCAGCAGCCAAGCGGCGTCGACCATTTCGCGGAGTACCCAAGCCTTTCCTCGCACTTGACTGTAAGAGTGGTCGATCAGGGCCTTGGAGAACCCTCGATAGACTTCATTGGGCCACAATGCGTTCATCGAGGCGTAGAACGCCAACTCTTCCATGTAGTAATACGAGCCTGTGACCATGTACGCCACGTACCCGGCGGCGGGTTGATGGGCGTTGTCCCACTTGTCGGGATTGCCGGTGATGTACCACGCATGGCCACAGCCCTTGACGATCGAATTTTCGGTGCAGCTCGGAAGTAGATCCCTGCGGTAGTCGGCCGCCTCGGAACCGTTACCGTGCGCGATCTTGTGAGCATGCGCCCAAGCTGCAATGGTAACGTTGGGATGCTTCTGGATACTCAGCGGCCAGCCGGTTGCCTCGTCGCGGTAATGGACCGAGTAGGCGCCAAGTGCATCGGTGTCAGCCAGCATCCAGCGGTAGGCGCGGACGTCGGGATCGACGATGTAGACACTGGTCCAGCGCGGCAGCGGGCCGATGGCCGGTTGGGCGCCGGTGGCGCCCATGTATCGCGTCTGGTCGCAGTGATCGAGTTGAGCGCACGATTGGGGTAACCTGGCGAGGAACGATGCGTTCGGTCGCAGCGACATGTAGCGCGACACCGCCATCGAGTTCTGGATGTATTGGGTGTCCTGCTGCAGATACACCTGTGGTTGGATGTTGTTCCACCACAGCACCTTGTGCCAGCGTGTAGCGGTGTATTGGGTCAGGGCCGGGCTGGTGTAGGTCGCGCTTCCGGAGGTGACGGTTGGGGTGTACCGCGGCTGTCCCTGTGACACGTAGGCCCAAGCGTTCTCGATGATGATGTCCGTGCGGACCTGGTCAATTTTGCCGGGCGCCCCGTTTGAGTACGCGCGCACCGCAAAGTAGATTTGCAGGTTGGCGTTCTTCGTGCCGTCCGCAGCTATCACCGGGCCGTTGACAACCCATTCGCTGGCCAATGGGCCGGACAACCAGACATTGCACGTTTTGGACCATGGCTTGCACCCACGCGCAGCCTTCGCGGCTTGCAAGAGCGCGCGCGCATTGGCGGTATAGGTCGTGCCGCCGATGTCCAGCGACGCGGTGGCGTTGTAGCTGGTGGCCAGCAGCTGCGAAAGAGTGATTGGCTGGCCGGGCGGTAGCTCGGAGCCTGTGGCGATCGTCAGCGGCAGCCTTGCTCCCGCCGCGAGTGATGGCACCACTGCCGTCAACACCGCGTGGCGCATGCTGCCGTCCGGGTTGGTTGCCTTGGGATCCACCTGCAGGGTCACCGGGCGACCGTCCAGGCTCGCGGTCAGGGTTGTGCTTTTGGGAACGTCACCGTCCTTGAAAACCTGGCCGAAGGTTACGGGCACATCCGTTTGCGTTATACGGGCTTCACTGAGCACTTGATTGGTTACGATCGTCGCGGCACGCCCGGTACCCAAGAACAGACTCGCGACAGCGATTGCCGGCGCGAACCATCGCAGCCTGCTTCGATCCTGACTTGAGGTTCGGCTACATACCATCATTATCGTGGGCCGCCCGTGATCCGGGCGCTACGATACACGCTCCCGTGGTTCCATGCCGCCCGGCACGTTCAGCGCCTCAGTGAATCGGGATCTGCGCACTTCCCAAGCTGCATGGCCGCGAATTCCGTACGCGCCGCGCTCGCTGGTGCGGCAAGGCTATACACTTTCGTCGGTTCCGGAACTCACCCATCGCTCGCGCATCACGGGACGCCTAGCGTGTGGAATCAGGGTGCTGCCGGACCCGGTGCGTTGAAAAAAGTGCAAGAAGGCACTTTTTCAACATCCTGTTAGGGTACCCACGCTCTCGAAATCATGGCCGCCAAGAAGCTAAGCGTTCGTAAATCGCTCTTTTTTTCGCTCGCGCAAAAGTACACGACTTTTGTGTTCAGTTTTGCGTCGATCGTGATCGTGAGCCGATTGCTTACACCGCAGGAGATCGGCGTTTTCTCCGTTGCGGTCGGGCTTACCACGCTGGCTAATCTCCTGCGGACATTCGGCATCAGTGATTACCTGGTGCAGGAAAAACACCTGACGGAGGGAGTGATCCGAACGTCGTTCACGGTCAACCTCATTTTTGCATGGCTCCTGGCGGTGATCATCTTTCTGGTGAGCTCACCCGTGGGCACATTCTTCGGTGATCCTGGCGTGGGGCAGGTTCTCCGCGTAATGAGCGGGACTTTCGTTCTCGTGCCGTTTGGCATAACGGCCATGGCGATGCTGAGGCGCGACATGGCGTTCGGAGTGTTGTACAAGATCAATACCAGCTCGAACATCGTGAGCAGTTTGTCAACGATCGGCTTGGCGTATGCCGGATTCAGCTACATGAGCATGGCATGGGCATCACTTGCGTCAATGGCGGTGATGGTGCTTGGCTGCGCGATATGGGCGCCCGAGCACCGCGTGCGGGGGACAAGTTTGTCGGGTTGGCGGCAGATCCTGCCGTTCGGCGCCAAGATGACCCTGTCGGATGTTGCCACGCAGCTTGGCCAGCAGTCCGCGAATCTCGTGGTAGGCAAGATGCTGGGCCTTGCCGATGCCGGCCTTTATTCACGCGGGTATGGGCCCGTGAACATGTTTCGCGACAAGGTCGTTACTGCGATCAGCGCAGTCGCCTACCCGGCTTTTGCCGCCGAGCATCGGGAGACTGGCACGGCGCCGCAATTGTTCCGGCGGTCGCTCGTCTATCTCGCCGGCATAAGCTGGCCGTTTTTCGCCTTTTCGGCAATGATGGCATTGCCCATGGTTCGGATCATGTTCGGCAACCAGTGGGATGCCGCGGTCCCGCTGATGCGTTGGCTCTGCTGTGCGGCCATCGTCGGAACATTGATCTACCAGTGCAATCAGTTTTTTGTTGCAGTTGGCCGGGTAGGGGCCGCCACCGTGGTCGAAATCCAGTACCAGCTCGTGCGGGTCGGTCTCGCGATGATTGCAGCATTATGGAGCGTCGAGGCCGTCGCCGCGTCACAAATTCTCGTCTACGTGGTCGCGGCCGTGCTCTATTACCGCAAGATCAGCGACTTTGACGAGCTGAAGGTACGCAAGTGCGCCAAGGCGCTCGTACCGAGTGCGATTGCGACGCTTGGCTCAAGCGTCGTGCCTGCTCTCGTGCTGTTCTGGCCCGACTTCCTCGCGCGCCATCTTGTTTCCGGCTTGGTTGCCGCAACGTTCGGCGCCGCTGCAGGGTGGCTGCTCGCAGTACTTGCCGCTAAGCACCCGCTGGTGGAGGAAATGAGACGGGTGATGGGTCGCATGCACGGCTATCTTGGTGCGTTGCAACGGCGATGCAGGATGGGGTGATCGCGTGTGGGGGCTCCGGCGGTTCAGGAGATACCCGACACGCGCCGCTTGGTTTCGCATGTGGCGTGATGGCGCTGGCTCGCATTTCGCGCCACCCTCTCTGCTCTCCTTAGCTTACAACCGCCGTGGCGTGGGCCGGGTCCGCTCGTGGCGCCTCTCTGGTATTGTGCGCGAGGGTACGAAGTTGGTTGCTCATCGGCGCCGGCGTTACACATGCAAACGTTGCGTGTTCACGTGGATCGCGACCAGCATGAATGCAAATTTCAAAAGCTTGATCAGGAAATTTGTTCCGCCCATCGTCTTGCGCGGAGCGACCGCCATGATCGGTCCGCGCAGGTCCGCCGATCGGGTGGAGCAGACCGGTCAGAAGGGCGCGGAGTGGTACGACGCTTCGTTTGAGGCATCAGGAGATTGGTCCAGACACTACACCGCCTCGGAGTACTACTTCCTGTGGGCGGTGATTGCCGATCGGATCCAGCGAGCTGGGGCCAAGTCCATCCTTGAAATTGGGTGTGGTCCGGGGCAGCTCGCAAGGCTGCTCCGGGACAAGACTGGCTGCAAATATGTCGGATTCGATTTCAGTCAAAAGCGCGTCGAACACGCCCAGAAGGTCCATCCCGATCTCTCGTTTGTCCAGCAAGATGCATTCCGGACGGATCTTTTCACGACATGCGACTACGACACGGTCGTGTGCACGGAATTCCTCGAGCACGTCGAGGGCGACACGGTCGTCCTGGAAAAGATCCGCAACGGATCGCGGTTCTTCGGTACCGTGCCCAACTTTCCGTTTACCTCGCACGTACGGCACTTCGATAGTGAAGATGACGTGCGGTCCAGGTATGCGGTTTTTTTCAACGATTTGCGCATAGACAAGTTTCTTGCCGACGCCGCGGGCAAGACTTTCTATTTGCTGGATGGAGAAATACGTTGACAAGCATTCAGCGATTGCGACACGCAGTTGCCACCACGCCGCAATTGATCGAAAACGAGGCCTGACCCGATGGTCATGGGGTGGCCGGCCACGAAACGCGAAGACTCGCGCGCAGGTGCGCCCATCTTCGTCGTGGGCGCTCCGCGCTCCGGGACGACCATGTTGCGGCTCATGTTGAATGCGCATTCGCGGATAGCCATCCCATTCGAGTCAGACTTCATCCCGAAATTTTATCGGCGGCTTGGTGAATACGGGGATTTGAGTAAGCAAGAGAACATCGGGCGCCTTCTTGACGATATCGCCTCGCAGTCGTTCGTCACGCGTGGTGGACTGATCCGCGACAAGGCATCCGTGCTGGCGCGCGGTCCTCAAAGTTACAGTGAACTGGTCGCCGCGATATATGAAACCTATGCAGAGGCGAACGGCAAGGTTCGATGGGGAGACAAGGATCCGGATAATGTTGTCGAGATGGACGTGCTCTGGAATCTGTTTCACGGATGCCGGATCGTCCACATAGTGCGCGACGGCCGCGGTGTGGCCAATTCCCTGCGCAAGCTTGAATGGGGCTCCAGAAACCTGATGAAACTTGCGTGGAATTGGAGCTGGCGGGTGACGCTGGCGCACAAGATGGGAATGATGCTGGGGCCCAGTTATTACCTTGAAGTGCGATACGAAGATCTTGTGCGGTCGCCGGAACCTGCGTTGCGCGGGATCTGCACATTCGTGGATGAGCCGTTCGACCAGAAAATGCTCGAGTACGACGAGAACGCCATCGCGGCGATGCCGGAATCCAGCCTGAAGTTTCACGCGAGTTCGATCCGGGCCCCCGATCCAGCAAAAGCCACAGCATGGGAGCGCGAAATGAGCGTGGCCGATCGCGTTCTCTTCGACGAGGTGGCCGGAAGCACATTGGAAGCGTTCGGTTACCAGAGAGAGGCGCTCCGCGCCGGCTGGCGCAGTAGCCTCATGAGGTTCAAGTACGAGTTCATCAACCGTTGGTAGCTGATGCCCGCGACCACCTGTGATCGCCGCGGAATTGCGTTACGCCAGTAGCTTGACCTCTACGAGACGTGACACACTTTGGTGAAGTCCTCGGGCCGCGCCACGGCGATTTGCAAGTGAATGGGCACCGGAGCCAAGGGAATACGACGATGACGGTTGTGGTGGTGCAAGTGTTGGTGCTGGCGGGGTTGGTCGCTGCACTGGCGGCATGGTGGATCTGGTTTCCTTATCCATCGCCCTTGATACGACGCTGGCTTCCGGTACGCAAACGTTGGCCAGAGGCACAGGTGCGAGGCTGGTTGGTGAGTGGGCGGTTTCAGCCGGCATTTCTGCGCTACTTCTATCGTGATCCGGAACGCATTCCGCCGCCGGGCGAGAGCCTGCTGGCGCCCGCGGACGGACGGGTCACGAGCGCCGAGGTTCGTGACGGAACCCGCTATATCGTGATTGCGCTCAGCTTCTGGGACATGCACGTGCAACGCAGCCCGCTTTCCGGCAGGGTCGCACGGGTGGAGTCGCACGGTTCTGATTTCATGGATGGGGAGGGGCGTGGTTTTGCCTTTCTGAGGGACAAATCATGTCCCGTGCAGAAACGTTTGGTCGTTGCGATCGATGCTGGGGAAATCGCGGTGCGATTGATCACGAGTCTGGCCGCGCGGCGCATCGAGACCTGGGTAGGGGAAGGCGAAGCGATCGAGCGCGGCCAAAGGATCGGCAGGATCTTGCTGGGGAGTACCGTGGTGCTTGAGTTGCCTGCTCACGCAAACCTGCTGGTGAAGGTGGGAGACCGTGTCTGGGCCGGAGAAACCGAAGTCGCGGAAGGCTCGTGCTTGCCATGAGCGCCTTCTTCTGGACATCCGGCCATCTGGGTTGGGGCGTTTTTGCTGTTGCTGTGTTCAGTGGTCTGTGGTGGCTGCTGGCCGATCTGGTCTGGCGGCTGATCAGCATCCGCATCGGCCGCTTGGCCGTTGTGGTGGCAGGCGGG
>Ga0157370_10008330_pt1 | contig 11182 bp, 19 predicted proteins | sample C35metaG_FD_113463 | JGI IMG/M metagenome (GOLD analysis project Ga0157370, IMG submission 113463) | Corn rhizosphere microbial communities from Kellogg Biological Station, Michigan, USA - C3-5 metaG | ecosystem: Host-associated > Plants > Roots > Rhizosphere > Soil | place: USA: Michigan... | reverse complement strand
CGTAACCGACCTGCACACCGCCCATGAACGTGCCGTCGCTGCTGCCGCCGAGGACGTTGTTGTCGTCACCGCGGAAGGCGCCACCGACGTGACCACCGATAGAAACCGGTCCAGTTGTAGATTTGGGCCGGAACGGGCGGCGGGGCCTTCGTATACGGGCGGGCCGGCAGATCGGCTGCTGAGGCGGACGAAACAAGCGCGATGATCGCTGCGCTGGTAAGTAACGTCTTCATCATGGTGAAACCCCCTAATTGAACGTCGAAGAATTTAACCACGCAACCTCCTATACAGCAACGGCAACTCGCGGTTCCTCCGTGATTCACGGACCACCGAGACAAAACGGCCACAGTCAACACTGCGAAACATATACTGCTAGCAATCTGTCGGCCATTTTCCTGAGTTCCCGAGATTCCTCGTTCCGGTCCATTGCGCCCGACGAGAAGAGACTTCATCCCTGTATCCTGCCCTGGGCAGAGAATCTCCTGGGGCGCGAATGAAGCTCTTCAGGAAAGCTCGCTGCCTGACGTGCATCGCATAGCCGATGCGGTGGACGTGCGCGAGGCTGGGACAACCTCCACGTCATTCGCACCTTCGAGAATGGCGTGTTCCAGTGCCGCGATGTCTGCTACGATCGGATCGCCGACAGTTTCGACGCTGTCGATTCCAAACGCAACGGCATCGACGAATAGCCGATGACGAAGCCGCAACAACCGAAAACCGATCCGCCATTTCCAGTATTTCTTGCCGAAGAAGGACAACCTCATCATCACTGGGATCTACGCCGATTCAGCCTCGACTAAGCGGACACACATCGTGATCGACCCACCAATTCAAAACCAGCAGCCCCAATCAAAGAACGAATGGGCGAACCGCTGCAGAGATAGTCAGCGAAAATTGCGATCAAGGATCGCTCGGTTAGCGATAGAGGAGAGCCGCGCTTATCGTATCATTGCGTTAATAGTCATTATCGAAGTGCCGGAACCATGCGGACCTTTTCCTTCACCATGGATGGCGAAACTATCGCTGCCCTTATAACCTCGTGCAGCTGTGTACGAATAGGTGGTTACATTTAGTTTCCTTAGCGTTCCATGCGCCGGCTTTTCGGAGATGCCCGAACTGTTCATCATTCCCGGAATTCTGATTGGGAACAGGCAAGTTTCGCCGGAACCAATGGCGAAGTAGGCCGTCATGTTGACGCCAAACACGGATGGGGTGCCGGTTACCCGGCACTCTGAGGCCGCGAAAGTCGAAACGGGAGTCAGACTCAATGCGGCCAATGCCAATATGAAAAATCGCATGCCGACCTCCGATGACTAAGGTCCAAGAATAATCTTTTAGAAGAAGAACTACGTTGACTTAAATCAAGACGGTCATGCGTTTCGCCGAACCTGACTTGTACGGCTAATCGTGTTTGAGCACATTGTTGATCCACGTTGAGAGCTTCATTCCCCAAGCTCTGAGGGAGCAACATTTCATTCGGTAAGGCAGATGCCTCGATAGGTAAGTAGGGAAAATCCGTCGCCTCATCGTGAAATTTTTTGCCCTTCAAGTCGATCTCGCCAGATTGATGATGATTTTAAAAGCCCAGCGGCGGACCAACCTGGAGCGGACATCCACCGGCGAATTTCGTCCGCGGAGGGTTTCGATGCGCGCTCGATCTTGGCGTCGTTCAACTGGATGTGTCTACACGTCGCTCTCTCTGCGCGGCGTCGAGCCGCGCAGCCAATGCTACCCCGGTCCGATTTCGCGGCGCTGGTAACTGGTAAGAAGCGCCCGTCGTTGACAGCGCGACGGCACGAAAGCTAGCAATCACGCATAAGTTGGTTCTGATCGAGGCGACAGTCTCTGCACACTCGTGCGTTTGATTTCTTCATTGCGTGCATCAGTCTTGTCATTGAGCAGCGTGTCTTTGGATTTCGAATCGCTTTCGCGTAGCGTTTCTCAACGGAGAGCGTGCCGGTTATAGCGATGGCGAACCTCCAATTTATGTGAGCAAGCAAAGTCCGCAAAATGTATTTCCAAACAAATCGCTATTGGGCGGTCCAACCGCCGTCGATTGGGATATTCACGCCGGTGATTTGAGCAGCATCGTCGGTGCAGAGGAACACAGCAAGTCCAGCAACCTGCTCTACCGTCACGAACTGCTTGGTCGGCTGCGCATCTAGAAGCACTTCGTTGATGACCTGCTCGCGGGTCATGTTGCGTGCCTTCATGGTGTCGGGAATCTGTTTCTCGACCAGCGGCGTCCAGACATAACCGGGGCTAATGCTGTTGCAAGTGATCTTGAAGGTTGCAAGCTCCAGCGCCACTGCCTTGGTGAGCCCGGAGATGCCGTGCTTGGCTGAAACATACGCCGATTTGAAGGGCGATGCGACTAGCGAATGCGCGGAAGCGGTATTGATAATGCGGCCCCAGCCGCGCTTTTTCATGCCGGGCACTGCGGCGCGGATCCCATGGAATGCTGACGACAGGTCTATAGCGATGATGGCGTCCCATCTGTCGGCAGGAAACTCCTCGATTGGCGAGACGAATTGGATGCCAGCATTATTGACCAGGATATCGACTGAGCCGAGGGCCTCTTCTGCCAGTCCGACCATTGCAGCGATTTCGGCCGGTTTGGTCATGTCGGCGGCTGAATAGATCGATTTGACACCGAAATCGGCTTCAATGCGCTTTCGTTCTTTTTCGATTTCATCCGTGGGGCCTAGGCCGTTCAGCACGGTGTTCGCGCCCGCCCTTGCTAGTGCCCGCGCCATCGCCAGACCGATTCCCGTCGTCGAACCGGTAATGACGGCTGTCTTTCCATTTAGAGCAACCATGTTTCGCTCCTCTACACGGGGGCTATCGCACTTCCTCTAGGCATGTTTCGGTGCTCATGTCTCGGTGCCCTTGACGGAAACAAAGCTCGAGCAGCGTCGCGAGACTGCGTCTTCGCACTTGAGGTAGATCAAGGAGTTGGCCCCGCGACCGTTGCGGCCGAGTGGGCCCAACGATCTGCCGCTGGAGACTTGGCGCAGGACAACGACCATCGAGCAGCCGGCCCAAGGCGGCGTAACGGCCTTCTCGCGGGTGATGCGACACTACTACCGCACCATCATCACCTCGGCGGGACCGGCCGCTGCTCCGCAGTGCCGACCTCCTCTTAAAAGGGCAGGTGAAAAGAGGTCGGCCGACGGATTTCACCAGCCGTAATAGCGGGCCGCAGCGTAGCCGCCACTGGACGGGCAATAGCCGTTGCCGTAGCTATAATACGGGACGGCTGCGTAGCCGTAGGAGGGATAGCTGTCATAGTAACCGCCGTAGCTGCCGTAATAGGCGCGGCTGGCGATCGCGCCGCCGACGATGGCGCCGGCTGCGACGCCGTAGCCAGCGCCTCGATAGCCCCAGCCGCGATAACCAAAGCCGCCACGATAGCCCCATCCCCTGCCGCGGAATCCGCCGCCGCGCCAGCCACCGCCCCAGCGCACTTCGGTCGTGCTTTGGTCGACCATCGATTTCATCACCGCTACGTTGGTCAGCACGGGCGCGGCCTGCGCGCTCGCACCGAGCAGGGCGGCGGTTGCAGCGATTGTAGCGATACGCAGTGAAATCAACAACCTCATGATCACCTCCGTGCTGTGCGGCAGCGCTTTGCGCTGGCGGTGGTCCTATTCTTGGGCGGCGGGCCGCGGCGGGTTTGATCTAGATCAAAAAAGCCGGTCAATCATTCCGATGAATTCTCGCTCTCAGGTCGGGAGGTCAATCCGCTCGTCGCTTCCCGGCATTAAAGCCGTATATCGCAAGCACGATGATCGTCCCCACGACGAAGCCGGCGCTTTCGCCGGCCCTATACCAATTAAGCGCTTGCCCGAGATAGGGGCTCAAATGCGCCGACAATGCCAAGGATAGTCGTCATGATGAAGCCTAACGGCTCATTGTTTCCGGGCATGATCAACTTCGCAACAACGCCGAAAGCCGTTGTCAGTCTTCGCGACAATCATGCGGAAGCTCTTCCTGGAAGGCCCGTTTGCTCCACTAACGCCGCCAACACGTCCTGCCCGATGGCCTGCGATACGGTGACGAAACCTCCTTGTGGGGCCGGAGCTGATCCACGACCCCGCCGCCTCCCCTTAACCGTTCTTGGTGAATTGCTCCAGCAATTCGCTGAGACCGCTACCGAGCAGGCTTCCGACTCCGGCGCCGCCCAGCCATGCTGCGCAGAGAGTGCGCCACGAGCGGCAAACGTCAGCGCGATTGAGCGTATGCGGGCTCTTCGTCGGTTTGCCGGGTGCCGGTTGAACCGCCGTGGCGCGCGCTACATCGCATCCCGAGCAAAAATGATTCTGTCTCATAATCATGTTAGCCGCAACCTAAGCCGGCGGGGTAGCCTTAATGTCCCTCACCGGGCGTTAGGGGGAGACGCGCCATGACTGACCTTCAAGCCAAGCTGGAACAATATGAGACCATCGCTGCCGATTGCGAACTGATCATCAAGCTGGCGACGGATGGGGCGAAACGCGAGCTGTATTTGCGGCTCGCTTTGCATTACCGCAAGTTGGTCACCGACGTTCGGAACGCGATTGCGACTAACGACGCCGCGTAGTGATGCTGCGCAACGCTGTCGCGTTAACTGCGAGACGACGAGAGCCTGCGGGTCTCGCACGGGTTCACCGGCTCCGGCGCACCAATTTGTGCTCTTGGCGATCATTGCTAATTACGAAAAGTGGAGGCCGCTTCACTTGGCAAATTTTTGGGGCGCAGGCCGTCGTCCATCGTCGGCGACCGCATTGATCTAGATCATGGCTTGCTGATGAGACGGGGAGCGTCATCACGACGACACCGAAGCAAGCGACGCACGACCATCTTATTGACGATGGCGTTAGCGGCGCAGGCCGTCACTGCTGTCTCATCACAGGTGGAGGATCCGATGTGGATTCTGATGTACGTCTTCTCCTACTCAGTCAGTCCGGCCGCTACAAACGACAGGGCGGAATGGAGGCTCCTCCCCACCGTGGTGTTTCAGGAGTTCTCAAATGAAACGCGATGCAGGGCGGCCAAGTCGACACTTGAGGGCAGCTTGAAGGAGGCTGGAGCCAAACTGAAAAGTGGTCTAGAAGACTTGAAGACCATAGGTAGGGCTGACCCAGCGCAGATCATCATTGCCTTTAATGTGGAATGCCTTCCGAAATAAACTCGGCAACCACGACCGCGCCATCATTACCTCGACGGGACATGCGCCCGATAGCGGACGCATCGCGGCACCACCACGCCTACCACGTGCAGCGTCGCCCCGACGGACAGGCAGCACACAGGAGCGACGCCGCAGGTCGGACAGGCGTCGGGACCTTTGCAAACTTGAATGCGTATGCGTGGTCAGGCCAAATTCGGACACGCCGATCGCGAAAATTGACGCGATTGACACAAAGGGGACCTCCGCGAGTCTATTGTCGCCGGCTTATGGGCCTTGCTGAGGCTGCCTGATCCGGGGGAGGAGGCGTGAAGACGAAATAAATGACAACCCTACGCACCGATGCAATGCAGCTCCCAGGTGCCGCGCTAAATTTAGCACACCCGCCTGCCTGCCGATCGCCGACGGTTAAAGGTTATCGTGTTTGCCAGATGCACGGCGCCGCGGTGGAGCACAGGAAGGGAAAATGAACCATAATTTCCCGGCTTGGCGGACGAACGAAAGAAGCCATCGATGCATCGGGCTATATCAACGCGCTCACCGTCTCGTGCGTGATAACGACTAAATCGCTGCCTCAGGTTTTCGGCCGCCACGTCATTGCGATCGGTTTCCCGGCCTTGATCACGCCAGTTGCATAGAGGGATGCAGAGATCAATTTATGTGACAGTAGAACAAAGCCGAATGTTGCTGTGCTATGGTAACGAAGTCAATCTACCTGACGGATGGTGACATCTGAACGATCGGACAGCGCCATGGCAACCTTCCAAGCAAGCCTTGTTTCTCCGGAAAAGCAATTATTTTCGGCGCAGGTTGATCAGGTAGACTTGCCTGGTGTCGAAGGGGATTTCGGTGTTCTTGCCGGCCATGCACCTGTTGTTGCAATGCTCCGGCCGGGTATCGTGACCATCATATCCGGAAGCGTGCGCGAAAGGTTCGTGGTGCTAGGAGGGTTGGCCGAATTTTCTCAGGGAAACGAACTCATCATTCTTGCCGATTCGGCCTCGTCCACTGACGAATTTGATCTTTTAGGACTCAAGGCACAGATCGTAGAGATGCAGGCAGACATTGCAAACAAATCCGCTGGAGATGAACTCGATAGCGCTATTGCACGACTTGACCACTACAAGGCTATCCATGTGGACTTAGCCCCCACGACCGCATTTTAAACGTTCTGCGGCTGCAACGGCTTTGGCCACCTCCAGTAATGTAGCTGACACCCATTGGGGTAGCATGCCGCTCGGCCTGAAGGGGGCGGATGACGCCGACACCTTGCTGACGCTGATCCGGATCTTCGAGGAGTTGCGCGGGCGTGGCTGTGGCGGTGGCTACGATGCTTGCCGTTACGCCGGGGCTAAGCAGCAGGGCCACGCGACTGCGGTAGGCCATGGCACGAAGCGGACTTGAAGTAGGCGCCCCCGGGGATGTCCGTTGATCCGATTAACCGGACATCGCTAAGCGCCGAAGCCAAGGACCCGAAATTAGCACCAGTTTGCCAAAGACTGGCCGGTTGCGCGGTCCCCGATGCTTGCTGACTGCTTACTGCTGTTATGATATGCTAATGTTCTCGTAGAGGAGAACGCCTTCCATGGCATGCTCCCCAATTGCGGGGGGCGAAACCGGCACCTGCTACCCAAATCAATGAGATAGGCGGCTGGCCACATGATGGGAGGAGGCTATGTCCATCGAAAGCATTCTGAGGCGGAAGGGCACCGACGTCACAACAATAGCTCCGGAAGCTAGCATCAAAAGAGCAGCGGACTGGCTCCGCGCAAAGAATATTGGCGCTCTCGTGGTGACGAGTGGGAACGCAGTGCTTGGTCTTATTTCCGAACGTGAAATCGTGCATGCATTTTCTCGTTATGGCGAGACAGCCGGGTCGATGCCTGTGAAGGAAATCATGCTATGCGGTGTGGCCACCGTTTCCCCGGACGAGAGTGTCAATCGCGTGATGAACCTGATGACGCACCATCGCGTGCGTCACATGCCGGTACTACGCGACGGCAAGCTAGCCGGCATCGTCAGCATCGGCGATGTAGTCAAGCATCGACTGGAGGATCTGGAGCTTGAGACGAAGGTCCTACGTGATGCCCACAACGTCTCGCGTTGACGGCACGGGCGTCGTCTCTTAGGCGTGCCCGTGTTTGGTGTTCCAATTTGCGTATCTCGGATCCTCACGATAGGGATGCAGGCGAGCGAGCATTTCGTTCACGGCGAGCGCCGAGGCGAACATGTTGCACTGATGACGGCGGGCCGATGCCCGGTCACGCCCCTAATATATCCATCCCTGCCGGTCGTGAGCAGTCGGGTCGTTGGGGCGCAGACCGGACGGTGGCGACGTCGCTCATTTTGAACACCCTTGGCTGACAAGGCTGGACCGGCCAGCGCGTAAATAGTTTGCGGTGCCGAAAACTTCACGGATGTGCGCAACGCCATCGAAATCCTTGGTCGCGTCCAGGCGCACGCAGATATCGAAATAGGGAATCGAAATAGTAGGACGCGATGGCGTTGAGAAGATACCGCTGGTCTACGGTGTCCATGCAGCCGAAGATTGATGTCGCATTGAGCGACCTCGCGGATGACTTCTGGGTCCCAAAGGTTATAGGAATGAACCGAGTGCCGGCGCCAGTACGCTCGACGGCATCGGCTAGCACGTCAACCTTCGGACGTTCTTTTTTCACACCATCCATGGTGGAGTTCAGGATACGGTTGACGTTGCGCTCCATGTGATCGTCATCGATACCGACAATCAGGGGCGGCCACCAAGCCTCACAAGCTGTTCAATGGTTGGGCTGCCCGTCCCGGACGCGCCGATGACCGCGAATATAGCCGACGCAAGCGTTCGATCGTGCCACAGTCGAATGCCTGGACGTGTGAGGCGACGAAGTTCGGCAGTTCGACTGCTGCCGGCATCCGCATACTAGAAGTGCATATTATCTCCTGGGACACTGATGCAAAAGAGCGGATCGAAGCGGCCGGTCGCTTTCAAAGACGCGCCCGAACATTTTAGCCGTCCGGCAACATTACGACGCTGCCGTGCGGCACGTCGGCCTCGACCCATCCCCGGGATCATCGGCGGCCGCCGCCGCCGCGTGTCGCCCTTGTCATCGGTCATCGAACAGGCGGCATACGATCACCTCGTCGGCAAGCTGTTGGAGATGTAACGGCACATCAAGGTCCAAAGCCTTCGCGGCTTTCATATTGATCACGGAGGTGAGAATTCAATCGCGACGTATTCAAAGTGGGCCAGAACTGAGAATGAAGCGCCGGTTGCGGTTCTGTACTGGACGTGCGTTCATTGGGTACAACTTGGCGAAGCGTGCGATATCGTCTTTGTCCACCTCGATCGGGTGGGCAAGTACGATCCAGTCAACTGTCTCACTGCACGGCGGCGTCGTGAGCGATCCCTCGTAGTGGTAATACGCACGCTGGGTCGGCAATAACTCTCCGGGATCGATGGCAGGATTGGCCGGGACAGGCAAACCTTTTTCCTGTGGCATTGTCGAGACAATCTTTTTGAATATTGCGTTCGGCTTGCCGGCAACCATAAGCATGCCGATGACGGCCAGCCCGTTAGTCCCGGCGTGAACGAAATGCACTTCCATTGCAAATTGCTTACCCTCGATGAGGTGCTCGCTCGGATGATGGAAGTGGAACTGCTTTAGCGCGTATCTGCGGTCGCCAATGTGAAGCGGGTCGCCTTCCGCGAAGTCAAACTGAATAGTGTGGCCGTTATTGACGATCGTGTCGGGCCGCTTGCTCCAGTTGATCCTGAGCGGCGGCTGCCGGGCGCTGGTCGAAGCGGTGATGTCGATGGGAGACTGCTGGCCGCCCGCCCAGCACGCCGCATCCGCTGCGTCGAGACCACCCCAATTTTCGGGTCCCGTCGGAGTTGGGCCGACAAGAAGAGCATCACTACGATGGCAAGACTCGTCGCCTAGAGCGTAGCGGCGGTCGAGCCCGGCATGTTCGGATTGGGTCCGGTGCCAGCAGTCAAGCAAGCACTCAAGCGCGCTGGCTGAACCACTGGGGACATCCAACGGATCGAGATCAATTAAGCCTTTGCGGCGATTGTCATTGCTGTCGCAAAAGAACTCGGCCTGTACGCGGAGATCGTCAATGTGGAAGGCGGCGCGATCGCGCATGGCCATCCGATCGGCGTTTCCGGTGCGGTGCTCACGACCCGATTGCTTCACTCGATGCAACGCGACGGCCTCAAGAAAGGGATTGTCACGCTTTGCATTGGCAGCGGCCAGGAATTTCCCTTGCACTCGAATCGTGCACTAACATGCGATGTCTCGACATTGGCTCACGAACGAATGGCGTTTAGCACATGAGGAGATAACCTTGTGACGAGATAGCCCCCGCCCCATCTTTTCCGATTTCGAACGGTCTGAAGAGACGACTTTGGCCGCACCAGATTGCGCCGTTCAGCAACCACGACAGATATTGTTGATCTTCGCGTCCAGACGGGCATTTTCCGCAGAGAGGGAATCTGTTGCCTGATCGCGCTCCGGTTCGATTGTTTGCGAAGCCGCACCAGGCTTACCCCGGCTGGTTGGCGGCGCGATCCTATCATAACAGGCGAGACGTTCACTCGCCTTCGCTATCGATTGGCATTCGCTGGTTTGCGCGGACACGCTCCCGCACCACGCGCAGAGCATAAGCAGCATCGCAATGGTCTTCATTTCGATTCTCAGCTGAGGGTTCGATCGAATACTGCGCGGGAGATCGGCCAACATAGTTGACCCAACTCAAACGCTAACCAATGGTGCCCGAGCGACGTCGACATGCCACGATCAGTTTTGACAGCGACCGCCGCTGGCGGCGAAGGCCATAGACAAAATGACTGAGTGCTCGTAACCCCGAAAACATAAACCACCGGTGACATTCGGTACGCGGAAGCAGGCCGGCACCTTGATCTGCATCAAGGCGCGAGTCTCCGTAAGCGACTATTTGGTTCTAAAATGGAGGATGCCAAATGAAGCTCTCGATCGCGCTATCGGCCTTGCTGATGACCGGCTTCGTAACTGCAAGCACTGAACCGGCCAGCGCCGTGGTGTATTGTCAGTATGTTGCGTATCCTGTCGGATGCATCGCAAGACCTGGTGTCGTATTGCGGCCACGGCCCGTGGCACGGGCTGTGGTGAGACCCGGTGTAGGTGCTCCTGGAGTTGGGGTGCGGCCCGGAACACCGATGAATCGTGGCGGTCCGGTCAATCGCGCCGGCAGGCGCTGACGCACCATGTCCCATGGTGCAGCGATTTTCACGCGCCGCTTTGCGCATAGAACCGTTCAACGATCCGATCGCAAAGCAATCCGAACGCGTGACTGAATATCAGGGCGGCTACGACAAAAGGGCAACCGCTTCCCCAAAGCGCCCATTGCGATTGCCCTACGTCCCAGGCAACGCGCCCGGGACAAAGCTTGGTAGCCCTAGCAACACGGTCCAGACCTCTTGCAGTGTTTCTAAGTCTTCTTCGTCTCACCAGCCGCCCCAATCATCCGGCACGTCGCCAAATTTCCGTGGCACGATTGCGTCGCCGCACTCATCTATAGCAGGATCACCGTTTCGGCTGATGCGACTGCGCCTACAACACCCAACGATCTCGGTTTCCCCTTCTTTATAACCCTTTCCGCACGTCGCAAACACGCCAAAGAAGTAATCCTCCTCACAACTGACAAGCTTATGCGACAAAGCTATACAGTTTGCGCTCGCAAAGTTTCCGTTTGCACTCAGATTCGAATGCTTTAGACTCATTATATTGTATTCGATTTAGATGATATGGCAGGCAAACAGGCCAAGATACTTTCTACAGACCACATCGACGATCTTTTATTTTTCGCCGAACACTCTCGGCATCCGGATCGCAACCGTCTGATTGTTCTGCTCTCAGTAAAGGCCGGCCTGCGCGCCGCCGAGATTGCCAAGCTAACCTGGGAGATGGTTCTCAGTGCCGGCGGCGAGATTGGCACGGTTCTCGAACTTCAAAATCATGCAGCCAAGAAAGGCAGCGG
>Ga0157370_10008328_pt1 | contig 11183 bp, 12 predicted proteins | sample C35metaG_FD_113463 | JGI IMG/M metagenome (GOLD analysis project Ga0157370, IMG submission 113463) | Corn rhizosphere microbial communities from Kellogg Biological Station, Michigan, USA - C3-5 metaG | ecosystem: Host-associated > Plants > Roots > Rhizosphere > Soil | place: USA: Michigan... | reverse complement strand
GGGTGACTTCGAGCTCTCGATTCAACATAGCTTCACCTCATAACCAAGCAGTCGCAATTAACCGTCTTTCTCTATCTCACAGAGTAGCGGGTGTTGGCTTTCTCTCGCGTATTGGTTGACCTGCATTGCCTTGGTCTCCGCAACATCACGGGTGTACACGCCACACACTGCCCGTCCCTCTGTATGAACGGTCAGCATGATTTTGGTTGCCACTTCCCTGTTCAAACTGAAGAACACTTCAAGAATTTCGACAACGAAATCCATGGGGGTGTAGTCGTCGTTGAATAGGACCACCTTGTACATCGGTGGTGCCTGCAGCGCAGGCTTAGCTTCCTGCAGGGCCACGCCCGAGGCGTCATCCTCATGCGGCTCGGGATGGTCCTGATTGAATGTTAGTCGAATCTGGCTACTTACACGCATGTGGGATGAAAGGTTCGTAATTGTAGGAGTGGGACGACAGACAGTTTTTGACCGACTTCGCAGACGGTCGTGCCGTCGCCTTGACTATCAGTAAATCAGTGTTACAAACAGAGAATACCCAATCGAGGGTATCAGGGTCCGCGCGCTTACCAAAGCGGATGATTCCAGCGCGGAGTCGTAACGGATAATACCCCAGTGGTGGGTGTATTTGCAGAGGGACATCAGCATGCTTAGCGGTAAGGTCAAGTGGTTCAACAACGCCAAGGGCTATGGGTTTATCCTGGCTGACGGCCGAGATGAGGACCTGTTCGCCCACTACTCGGCTATCCAGATGGACGGTTACAAAACCCTTAAAGCAGGCCAGCCGGTCAGCTTTGACATCATTCAGGGTCCCAAGGGCCTGCATGCGGTCAACATCAGTTCCATCACCCAAACTGCGGACGCGTCGCCAGTCGCTGTATCACAGCCACAAGCGGTTACCTCCGAAGCCTGATATTTGGCCCCTCGGGGTCAATTTCAATGGGCAATAAAAAAGGCCGGTCATGGACCGGCCTTTTTTTGTGCCTAAACGCTCACATTACATGTGAGAAATCATGGCATCGCCGAACGCCGAGCAGGACAGCAGCTTGGCGCCGTCCATCAGACGTTCGAAGTCGTAGGTCACGGTTTTGGCGGAGATCGCCCCGTTAACGCCGTCGATGATCAGATCGGCAGCTTCGGTCCAGCCCATGTGACGCAGCATCATTTCGGCCGAAAGAATCAGCGAACCTGGGTTCACCTGGTCTTTACCAGCGTACTTCGGTGCAGTGCCGTGGGTGGCTTCGAACATAGCGATATTGTCGGACAGGTTAGCGCCCGGAGCAATACCGATACCGCCTACTTCGGCCGCCAGGGCGTCGGAGAGGTAGTCACCGTTCAGGTTCAGGGTAGCGATCACATCGTATTCGGCCGGGCGCAGCAGAATCTGCTGAAGCATGGCGTCGGCGATTGCGTCTTTAACCACGACTTTCTTGCCGGTGTTCGGGTTGGTGAACTGCATCCAAGGACCGCCATCCAGCAGCTCGGCACCGAATTCGTTTTTGGCGATTTCGTAGCCCCAATCTTTGAAGGCACCTTCGGTGAACTTCATGATGTTGCCTTTGTGCACGATGGTCAGCGAGTCGCGGTTGTTATCAACCACGTACTGCAGTGCTTTACGCACCAGACGCTGAGTACCTTGCTTGGAAACCGGCTTGACGCCGATACCGCAGTCTTGGTCGAAACGGATTTTGGTAACACCCATTTCTTCTTTCAGGAACTTGATGACTTTTTCAGCTTCCGGCGAGCCGGCTTTCCACTCGATACCGGCATAAATGTCTTCCGAGTTTTCACGGAAGATAGTCATGTCAACGTCTTGTGGTTTTTTAACCGGGCTAGGAACACCGGTGAACCAACGCACTGGGCGCAGGCAAACGTAGAGGTCGAGCTCCTGACGCAGGGCCACGTTCAAGGAACGGATGCCGCCGCCAACTGGAGTGGTCAGAGGACCTTTGATCGATACAACGTAATCGCGAACGGCTTCGAGGGTTTCTTTCGGCAGCCAGGTGTCCTGGTCGTAAACCTGAGTGGCTTTTTCGCCAGCGTAAACTTCCATCCAGGAGATCTTGCGCTCGCCGCCGTAGGCTTTGTTTACGGCCGCATCAACGACTTTGATCATCACTGGGCTGATATCAACCCCGATGCCATCACCTTCAATGAAAGGAATGATTGGGTTGTTCGGTACATTCAGGGACATATCGGCATTGACGGTGATTTTGTCACCGGTTGCTGGCACCTGGATCTTTTGGTATCCCATGCTGGACTCCGTTGCTTTCGTGGTCTGACATCCCGCCACGCGGATGGCGCGGCGGTATGGAACTTGAATTGGTCTCGGAAAGGCGGGCCATTCTTGTAGTATTTCTACAGAAAGTCACGCACTTTTCTTGAGATTGTCGGACTAAACACCCGCTGCAGGCCGCGTTATTACGGCACCTGACCTATCTCTGTAGTCAAACTACATCGCTACTACATTTACCCGGTAGCAGAGGCGCTTTTTAGCCTAGCAGCTTGCCCCGATATTGCCTTTTTCGCCGCCCGCCTGAAACCAAAGCGCGCGCTGATCGCACAGGAGTTACTCATGCGTTTCACCCCTCACGTTACCGTCGCGACCATCGTCGAAGATCAGGGTCGTTTCCTGATGGTGGAAGAAACAGCAGGTGGCCGCGCTGTATTTAATCAGCCTGCTGGCCACTTGGAAGCCGACGAAAGTCTGATGCAGGCCGCTATTCGCGAAACGCTCGAAGAAACCGGCTGGGACGTTGAGCTCACTGCCGTCACCGGCATCTATTTATACACAGCCCCCAGCAACGGCGTGACCTACCAGCGCGTGTGCTTCGCCGCCAAGGCGCTGCAACAGCGCGACAACTACCAGCTCGACGACGGCATCATCGGCCCGCAATGGCTCACCCGCGCCGAACTCGCCGCGCAACCGGAGCGTTTGCGCAGCGAGCTGGTGTTGCGCTGCATCGACGACTATCTGGGCGGCGAACGCTTCCCCCTCGCCCTGCTGCGTGACTAGCGTCGATCACCACTGAGCCGGCGGCCCTGATAGAATCGCGTTTTTCCGAAAAGCCCTGCATCCAAACTCCTATGCGTGACAATTCCTCAACTCGCGTGATCGTCGGCATGTCCGGCGGTGTCGACTCCTCCGTTTCCGCCGTGCTGCTGCTGGAGCAGGGCTATCAGGTCGAAGGCCTGTTTATGAAAAACTGGGAGGAAGACGACGGCACCGAATACTGCACCGCCATGGACGACATGGCCGATGCGCAAGCGGTGTGCGACAAAATCGGCATCACGCTGCACACCGCCAATTTCGCTGCGGAATACTGGGACAACGTGTTCGAGCATTTCCTCGCCGAATACAAGGCCGGACGCACGCCGAACCCGGACATCCTGTGCAACCGGGAAATCAAATTTAAGGCCTTTCTTGAGTACGCGCTGTCGCTCGGTGCCGACCTGATTGCCACCGGCCACTACGTGCGTCGCCGCGATATCGACGGGCGCACCGAACTGCTCAAAGGCCTCGACCCGAACAAAGACCAGAGCTACTTCCTACACGCCGTCGGCGGCGAACAGCTGGCCAAGACGCTGTTCCCGGTTGGCGAACTGGAAAAACCGGAAGTGCGCGCCATCGCCGAGAAGCACCAGCTGGCCACGGCCAAGAAGAAGGACTCAACCGGCATCTGCTTTATCGGTGAGCGCCGCTTCAGCGACTTCCTCAAGCAATACCTGCCCGCACAACCCGGCAATATCGAAACCACCGAAGGCGAAATCATCGGCCGTCATCACGGGCTGATGTACCACACCATTGGCCAGCGTCAGGGCCTGGGAATCGGCGGTTTGAAAGATGCCGGCGAAGAACCGTGGTACGTGCTGATCAAAGACCTCGAACGCAACGTGCTCGTGGTCGGCCAGGGCAATGAACACCCGTGGCTGTTTTCCAGCGCCCTGCTCTGCTCCGACATCTATTGGGTCAACCCCATCGACCTCACCAGCCCACGCGCCTTGACCGCGAAAGTGCGGTACCGCCAGGGCGACCAGGCGTGCACGCTGGAGAAAACCAGCGAGGGTTACCGCGTCGTATTCGCCATGCCGCAGCGGGCCGTTACGCCGGGCCAGTCGGTGGTGTTTTATGACGGTGACATTTGCCTGGGCGGCGGTGTAATAGAAGTGGCGCAACCTTGGAGCAGTAAGGAAAAGCGCGCATGACGCCGATTCAGGAACAACTGGTTGCCCTGGGCGGCGTGTTTGAGGCGGCGTTTCTGGTCGACCAGGTGGCGCGCACCGGGCAGATCAGTGAAGGTGCTTTGGGCTGCATGCTCGGAAGCTTGATGGTCCGCGATCCGAAAACCACCCTGGACGTTTACGGCGGCGACGACATCAACCTGCGCAATGGCTATCGCGCGCTGCTCAGTGCCTTGGAGCGTGACCCCACCACCCTGCAACGCGAACCGCTGCGCTACGCCTTGGCGCTGCTGGGCTTGGAACGCAAGCTGGCCAAGCGCGACGACATGCTGGAAACCATCGGCAAACGCCTCGACCAGATTCAGCAGCAGGTTCAGCACTTCGGCCTGGTGCACGAAAACGTCATTGCCGCGAGTGGCGGGCTGTATCAGGACACGCTGAGCACCTTTCGTCAGCGCATCCAGGTGCACGGCGACATGCGCAACCTTCAGCAACCGAGCAACGCCGCGAAAATTCGCGCCCTGCTGCTCGCCGGTATTCGCTCGGCGCGCCTGTGGCGTCAGCTGGGCGGGCACCGCTGGCAACTGGTAATCAACCGTCGCAAATTGCTCAAAGAGCTTTACCCGCTGGTTCGCGGCTAACCGCCTTCATGCCTGTAGGAGCGCCTTCAGCCGCGATGCTTGTGATCTTAAAAGCATCGCGACTGAAGTCGCTCCCACAGCACCGCGCTGTTCAGCACCTCGCCGAAAAACCCGACAGACCAGTTCGCTACGCGCGGTTCAGGTAAGGTTTTTCTATGTATAATTCGCGCCCCTTTTCGTCGCCCGACTGTCCGAGAACGCCCCATGCAGCTCTCCTCGCTCACCGCGGTATCCCCCGTTGATGGCCGTTACGCCAGCAAAACCAGCGCTCTGCGCCCAATCTTCAGCGAATACGGCCTGGTGCGTTTCCGCGTCATGGTCGAGGTTCGCTGGCTTCAGCGCCTGGCCGCCCACTCCGGCATTCCGGAAGTGGCACCGTTCTCTACAGAAGCAAACGCCCTGCTCAATGCACTGGTCGACAATTTCCAGGTCGAGCACGCCGAGCGCGTCAAAGAAATCGAGCGCACCACCAACCACGATGTAAAAGCCGTGGAATACCTGCTCAAAGAACAGGTCGCCAAGCTGCCAGAACTGGCGGCGGTGAGTGAGTTCATCCACTTCGCCTGCACCAGCGAAGACATCAATAACCTGTCCCACGCCCTGATGCTGCGCGAAGGCCGTGACACCGTGCTGCTGCCGCTGATGCAGCAACTGGCCGACGCCATCCGTGAGCTGGCTCACCGCTTCGCCGACGTGCCGATGCTGTCGCGCACCCACGGCCAGCCTGCATCGCCGACGACCCTGGGCAAAGAGCTGGCGAACGTGGTGTACCGCCTGGAGCGTCAGATCGCTCAGGTGGCGGCCATTCCGTTGCTGGGCAAGATCAACGGCGCCGTTGGCAACTACAACGCGCACCTGTCGGCCTACCCGCAGGTCGATTGGGAAGAAAACGCCCGCGCCTTCATCGAGCAAGAGCTGGGCCTGAGCTTCAACCCCTACACCACGCAGATCGAGCCGCACGACTATATTGCCGAGCTGTTCGATGCGGTTGCCCGCTTCAACACCATTTTGATCGACTTCGACCGTGATATCTGGGGCTACATCTCCCTCGGCTATTTCAAACAGCGCACCATCGCCGGCGAAATCGGTTCGTCGACCATGCCGCACAAGGTCAACCCGATCGACTTCGAAAACTCCGAAGGCAACCTGGGCATCGCCAACGCGCTGCTGCAGCACCTGGCGAGCAAGTTGCCAATCTCCCGCTGGCAGCGCGACCTCACCGACTCCACCGTACTGCGCAACCTGGGCGTCGGTTTTGCCCATAGCGTTATCGCCTACGAAGCCACTCTTAAAGGCATCAGCAAGCTGGAGCTCAACGCTCAGCGCATTGCTGCCGACCTCGACGCGTGCTGGGAAGTGCTGGCCGAACCGGTGCAAACCGTAATGCGCCGCTACGGCGTCGAAAACGCCTACGAGAAACTCAAAGAGCTGACGCGCGGCAAAGGCATCAGCGCCGAAGCCCTGCAAACCTTTATCGACGGCCTGGATATTCCAGCCGACGCCAAGGTTCAGCTGCGCGCCCTTACCCCGGCTGGCTACGCGGGCAACGCCGCCGCTCAGGCCAAGCGTATCTAACCGATATTGCCCAGTTGCACGCCCGGCAGTGCCGGGCGTTTTTATTTACGGGCTCAGATGACTTTCAAAGGCTTAGCGATGAATCCTGATATTCCGCTTCAGATGCTCGGTGGCATTACCGCCCGTGAATTCCTGCGCGACTACTGGCAGAAAAAACCCTTGCTGGTCCGCCAGGCCATCAGCGATTTCGAAAGCCCTATCTCCGCCGACGAATTGGCCGGCCTGGCGCTGGAAGAAGAAGTTGAATCGCGCCTGGTGCTTGAGCACGGCGAACGCCCTTGGGAGTTGCGCCGCGGTCCGTTCAACGAAGATGAATTCGCCACCCTGCCCGAGCGCGACTGGACCTTGCTGGTGCAAGCCGTCGACCAGTTCGTGCCGGAGGTGGCCGAGCTGCTGCAGCACTTTCGTTTCCTGCCGAGCTGGCGCATCGACGATGTGATGATCAGCTTCGCCACGCCGGGCGGCGGTGTAGGCCCGCACTTCGACAATTACGACGTTTTCCTTCTCCAGGGCCAGGGACACCGGCGCTGGAAAATCGGCCAGATGTGCGACTCGGATAGCCCCATGCTTGAGCATGCGGACCTGCGCATTCTGGCCAACTTTGAACAGACCGACGAATGGGTGTTGGAGCCCGGCGACATGCTCTATCTGCCGCCACGTTTGGCTCACTATGGCACCGCCGAGGATGATTGTATGACGTATTCCGTGGGTTTCCGCGCCCCTAGCGCCGCAGAAGTCTTGACCCATTTCACCGACTTTCTCAGCCAGTTCCTGCCGGACGAAGAGCGCTACAGCGATGCCGGCGCCGCCCCGGCAAGCGATCCGCACCAGATTCAGCGCGACTCGCTCGACCGTCTCAAAGCCCTGCTCAACGAGCACATGGGTGACGAGCGCTTGCTGATGACCTGGTTCGGCCAATTCATGACCGAACCGCGCTACCCCGAACTGGTCGCCGGCACCGAGCTGGACGAAGAAGAGCTGCTCGACCAGATCGAAAACGGCGCCATGCTTATACGCAATCCGAGTGCGCGTCTGGCCTGGTCTGAAGTCGGCGAAGATTTGGTCTTGTTTGCCAGCGGACAAAGCCGCCTGCTGTCCGCCAGCTTGCGCGAGCTGCTGAAATTGATTTGTGCCGCCGACGTGCTGCACCTGGAAAACCTGGGCCAATGGTTGGCCGACGATGAAGGGCGTAACCTCGTCCTCGAACTGGTGAAACAAGGAAGTTTGGAGTTTGCAGATGAGTAGCAACGTTCAAGTAAGGCTCGCCAACTGGCAGAAAGACAACGCAGACCTGCGCCGCATTCGCGAAACCGTTTTTATCGCTGAACAAGCGGTGCCGCCGGAGTTGGAATGGGACGCCGAAGATGTCGAAGCCGTGCACTTTTTGGCTGCCGATGGCGATTACGCGATTGGCACCGCGCGCCTGCTGCCCGACGGCCATATCGGCCGGGTTTCGGTATTGAAAGACTGGCGCGGTTTGAAAGTCGGTGAACAGCTGATGAAGGCCGTTATCCAGGAAGCCGAGCGCCGGGGTCTGAAAGAACAAATGCTCAGCGCCCAGGTTCACGCCACGGCCTTCTATGAGCGTCTAGGATTTACCGTAGTCAGCGGCGAATTTCTCGACGCCGGCATTCCCCACGTAGAGATGAAACGCATCAGTCAGTGAGGTCAGGATGATCGATAAAGACGCTCCGCCAACAGACGCCACGGACGGTGTCGCGGAAGAACTGCCGGCCATCGAGTTCGTCTCGCCCGGCAGTTTTACGGTGCATAATCCGGCGCCTTTGCTGGCCGAACCGGAGCGTCGCGAACCGGCCCCGTTTCATCTCGACGGGCCGCGTCAACTCCAGCACTTCACTCACGCCGAACACGCCCAAGCGCACGCCTTGGCGTTGCTGCAACAGGCGCAGCGCAGCCTGTGCATCTACACCCCCGATCTGGAACGCTGGCTTTATCACCACAGCAGCGTGCAACAGGCCTGCACGCAGTTCTTGCTGGCCAATCCGAAGAATCGGCTGCGCATTCTGGTTAACGACCCGAGCAACGCCGTGAAAGACGGCCATCGTTTACTGCAATTATCGCGGCGCCTGCCTAGCAACCTGCAGATTCGTAAGCTCAACCCCAGCTACAGCAACGATGAAGTGGCGTATTTGCTCGCCGACACCAACGGCATGCTGATGCGCCCCAAACTCGAGCAACTGGCCGGCTACGCGCTGTACAACGATCCAGGCCAGGTGCGCGTGCTACAAAACAAATTCGATCAGGCCTGGGACGTTAGCGTCACCGACCTCGACCTTCGGAGTCTTCTGGTATGACCCTGCGCTCGCTGTTTGCCGCCCTGTGCCTGACTGTCAGCCTGCCGGTGCTGGCGGCTACGGAAGTAATGCCGCTGAACTACCGCACTGCCGACGACGTATTGCCCGTGGTGCAATCCGTGCTGGGCAACGAAGGCCGGGCCAGCAACTACGGCAACCAACTGGTCGTCAACGCCCCGCCCGCCAAACTTCAGGAAGTTCGCGACCTGCTCAAGCAGATCGACAAACAACCGAGGCGCTTGCTCATCAGTGTCGACACCACCGACAGCAATCAGATGAACGACCAAGGTTACTCGGTGAACGGCTCGGCCAATGCTGGCAATGTGGAAATTCAGTCGGGACGTGGCGAAGTGAATGGTCGCGACCAAGTACGCATCATCCACCGCAGCACCCAAAGCCGAGGCGGCGGCACCCAACAAGTGCAGACCACGGAAGGCTACCCGGCGCTGATTCAAGTGGGCCAGAGCGTGCCGCTGACCAGCTCGAGCGTTGACGGTTACGGCCGGGTCTACAACAACACCGAATACCGCAACGTCACTCGTGGGTTTTACGTGACCGCCAGCCTCACCGGCGATGTGGTGCACGTCAGTATCAACAACAATAACGACCGCCTCAGCCAAACCCAGCAAGGCGCGATCGACATTCAAAATACCAACACCAAAGTGACCGGCCGCCTGGGCGAATGGATCACCATCGGCGGTGTGAATGAAAGCTCGCAGTCCGATCAGAGCGGCTTTATTCAGCGCCGCTCCACCCAGGGTCGCGAAGACATGACGCTGCGCCTGAAGGTCGATGCCCTGGACTGATCAGGGCAACCTAACAGCCGGAAAACGTGACCCGCCAGTCGCTCGTCGAACAATATGTAGTAGTAAGAAAAAAGCACTACAAAACGTTTGACGAAGTCTTTTTGCAAAGGCATGATGGCCCCGCTCCCGCTAATCAGAGACCCCTAACGGAGGTCTCCGGATCGCAACCTGCTTACCGTAGATTCGATTCGTGTTTTACCGCTCAAAAGGCAGTTCGACGAGATTGCGACTGGAACGAAGTTGTCCTGAGGGACGGGGAAGCGTTTAACGAAACGGCCAGTTGGTCACAGCAGCGACACCCATCGGTTTCCACGAACCAGCAAGTGCCAACGCCAACACCATCGAACTGTTCGCCCCCTCTGCCCCCTCCTCAGCTTCAATCTCGTCTCAGTCGATAATTTCGTTGCGCTGCAGTACACCGCCCACTGAAAGACCGCGTTGCTTGTCGGTTTTGAAAGGGAAGTGTCGTGCTCAACCAATCAACTTTGAAGGATTGACCATGTCTGCTTATCAAGATGACATCAAAGCCGTAGCCGCTTTGAAAGAAACCGCCGGCAACAGCTGGAGTGCGATCAACCCTGAGTCCGTCGCTCGTATGCGCGCTCAGAACCGCTTCAAAACCGGTCTGGATATCGCCAAGTACACCGCCGCTATCATGCGCAAAGACATGGCTGAGTACGACGCTAACTCCTCCGTCTACACCCAGTCCCTGGGCTGCTGGCACGGCTTCATCGGGCAGCAGAAGCTGATCTCGATCAAGAAGCACCTGAAGACTACCGACAAGCGCTACCTCTACCTGTCCGGCTGGATGGTTGCTGCTCTGCGTTCGGACTTCGGCCCGCTGCCAGACCAATCCATGCACGAGAAGACCGCTGTTTCGGGTCTGATCGAAGAGCTCTACACCTTCCTGCGCCAGGCTGATGCCCGTGAGCTGGATCTGCTGTTCACCGCCCTGGACGCTGCCCGCGCCGCTGGCGACAAAGTGAAAGCAGACGAAATCCAGGCTCAGATCGACGGCTACGAAACTCACGTCGTACCGATCATCGCCGACATCGACGCTGGTTTCGGTAACCCGGAAGCCACCTACCTGCTGGCCAAGAAAATGATCGAAGCGGGTGCGTGCTGCATCCAGATCGAAAACCAGGTTTCTGACGAGAAGCAGTGCGGCCACCAAGACGGCAAAGTGACCGTTCCGCACGAAGACTTCCTGGCCAAGATCAACGCAGTTCGCTACGCATTCCTGGAACTGGGCGTGGACGACGGCGTAATCGTTGCCCGCACCGACTCCCTGGGTGCTGGCCTGACCAAACAAATCGCTGTTACCAAAGAGCCGGGCGACCTGGGCGACCAGTACAACTCGTTCCTGGACTGCGAAGAAGTGTCGGCCAACGAGCTGAACAACGGCGACGTGGTTCTGAACCGTGGCGGCAAACTGCTGCGTCCTAAGCGCCTGCCTTCCAACCTGTTCCAGTTCCGCGCTGGCACCGGCGAAGCTCGCTGCATCCTGGACTGCATCACCTCGCTGCAGAACGGCGCTGACCTGCTGTGGATCGAAACCGAGAAGCCACACGTTGGCCAGATCGCTGCCATGGTTAACGAGATCCGCAAAGTGATCCCGAACGCCAAGCTGGTCTACAACAACAGCCCGTCCTTCAACTGGACCC
>Ga0157370_10008327_pt1 | contig 11184 bp, 8 predicted proteins | sample C35metaG_FD_113463 | JGI IMG/M metagenome (GOLD analysis project Ga0157370, IMG submission 113463) | Corn rhizosphere microbial communities from Kellogg Biological Station, Michigan, USA - C3-5 metaG | ecosystem: Host-associated > Plants > Roots > Rhizosphere > Soil | place: USA: Michigan... | reverse complement strand
GGAGACTGCGGACTGAGCCGCTTAGGGGGAGTTAAAGCGGGCGGGAGCGGGGGATAATGTCGAAATGGCGGTCAATCGCGGGTTTTGCGATCCGTTCAAATTGTACCGATCGCCGGAGATCATTCGTTAAGCAAGCGATGCCGCCTTGTCGTGGTTTCGAACGACGTGGCGGGAACCGATAGGCTCAGTGCTCGCGCAGGGCGTCGTCGCGCAGCGTGCGGGCAGGCTTGAGCAGATAATCGAGCACGGATTTCTGGCCCGTCAGCACTTCGACCGTGGCAACCATGCCGGGAAGGATCGGCAAAGCGTGTTCGGCCGTGCCGAGGTGGTTCTTGTCGGTCCGAACCATGACGCGGTAAAAAGTTTCCTGCCGTTCGGATTTTTCGGCCTTCTCGTCGACGATGGTATCGGCGCTGATGCGTTCGACCTTGCCTTTCAGCGAACCGTAGACGGAGGAATCATAGGCCGACAGCTTGACCACCGCGTCCTGGTTCGGCCGGATAAAGGCAATGTCCTGCGGCCGGATCCGGCCCTCGACCAGCAACGTGTCGTCGAGCGGAATGATGTCCATGACGTTGGCGCCGGGCTGAACCACGGCCCCGATCGTCGTGACGTTCAATTTGTTAACGATACCGTGGACCGGGGCCTTCAGGTCGGTCCGGCGCACGCGGTCTTCCGCGGATTTGATGTTTTCATCGAGGACGGCGAGGTCGCCCCTGGACTTGGCGAGATCCTCATCGGCCTGGGAGCGAAAAGACGCCAGCGTATTGGCGATCTTGGCCTGAGCTTCGGCGAGCTGGCCGCGCATTTCGGTCGCCTGGCGGTCAAGCCGCAGCATTTCGATTTCGGGCACGATCTTCTGGTCATAGAGCTTGCGGGTGAGGGCGAGTTCGCGATCGAGCAGCTTGAGCGTACCCGTAAGCCGGTTGACCTGCTGGTTGAGGACGTCGACGTCCTGGGCGACCTTTTGCGCGCGCATCTTGAAGACGCTGGTCTCGGTCGTGACCGAGGCCGGCACGACCTTGTCCAGCTGATCCGGGAAGGTGACTTCCGTGCGTCCGCGTGCTTCGGCCTCGAGCCGGGCGACACGGGCGGCCATCGCCGCGCGCCGTTCCCTGATCTCGCCGAATTCCGACGCAAACTTGGTGTCATCGATCCGCATCAGCGATTGACCTTGCTCGACGATGGCGCCTTCCTGAACCAGGATGTCGCCGACGATACCGCCTTCGAGGGTCTGCACCACCTGGGTTTGACGCGATGGCACGACGCGCCCGTTGCCTCGCTTGACCTCGTCCAGAATGGCGAAATGAGCCCAGACCAGAAACGACACGAACAGGGCCAGGAACGCGAACAGCAGCATACGCGAGGTTCGCGGCGTGCGTATTGCCGCAGCCGCCCGAATGTCGTTGGCGAAGGCGAAGTCAGATGACGGCATTGGGCTTTTGCACCGTGGCTGCGCGTTGAACGAGGTTTGATGGCTGAGCCTGGCTTTCGTTGGCTGGCGCCACCGGCTTGCCCTGCAGAATGGCAAGAACCTTGTCGCGCGGACCGTCGGCGACGAGGCGGCCACTGTCGAACAACAACAGGCGGTCGACCATGCTCAAAAGCGAGAGGCGGTGAGTGGAGATGATGATGGTCATCTGCTCGCCGCGCATCGCTTTCAGGCGCTCGAGGAATTCGGCCTCGCTGCGGATATCAAAATGCGCGGTCGGCTCGTCCAGGAAGATTACGCGCGGTTTCTTGATCAGCACACGCGCCAGTCCGATAGCCTGCTTCTGGCCCCCGGAAAGGCTGCGACCGCCTTCCGAAATAGGCATGTCGTAACCCATGGGGTGACCGGCGATGAAACTTTCGACGCCGGAAAGCCTGGCTGCGGCAAGAATCTCTTCGTCGGTCGCTTCGGGCTTTCCCAAGGCGATGTTGTCGCGCAGCTTGCCGAAGAACAGATCGGTGTCCTGCATCGCGAATCCGATCCCGGCGCGCAGATCCGATGGATCGTACTGACGCGAGTCCACACCGTCGACGAGGATTCGTCCTTCCTCGGCGTCGTAAAATCCCAGCAGCAGACGGCCGACCGTCGTTTTGCCCGATCCGACCCGTCCGATGATGCCGATGCGCTCGCCAGGTTCGATCCTGAACGAGACCTTTTCGAGGGCTCTGCCGGGCGCGTTCGGATAGGTGAAGCTGACGTTTTCGAAATTGATACGGCCCTCGTCGATCTTTCGGGCAACATAGGCGCGTTGCGGCGACCGTTCGCGTTCGAGCGACATGATCCGGTCGATCGACTTCAGCGAGGAGAAGGTCTGCGTTCCGCGTGTGATCACCGACGCGATCCCCGCAATCGGGGCCAGGACGCGCCCGCCGAGCATATTGGCGGCGACCAGGGCGCCCATGGTCAACTTGCCGTCGAGGATAAGAAACACGCCGATGATGACAGTGAGAAGGCTGGTGATCTGCTGCGCCGCACCGGCAGCAGTCAGGGTCAAGGACGACCAGAAATGCGTATCTTCGCCGGACCGTGCGGTCGCGGCGACGGAACGCTCCCACGCGGTCTGCATCCGCGCCTCGGCGCCGGTTGCGCGAATGGTTTCCAGGCCGGAGAGCGATTCCACCAGAACCCCGTGTCGTGCAGCCGATTCGGCCTGCAGACGTTTCATGGCGCGGTCGAGCGGCCGCTGCATGATGAATCCCAGCGCGATCATCACCGGCAGCATGACAACCGGAATCCAGGCCAGCGGACCCGCAATGGAAAAGAGCACGCCGATGAAGAGAATGGCGAACACCAGGTCGGTCGCGGATACCACGCTTCCGGAGGTGAAGAATTCGCGGACCGAGTCGAAGTCCCGCAGCTGGTTTGCAATGATGCCGACCGAGGCCGGGCGCTGCGCCATCTTGATCGCCATGACGTGTTCGAAAATATTTGCGGCAAGAACCACGTCGACGGTTTTTCCGGTCACGTCGATGATGCGGCTTCTGATGATGCGCAGCACGAAGTCGAAAACGATCGCCAGCCCCATTCCGACCGAAAGAGCGATCAACGACGGAAGCGCGCCATTCGGAATGACCCGATCGTAGACGCTCATCGTGAACAAGGGCGTCGCGAGCGCCAGCATGTTTACCAGCAGGGCCCCCAGCGCAATGTGCCCGTAGCTGCGCCAGTGCGTTTTGACCACCGACCAGAACCAGTGGTTTCTTGGCAGGTCTCCGGCGGCAACGGCGCGCGCGTCGGCCTCGGCGGCTGCGCGGACCAGAAATGCATACCCGGTATAGGTCGACGTCAATTCGCTGATCCGGACGATGCTTGGCGTATTCGACTTCGATGTCGGATCCAGGATCTTGACGCTACGGTTCTTGCTATCGATTCCCAGCAGAACCACCGCAGCTCCGTCCTTCATGATGAGGACGGCGGGAAGAACCATCGCGGGAATATCGGCAATGCCGCGTTTGACGGCCTCGGTTTCCAATCCGGCGCGTCGGGCGGCCCGGTCATAGAGCGCGACGGACAGGCGGCCGTCGAGGATAGGAAGCCCGCCAAGCAGTGCCTCCCTGCTCACAGCGCGCCCATGGTGGGCAGCCAGCCAGGTTAACGAGGCGGCGAGCGGATCGCTTCGGGAAGCACCCGTTTCAACGGGCGCAGCCTGCTTGGGAGTCGGCTCTTCCGTGGAAGGCCGTTCCGCTGATTTTCTGTTCCGGAATAACAAAACGAGAACCTCTGACCGTAAACGAACACGGTCCGCAAAATACCGGGCGCGGACCAGTCATTGCAGAATACAACAACTCGCGCCCCGAATCATTTGCTGGATTCGGTTATTCTGTCAGACAGTTAATCAGCAAGTTCGCGTACGGCTGGTGCGCTCAAAACAGTTCTTGGTTACTTTTTCTCGTTGGGAAAGGCCGACAGAAGCCAGTACGGCTTGTCCCGATCGGTAGCGGCAAACGCCATCGGCGGGGTCGGATTTGCGGTCGGATCGACATAGGCGAGATCGAGCCCCGGGGTACTTCCGCTCTTTTCCGCGAACCACTGCGAGACGCCAATCAGCCTTGCCCCGAATTTCCATTTTGGCCAGCGGTCCGCGAAACCATCGTGCGGCTCCACGGCGGCATAAGAGGAGACGCCGGCGCCGGGGGCACCGATTGCTGCGTCGGCAACCTGCAACGGCTCCGATCCGGTTTGCTGCGGAAACAACACGCGCGGCGAAGGAAGCCGGTAGCCAAGCAGGCCGAGCGGCGGATCGATCGGTGCGGCGTCCACCGGCGGCGGCGCCTTGAGGTATTCGAGCAGCGTTCCCATCGCCGCCAGCAACTGATAGTCCGCGAATACGATGACGCCGCGCGACGAGGTCAGCGAGACCGCCGCGTTGAAGTACTGATTCTGCGCGTTCAGCAAGTCGATCAGCGAACGCTGGCCGAGTTCATATTCCTTGTCGAATGCCGCGATGGTCTTCTTATCCGCCTGCATCTGGCGCGCCAGCGCGGCAACCCGCGTCGCGGTAATCGTGCGCGCGGACCACGCCTTGTCGATCGACTCAAGCGCATCGCGCTGCAGCTTGGCGTGACGCATGGTCGCTTCGGTTTGGCGTTCCGCCATCTCGCTCCGGCGCCAGATATCCTGACCGCCGCGGAAGATGTCCCAGGACATCACGACCTTGCCGCTATAGTCGTCGTGAGTAGCGCCAAGATAGGGGTAGGTGTTGTCGTTATGGGTCGCACGGCCTTCGAGCGAGAAGGTCGGGACAAACGCACCGTCAGTCACCCGGTACGCGTGCTTCGCCGCATCGACGTCTGACTGCGCAGCCTGAATCGTCGGATTGAAGCGAACGGCAATCGCGAGCGCTTCGTCGCGTGAGCCGGGCAGTCCGGAAAGGGGTCCCGGAAACCGCACATTGTAGGGTTCGATGCCGACCACCTTGCGGTACTTGGCCCGGGCATCGTCGAGACTCTTGCGAAATTCGGCCAGCGCGGCGCGGGCACTTTCAACCCGTTCGCGCGCCTGCTCGAGGTCACCTTCTCCGGCCCGTCCGCCCGAGAAACGGGAATTGACGTTGGCGAAGATGCGCTCGTGGTTGGCGACGTTCTGCTCGCCCAACGCCACCAGACGAATGTATCTGACGACGTCGACATAAGCTTCGGCCGCGTCGAGCGCGATCAGTTCGGTGCGCTCGCGAACCCGGAATGCTGCGGCGTTGACGCGAGCGGATTGGCGCCAAATGTCATGAATCGAGGCGAAGCCGTCGAACAGGATTTGCCGCACGACGACTGATTCCTGAGAACCATTCCGCCAGTCGCCATTTCCGGCGATTGGAATCGGAAGCGCGCTTGAGCTCGTAACCGGATTGCTCTGGTCGAATTTTTCAGGCCCGTACCGTGCCTCAACGCGTACCTGAGGCAGCAAGGTACTTTGAGTTTGCCGCAGTTCGGATTCGGTCGCGCGTCGATTCGCCGAAGCTTCACCCACACCGGGATTCGTCTGGACTGCCTGTTTCAGGGCGTCGTTGATGGAAAAATCACCGGCCAGTGCCGGGGTTCCCGCGGCTAAAATGAGGCTACTAATCGCAAAAAATGCGGATTTCATGAGTCCAGTCCCACCAATAGTACTCAAATTGCTCGTGAAAGGTCCAAGCGAACGAACGTACAAAATGTCAGCAATGAGATTAGCAAGTGACGGTGGGTTCACCTATGACATTTCTGCCACACACGTCAGGGACTTAATAGGTCCTTAATGCGAAGTGGTGGACACAGTGTCGCGGTCGGCCAGCTGGACTGCCCTTTGCGCGAAGAAATAAACTAGCCAAAGCATTATCTTGCTGGTCGGGGCAGCTGGATTCGAACCAACGACCTGCAGTACCCAAAACTGAATTTCGATGTTTCTTGGACTGTCCCGTGGTTACCTTACGATAGAAATGTCCTTTGTTTATATACGCTTCCGGATGTTTCTTGATCTGGCGTTTCCGTGGCGACCCGGTGACGACTTAAGGCAATCAGTACAAAAATTAAGATTGAACGGCGAGCTTTATCGGCTCTGTCCGCCGTTAGCCGTCCCATGATTTTCGATGACATCGACCTCACTGGTTTCGGATTGAAGGCCTCACCCACAGGCACCCGTTCCTACATTGTTGGGTATCGCCCTTGGTGCTGGTGGTCGCAGAGCCTCGAAGCGAAGGATGGTAATCGGCATCCCGAAAAACCTGACGCCCGAGGAGGCCCAGTACCTTCGCGCTCTGCGGCCGGATCCTCACCTAGTCTCACGCGGGCACAGATTCCGTGGAATTCCCCTGGACCGTCAATCCAGTGATGCCGTTCTGGCAACCAAAACCGGGGGTCAGGTTCCCAGGCTTTCTCCAAGCATCGCCAGGCGGTGACGTTTTCGAGAAACCCAAATCATTGGCTAGTCGGTCATATCCATCTCGCGCTCCAGCGCCGCGATATCGTGGATGCAGTGATGGTGCGCGGACTGGCTGACGAGCTTGCGGTTGCGCCATTCGCCAAGCACGCGGCTGACGTTCTCGCGTGCCATTCCGGCCATCGCCGCGAGATCGCCATTGCTGACCTTATAGCTGAACATCACGCTGCCGGAGGCGGACGGTTTGCCTAGATGCTGTGCGAGATCGAGCAGCGCCCGCGCCAGCCGCCCCTTGCCGGAGAGAAACGTCGCCGCCACAAGCGCTTGGTCTGCTTCACGCAAGCGCATGGATAGCACTCGTGCCAGCTCGCGGTAGAATTCCGGATTGCTCGCCGCGAATTTCTGAAAGCTCTCTTTGCTGATGAAGCGGTAGCTGCAGTCCCGCAGCACGATGACCGAGGCCGATCTCGGCAGCCCGTCAATCATGGCAAGTTCGCCAATAAGCTCTCCGGGGCCGAGCAGGCTGAGCACGCGCTCCTCGCCGCCCGGCGATTCCATCGCCACCTTGAGCAGTCCTGCTTCGATGAAGTAGAGCCCGTCGCCAGTTTCGCCGGCCGAAAACAGCACGCTGGCTGCTTTGGCGTGGCCTCGCACGCCAGCCTCGACTAGGCGGGACGTCAGCTCTTTTGGCAAGGATTTTAATAGGCTGGCCGACTTTTGAAGCCTGTCCAAGACGGTCCCTCTGTTAACACTTCACGACCTGCTCAGGCGTTGCCCGGCTGACATGGAGCCACAACGAGTAGGGCGCAATCGGCGCCGAACCAACTGATTTTGCTTATTAAGGTTGCTGATGGGTCTGCCCGGTAACTTTGACGGACGATCGCAAGTCACTCCCGAGCAGTCGTTATCGACTAAGATCTTAGGTTAATGAAACGATAACAAAATCTACCAGATTGTGACTTTCGTCAATTACAAGGGCGTGGCCGTGTGCAAGCTTTAAATGTTGCGGGCGAGTAGGGCGATAGATTGAAAATAGAATTCCGAGCCGCAACTGCGCGGCAGATCCCGAGCCGCGCCGAGCATTGACTGCGTGAGGCTGGGGGCTCCGGCAGCACGGTTACACGCCAGGAATCCGCTGCTTCGCGGCGGTTGCTGCCTCTTTATGTTAGCACGAACGCAATATTTTAGGGAGACTTAACTCAATGGCTAACGTTGCAACTTCAAAAGGCATTGCCACTTCTTTCGGAAATACTCCGCAGGCCGGCGACGACCTGTTCAACTTTACGGAAGACAACCTGGTTCTCTTTGCGGCCGACGCGACACACTTAAACACGGTGTCGCTCGACGTCATGTCGAACGACCAGGGCGGCGCCGCCAAAACGCTGTACTCGATCGACGATGGCAATGGCGGGCAACTTTCGCCCGACGCCGACCTGCTGGCCAAGGACGCGCTCGCCAACGGCACGTCCGTCTGGGAGCATACCCAGCAAGGCGACGATATGCGCATCGACCACGGCAAGATCGACGTCGACCTGACGCACACGTTCTCAGCGCTTGGCATCACGAACATCCAGCAGATGGGTGCGCATGATGTCATCAACGAGGACTTCGTGTACGCGATCCAGCTCGGCAACGGCACCGTCAGCGAAGCGCACGTCCACATGACCATCCAGGGCGTGAACGACGCGGCCACCTTCAGTGGCAGCGACACCGGCAGCGTGACCGAAGATACCACTCTTACGACGGGCGGTACGCTTCAAGTTCAGGACGTCGACCACAACGAAGCGGTGTTTACCGGCGCCACAACCGGCAACGGCCTGCACGGCACGTACGGCGACTTCTCGTTCGATACCGTGACCGGCAACTGGGGCTACAGCCTCAATAACGGCGCGCTCAACGTGCAACAGCTGAATTCCGGCGACCACGTAACCGATACACTTTCGGTCGTGTCGCTGGATGGCACAACGCACGATGTGGTCGTGACGGTCAACGGTCAGGACTCCTATCTTGGCCCCGACCTGCTGACCAACGGCTCGTTTGAAGAGGGTCAAACGACTTCGGGCGGCGCATGGCAAGGGTTCTCGTCCCTTCCGGGCTGGACCAACGTCAACGGACAGTCTCTTGAAGTGGTTTCGGCGCCTTACGCCGGCACTGCCGACAGCGACGGACATTGGCTGGATACCCAGGCAAGCCCCGGCGGTATCGACATCAAGCAATCGGTCGATGTTTCAACCGGCGCGCATGCTCAGCTTTCGGTCACACTCTCGACCGAGCAGGTGAGCGGGCTGTTTACTAACCCGGCCGAGCATCTGGTGTTCAACTTCAACGGCATCCAGGCGCTCGACATCTCTGCCTCTGACATCGTTCTGGCAGACGGCAACATGCACACGTTTACTGCGGATATCGTCGGTCTAGCTGGTCTCGATACGCTCGAGATTCAGTCGGTCGGCGCCACTGACAACGTCGGCTTTGCGCTCGATCATGTCATGGTCCAGGAGTGGCACCTGTAACTAGCCGCACGTTCTACAACAAAGGCCGCTCCCACCAATTTGGGAACGGCCATTTTCTTTTCTAAAGTTACATTTTCGCCAAAATTATTGCCAGAAGCAGCCCGTGCGGAGCGCTTCCGTGGGCGACAAGAAGGTTCCGTGACGTCTCCCTCTCGTCGGTTGGTTACACCACTGGCCCCCGGCAATTGGCAGATGGCTACGGCAATGGGAGTTGGATGGCGAGGGCGCGCATCGTGGAGTTCTGCTGCCCTTCAATTGAACCGCCAGTGGCCAGAGACTCAAGTTTCGGGTCTTGAAAAGCAGGTTTGCGAACCTGCTTGGTGGAGCGCCCTTGCCGCGTTCGGCCGAAAAGATCTTCCCTGCGAAACATGGCGCGATATTGCTCGGCCGTCCTCATGAAAAGTCGTACGACGACAGAAGTAGGCGACCTGGTGGCTCATCTTGAGGAGCTTCTCGCGGAACTCCCGCGAGTTCCATGTTAAATAAAAACAATATCTTGCTGGTCGGGGCAGCTGGATTCGAACCAACGACCTGCAGTACCCAAAACTGCCGCGCTACCAGGCTGCGCTATACCCCGATCCCGTTGGGAAATGCGTCGATACACGCATAAATCGCCACCAGCAAGACATCCACAGAATTCAGGGCTGACACAAACGGGCTTGAATATCCGTTCTTGTTATGTTCTATTCGGTCATTCTTTCGGAGGTGGCCAATGGACGTCGAGAAACAGCGGGAAATCGTTCGGCTCTGGAATCGCATGCGCCGGGTCGAAGGCCCGCTCGCGGAGGAAATCCGGATTCAGATCCTTCAGTGTTTTGCGGAGAGCGAGCGTGTCTCCGATACGCGCCTCGACGAACGCCGCGCGGTGATGGAGCGCGTGTCGGTTCAGCCCGCGCGCAGGCCGGCGCATATCAGGCTCGTCGCCTAGATCACGACAGCATCAATTACCCAAATCGCGCGGCACATTTCGCGCGGGTCGATTCGGCGTCCGTCAAGATTGACGGAATCGCGCCGTGGTGCATGCTGCGCGAATGTTGTCGCGCGTGCGCAGTCATTTCAAAGATGCAAAACTTTCCCGCATGAGTAGCGGGACGTATTGCATCATCCGCGATCTCGGGCTGGTCAAAGGCGGCAAGGGGATGCGGCACCATGAGGTGCTCATGACCTTCAGCCTAGGCGCGCTCGGTCGCTCGATCGGGCTGGTGCGCGGCGATCTCGCGGGCGTGGGCAAGCGGCGATTGGCCTGGCTGCAACGCGTGCCGGAGCGGCTGGGCGTGGACGTTGACTCGTCAACTGTGCCGGAAAGCGCTTCCCAGCCGTAATCAATCAACGCTGCGAAGCCTGCCACGCCAATAGCCGGTGTTCGGCCAGCGACATCGCCACCGACGTTACGTAACCGGTCACGCCGAGCAGGATGACGCCGGCGAACAGGTCGGCCGAGCGGAAGGCCCGCGCCGAGAGCAGCACCCAGTGGCCGAGCCCGTCGAGGCCGGCCAGGATTTCGCAGACCACGGCGAGGATCAGCGCCACCGTCAGGCTGAGGCGCATGCCGGCGAGAATGTCGGGACTCGCCGAGGGCAGCGCAATTTTGAAGATCACGGAAAACTTCGACATCTGCAGCGACCGCGCCACCTCGTAGAGGCGGGGTTCGACCGCGGCGAAGCCGTGGATGGTCGCCAGCATGATCGGCCAGATCGCGCCGAACGAGATCACGAACAATGCCATCGCCTGCGTCAGGCCGAGCATCGCGATCGCGACCGGGATGATGGCGGAGACCGGCAGCGGCCGCAAAAATTCCAGCGACGGCGCCACATAGGTCCGCATCCGCGGCGACGATCCGATCATGGCGCCGAGCGCGACGCCGGCGATGGAAGCGGCGAGCCAGCCATAGGCCATATGCTCAAGCGTGCCGGCGAGCTTGGTTGCGAGGTCGCCAGACGAAAACCCGCGCACCAGCGAAGCCCAGGCCCGGTCCGGCCCCGGCAGGAACACCGGGGAGACCAGTTTGAGGTTGGCGATCAGTTGCCAGAGCGCGATGAAGCCGGCTGCAACCGCAAAACTCGCCAGGCGCCAAAGGAGTGCTGTCGATTTCACGGGCTGTCTCCGCTCAACGCGGCACGGCCGAACAGGCGGCGCTGCGCCACCACCAGGAGAATATTGAGCGCGTAGCCGATGGCGCCAATCCAGACCAGATAGGCCAGCATCAGGTCGGCGCGCAGCGCCTGCTGCGCAAGCATGATGCCGGCGCCAAGACCGATCGGATTGATGGCGATGTCGACCGTCACGGCCACGATCAGCGCGATGCTGGCGGCCAGCCGAAATGCTACGAAGATG
>Ga0157370_10008326_pt1 | contig 11185 bp, 6 predicted proteins | sample C35metaG_FD_113463 | JGI IMG/M metagenome (GOLD analysis project Ga0157370, IMG submission 113463) | Corn rhizosphere microbial communities from Kellogg Biological Station, Michigan, USA - C3-5 metaG | ecosystem: Host-associated > Plants > Roots > Rhizosphere > Soil | place: USA: Michigan... | reverse complement strand
GTTCAGGATGCGAAGGCCGTCCTGGAGATCGGAGAGGCGAGTTCTGCCGAAGTGCTCGCCGATACGGATGCGATCGTCCAGGTGCTCAGTAATCTGATTGAGAATGGGATCAAGTACGGGCAGGCTCGAAACGCATCGAGTTGTCGCGTCATCGTCAGCGCGCATGAGATCTCAGAGCCTGCCGACACGGTGGAGTTTCGTGTCCGCGATTTTGGTCAGGGAATTGCCTCTGAGCATCTTAGCCGGATATTCGAGCGGTTCTATCGGGTGGATAAAGCTCGTTCACGGGAATCCGGGGGGACCGGGCTTGGACTTGCGATTGCCCGTCGGATCCTGCAGGCTCATGGAGGGACGATTCGAGCTGAAAGCGCGTTGAATCATGGCAGCACCTTCATCTTTACCCTGCCAAAACGACCCGTGCCGAATGCCGGCGTTGAGGCAGCAGTATAACCTTTTCTCCAGCATTCATAGGTTTGTAACCTCTGATTAACATTTCTGGATAACACTTCAAGATGAGTCGAATCTAAATTCCGGGGTAATCAGGTGAAACGAATCAGTTTAGGAATCGCCGCCGCGATGCTGCTTGCATTCTGCGTCACAGGCTGCAAACAATCCGCCAACACGACCGCAACACCGGCAAGTCAGAGCAGCACGCAGAACTTGAATGGCGCGGGCGCTACGTTCCCTTATCCTGTCTACTCGAAATGGTTTAGCGAGTATGCTTCTGCGCATCCTGGAATCCACATCAACTATCAGTCCATCGGTTCGGGCGGCGGCATTCGCCAGGTGACCGAGGGAACGATTGACTTCGGAGCGAGCGATGGCCCGATGACGGACCAGCAGATCGCTGAATCGAAGGTTGCGGTGATGCACATTCCCACCGTGCTCGGCGCGGTGGTGCCGGTCTACAATATCCCGGGTGTTACGGGGAATCTCAACCTTGCTCCCGATGTGATCGCCGATATCTACCTGGGAAAGATCAAGAAATGGGACGATCCGCGCTTGGCGAAGGATAATCCCGGTGTCAAGTTTCCCAGCACCGCGATTCTCCCCGTCTATCGCTCTGACGGCAGCGGGACGACGTACATCTTTACGGACTTCCTCTCCAAGATCAGCCCCGACTGGGCAAAGAAGGTAGGGAAGAGCACATCGGTGAAGTGGCCGGTGGGGATTGGCCAGAAAGGTAACGAAGGAGTTGCCGGGATGGTTCGCCAGTCGCCCTCGTCGTTCGGCTATGTCGAGCTGATCTATGCGTTGCAGAACAAGATGACTTACGGCGCTGTCCGTAACGCTTCGGGCAAGTTTGTTCTCGCAACCACGGACGGCGTGACTGCGGCGGCAGCAGCCGCGGCTGCGACCATGCCAGCGGATTATCGGGTATCGATCACGAATGCTTCGGGAGATGCTTCCTATCCGATTAGCAGTTTCACATGGTTCCTTATTCCGACGCACTCGCAGAATACCGCGAAGACGGAGACGCTGAAGAATTTCCTGACGTGGATGCTCGATCATGGCGAAAGTGAAGCATCGTCCATGGGTTACGCGCCGCTTCCGACACAGGTTCAGGCCATGGTTCGGAAGAGTATTGCCGATCTTCACTAAGCAGATATGCCGCACGGTTGGAAAGACCGTGCGGCGTCTCCGACGCTTGCCCGGATACAATCATCTATAGAGTCTTAAATCACAGGGTTCAGGATCGTGCCTTCCAGCCGTATGACAACCGAGCGAGAACCAGGATATTCGATACCGGATCAGCCATCCTTTGCGCCTGGTGTGGCCAGTGCGGATGAGCCTCCATCAGGCGATTCGGCGCCTTCCTTAATACGCGATTACCTCAGCAAGCGTGGCAGCGGCCGGATTGCGGACAGAAGCTTTGCAGGGGTCATGCTTGTTTGCGCGTGCAGCATCTTCGCCATCGTGGCCTTCATCTTCTGGATACTGGTTCTCCGCTCGAATCTCAGCCTGGCAGAATTCGGCTGGAAGTTTTTTACCCGTTCGGCGTGGGATCCTGTCGCCGGAGACTTTGGCGCGCTTCCATTTATCTTCGGAACGCTTGCGACTTCTCTTCTTGCTCTGTTGATGGCGGTGCCGCTCGCGCTCGGCGTTGCGATCTTTGTCACGGAACTTTGCCCGAAAGTCCTTCGCGCGCCCATCTCCTTCCTTACCGAGTTGCTGGCTGCGATTCCCAGCGTTGTGTATGGGCTGTGGGGAGTATTCGTCCTTGTGCCGCTGATGCGGGACGTTATCGGGCCGTTTCTCTCTAAGACTCTGGGCTGGACCGGATTTTTTGAAGGCCCCAATTTCGGCGTGGGACTGTTCACGGCAAGTATTATTCTTTCGATCATGATCCTGCCAATCATCTCCTCGCTGACGCGGGACATCATGCTGGCAGTGCCGAACAGCCAGCGCGAGGGTGTCCTGGCACTGGGTGCAACCCGATGGGAGATGATCCGCGTCGGCGTTCTGCGCAACTCGCGCATCGGCATCGTGGGCGCGATTATGCTTGGCCTGGGGCGTGCCCTGGGCGAGACGATGGCCGTCACCATGGTCATCGGCAACCACCCCAATATCAGCAAGTCGCTCTTTGCGCCTGCCAATACCCTTGCCAGCGTTATCGCGGGAGAGTTCTCCGAGGCGACCGGCGACCTCTACCTCAGCGCGCTGATTGAGATCGGCCTCGCGCTTTTTCTGGTCACCATTGTCGTCAATGCAATTGCCCGCCTGATGGTTTGGGCGGTTACGCGCGGCGCGCCAGTGGGGGCGGCCTGATATGAGTACGCAGCCTATTCCCATCCCGCCGGCGCGTCCGGGACCGATGAACCTTCAGTCGAGGGGGATGCGAATCAATACAGCACGCCGCACGATCACGAATCACATTGTCAGCGGCTTGGCCATCCTCGCGACTCTTGTCGTTCTCGCCCCCTTAGCCGCAATTCTCTTTTACCTGGTCTATAAAGGTGCAAGTTCGCTGAATCTGGCCTTTTTTACCCATGTCCCCGCGCCGGTCGGCGAAACCGGCGGCGGAATGGCGAATTCGATCCTCGGGTCAGGGGTGATTCTTTTTGTTGCAAGTCTGATGGGAATTCCGGTGGGTATTGCCGCCGGAGTCTATCTTGCGGAATTTGGCCGGGGCAAGATGCTGGCCAATGCCGTGCGCTTTACGGCCGACGTACTCAATGGCGTTCCTTCCATCGTGATGGGCATCGCCATCTATTCGCTTGTCGTCATGCCGCAGAAGCACTTTTCGGCGCTGGCGGGCGGTATTGTCCTCGCGATCATGATGATACCCACCGTGACCCGTACCACCGAAGAGATGCTATCGACGGTGCCCCGCGCGATTCGTGAAGCCGCTTTGGGGCTGGGAGTTCCCAAATGGAGGACGGTACTTTCGGTCAGCCTGCGAACGGCGTCGCCGGGAATTATCACCGGCTGCATGCTGGCGTTTGCCCGCGTCGCCGGGGAGACCGCACCATTGCTATTCACCGCCTTCGGCAACCAGTTCTGGAGCTTTAAGCTTAATGAGCCGATTGCGGCGCTACCGCTCCAGATCTTCGTCTACGCCATCTCGCCCTATGACGAGTGGCATCGGCTGGCGTGGGCGGGGTCGCTGGTTCTTATCGTTTTGATCATGGTCTCAGTCACGCTCGTCCGCATTTATGCCAACCGCGGCGTACTCAAGGGAGGAAGCTAGTGGGAGTAGGCATTCTGGTCGAGAATTTAAACGCGTGGTACGGCACGAACCACATTCTGCAGGATATCAATCTCCACATCCCTGCGAACCACGCCACGGCGCTTATCGGGCCGTCCGGCTGCGGAAAGTCCACCTTCGTTCGTTGTCTGAACCGGATGCATGAGACTAATCCCGTCGCGCGGGCAACGGGCGTTGTCAAGATGGGCGATCTTGATATTTACAACGACGCCTCGCCGGTCGAGATCCGGCGCCGCGTGGGCATGGTGTTCCAGCGTCCCAACCCCTTTCCGACGATGTCGATCTACGACAACGTCGCCAGCGGCCTCAAGCTCAACGGTTTTCGCAATCGCCGCATCCTCGATGAGACGGTAGAGCGCTCGCTCAAGCAAGCCGCTCTGTGGGATGAGGTGAAGGACGACCTGAAGAAAAAATCCGGCGCCAGCATCTCCGGCGGCCAGCAGCAGAGGATGTGCATAGCGCGCGCCCTCGCCGTCGATCCGGAGGTACTTCTGATGGACGAGCCTGCATCCGCGCTTGATCCGGTCTCGACATCCAAGATCGAGGACCTCATCTTCCAGCTCAAGAGCCAGTACACGATCGTCATCGTTACGCACAACATGCAGCAGGCTGCCCGCGTGGCAGAGAACACCGGCTTCTTCCTCAATGGAAAGATGGTCGAGTTCGACTCCACTCATAAGATCTTTACCAACCCCCGCGACAAGCGCACTGAAGACTACATCACCGGGAGGTTCGGATGATCCGCATCAAGTTTCAGCAGAGTCTGGACGACCTTAAAGAACGATTGCTCATCATGGCGGGCATGGCTGAACAGGCGATTCAGCGCTCTATCGAGGCCTACAGCAACCGCGATCTGGACATCTGCGAACTGGTCTTTCGCTCTGAACCCGCAATCAACCGTCTGGAGCGCGAGATCGATCAGATGGCGCTCGATCTGCTTGCCATGGAACAGCCCATGGCTATCGACCTTCGCTTTATCCTTGCGGTCATTCGCATCAATGCGGATCTGGAACGCGTCGGCGATCAGGCCGTCAATATTGCCGTTCGCGTCCGCGAGATGGGCGCCTTCGCCAACACCGACCTTCCCGTGGATATCCCAAAGCTGGCGTCGTTGGCCTCAGGCATGGTGCGTTGTGCGCTCCAGGCATTTATCGAGGCGGATGCCGAACTGGCGCAGTCGGTACTGCTGCTCGACGATCAGGTCGACGAGATGAACGATGCCGCCTTCTACGCGCTCAGTTCGCTCATCAAGGAGCGGCCGGAGTTGACGCCGCAATCGCTCAACGCGCTGATCATCGCGCGGAATCTCGAGCGTGTGGGCGATCACGCGACCAACATTGCGGAAGACATCATCTTCTGGGTACGCGGATTCGACATCCGGCATACTCCGCGTATCGATTAGCCCCGATCAACTCAGTCGGGGGCGGGAACCCACCAGCAGAGTCGTGGAATCATAGGATAATAGAGTGCAAGGCGCATTTTCCCAGGTGCCTGCTTCATGATGCGTGCGTAGGCCTCCATCTGCGCGCCATATTTTTTGCTTTCTCCGGCGAGGAATGCCTCGATGCCTTCACGTCCGTGTGCGGTCGTCTTGTAATCCACAATCCATAGATAATCATTACCCTGGACCTGGGGCATTGCTCCCGCGCGAAAGACGCGATCGAGTCGCACGCTCTTGCGCGTCTCATCCCACGACGTCAACGCAAGCTCGCTGGCGGCTTCATTGCAATGAGACAGTATCCAGAAGCCTTCGGGGTCTTGCAGCATATTCTCGAGCGCTGTCTTTACGCGTTCCGTCAGCCGCTCCACGCGCGCTGCCGACAGGCCGTCGCTCCGTAGTACCGAGGAGATGCGCGGCCCCCAGCCTGCAACCTCTCTCAATATCTCCTCTCCACCTATCGCCTGGGCGAGCTGCCGGGTTACGAGCTCCAGAAAGCTATGCACTGCATTGCCAAAGGCGCGAGCTTCGAACGATCCTTCCGGGCGCGCGAAGCGACTCGTCTCCGTCTCTGGCTCTACGTCTCCATAGAAAAGCCGCCGCGCTTCGGTAAATCGCGAGCCGAGAGAAAAGCTCAGGGGCAAACGCTCCAGCACTGCGGCGTGATTATGCGCAACAGCAGCCAGATCTCCAACAAAGGCGCCATCAGGCAAAAGAGGCCGACCGACTTCATCAGGAAGAAGCGTTATCTCTCTCAGTTTGTCCTGGGGGTTGCCCCTTACTATGAAATGGCGCTTTGCCGCCGGCCACGCCGCGCTCAGGAGGCTTCCATGAGCGAGGTTCACAGCCCCGTCTAATTTGACCTCGGGAGCGGCAAACAGATGCAACTCTTCCCGCGCGCGGGTGCAGGCCACGTAAAACAATCGCTTTCGTTCCGCCGCCTCGCGTGACTTCTCGATACTGTTGAGCCAGTCGTTTAACTCTCGCGACGCCTCTCCTTTACCCACGATGGGAGCCAGCGCGATGTGTGCCGCTGTCTCATCGCCGGTGTCGATCTCGTTCCATGTCAGCAGGTACCTGCCCGAAACACGCGCCTTCTTCTCGATCCCCGGCACAATCACCACGTCCCACTCCAGCCCCTTTGCTCCGTGAATGGTCATCAGATCTACGGCGCCTGTACTCGCCCCCTCGGCGTAAAGCTTGTCGAGCCTTGTCTTCAGCAGGGTTAGATTGATTGTGCCTGCATGCTCCTGTATCTCATCGAGCAACTGCAGGTAGCGTCGCGCGTTTGCCAATTCACCAGGCTTCAGGTAGGCATCGCCGCCCAGCGAGCGCCATGTGCGCTCCACCCATTGTGCTGTCGTCAGGCGGTCACGTTGAGCGGAGGCGGCTTGCAGCACCGGCCATATCCTCGCCAGTCGAAGGCAGCTTTCATCATCCAGCAGATGTGCGCGTTCGGCAATGACGTCCTCCATGCAGCGTTCCGCCCATGTCTCGTCATCGGCACCCGCGAGCAGATGGAGCTCGGCTAGTCCCAGGCCGCACCATGGTGCGTGAAGAACCGCCAGCCACGCAACCCTGTCGGCTGGATGCAGTAGGGCGCGTGTAAGTGCAAAAAGATCGAGCACCTCACGGCATTCTCCCAGCGCTTCGATGTCAATAGCGCGGTAGGGGATTGCGTCGACGCCATTCTCGCCTTTCAATGCGCTCACAATGTCGATAAGGTGACTGCGGTTGCGCACCAGGACGGCAATACTCCATGGGTGTTTGCGCTCATCGGGTAAAGGGCGTGCTCTCCACCGTTCAACAATTTCGCGTATAGCTCGCGCGTCTGCCTTCGCACGTTGCCTGCGGAGCGCAGTATCGGCTAAAGGTAATCGATTGCCATGCCACAGCACATTGAGTGACTCGGTCTTAGAAGGCCCGCGCACCGCATCTGCCGCAAGGTATTCGATCTTGTCAGAATTCCCGCCAGCGAGATTCCGCGGAAACAAAAAAAGGAAATCTTCGTTGAAAGCTTCGACGAGTCCGCGTTGTGAACGAAAGTTTGCCGTCAACCGCAAGCACCCTATGGGCAGATCGCCTATTTTCCCGGTTTGCATTGTTCGTATGAATCGTTCGACGCGAGCCTGGCGAAAGAGATAGATCGATTGCTTGGGGTCGCCCACCAGGAAAAGCGTCTGGCTATGTCCATCCCAGCTTTGAGTGAGAAGCTCAATCAATTCATACTGGCTTGTCGATGTGTCCTGCATCTCGTCAACCAGCAGGTGCTGCAGCTTCATTCCCAGGGTTGCTTCGAGATCGCGCATGCCGCCCTCGCTGCGTAGCGCGGTCTTGGCAAGGAGGCCAAGCTCCGCGAAGTCACACTCGCCCCTTTCGGCAAAGAGCAGTTGCAACTCCACCAGGGCACGACTGAGAACACGGAACAGCGCCTTCGCCACCACCCACTGCTCGAGCGGATACTTCGCTGGAGGCAAGCATTGGACGGCGCGAATTGCAGCCAGTGCATCGTCATTCTCGTGCAGTGCGGCGGTAAGATTCTTCAATCGGGCGGCATCAGCCTTGTCGATCTCAAATCCCAGCCAATCGCTGCGGTAGCCCGAGCGCCAGTCCCCATTGTTCTTCGTGAGCAAATGAATCAGCGCACGCCAGTGAGCCAAATGCTCGGCAGTCTCCTCCGGAGCAGTATGCAGGCCGGCACAGATGGCAATCGGAGAGACTTCGCCCTTGTATCCATTGGCATGTCCCAGTTCACCGGCATAGCTCGCCAACTCCTCCAGAATGCCGGCGGGTAAACTTTGCGAGAGCCTTGTCAATCCCGCGCAGATCGCTTGTTCCAGTCCACGCTCTAACAAGGGCAACACTGTTGTATCGAGATAGGAGTCGTCCAGCTCGCGACCATTCAGGGGGACCAATTCGCCCCACTGATCGCGCAGCGCCAACATCTCTGCCAGCAGGCGCTCGCACTCCGGCAGATTTCCATCGCGATGCAGAAGTACCATCTCCAAGGCCGTATTCAGCGCGGTATCGCTGCCGCCGAACTGCATCAGCGTGCGCCGCGCCGCCTCGAGGTGAAGCCCGGAAGCATCGGGTACCGGTGACAGTCCGCCGCCGCTTCCCGAGAGCACTGGCAGCGACCCCGCGATCTCCGCGCACACGGAATCAATCGTTCGTACCCGCAGCCTGCGCGGACGCTCCAGCAATTCCCATCCGAACTGGCGATCGCGTTGCAATACGATCTCGGCCAGAGCACGCGTATCCCGCTCGAATTTGCTGTCGCTCTCGAAGGGGAGGTCTCGCGCGGCGCCTTCGAGTTGTTCCATGACACGCTCGCGAATCTCGCCGGTGGCCTTCACGGTGAAGGTGATTGCCAGCACCTGCTCCGGTTGGTCGACACTTTCATCGCCCAATAGCTTGAGGTAGCGCTGAATAAGAAGCCCGGTCTTCCCCGATCCCGCAGGAGCTTCCACAATCCACGACTGACGAATATCGAGCGCTTGTTCGCGCTCCTTCCAGTCCGGTGGCCTGCCGGCAGCTACTGCATCTTGTGTCTCCGGCTCAGTCCCGACAACGAACGGCTTAGTCACCCTCAACCTCCATGGCCAGTCCTTCATCAGTAACGGCCTCAAAGGATGCCGCATCCACTCGGCAGAGCAATCGCTGAGCACATCGGGCGCATGTCTGCGGAAAACTCTTGGGCCTTACGCGCGCATCGCCGTTGGAAAAATCCTCTGCCAACGACGTCAACACCTGCCGCCACTCCTCTACCTGTTCTTCAAGACTCGCCGGCCGCTGTTTTGGCATCCGTATTCCTGACGCTTCGCTCGCGGCAAATCCATGCAGGCCCATGTCTTTTCCCGCGCGTACCTGCGCGAATGCGATGGCCTCTAATTGCACTGCATCCGAAAGCACGGCATAGAGCGGTAACTGCGGAGCGTCCGGCCTTTCCGATAGCCAGTCGTTCGGCTTCGCCGCCCCGGTTTTGTAGTCGATGATGATGTCACCTTTCTGGCCAACGTCCACGCGATCTACGCGCACGTTAAGGCGAAGCGGACCGATGTGCACACCTCGCAACTCTTTTTCACTGAGCTTTACTTCAAATGGAGGGCGCTTCAACTCAAGGTCCAGCCAGGGCCCCAGCAGGTTTCGCAATCGCTCCCGCTGCAGATTCAGATAAGCCAAGTCCCAGGAAGTAGCGCATAATTTTGCTGTCTTTTCCAGTGCGCTATGGATGCAGCGATTGAGCAAATCTTCCCGCGCCGCCAGAGGGAGTTCCTTTAATGCTCTCTGCGTCTTCACTTCGTTCCAGAATCTTTCAAGCACAAGATGAACTAGAGTTCCACGCTCCGCGGCATCCAGTCCGGTCGCCGTGCTATCAGGCTCAGTCGACCATAAGCGGCGTTCGGCAAAGGCTCGGAATCCGCAAGCCGCCTGCAATTGTAAGATCTTCGCGCCTCCATGAATGGCCCGATCCGGCAGCTTCGATAAACGTACGGTATCTTCGATGCGCTCGAGTTGAACTACCGCACGATCTGCTTCGGGGGCAGCGATCTCTTCTGCTTCAACCTCCGTCAGCCCGAGGCCGCTCAACATTGGTGATGGCTGCTGCCGTCCTTCGGCCGATTCGATCGCGTAGCTGAAGACGATGACCCGTGCGCTCCCGGCGATTCGCTCCGTTGTACGCCGCGCATATTCGCTGTCCCGCCGTGCGTCCATGCCCGGCATCCCGAGCGCTTTCTGGATCGGCCAGGGCAACAGAGGATGGGACGTTCTGGCAGGGGGCCAGGTCAAGTCGCCGCTTTGCAGAAACCAGATTGCGTCAAATGTCGCGCCCGCGGTTTCGAGAGGCCCCATCACCTGTACTGGAGCTTCTCGCGATGCGGGAGAGAATATGGTCTGTCGCGCAATCCTGTCGATGGATTCCAATGCCTGCGCGAAGCCAACACCCCGCCCATCGAAGTCTAACGCTGCCAATTCGTCGAGAGCACTCTCCCACTTGCGCCGGGTCTGAAACTCGATGCTGTCTTCAGCGCTCGCGCCCCAGCCAGCGGCATCGAGCAGGTCGCGCATCACTTCGGCCCAGCCGGAATGGGATTTGCGCTCATTTTCCTTCAGCCGCTTCCATGTAGACGATAGGACGCGTAATCGACTGAGCAGAAATGCGAGCTTCGCTCGGCGCTTTGAATAGTTGACCAAATCCGTCAACCACGAGAGCGAAATCTCGGGCCGCAGCATCTTCGCCTTTCGCAACTCAAACGCGTCAAACTCGGCTCGTGCTCCCGATTCCTGTTTTGTCGTCGCAAAATACGGCGATAAAAGCAATTGGCTCACCCGCTCCAACGGAAGCGGTGTCTGGCACCAATTCAGAAGATCCAGGGCCGTTGCAACCATCGGCGTGTCGGCCAGCATAGCTCCCATTGAGAATTCGAAGGGACCGTCGCTCGCGCCGGCTGCAATGTTCTCCATCTCCGGAGCCAGCACTTCACGCAACACCCGGTCAATCTCCGCACGCTGTTTTTCCAGGTCTGGAACTACGATGGCCACGCGTGCGCTGGAATGTTCTTCGAGCAGCCTTCGCACGCCTCTTGCCGCAACTCGTAACTCCTCGCGTTCATCCTGAACTGTGACTAACACGCGGCGGTCTGCCGCAACCGATATCCGAAGCTCTTCGATCGTTATTTTTGCGTCACGCAATGCATTCACAAGCCCCAATTGGGCTGGAGTCATTGCGTCAAAACCAAGGAGAGCGATGGGAGACATCTCAGCAAATTGACCTTGAGAGGAGGCGGTTTGCAGATTCTCTTCTAATTGAGCTTGTGGTAAGAGCGAGTCGGTTTTGCAGCGGCGCTCGAACTTCAACGCCCATCGTTCGAAGGCTCGCGTATCCTCGCTCACCGCCGCTCCGCGCAATCTTCCCTGTCCGTTATAGCTACACAGCAGATGCCATGCGTCAGAGGACATCTCTGCCAGCGAGTCGATTCGAAGAGAGCGCAGATCCGGATCGGATGACAGAATTTCGTGCCAAATCGCATATTCTT
>Ga0157370_10008325_pt1 | contig 11185 bp, 7 predicted proteins | sample C35metaG_FD_113463 | JGI IMG/M metagenome (GOLD analysis project Ga0157370, IMG submission 113463) | Corn rhizosphere microbial communities from Kellogg Biological Station, Michigan, USA - C3-5 metaG | ecosystem: Host-associated > Plants > Roots > Rhizosphere > Soil | place: USA: Michigan... | reverse complement strand
TTCCCAGATTCCATGTTGAAAGCAAAATGATATTACCTGTTCTTTTATCTACAATTGGAGCTGGATTACCGCAGGTGTTTGTGCTATCGCTCCAAATTATTTGCAGTGGACTCCATGTTTTGCCATTGTCTGCTGAGCGTTTAACAACAAGATCTATATCCCCTGCATCTCCACAATTAATCTTTCTCGCTTCTGCAAAAGCAAGCACCGTTCCTTTAGTGGTGATAACCATTGCCGGTATGCGAAAACAACTGTAACCAGCTTCACCCGCTTTATAAATAAAATTGAGTTTTTGGGAAAAGGCATTTTGCAAAACACATATAAAAGCTATTGTCCAGATTACTTGCTGTTTTATTTGTTTTTTCATGATGGCTTATTTTATAAATAGGAGAATGCCTATAATTCAGCTTCAAAACGTTCTATTTCAGGAAACTTAGTTTTCCCACTTACAAGCCTACCAAGACGCGGCTTGCGATTATTATAAACTTCTACAGCATCGGCATCCGCGTAACGCAAAAAAAGAATGCGACGGTCACGATCTGTGGAGAAATTACCGTCTGATTTGTGTAACATCCAGCAACCAAATATTAATACATCTCCAGCTTTCATTTCCATTGGCACTGCAAGCGAATCATCAACTTCCAGAGTGATTTCTGAATTGCTTTTCTTTTGAGTTGCCGTTTGTTTTACTTTTATCTGCCCTCGCTTATGACTTCCAGGAATCAACCACAGGCAACCATTTTGGCGATCCGTATCATCAAGCGCAGTAAGTGTTGTTAAAGCATTGTAGGGTTCAAGTTCGCCATACCCATTATCCTGGTGCCATCCAAATGGTCTGGTATTACCGCACATTTTGAAGGTCAACTGAGAGGTGGCTCCTTTTATATCAGGTCCTATCAACTGGCTTGCTATCCCAACCATCGGGCCTTTAAAATAATAGGCTTTAACTGTTGATGATTTATGATGAATATTTACCAAAAGTGAATTTTGGAGCCATGTCTTTGAGGAATCAAAAGATTCCTTTTCTTTATTCCATGCGTTCATACATTCTGCCCTCATTTTTTCAAGTCCTTCATCGGTCAGGATGTTTTTTAAAATAAGGTACCCATTGTCTTTGAAGAATTTTAATTCATTATTGCTCAGTAAGCGTTCATTAAATTCATTGCAATGTTTTCCCATAAATGTGTGTATTTCTAAGATTCTAAATTCTTTTATGAGTACTAGGCGTTTGCCCTTAAAATTTTATCTGAAATGTACAGGTTTACATTATCATCAACACTATACATCTTTGAAAAGAACTTATTCCTTGCTTTTATTCCCTAAAGCTTCATCTCATTATTTTTTGGGAATAGCTACCAATACCCTGTTGCTTCTTACACCCGGCCGTGCCTCCCCGCCTGCCATCACAATTTTATTTTGCCACATTACCAACGGCGTAGTAACCGGAGAATAAACGCTGTTATGCGGATTTGCAGCACTGTCTTTCCTGTGAACAACCGGAATCTGATCCACTACAGACCACTTATCTTTTTTAGCATTATATCCCAAGATTTCATTCCTGAATCCCGGATGTAAGTCTTTCAATTCGGATATTCTTTGTGCATTGGAACCATCATCTCCTCCAAAAAGCAATAGGTCTGATCCGGATGCGTAAGCGGGTGAAGGGGTTGCTACCAATGGATATGGCAGATCAGCAAGCTTTCTCCATTTACCGTCTTTTGTATAAAGCCAGCAATCTTTCAGATATTCTCTATCCAATGTATTCCCCGAAGGAAAAAGATGTGCACCGCCAAAGATATAGATGTTGCCGTTAGTACAAGCTGCTGTTGCCAGCATACGAGATTTGCCGGGCAGGCTTATTAGAGTTTTCCATTGGTTGTGACCAGTTGCAGCAGTGCTAAGATCGAGCGACCAAAAATTACTTTGTGTTTCACCGGCAGGCGTATTTATTCCTCCCATAATATATAACACATCATCATCAATAACTCCACAAGCGTTCATCAACCCTTGCGGTAAGGAAGGAAGGGTCTTGATATGAACAGCCATACCATCAAACGTAATTGAAAAAACATTGCTATAACATTGTTTCGAATCACCGCCTCCAATACAGAGCACGCTGTTTTTGTAAGTTAACGCTACTCCATACCCCATAGCACGTGGCAAATTTCCTGCTTTCCTCCAGCTTCCACCAATAGTTTTCAAAACAAAAATGTTATCATACCAAACTTTTGTAGCATTATCCCATGGGCGCCTGCCTCCCGGGAAATTAGAACCGCCGGCTACTATCAGAGCTCCATTGCTGACACCTGCATAAAGTCCGGCGAAACCTTCGGGATCAGGCAATTGTTTTGTTTGTTTCCAGGTAAACATATGGTTTCTTTCAGGTTGCGCCTGTGCATTCATCGTTATCACACTAATTAGCAGGAATAAGTAATAAAATTTCATTTCCGGTATTCCTCTTGTGCCCTTGAAGGCAAATGATTAAATAAGGGTATTTTGATCAGTTCTGATTGGAACTTCTTATAATCATCCTCAGATAAATTTTGCAATGGAAGCCTGCACGGACCGAAATCCCAACCCAGCATTTTCATGATTGCCTTTTGAGCCGGTATGGGAGGGTATTTTAATAATAGCCTGACAATTTGTATTATCTGCTCATGGTTTTTTTGAGCTGCTTTTATATCTCCTGAGTTAAAATATTCAATCGTTTTTTGATACACCGGTGCTGCAAATGTGTATGTGCTGCCAATTGCCCCTTTAGCCCCTACAGCCAATGCCGGTAAGAGCAATTCATCAAGGCCGAATAAGATATCGTAGCGTTTGTTTTCATAGGCACGACATGCCTGAAATTCATGAATGGTGGATGCCGTGTATTTGATACCTGCAAGATTAGGGATCAGTGGCCCCGCGATTTCCAGGAACTGCAACATATCCATAGAGATGCCGGTAAGATGTGGAATGTGATAATAGTAAAAAGGAAGATCCGGAGCTCCTGTTGCGATTTCTGCCATGCAATCAGCAAGGTTTTCGACTGATGACGGACGAAAGTAAAACGCTGCAACAGATGAAAAAGCATCGGCGCCGATTTTTGCTGCATGGGCTGCCAGCAATTTTGCTTCTTCAATACTGCTATGTCCGACATGTACCACTGTGAGTACTCTTCCATTGACTGCTTTTACAAAATCTTCGGCTACCTGCATTCTTTCTGATGAAGTCATATTCGGTCCTTCACCATTACTGCCACAAACAAATATTCCTTTTAACCCGTCAGCTACGAGTTTATCAACAACTTCCGGAATCATTTCGCGGTTTATTGAACCGTCAGCGTGAAGTGGGGTAAACGCTGCGGCAATTAATCCTTCAATTTTCTTCATATCTATTACTTAAATGTTTATTTATTTCTATATCTAGTTTTTTTGCGCCGTCAGCCGTTCCAGCTTAGATCTTCTCAACCCAATGCAATATTTTCAATCACTATTACCAATGTTTTTTTATTCAGACTTATTGAGTAAAAGAACGTAATGATCAATACCCTTCAGTCTGTTTCAAATTTGAATTATTGGCCAGTACAGTAGAATTGAGTGGCCAATAGATAGGTGTGCTTTTTCCTTTAAGGTTCGGTATATAGTCGTAAATATCGATGGTTCCTCCTTTATAAAATCTTACCAGATCATACCAACGTTTATTTTCGAAAAATAATTCCCTTCCCCTCTCGTCCAAAATTTCACGTTCTACCGTTGCTTTATCACTGCCACCTGCATAATCGCCTGTTCCTGCACGTTCTCTTACTTTGTTCAAATAAGTAATGGCACTATCTGTTTGTCCAAGACCCGCATATGCTTCTGCGGCCATCAGGTACACATCAGCTAACCGAAAAATTATCAGATCATTATCAGGTACGCGGTCATCGGCATATACATTGCCAGGAAGCTTTGTAATCCAAGCATAACTGGTGGTATTTCCATTTCTTTGCAATATCCATGTAGAAGGAATTCTTTGATCATTCGAATCGGTGAATAACGATCTTGAAAGCGGGCTTATCTGGTAAGCTCCCTGCCCGTTGGAAGAAGTTCGACACCAGGGTATGCTGTCCAGATTGGATGCGGCCTGTACAATAGTAAGAAAGGGCAATGCATTCATCGCATAATTATTTCCTGTCTCGTCGCGTTGATAATATGCGGCAAGTATGATCTCCTTGTTTTGCCTTACTGTGTTAACATCTCTGAATTTTGGCATGAGCGAAAGATCGGCCTTTTCCACTTCTGCTATGGCAGTTAACGCATCATTAAATCCGTTAGCACCGGCTCCCAAAACTTTTGCATTCCACAAACTTGCTTCTGCCTTTAACGCTTGTGCTGCAGTGTAGGAAAAACGATATTTACTTACAAATTTTGTATCAGGAAAGGTAACTATTGCCGTATCCAGATCTCCAAGAACTTGTTTCATGACATCGGTAGCTGGTGAACGCGGCAACAAAGGCACGTCTGCGCTCGTGATCGCCTGCAACATAAGAGGACAATCACCGATAATACGCATGAGATGGAAATAAAAATAAGCACGCAGCGCATGAGTTTCCGCCACAATCCGTTTTTTTGCAGCCGGATCAGAGGTAAAGGCAAAGGGTTTGATTTTGGCGAGTAAAAGGTTACACTGTCCGATAGCCTGATACCATGAACTGTAATTGATGGCCCCCACGGATGGGCTTAAGATCTGGCTCCATGCAGTTGAAAAACGTGCATTGGAAGCTGCAATCAGTTCTTCACTCCTTTCGGTTCCGTAAGTTATATTGTTTGCAAGCGTTCTCATGTAAGTATAAATGCCTGTTACATAAGGTTCAAAATCCCCTTCACTTTTAAAATAAACCTGTTCGGTGATCTGGGACTTAGGAGCTACTTCCAGTATCTTTTTACAACCCGCGATCGTTAGCAAAGAAGCTATTGAAACTGCGAATAAAAATATTTTTTTCATATTATTTTAATAAAGGTTAATAAACGATTCAAAACTTTAGTGTTGCGCCAAGTGAAAACTGTCTTGGTCTTGGATAACCGCCATCATCAAACCCTTTATAAGTTTCAGGGTTAAGTCCGTCATAAGCGGTGATATATCCGACATTATAAATGCTGGCGTAAATATTGAGCCCGGTTGCGTGCATTTTCTTAATCCAGCTTTTTGCTACATCATAAGAGACGTATATTTCGCGTATTGCCAAAAAGTTGCCTTTCTCAGCCATGGTTGACACATCGGATCCATAACCGTTGTTCGTTCCGATAGGAGAAGTTCTTAAGTAATTTCTTTGTCCATAGTCGAAATCGGCGAATGAAAATCGGGCATATTTTTTTCCAACATCACCTGGCTTTTGCCATATATCACTGCCTAAAGCTTCAGCGGGTGCTCCTTCATTAAAAGCCCTGCCCTGCCCAAGAGAACGTGCCAATGCGCCATTTTCAATAATAAAACCTGTTGCATAGTCAACATTAAAGCGAAGAGAAAAATTCTTATAGCTTAAGGTATTTTGCATTCCGCCTATGATATCGGGGGAACGGTATCCGAAAAATACTTCATCTTTGGTATTAATAACGCCATCATTATTTAAATCTGCAAACTCATAATCACCCGCATGTTTTCCGACAGCAATTCCTAATGGAGATGCCAACTGATCTGTTACTTTTGCATTCCATGCGGCTGCTTCAGCATCTGTTGAGAACACCTTCACCACTTTATATCCCCAGACACCAAATGGTCTTTCTCCTTCAGCATAACCACCTACTTCCTTTTCTGTTTTGCTACCCGGATCATAAACAATTGTACCTCCCTGACGATTTTTATCGCGTCCATTATCCGGGAGTTTCACAATTTTCTGCTGGTTATAAGCAAAAGTGAAGTTGGCACGCCAGGTAAAATTCTTTCCATTTACCGGAGCTCCACCAACTGCAATTTCCACCCCTTTATTCTGCAAGGTTCCATTATTGTACGTGATGGACGAAAACGGCGCCTCTGAAGGTAACGGCTTTGAAGCAATTCTATTTTTAGTAAGCTTATTATACCAATCCACACTTAGTGTTACCCGGTCATGTAAGAAGCCGGCATCAAAAGCGAGGTCGGTAGTTTCTGTGGATTCCCATTTCAGGCTCGGGTTTGAAAGATTACGACGTAATATGCCGGGATTTTGGGCATAAGCTGTGGCGGTGTAATTACCGTAAGTATCTGTAATGTCAAGATCATTGGAGCCCGCGGTTCCCCAACTGCCTCTTAACTTTAGTGTATTGACAATTTTTGTTTTCCAGAATTTTTCATCACTAATGTTCCAACCTGCTGATACTGATGGAAACAAAGCATATTTATTTTGCGGGGCAAAATTTGAGAAACCATCGTACCTCAAAGCACTGCTAAAAAGATATTTACCCATAAAATTGTAATTCAGTTGTCCGAAATAACTAGCCGACCTTGTTTCATCGATCTCGGTACCAAAACTGGTTACATTGCTTACGGTTTGCCCATTGATCGTTGTTACCGAAGGCTCATCAATCGTGGAGATGTAATCATTCGTTGCCCTTTGTGAGCCTATATTAATCATATTATGCAATTCACGAGTATAGTTAAAACCTCCTAACACTGAGAAATGATGATCCCCATTTACTGTGAAATCGTACTGCAATATCTGATCTGTCATAAGCTGCCGGAAATTGTCCGTATTTTCGGTTTTTTGCCTTTGGGTTGAAAACTGGATTGGATCCGGAAAAGCATCCCGGTGAAAAAGATAACTATAATCCTGAATCAGGTAGGATACTGATGGACGAAAATGCAATCCTCTGATTATTGTAAGATCTGCTGCCAGCCTTGAAACGAGCCGTTCTGTAGAGACATTGGTATGATCATATTTTAAAGTATGGAAACGATTCCTGGCAGATAACACTTCGCCTGTTGTTGGATCTCCATTATCCTTAAAGATCCGTATCAATGGGGTCAGCCTTGTACCCCTGGTAAGTTCATTTTGATAAGCTTCTACATAATTCGGCAATTCGTTGTCATAATTTATCATTGCTGTCAGTTTAAGATTATCAGAAATCTTAAAGCCAAAATTTCCCAGGGTGTTATAGCGTTTATAATTGGTTCCAACAAAAGTTCCTGCCTGGTCAACGTATCCCATTGATACATTATAATTTGCACGCTCGCCCCCACCATTTACCCCGAGGTTATAGTTATTGGTATTGCCTGTATTCCACAAAAGGTCCTGATAGTGGTTATCTGCATACAATAACTTGGTTCCCGGATTAATCGGATCATCCATTGTCTGCCAGCCATGAGCCAATAAATTGTCCACATAGGATTGTCCCTCAACAGCAACAATGTTATCATACAAAGCGGTTAAATTCGTTGCATTCCCGTATTGCCCCGGCTTCGTATATACGGTGGTACCGGCAGAAAATCCGCCGTTGTTAAGCAAATTATTCTTATCAATTTTATCCGTAGTATTGGAAACTGTAGTTCTTGCAAGCGTTAAATAATTTTTGGCGCTCAGATAGTGATAAGTCCGTAAGGGTGTCTCCCAGGTATGACGGTAATTCGCAGTTACTACCGGCTTGGAATTATATTTCCCTGTCTTTGTAGTAATGACAATCACTCCATTTGCGCCCCGGGCACCGTATATTGCAGTTGAAGCCGCATCTTTCATCACTTCAAAAGATTGGATGTCTTCGGGGTTAATATCATCCAGCGATCTGAAAACTCCGTCTACAACTACCAGTGGACTAGATCCATTCACACCACCTGTAGCAGTACCACCACTATTTCCGTTTGATGAACCATAGACATTTAGCTTTGTACCACCTCGTATAATAATATTATCTGCACCAGATCCCGGCTGCCCAGAGACTATTGGAACAGAAAGCCCGGCAATTTTGCCTTGAACAGCCTGAATTGGGTTTGAATTAGCGACATTATTCATTTGCTGAGGATCCAGTTTTGAAACTGCCGCCGTCACATTCTTTTTTCGCTGCACACTGTATCCCACTACGACTTCATTTAACTGAACCTCGTTGGCAATCAAGACGACATTAATGGTACTTCTTCCATGAACTTCGATTGCCTGGCTTTCCATTCCTTCCATGCTAAAAATCAACGTCGCATCAGGCTGTACACTTATATTATAAGTTCCTGATGTGTTGGAAGTGGTACCATTTTGAGTTCCCTTTTCGATAATTGAAACGCCGGCAAGGGGCATACCGGAAGCATCAGTAGCTTTCCCGGTCACATGTATTTCACCTTGCAAGCTACCGGGAAAGCGGGCTGCGCGTAAACTTACCGGAACAAATGCTAAAAGTCCGGCAAAAAGTGCAGCTGATAATAAAAAATAATTGGTTAACTGGCTATTCTTCATATAAAGTAATTTAAAATGAAAAAGAATGTGTGCTAAACTGTTAATAATTAATACATTAAAATTGCCGACGAGCATTGATTTTGTAATACATATATCAAGTTTAATCGTTAATTTTAACGCAAGATAAAAAAAAAGTACTATTTTGTATTATTTAATGAAAAAAAATTTCTTTTTTTTTAAAATAATAGTTAGGACTTATACCTTTACTTCCCTTAAAACACCTTCAATTATTTTATTAAATATGATTTATTATGAAAAAAGATCCAACTTTAACTGAAAGAACGGAGCAACAAATACTGGGATATATAACCGAAAAGGGGTATCAATTAGGAGATATCTTTCCGAAAGAAAGTGAGTTTGCAGAAATATTAGGAGTGAGCAGGGTAGTAATCCGCGAAGCGCTAAGCAGGCTGAGGATGATGGGATTTATTGAAACCAAAAGAAAGCGCGGAACAATATTGAAATCGCCCGATATGTTTTATGGCGTTAAGACTATTGTAAATTCAGGAAAACTGGACATGGAATCACTTAAGGATCTGTATGAAGTTAGAATCATGCTCGAAATTGGTATGGCTGATTTTATTTTTTTAAGAAAAACAGAAGATTCTTTAAAGACACTGGATTATATTGTTGCGAAAGAGGAAGAAACCGACGTAAACGACCTCGAGACACTTGCATCCCTGGATATTCAATTTCATACAGCTTTATATAAGATGTCGGGTAATAAATCACTCGGTACTTTTCAGAGTTTATTAAACACCTTATTTACTACCTATTCAAGAAGTAAAAACTGGCGGAATCGACAAATTATTTCTCACTCAACATTGGTTGGTATTTTGAAAAAAGGAACCACCGACACTTTTCGCATGGCCATGAGGTTACATTTGAACACCCGATTTGAAGACCTGGAAATCCTGTTTCCGGCAGATAAGGCTAATTCTATATTAGAGATCAAAGAAGTAAGTAAAGAAACAGAAAGAGACTAGGGTTATAACTTCTTTGTTTGTTCAAACTTTTTAGACAAGAATGGTTCTTGTGTCCATTTATTTTTCTTGAATCAATACCTTAAAATTCACCTTATTCAAATTGTAAACAGGGTAAAACAGTTTTTATTTGCCGTTTTACAAAATAATATTGAACAAAACATTTTATGGTTTTGAAATTGCCAGAAACCAAGGTTTTTAATAAAGTGAAAAAATGATCGCTAATCGGTTGACGAATAAGATGTCAAATTACTTCAAATTAATGCGTTTTTTACAGCTATCTTTTTTTGCCTCGCTATCGGCAATTCTGTACCATCCTCCAATAACAGGTAATCGCCATCTTTTTTAATCCAGCTTTTTACATACTTTCTATTCACAAGGTGAGATTGGTGGCAGCGAATAAAGCCATAAACAGAAAGCAAATCTTCATATTCATAAATAGCTTTTGATACGAGGATTTTTTCATTATTAACTAAGTAAAACAAAGTATAACTATTTTGAGATTCGCAATGGATAATTTGTTGTACCGGAACAAACCGCGTTTCCCTGGTTGAAGGTAATGCAATTCGTTGCTGTTCGTTTTTATGACTCTCTTGTAAAAGCGATACAAGGTTTTGTAACTGCAAATTTTGTTTTTTAACCAGACTTTTTTCTATTGCCTTGTGAATAGCATGATGTAATTCTTCTGCTTTAATCGGTTTTAATAAATAATCTAGCGCTGCAAATTTTACTGCTTGTATTCCATATTGATCATATGCTGTAACGAAGATTACTTCAAAATCAAGCCGGGGCAAAGCTTGCAATAACTGGAAGCCATTTTTACCGGGCATCTGGATGTCTAAAAAAACAACATCTGGTGTATGCTGTTTTATAATTTGTATTCCTTCTTCAGCACTCATTGCTGTTTCACAAATAGTTATTTCATTTTTGTATTTACTCAATAACAACTGTAAGTTTAAAATATTATTTTCTTCATCATCTATTATTACGCCTGTTACCATCTAAAGCCAGTTTTTAAATGTAAAAATTACCCTCGTTGTTTCTGCATTACTATCAATTTTTATATCAATATGTTGTTCAGCAAGGCTTTGATTAATAAGTTTGAGCCTTTCGTTTGTTAATTTTAAACCAAAGCCTTTTGTTTGTTGCAATGGGGAAAATCCATTACCATTGTCTAAAATCGTTACCATTATATCTTTCCCTTTTGACGTAACTGACAAGATTATTTCTCCTTCTTTCCGCAATTTTGAAATTCCATGCTTAATCGCATTTTCAATAATTGGCTGCAACAACAACGAAGGTACTTCAACAGCACTTGTGTCCATATCAGGTGCGACTTTTATTTGATAACTAAAGGAGAAACGCAACTGTTCCAGCTTTATGTATGTTTCTGTTGTTTGAAGTTCGATATGCAACGGCAACATTTCTTTTTCACTATAACGCATTGTATCACGCAGCAGGGAAGAAAATTCAGTAAAATAGTAGTTGGCTTCTTCAATCTTGTTTTGGTTCATCAGGCTTTGAATTGAACTTAATGCATTGAAAACAAAATGCGGATTCAACTGGGAGCGAACAGCTCTTTGTTCCAATTGTAATTTTTCCGCTTTTCCTTTTTGTAAAGCAAGTCTACGCCTGTTTACAATGAAAAAGATGATGAGTGCCAAAAACAGGAAACCACAAATGATACACGCCGCTAAAAATACATCCGATGTGTAAACGCTTGCGATATGAGGATGAATCTGTTTCCAGTAAACAGATGATTCGGCAATATTTTTTGGATTATTCTTACGCCTCAGTTGTACAGTGATAAAATGATCAAAGTCTG
>Ga0157370_10008322_pt1 | contig 11186 bp, 12 predicted proteins | sample C35metaG_FD_113463 | JGI IMG/M metagenome (GOLD analysis project Ga0157370, IMG submission 113463) | Corn rhizosphere microbial communities from Kellogg Biological Station, Michigan, USA - C3-5 metaG | ecosystem: Host-associated > Plants > Roots > Rhizosphere > Soil | place: USA: Michigan... | reverse complement strand
GGTTGAGCGCCATCAGCAGCGAGAATTGATGATTGGTGAGGCCGAGCGGCCGGAACGCCTCGTCGAAGCGCCGCGCCACCACGCGCGCCGCGCGCTGCAAATGAAGGCAGAGGCATGCATCGCGTACGGCGAGGGAGATTTCGCGGGAAAGGTCCGTGCGCGTTGACATGCGTCTATAATGTTGATATCAACGTAATTGTCAACTCTGGAAGAGGCATGCCGACCGTCACCTTCACCACGGCGCTGCAGCGCTTCCTCATCGCACCCTCGGCCGAGGTCGAGGCCGCGACGGTGGGCGAGGCGCTCGGCCGGGTGTTCGCGGCGAACCCGGCGCTGCGCGGTTATGTGCTCGACGATCAGGGCGCGCTGCGCCGGCACGTCGCCGTTTACGTCAATGGCGAGCCGGTGCGCGACCGGCTGCGCCTCGCCGATCCGCTCGGGCCGCGCGATCAGGTTTACGTGCTGCAGGCGCTGACCGGCGGCTGAGACGAGAGGAGGGAGCATGAGCGATCGGCTTCACATCGCCACCCGCAAAGGTCTCTTCGAGGTCACGCGCCGCGGCGGCCTTTGGGACGTCACCGACACGCGTTTCCTCGGTGATCCGGTCTCAGCGGTGCTGCCGGAGGCGGATGGCGGGCTGCTCTGCGCGCTCGATCTCGGCCATTTCGGCGCCAAGCTGTGGCGTCGCGATCGTGCGGACAGTTGGCGCGAATTGCCGGCGCCGGTCTTTCCGGAGAAGCCCGCCGATGCGGCCGATGACCCCCATCCCTGGTCGCTCGGCAAAATCTGGGTGATGGAGCCGGGCGGTGTGCCCGGGCGCATCTGGGCCGGCACCATGCCGGGCGGGCTCTTCCGCTCCGAGGATGGCGGCGAGAGCTGGTCGCTCAACGAGACGCTGTGGCGCATGCCCGAGCGCCGGCGTTGGAACGGTGTCGCGGGCGGCGAGCAGCCGGGCATTCATTCATTGCTGATCGATCCGCGCGATCCGAGCGATGTGCGCATCGGCATCTCGACCGCCGGCGTCTGGGCGAGCCAGGATGCCGGCGCTTCGTGGCAGCTCATCAATCGCGGCATGTATGCCGAATATATGCCGCCGGAACTGCGCGAGGACCCGATTTCGCAAGATGTTCACCGTCTCGCCCGCTGCGCCGCCAAGCCCGAGGTGATGTGGTGCCAGCATCACAATGGTGTCTTCCGCTCGGAGGATAATGGGCATCGGTGGCGCGAGGTCGCGGCGATCCGCCCGTCGAAATTCGGCTTCACCGTCGCGGCGCATCCGCGCGATCCGCTGACGGCCTGGTTCATTCCCGCAATTAAGGACGAGCGCCGCATCCCGGTTGACGGTGCGCTCGTCGTCGCGCGCACGCGCGACGGGGGCGAGAGCTTCGAGGTGCTGCGCAATGGCCTGCCGCAGCGCCACGCCTATGATCTCGTCTGGCGCCACGCGTTCGCCATCGACGCGAGCGGCGAGCGTCTCGCCTTCGGCTCGACCAGCGGCGGCTTGTGGATCTCCGAGGATGCGGGTGAAAGCTGGACCATGCCCGAGGCGCGGCTGCCGCCCGTCGCGGCGTTGCGCTTTGCCGCGGCGTGACGGCGCACGGCGTTGGCGCCGATGCTTTCAGCGGAAGAGGCGCTCGAAAAGACTGGGGTTGTGGCTGAAGGGCATGCTCACCGCGACGGAGCTGCCCGCAATGTAGGAAGGAAGCGGCGGCACGGGCGAAGCGGCGCGAACGGTGTCGAGCGCCGCTTTGTCGGATAGGGGGCAGCCGCTGCTCTTTTCGATCGTCACGTCGAGAACGGTGCCGTCACGCGCGATGGTGATGCCGAGCGTCCCGGGCAGCTGCTTGCAGCTGTCATCGGGCGATTTTCGGAAGCGCGAAATCCAGCGTCGCAGCTTTTCGAGATAATCATCGGACTGACCGGTCAGCGATCCGTGCCCGACTGCCGCGAGCCCCGCGCCCTCATCGCCGCGTCCGCGCCCGCCGCGCGCCGTTCCGTCATCGGTACCGGCCCCGGACGCCGCAGACTCGGCTGCGCTTGCTGCCGATGCGGGCGCGCTCATTCCAGGCGCGGCCGGCACAACGGGCGCGACGGGCTGCGGCTCGGGGAGCGCCGCGACCGCAACCGGCGGCGGCAGCGGTTGCACCTCCTGAGGCGGTGCCGGCGGCGTCGGCTTGTGCGGCGGAACCGGCTCGAGACTAGCGGTCGCGACAGGCGGCGGCGCCGGCAGGGGAAGCGCGCTTGGCGCCGGCATCGGGGGCGGTGTCGGCTGGGGCGGCGGCGCCACCGGCTCGGGGGTTGCAGCAGGCTGCGTGGGGCTTTGCTCGGCGGAGGCTTGTGCCGCGCCGGTTTGCACGCTCGCGCTCGCTCCTGCGGCCGAGGCGGCCATCGCCGTGTCCTCGCCCCCGCCCGCGGCGCCCGACCGGCCGGTTTCGATCACCATCTTGACCGGAATAGGCGGGATCGGGATGGGCTCCGGCGTGGGCGCCCACAGCGCGAGCGCAAGCACGATCAACCCGGCATGGCCCAGTGCCGAAAGGGCCATGGCGCGCGACATGCCACGCCGCTCGCGCGATCGCGTCCCGTGATGGCCTGCCGCGGCACGCGTCAGGACGGCCTCGGTCATCGTCCCCTTGTATCGGTTGCGCTGACGCGAAACACTAATCCCGCCCGCCACGCCGTGAAAGGCCTGCCATGCCGAAATTCGCCGCGAATATCAGCATGCTCTTCACCGAGCTGCCGTTCCTCGACCGGATCGACGCGGCGAAGGCGGCGGGCTTTGCCGCGGTCGAGTTTCAATCGCCCTATGCGGTGCCGGCTGCGGCGCTGGCCGCCCAGCTCGAGCAGAGCGGCCTCCCCGCCGTGCTGTTCAACGCGCCGATGGGCGATGCCGCCGCGGGCGAGCGGGGGCTCGCGGCGCAGGCCGGACGCGAGCGCGATTTCGACGCCGGCATCGAGACCGCACTCACCTATGCGCGGGCGCTCGGCACGAGGCAAATCCATGTGCTCGCGGGTCGCGCCTCGGGCGAGCGCGCAGCCCAAGAGGCGATCTACATTGCCAATCTCAAGCGCGCGGCGGAACGCGCGGCGCAAGACGGGGTTACGCTGCTGATCGAGCCGCTCAATGCGCGCGACAATCCCGGCTATTTCCTCAACTCGACCGCGGCGGGGATCGCCCTGCTCGATCGCATGGATTGCGCCAATGTCGCGCTGCAATTCGATCTCTATCATTGCCAGATCACCGAAGGCGATCTCGCGCGGCACATCCGTGCGCTCTTCGGGCGCTACGCCCATGTGCAGATCGCCAATGTCCCCGATCGCCACGAGCCGGGCGAGGGCGAGATCCACTTTCCCTTCCTCTTCGATCTCTTCGACGAACTCGGCTATGCCGGCTGGATCGGATGCGAATACCGACCCAAAGGAGGGACGCGGGCCGGGCTCGGCTGGGGACGGCGCTGGGGCATCGGCGCTTGAGCCTCGTCGCCTCTCAAAGGGGATGCTATCATCCGCGCCAGGGAGGCACGCTCGATGACAGGACGGTTGCGCGGCAAGAGCGCCGTGATCACGGCCGCGGCGCAAGGCATCGGCCGCGCGGCGGCGCTCGCCTTTGCCGCGGAAGGCGCCGCGGTTCTGGCGACGGACATCAATGAGGCAAAGCTCGGCGAGCTCGGCAAAGCCGGCGAAGGGAGGATCGCGACCCGCCGGCTCGACGTAACCAAACCCGATGAGATTGCGGCGCTGGCGGCGGCCCAGGGCGCGGTCGACATCCTCCTCAACGGCGCCGGCTTCGTGCATCACGGCACGATCCTCGATTGCGGCGAGGCCGACTGGGACTTCAGCACGAACTTAAATTTGCGCGGCATGTATTTGATGATCCGCGCGTTCTTGCCGGCGATGCTCAACTCCGGCCGCGGTGCCTCGATTATCAACTTGGCGTCGAGCGTCTCCTCGCTGAAAGCCGCGCCCAATCGGTTCGTCTATGCCACCACCAAGGCCGGGATTATCGGCCTCACCAAATCGGTCGCGATCGATTTCATCGGCCGAGGCATCCGCTGCAACGCCATCTGCCCCGGGACGATCGCCACGCCGTCGCTCGAGGACCGGATCGCGGCGCAAGGCGGCAGCACGGCCGCGCGCCGTGCCTTCATCGAGCGCCAGCCGCTAGGCCGGCTCGGCACGGCGGAAGAGGTCGCGGCGCTGGCGGTCTATCTCGCAAGCGATGAATCGGGCTTCACCACTGGCGCGGTTCATGTCATCGACGGCGGCTTCACGCTCTGAATTTTTAGTCTAAGAAAGGTCACCAAAACAATGAAATTACTGCGTTATGGTCAAGTCGGTAAAGAAAAGCCCGCACTCCTCGATCGCGCCGGGACGCTGCGCGACCTTGGTGGCGTCATCGCCGATGTGACGCCCGAGACGCTCGCCCCTGCGGCGCTCGACCGGCTGCGCGAGCTCGATCCCGCCTCGCTACCGGCGGTTGCCGGCCAACCCCGTCTCGGCGCTCCGATTGCGAATATCGGCAAGCTCGTCTGCATCGGGCTCAACTACCACGATCATGCACATGAGACCGGCAATCCGATCCCCAAGGAGCCGATCATCTTCCTGAAGGCGACCACCTCGATCAGCGGACCCAATGACGACGTGACGCTCCCCAAGGCCGCGACCAAGGGAGATTGGGAGGTTGAGCTCGGCATCGTCATCGGCACCAAGGCGCAATATGTCGCCGAACATGACGCGCTGAAGCATGTTGCCGGCTATTGCATCGTCAACGATGTGTCCGAACGCGCCTTCCAGATGGAGCGGGGCGGGCAATGGACCAAGGGCAAGAGCTGCGACAGTTTCGCGCCGATCGGGCCCTGGCTCGTCACCGCGGACGAGGTGCCCGATCCGCAGGCGCTCGACCTCGTCTGCGAGGTGAGTGGCGAGACCATGCAAAAAGGCAGCACCAGCAACATGATTTTCAATTGCGCCAAGCTCGTCAGCTATTTGAGCCATTTCATGACGCTGCTGCCGGGCGATGTGATCCCGACCGGGACGCCGGCCGGCGTCGGGCTCGGCAAGAAGCCGCCGCGCTTTCTGAAGCCGGGTGACACGATGCGCCTCACCATCACCGGCCTCGGCGAGCAGCGCCAGCGCGTCCTCGCCTTTCCCGCCTAAGCGCCCGCCTAAAGCTATGGAACGGGGAGCCGTTTCGCGCTATTCTAAATTCGTCATATTCTGCGCGCAGAGGCACCATGTACGATAATCGGCGTCCGGGTTATTTCCGGAGTGATGAGCCTCAGACGGGTCGCCGCGTCGAGGCCAAGGTGAAGTGGTTCAACGCGGCGAAGGGTTTTGGATTCGTAACGATGTCGGACGGCAGTCCGGATGCTTTCTTGCCGATGGCCATCCTGCGCCGCGCCGGTTACGACGATGTCCGCGAAGGCGCATCCATCACCTGCGAGGTTGGTGCCGGCGCCAAAGGCCCGCTCGTCGTCAGCGTTCTCAACATCGACAACAGCACGGCATCGCCGGGCGGAAGCCCGGGCGGTGGCGGCGGGGGTGGACGCTCCGCCGGACCGAGCGCGCCGCGCGGCGCGGCACAGACCCTGGAAGGGGCCGTCAAGTGGTTCGAGCCGGATAAGGGGTACGGCTTCATTTCGCCGGATGGAGGAGGAAAAGACATCTTTGTGCACATCACGGCGCTGCGTCGCAGCGGCGTGCAGACGCTCGGCCCTGGCCAGCGCGTGCGCGTCGATGTGGTCGATGGCCGCAAGGGCCTCGAAGCCGATCGCGTCACACTGATCTAAACGCGCCGTCTGTGAAGACCAACCGGCGTGCTGCAAGGCTCGCCGGTAAAGCTTTTTGCGCGGCCTCCCGCGCAACGAGTATGCGACAACGCGTTCACGACGAGCGGGTATCGGCATGGATTTACAAGATACGATCAGAACCTATCGGCTATTCTCGGGCTCTTATGATTTTTTGTTCGGCCCGGTGTTTCACCCGGGACGCAAGGACGCGGTGAGGATCGCCAATGCCCAGGCGGGGCAGCGCATCCTCGAGGTCGGCGTCGGCACCGGCCTGTCGCTGCCTTACTTCCGCGCGGATTCCGAAGTCACCGGCATCGATGTCTCGGCGGAGATGCTGGAAAAGGCGCGCCGCCGCGTCGCCCGGCGGAACCTCGCCAACGTCAAGGCGCTCATGGAGATGGACGCCGAGAAGATGAGCTTTCCCGACAACAGCTTCGACGCCGTGCTGGCGCTCTATGTCGCCTCGGTGGTGCCCGACCCGGCGCGCTTTGCCGCCGAGATGCGCCGCGTCTGCCGGCCGGGCGGCACGATCGTCATCGTCAATCACTTCGCCAGCGAAGACGGCGTCATGCGCGTCGTCGAGAAGTTGCTCGCGCCCTTGGCCGGGTTCATCGGCTTTCACGCCGATTTTCCGCTCGACCCGTTTCTCGAGGCGAGCAAGCTCGCCGTGCGCGAGATCAAGCCGAGCAATCTCTTCGGCTATTGGCGGCTCTTGCGTTGCATCAACGAAAAGCCCGCGGCGGCATAGAGCGCGCCTAAAGCCGCTCCAGATCGAAATCGAGGATCGCTTCGCCGCCTTTGACCGCAGCCGCAAGGCCGGGCGCCAATGCAAGGCGCTGCTCGGCGAAGAAGCGCGCGGTCTTGAGCTTCGCGCCAAGAAAGCCGGCATCGCCGCCGCCGGCGGCAAGCGCGCGCGCGGCGGCGAGCGCCCCTTTCGCCAGCAGCCAGCCGCCGATCACGACGCCGCAGAGATTGAGATAGGGCACGGCGCCGGCCAGCGCCGCCGTCGGGCTCGTGCGATGGCGCGCGATGAGGTCATCCGTCAGCGTGGCGAGGGTCGCGATGCCGGCATGGAGATGCTGCGCGACGGCGCGGAGATCGTGGTCCGGCGCAGCCGACAGCGCGGGTTCGAGCGCGCGCATCTCGTCGAGCAACGCGCGCATCGCCGCGCCTTCGTCGCGCACGACCTTACGGCCCAAGAGATCGTTCGCCTGAATCCCGTTGGTGCCCTCATAGATGAGGGCGATGCGCGCATCGCGCAAATGCTGAGCGGCGCCGGTCTCCTCGATATAGCCCATGCCGCCATGCACCTGGATGTTGGTCGAGGCGCAAGCAAAGCCGGTTTCGGTCGCCCAGGCCTTCGCCACCGGAATGAGCAGATCGGCGCGCTGCTGCTGGCGGCGCCGCTCCGCCGCGTCGGGATGATGGCGCGCGCGGTCGAGCGCCCCGGCGACATGATAGACGAGGGCGCGCGTCGCCTCGGCATCGGCGCGCAGTTGCAGCAGCATGCGCCGCACATCCGGGTGATGGATGATCAGCGCCGAAGCACCCGCGGCCGCATCGACAGGTTTGCCTTGCACGCGCTCGCGCGCGAAGCCGCGCGCCTGCTGCAAGGCGCGCTCGGCGATGGCGACGCCCTGCAGCCCGACATTGAGGCGCGCGGCGTTCATCATCAGGAACATATATTCGAGGCCGCGGCCCTCCTCGCCGATCAGCGTGCCCATCGCGCCGCCCTCCTCCCCGAAGCGCAGCACGCAGGTGGGGCTCGCATGAATGCCGAGCTTCTCCTCGAGCTTCAGGCAGCGCACATCGTTGCGCGCGCCGAGCGTGCCGTCCGCCGTGACGAGGAATTTCGGCACGACGAAGAGCGACAGGCCTTTGGTGCCCTGGGGCGCGCCGGAAATGCGCGCCAGCACCATGTGGACGATGTTGGGCGCGAGATCGTGCTCGCCCCAGGTGATGAAGATTTTCTCGCCGCTGATGCGATATTGCGCGCCGTCCTTGATTGCGCGGCAGCGCAGCGCGCCGAGATCCGAGCCCGCTTGCGGCTCGGTCAAGTTCATCGTGCCGGTCCATTCGCCGCTGACGATCTTGGCGAGATAGGACGCGCGCTGCTCGGGCGAGCCATGCGCGATCAGGAGTTCGGCGGCGCTCCACGTCAGAACTGGGCAGAGCGAGAAGGCGAGGTTGGCGCTGGTCCAGATTTCGAGGACCGCGGTGCCGAGCGCCAGCGGCAAGCCCTGGCCGCCCGCCTCCTCCGGCAGGGCGATGCCGTTCCAGCCGCCGGCAATGAAATCGCGATAGGCCTCCTTGAAGCCCGGCGGCGTTTCGACAGCACCATTCGCGAGCCGGCTGGGATTGCGGTCGCCGACGGCATTGAGCGGCGCCAAGACCGCGGCGGCGAATTTTCCCGCCTCCGCGAGAATGCTGTCGACGATCTCCGGCGTCGCGGCCTCGCAGCCGGGAAGCTGGGCGATCTCCGCGAGTCCCGCGCTCTCCTCGAGCGCAAAGCGCAGATCGGCGAGCGGCGCGGCATAGGGGGTCATCCCAAATTCCCCGCCTGGCAACGCTGACGCGTCGCTGACTTCCCCCTCAAGGGGGGAGGTGGATCATTTCGCTCTTCCCACGAGGATGCCCGTATCGCTGGATATGCTCCGTGCGTCCCTCGACGGACTCCGTTCGATCGCTTTGCGATCGAACCCTCTTGGGCCCGCTCGCGAAGCGAGCGGGCGGGTCGGCCGGGATGAGGTGCTTTTCTTAATGCCATCCTCCATTCTCCTCACCACCCTGAGCGGAGCGAAGCGTAGTCGAAGGGCGCTGGATGCTCTTGCAGCGATCACACGCAACAGCGCTGCCTTAACGAGAGATGTCGGATCGCCTCACCGCGCCAGGATCTTCCCCGGATTCATGATGCCCTTCGGATCGAGCGCCGCCTTGACGCGGCGCATCAACTCGATCTCGAGCGGCGCCTTGTAATGCGCGAGCTCCTCGACTTTGAGCCGGCCGATGCCGTGCTCGGCGCTGATCGAGCCGTTGAGCCCGACAGCGATGTCATGGACGATGCGGTTGAACTCCTCGCGCCGGGCGAGAAACACTTTGGCGTCGGCGCGCTCGGGCTGGTGGATGTTGTAGTGGATGTTGCCGTCACCGACATGGCCGAAGGCGTTCGGGCGAATGCCGGGAAGCCGCTCCGCGATCGCGTGGTTCGCGTCCTTGATGAAGGTCGCGACCCGGCTCACCGGCACCGAGACATCGTGCTTGATGCTGCCGCCTTCGTATTTCTGCGCCTCGACCAGGCCTTCGCGGATGCGCCAGAGATCGCGCGCCTGGGCGCTGCTCGCGGCGATGACGCCGTCCGCGACCAGCCCCGCTGCCATCACCTCGCCGAGGAACTGCTCGAGGGTTTCCTTGAGCCCGCTTTGCGCCTCGCTCGAGGACATCTCGATGAGGACATACCAGGGATAAATCTTTTGCAGCGGATCGACGATACCCGGCACGTGGCGCAGCGCCATGTCGATCCCGAAGCGCGAGATCAGCTCGAAGGCGGTGAGCTGGTCGCCGCTCGCCATGCGCGCGCGCGAGAAGAGGGCCATGGCGTCGTCGACCTTGCTCAAGCCAAGGAAGGCGGTCTCGATGCCTTTGGGGAGCGGGAAGAGCCGCAAGGTCGCGGCGGTGACGATACCGAGGGTGCCCTCGCCGCCGATGAAGAGCTGCTTCAGATCGTAGCCGGTATTGTCCTTGCGCAGGGCGCGCAAGCCCTGCCACACGCGCCCGTCGGGGAGGACAACTTCGAGCCCCAGCACCAGCGCGCGAGTATTGCCGTAACGCAGCACCGCGATGCCACCGGCATTGGTCGAGATGTTGCCGCCGATCTGGCATGAGCCTTCGGCGCCGAGGCTCAGAGGGAAGAGCCGGTCGGCGGCCTCGGCGGCCTTTTGCACCTCGGCGAGGATGCAGCCCGCCTCGACGGTGATCGAGTAATCGACCGGGTCGACCGCGCGCACGCGGTTCATGCGCCCAAGGCTGAGGACGATGCCGCGCCCGTCCTCCCAGGGGACGGCGCCGCCCGAGAGCCCGGTATTGCCGCCTTGCGGAAAGATCGGCATCGCGGCGGCCGCGCAAATCTTGACGATCTCGGCGACCTCCGCGGTCGAGGCCGGGCGCAGCACGGCCTGCGCCGCGCCGCGATAGGTGCCGCGCTCCTCGAGAAGATAAGGCTCCATCGCCTTGGGATCGGCGATGAAGCCTCGCTCGCCAACCACGGCTTTGAGCCGTCCGAGCGTGTCCGAAAGGCCGGTCGCGTCCATGCCCAGCATCTAATCCCGCCCGCCGGGCGAGGCAAGCCCGGCACGGCAGCGCCTTGGCGGCGCGGCGGCGATCCTTTGGCCCGGGCAAAAACTCTATCCGCTTTCGTCCCAATTATCCGCGGCGGTCTTCATGCGTATCTCACCCGCATGACCAACGGCGTCCCGAAGCAAATCCGCTTGAGGTGCCGAATCGAAAGGAGGATTCCATGCTGAGACTATCGACCACGCGTGCCGCGCTCATCGCCACGGCGCTCACCTTTGCCGCGTCCTCGGCTGCTTTTGCGGCGAACCTCGATGGCGCCCGCACGTCGCGCGGCTTCAATTCCTTCGTGCCGGGCGCAAGCGAGCAATGGTGCGACTCGCTCGCTTATCCCTACTGCTCGACGCCGGCGCCCGGCACCGAGGGCTCGGGCCCCGCGCCCTATGTGCATCCGGCTCCGGCACGCCCGGTTTTCGGCCAATAAGCGGCTTGCGCATCGCGCGCCGGCGCCGAAAGCGGCACGGCACGCGCGGGATGCATGACGACAATTCCCGCGCCGCATGGGCGGTCGGCGAAACCAAAACCGCCGCCCCTGCGTTTCAAACGCCGGGTAAGGGAGAAGCAGCACATGGCGACCTACTTCATGCACCCGTCGCGCACGGGACATGTCGAGCAGGCCGGGGGGCTGAAGGCCTATTGGCTGACGTTTTTCTTCGGCCCCTTCTATTTGCTGGCGAAGCGCGCCTATGCCGCGGCAATGCTTTCCGCGGCGACCGAGGCGCTGGGCGGGATGCTCGTCATCCTCGGCGCCGGCGCCTTTCCGCGCGATCGCCACGGCATTATGATGGTGCTCTTCGCGCTGTGGAATTGCGTCGGTGCGGCTGCCTTCTATGACATGACGGCAGCCGCCTACCGCAAGCGCGGCTGGCGCCAAGTGGCGGGACTGCCGCCGCGCTGAGATTGTCCCGCCTTAGCCGGCGGCGCGGCACGCGACCGCTTCGGCGAAGGCCTGCGTCGAGGCCGTTCCGCCCATATCGCGCGTGCGCAGCGCATCGAGATTGATGACGGCATCGATCGCCGCGCGCAGGCGCCGCGCCAGCTCGGGCTTGC
>Ga0157370_10008321_pt1 | contig 11186 bp, 9 predicted proteins | sample C35metaG_FD_113463 | JGI IMG/M metagenome (GOLD analysis project Ga0157370, IMG submission 113463) | Corn rhizosphere microbial communities from Kellogg Biological Station, Michigan, USA - C3-5 metaG | ecosystem: Host-associated > Plants > Roots > Rhizosphere > Soil | place: USA: Michigan... | reverse complement strand
GGCATCGCCTGCGTGGTCACCCCTCTCTGGTGGCTCTGCGGCTACAGCCTGGCCTTCGGCGTGGATGCCAAGAGTCCTTTCATCGGTGACTTCAGCAATGCGCTCTTCAAGGGCATCGAGCCTGCCGCCACCGGTGCCGGCTACTGGTGGATCTCCGACAGCATCTGGGCCATGTTCCAGCTCACCTTCGCCATCATCACTCCGGCCCTCATCATCGGCGCCATCGCCGAGCGCATGAAGTTCTCCGCCATCATGGCCTTCGTGGTCATCTGGATGTTCGCCGTTTACTTCCCATTCGCCCACATGGTGTGGTCCACCGTCGGCTTCATGTGCGGTCCCCTCAATCCCGAGGCCGGCATCAAGGCGATCGACTTCGCTGGCGGCACCGTGGTGCACATGACCTCCGGCTGGTCCGCTCTGGTGCTCTGCATCATGCTGGGCAAGCGCAAGGGCCTGGGCAAGGAGTCCATGGCTCCCCACAGCATGGTTCTCTGCATGGTCGGCACCGGCATGCTCTGGGTGGGCTGGTATGGCTTCAACGCCGGTTCCGCCCTCGGTGCGGATGCCATCGCTTCCAATGCCTTCACCACCACCACCCTCGCCGCGGCCACTGCCGGTCTGGCATGGGCGCTCATCGAGTGGATCTTCAAGGGTAAGCCAAGCGTGCTGGGCTTCTGCTCCGGCATCGTGGCTGGCCTCGTGGTCATCACCCCGGCCTGCGGCTTTGTCACTCCCACCTCGGCTGTCATCATGGGTGCCCTCGCCGGCATCGTGCCATTCCTCGCAGTGGCCTACCTCAAGAGCCTGCTGGGCTATGACGATGCCCTGGATACCTTCGGTGTCCACGGTGTGGGCGGCACCCTGGGTGCGATCCTCACCGGTATCTTCGCCGATGAGAAGGCAAACTCGGTGGTGGCCGGCCTCAAGGAAGGTCTGATCGCCGCCCAGCTCAAGGCCTGCGCCCTGACGATCGTCTGGAGCGTGGTCGCCACGGTGATCATCACCCTGATCGTGAAGGTGACCATCGGCCTGCGCCCAACGGCTGAAGTCGAGGAAATCGGCCTGGACCTCTCCGAACACGGCGAAGGTGGCTACGAACACTGAAATCCTTCGGCCCTGAACCGAAACTCACCAACGGGTGGTCCTCACGGATCACCCGTTTTTTGTTGCGCTACAAATGTCCCGCAACTGAAATGCATCACTCCTCTATCATTCCCCGAATGCCATTTTCTATCAAAAGCCTCTTAGCTTGGCGGAGAAAAAGACAGCCACCTAAAATCGTGGCGCTGATGGCTGCCCGCAACGAGGGTGCGAAATTGGCCGTTTCATTGAAGGCACTGGCATGCCATACGGATGCGATCATCTATCTGGATGATTGCTCAACAGACAACTCACTCCACTATGTGGAGGCCTGCAGGGAAGAATGCCGCATCGAGCGAATTCTGACCAAAGACCACTGGAAGCGCGATGAGCCAGCGGACCGCAATCGACTGCTCCAGGCAGGAAGAGAAATCGGAGGCACTCATTTTATCGTAATTGATGCGGATGAGGCAGTGACCTCCAATTTTCTGATCGATGATCACCTGCGGAAACTCATCCTCGGTCTTTCCCCGGGAGATGCCCTTTCACTGCCATGGATTCATCTGTGGCGTAGCACACAGGTTTACCGGGTGGATGGAGCCATGGGCGCCCATCACTACAAAAAATGCATCTTCTGCGATGATGGAAAATCGGTTTACGAATCCGACTTCATCCATACTCCACGCGTACCAAAAATGAAGGGCAAGCGCATCCGTCTGAGTCTTCCCTACGGCCTGCTGCATTTCCAGTGTTTGAACTGGGAGAATATCATTCTGAAACAGCAATGGTATGCGTGGATGGAACGGGTGGAAAAGCCGGAGCGACGAGAGGATCTTATTGCGCGCTATCAAAATCGGGCGGACGAAACCGAGGTTAAAACCGAAGCCTGCCCCAAGGAATGGTTGGAATATTATCCCTTCTTCGATACCGCGCCCTTCGCTCTAGCAGATCAGTGGCGGCTGGAGCAGATGAAGGAATGGGAAAATGCCAAAGGACGGGAGTATTTTTCCGGTCTGTTCTGAGAGGCCGATGTTTCAAAAACGTCAGACAAGAAAACTTGAGATACAGGTGGCAGGCGCAATCGATGGTGCGTGTCCCAACCACTGGATCTAGCGACGGCCCTTCCTGCTCTGGCAGGTGAGGGATGGAGGAAGGCTGCAAGGGTGGCTCTGGATCAGATCCTCGCGCTGCCACAGGTGCGGGAAAAATTTGCGGCAGCTCTGGATTCTGCTATAGATCCTTTCGCAGCAGCGTTTTCCTCCTTTGGGTTGAAACCACTTTCTCCTGCGGGAGCCATTCCTGCCCAGGGAGCGCTGATGGTAGTGGCGAACCATCCCTTCGGGGGTCCGGATGCGCTAGCTCTGGGATCTCTCTGCATGCAGGCACGGCCAGATGTATTATTGCTGGCCAATCAGATGGCTGCGGAAATTCCTGTTCTGCGCTCCGTTACGCTCCCTCTCTCCATTCTGGGAGGAGAGTCCGCTGCGCGAATCAACGCGGCCTCCCTGCGCAAGGCACTGGCCCATCTCAAGGCGGGAGGCTGTCTGGCGGTTTTTCCTTCCGGAGAAGTGGCCAGCCGGAAAGGCCGCCACATCATGGAAAGTCCTTGGTCCTCGCACATCGCCGCACTGGCCCAGCGGACGCAAATCCCTATTCTACCAGTTAGATTCTACGGACACAATCCGTTTTGGTTCCACCTGCTGGGAGAAATTCATCCGTTGATCCGCACCGCTCTGTTGCCACGGCTGCTGCTGCAATCCGCAGGAAAGCGCATGGATTTTCAGATCGGGGAAATCACACATCCGCAAGACCACTCCGATCTCACGGCAGAAGAGTTTGCCCGGTTCCTCCAGTCCACGACCATGGGCCTGAAGTGCATGTGACGAGATTGTTGGCATCCATTCGTCGACGGAAAAGGACACGTATCCTCTGGTGGGCACCTTTCCAGCCATGAGCACGACTCTCCTCCCTGTGGCCGATCCGGCCGAGATCACGGAAATCCTCACAGAAATCCGGCACCTTCGTCAGCGTGGGCCACTGGCTGCCCAAGGCAAGCTGGAGGTTTTTCTGGCAGCCGCCTGGGAGATACCTTCCATCCTGCACGAAATCGGCAGACTGCGGGAAATCGCCTTCCGCGCGGTGGGAGAAGGCAGCGGAAAGGTGATCGATCTGGATCGTTTCGATGCCAGCTACCTGCATCTTTTCCTATGGGATCGTGACGCACAGCTAGTAGCCGGCGGCTATCGCCTGGGCTGCACGGATGTTCTGTTAGCTTCAGGAGGTCCTTCTTCGCTCTACACCTCCACGCTGTTCCACTTCGAGTTGCCATTTCTGGATTATCTAAAGCCCGCCTTGGAGCTGGGTCGTTCCTTCGTGGCCCCGGACTATCAGAAATCCATCTATCCGCTCTCTCTGCTGTGGCGGGGCATCGGCCGCTTTGTGGCGGAAAGGCCGCGCTACTGCCGCCTCTTCGGCCCCGTGAGCATATCCCATGACTACTCCTCCATTTCCCAGGACTTGATCGTGCGCTTCATGCGTGAACAGCGCCAGAATCAGAAATTGTCCCGCTGGGTAAAGCCCTTCAATGCCTATCAACCTCTGCCTCCCGATGAGGAAATCAGCCCGCGCCTCCATTCCATCGAGGAAGTTTCCGCCGCTGTCTCGAATGTGGAGCCGGATGGCAAGGGTGTGCCAGTGCTGCTCCGCCAATACCTGAAATTGAACGCCACGCTGCTGGAATTCAACGTGGACCCGGATTTCGCCAACGTGCTGGATGCCTTTGTCCTGGTGGATCTGCGCGAGGCACCGGCAGCCGTGCTTTCCCGCTACATGGGAGAGGATGGCTACCGCCATTTCATCGCCAGCAGCTATCCTGCAGTCGCCTGATCTCCTCTTGCTGGATACCTAACGATTTGATATGTCCTGGACCATGAACCGAATTGCGGCCCTGCTCACCTCCATGGCACTCATCACTACTGCCTCGGCGGAATCATTTCTCAAAAATAGCGGCTTTGACGGCAAGCTCGCGCCGTGGACCACGAATGATGGCAAGCTGGCTCCCGATCCTGAAAACCCGAAGAATACGGCACTCCGATTGGTAGTCGATGACGCGTTCGGCCTTACCCAGAAATTCAAATGGCCCGCCGAGAAAGAGCAACTGACTCTCACCTTCCGAGCCCGCGCTGAAACTGCCAGCAAGGCATCACCCATCCAGCTCCGCGTGCGGCTCTACGGTGCTGAGGAAAACTCCGCCCTCGTCACCGCACACCGCATCACCACCTCCGGAAAATGGGAGGTCATCAAGCTCACCATCGAGAAACCGGGTCTGGAAGTCGTTTCCTTCATGCTCGAAAGCAACCGGGGAAACAGCATTCTCTGGTTGGACGATGTGACGCTGGAGTGAAATCCATCTAACTCTATCAAGAATGCGCTTATTTCAGCAGCTTCATCGCCTCTTTCACTGCGGTCGGCAGATTCATGGAGCCACTGCCGCCGAGGCGGGTGTCAATTTCCTCCAAGCGCTGGATCAGATCCCGTACTTCACCGCGACTGGCAGGTCCACCTGCTGCATCGCAGAAATGCGTGCGGCAGCCGAAGGGGCGGCCCTCATAGATCTGGCATCTCCCGTTTTTCGGATGAAGGAACGGGCAGCTTCCATCTGGGGGAACAATCACGTCTTTTCTACCTGCCGCCTTCCATGCCTTGGCTGCGACCAGTGCCTCGCCTCGCGTGAGATAGGGTGTGTGCCCCACCTGCCGGAAGCGGCAGCAATCCCCCAGCCCGGTGCAGTTTCTCTGGATGGGCCGCTGCTGCCACTCGACATAGATCTCCTGCACTTGGCGTGAGACATCATCGGGAGCGGGTTTGGCTTTCATGGGCGGGAAACAAATCCGCGCCGATTCAGAGCTGTTTTTCCAGATCTTTCCACAGGTGATCCGCGATGATTTTCTGCCCTGCGGCAGTCGGGTGGATGCGGTCCGGCTGGTTCAGCTTCAGATCGCCGCCCACGCCCTGAAGCAGGAAAGGGACGAGTTGCACATTTTTAGCCGTGGCCACTTTTGGAAAGATGGCCTTGAAGGAGGCAGTGAACTCCGCACCCATGTTGGGCGGCATTTCCATGCCGATGAGCACGATCTTGATCTGCGGGCTTTTCGCACGTGCCTTATCGATGATGCCACTGAGATTTTTCTCCGTCTCGTTAGGAGAAACACCGCGCAGTCCGTCATTTCCTCCCAGGGCGATGAGGAGCACATCCGCACCTTTCTGGCCCAGCACCCAGTCGATCCGCCGAAGCCCTCCAGAGCTGGTATCTCCACTGACCCCTGCATTGATCACAGTGTAAGGAAGCTGTGCGTCGTCGATTTTCTTTTGCAGCAGGGAAGGATAGGCTTCATCCGGATCCAGACCATAGCCAGCAGTGATGCTGTCACCCAGAATGACCATCCGCTTTTTCTGCCCATTTGCATTCTGGGCATCTGCGTCCGATACTGCCCCGCCCGTCACCAGCAGGAGCGTGCACGCCACCATTTTCAGCCATGTCATCCGCCAGCCTAGAACCATCGCCAAATCCTGTCAAACGGCCCATTTTGGAGATCAACGGACTGAAAAAAATCCATCGCTCCGCCAACCATGAGCTTACCGTGCTGCGGGACATTCATCTGAGTCTGGAGGAAGGAGATACCTGCGCCATCATCGGGCCCTCCGGCAGCGGAAAGACCACCCTGCTCGGCCTTTGCGCGGGATTGGACAATGCCACTTCCGGCTCGGTGAAACTGGATGGGCAGGCCTTGGAGTCTCTCAATCAGGATCAGCGCGCGGCACTGCGGAACCGACTGGTGGGTTTCGTGTTCCAGAGTTTCCAACTCATTCCCACCCTTACAGCGATTGAAAATGTGCTCGTCCCTCTGGAACTGCGTGGCGAACGCGGCAGGCAGGCGGATGCGGCAGCCCTGCTGCGTGAGGTGGGATTGGGTGATCGCTTGGATCATTACCCGCTGCAACTTTCCGGGGGTGAACAGCAACGTGTGGCCTTGGCGCGGGCGTTCATTCACCGGCCGAAAATCCTTTTTGCCGATGAACCTACCGGAAATCTGGATGCGGAAACCAGCGGCCCGATCGTGGAGATGCTTTTCCGTCTGAACCGTGAGGCGGGCACTGCGCTGGTGGTGGTGACGCACGATCCCGCGCTGGCCGCAAAGGCCCGGCGCGTGGTGAAGATGAGTGGTGGAACGATCATCGCGGAGGAGCAAAATGCCATCTCCTAACAATTTCCTCAGAGGACTCCCGGGCAACATGCTCACCGCCTTGTTTCATCCATGGACGTGGAGGATGGCATGGCGGGACAGCCGCACCCAGCGTCTCCGGCTGGTCATTTTCTCACTGGCCATCGTTTCCGGCATTTCCGCTCTGGTGGCCATCCATTCGCTGAAGGCCAGCGTGCAGGCAGGCATCGCCACGCAGACGAAAGACTTGTTAGGATCGGATCTTCAAATTTCTTCGAAGCAACCTTTCAGTGCTTCGGATTTCGCAAAGCTCACTCCGCTGGCGGAGCAGATCAGCAGGGAAACGACCTTTCCCTCCATGGTGAAATTCCTCCCCGGTGGCGGTGCCAGACTGATGCAACTGCGTGGGATTGAGGGAGGCTATCCGTTTTATGGTCCGATGGAAACCCGGCCTGCAGATGTCCGGCAGCGACTGCCGAAAGAGCCCGGCATTCTGGTAGAGCAGACCATTCTCGATCAATACGGCTCAAAGGTGGGCGATGAAGTGGAGCTGGGTAGTCTGCGCCTGAAGATCCTCGGTGTGGTGGAAAAAGCCGCGCCGCGCTCCAGCCGTTTCAGTGGCTTTGCCCCGGAGGCATACATGCGCTTGTCCGATATGCAGCGCAGCGGCCTGCTGGACACCAACAGCCTGGCGAGCTATCAACTCCATTTTTACAAGCTGCGTGATGGCATTCCGGCGAAGATGATGGAGTCCCACATCCGCAACCATTTCAAGGACACCTCGTGGAGCATCGATACGCCGGAGGAGCGACAGGAAAATCTCGGCAAGGCGCTGGATTATTTCCAGCAGTTCCTCGGCATCCTCGCCATGGCATCCCTGGCGCTGGGAGCCATCGGCGTGGCGGGGGCAGTGCATGCCCACATCTCCCGGCGTGTGCTCACGGTGGCCATCCTGCGGTGTCTCGGTTGCCCCGGCCATATGGCGTCCGCTGTTTACTTTGCACAAGCTGGAGCAATCGGCATGCTCGGAGCGGTAATGGGTGCTGGACTCGGCATCGCCTTGCAAATGGGTGTGCTGGTTTTCTTCAAAGACAGCATTCCTGTTAGCATATCCCCTTCCCCGGAGTGGAAGATCGTTGCACAAACCACAGCGGCAGGCTTTGCCGTGTGTTGTGGCTTTGCATTGATTCCACTTTTGAAAATCCGTCGCATTCCTCCTGCCGCCACCTTGCGCGGTGGAGCTTCACTGAGTGGCGGCCACCTGCTGGCCATCCCCGTATATCTGATGGTGGCGGGTCTTCTCGCATGGGTGGCTCTTTCCAACGATCCCAACTGGATGCGCGCACTCGGCCTGCTCGGGGGGCTGGCAGTGGCGTTTGCAATCCTGGCCATCGTAGCGCGAGGACTGATGGCGGTAACCAAACGCATCGTCCGCCCAAGCTGGCCCTACCTGCTGCGCCAGGGAATGTCGAATATCCACCGCCCCTCCAATCAAACGCTGCTGTTTCTCCTTTCGTTAGGCCTGGGCACGTTCCTGCTCGTTACGATTCTGTTGGCAGGAAATCTTCTCAATCAACGCCTCAATCTGGGCGAAACAGGAATCAGTCCGAATCTCTATCTGGTGGATGTCCAGCCGGATCAGGAAGCAGGTGTGAAAGCTCTCATCACAAAGCAAAACCTGCCCGTCCTCGAAAGCTCGCCCATGGTGACCATGCGCATCCAGGCGATTCGCGGGGTACCGGTGAGCGAAGTGAAAGGTGTGCCGCGCTGGGTGCTGCGCCGTGAATTCCGCTCCACCTACCGGGCCTCCATGAATTCCACAGAAAAGCTCACGGCTGGAAAATGGGAGTCTTCCATCACCGATTCAAATGCTCCTGTGCCGCTTTCCCTTGAGGAAAAAATCGCCGCAGATCTCAAGGTGGGCGTGGGTGATGAAATCACTCTCGATGTGCAGGGCGTGCCGGTGAATGCACACATCACCAGCCTGCGGGAAGTGGATTGGAGCCGCTTCAATCTGAATTTCTTCATGGTCTTCCCGCCCGGTGTTCTGGAAGGCGCACCCGGCTTCCATGTCATGACCACGCGCACGCCCACTCCGGCGGCATCTGGTGAACTCCAGCGCCAGTTGGTACAGGATTTCCCGAATGTCTCCGCCATCGATCTAACACAGATCCTTGGAAAGGTTCGTGAGATCCTCGGAAAAATTTCGCTCGTTGTTTCCGTTCTCGCCGGATTCACCGTGCTGGCTGGCTTACCGATTCTCATCGGCACCCTGCTGAATGGCCGGGACGTGCGCCTGCGGGAAAGCGTGCTGTTGCGCACCCTCGGCGCTTCCGCCACACAAGTGCGCACCATTCTAACCATCGAGTATGCCACGCTGGGCCTGCTCTCCGCCCTCACCGGCGTATTGCTCGCGAGCGCCGGGAATGCCGCTCTTGCCCTAACGATTTTCGAGACCTCACCGCTTCCTTCATTCTCTCTATTGGCCACAGCCTTCACCACTGCCGCTGGCATCTCTGTGCTGGGCGGCCTGGCCCTTAGCCGGGGAGTCTGCAATCATCCACCACTGGAAATCCTCCGTGGTGGAGTGTGATGCCGTGCAAATCTCGTTTTTCAGAAAAGGCTTACCAACCTAGGTTCCTCATCAGGTTATAATCACAAGGGAATCCCGGCCTCCAATAACCGATGAAGGATCAATCCGGCGATCAAACGTCACAAATGTGGCAGAATGGGCAACCGCGAGTGCAAGCAGGTACAGATCCGTTAATTGCTGATGTCCCATACCTGCTGTGGTAGGAATGAAAGTAGTATCAGCAATGGAAATGGAATCGGGAATGAAAACATGTTGTGGCAATCCTCGGATGGCAGAAAGAATCTGAACTGCTCCCGCAGGATGGCCAGGTCCTTCCGGATAATTTGGATTCCCGTAAATTCTAACGAATCCGTTTTCGGTCAGTGGGCACGTGGCGATGCTCAGATTCTTAGTGGATGCCATCCATTTTACGGCCCTGTGATGAAGAGCATGTTTTTGATCGGCACGGGCAATGAGAACATTGATATCTAGCAAGGCGATCATCAGATATCTTCCTCTTCCCGAAGTTGATTCACAAAATCATTCGTAACCGTAACGTTGCTGCCCTTGTTTTTCAGAACAGGCCAGCCGTAGGCATCCAGTTCAAAGCATGAGCTGAAATCAGTCACCGGGGCTGGTCGCAATTCTCTTTCCAAAGCACGGGTGAAAAGTGTTTTGAGAGAAATTTGCCGACGCGCTGCTACCGCTTTCGCTTCAACAAAAAGGTCGTCTGGAAGCTCAAGGGTCGTCTTCATATGGGTGAGTGTATGTTTTTATGGGGATCTTGTCAACACACAGCCCGTGGCAGGTATCCCATCGACTGGAAAGATGGGATACCTATTCCATGGCTTAAGCTGCCACGATATTCAGGAGCTTACCCGGGACAAAGACCACCTTGCGGATCGTCTTGCCATCGGTGTGCTCTTTTACCTTTGAGCTGGCAAGGGCGAGAGCTTCCACCGTTTCCTTGTCTGCGTCCTTGGAGACTAACAGGCGGTCGCGGAGCTTGCCGTTCACTTGCACCACCACTTCGATCTCGGTGCGGATGAGGGCATCTGGATCGTAGGCAGGCCACTCCGTTTCGGAAAGCATGGTGGTGCCGCCGATGAGGGAATGGATTTCCTCGGAGAGGTGCGGGGCAAATGGATTCAGAACCGTGAGGAACTGCGTGAATTCCTTGAGCGGCACGACTTCCACTTGGGTGAAGGCATTCGTGCAGATCATCATCTGGGAGATGGCAGTATTGAAGCTGAGCTTCTCGATGTCCTCGCCCACCTTCTTAATGGTTTCGTGGACCACGCGCAGCAGTTCCTTGTCCGTGCATGGCACGTCCTGGACCTTCGGTGAAACGCTGACTGAGTCATCCTTTTCATCCACGGCCACACGCCAGACGCGGGCGAGGAAACGGGAAACTCCCTCCACGCCCTTCATCTGCCATGGCTTCACCTGCTCCAGCGGGCCCATGAACATTTCATACAGGCGCAGCGCATCGGCTCCGTATTCGGTTACGACGTCGTCCGGGTTCACCACGTTGCCGCGGGACTTGGACATCTTCTGGCCGTCCTCACCGAGAATCAGGCCTTGGTTCACCAGCTTCTGGAATGGCTCCGGCGTGGTCACGTGGCCCAGATCGAAGAGCACCTTGTGCCAGAAACGGGCGTAGAGAAGGTGAAGTACGGCGTGTTCCGTACCTCCGACGTAGAGGTCCACCATGCCCGGCTTGTCGCTCGTCCAATAGCCTTCGGCTTCATTGGAAATGAAACGACCTGTGTTGGATGGATCGCAATAGCGCAGGTAATACCAGCATGAGCCGGCCCATTGCGGCATGGTGTTGGTCTCACGTGTGAAGCCATCCGGCAGAGTGATCCACTCGGTGGCCTTGCTCAGCAGGGGATCTGGCGTGCCGCTCGGCTTGTAGTCCTCCAAGGGAGGAGCCAGCAATGGCAACTCGGCCTCACGCAATGCCTGGTGCTGGCCGTCTTTCCAAACGATCGGGAAGGGCTCACCCCAGTAGCGCTGGCGGGAGAACAACCAGTCGCGCAGCTTGTATTGAATGCGGCGCTTGCCTTTGCCTTCAGACTCCAGCCAATCGATCATCTTCGCCTTGGCTTCGGCGGTAGGAAGACCGTCGAGGAAGCCGGAATGGATGGCAGTACCGGGATCGGTATAGCCCTGCCAGGCGACATCGGTCGTCGGTTGAACGACCTGCACGATCGGCAGATCATACTTCTGGGCGAATTCAAAATCCCGTTCGTCATGGGCAGGCACGGCCATGATGGCTCCGGTGCCGTAGCCCATCATCACGTAATCCG
>Ga0157370_10008319_pt1 | contig 11189 bp, 9 predicted proteins | sample C35metaG_FD_113463 | JGI IMG/M metagenome (GOLD analysis project Ga0157370, IMG submission 113463) | Corn rhizosphere microbial communities from Kellogg Biological Station, Michigan, USA - C3-5 metaG | ecosystem: Host-associated > Plants > Roots > Rhizosphere > Soil | place: USA: Michigan... | reverse complement strand
AGGTGAAGAAGTAGGACGAGTCCAGGTAGTCCCGGCCGACGTAGCCGGTGTAGAGCTGCGCGCAGGCGCCGTCGGCGAACGTCTTGAGCAGTGCGCCGCCGGGATAGGCCGAGGCCTGGCTGCCGTCGGCGTTGGTGAACGCCACCTGGGCGTAGGACTCCTCGGTGTGCGGCTGGCTGCAGGTGACGGTGCTGAGCTTGCTGAGCTCGGCCTTGATGGTGCCCGGCGGGTTGAAGCACTCACCCGGCTTGATGTCGAACACCGAGACGGCGGACTTACTCTTGCCACCGCCGAAGACCCCACAGCCGGCGGTGGCCAGCACGACGAGCAGGAGAACTGCCAGCCGGCCGACCCTGGTCAGCGAATGCACCTGCCTGGCCCGTCCGTGCGCGCGTGGCCTTTCCGCGCGCGCCGCGATGGCATACCCGCACTTCACGTCCGGAGATTACGGCCGCCGCCGCGGTTCGCCGGCGACGACGCGCCAGCCGATACCTAAACGAGCGGGACGTTGTCGAAGCTCAGCCCGAGCGCCCGCTGCAGGTGCTGCCGTCCGGGATCGGTTATCGCCACGGATCGTCCGGAGGAGTTCCGGACCAGCCAGCCGTTTTCCAGCATCGTGCCGGCCAGGCTCGCACCGAGGCGGCCGGCCAGGTGCGGGCGTCGCTCGGTCCAGTCCAGGCAGGACCGCAGCAGCGGGCGGCTCGCTCGGCGATGCAGCTGCTCGGCGAGGTCCACCTCCAAGGCTGCGAAGACGGCGTCGGCGTGCGGGCCGAGGCCGAAGCCGTCCTCGCCGGGGATCAGGGCTTGCTGGGATACCAGTGCCTCGGTGACCGCCACCCCGAGCACGCCGGCCAGGTGGTCGTAGCAGGTGCGGGCCCGCCGCAGCGCCGGTGTGGCTCTGGCCGTCGAGGCCTTCCTGTCCGGCGAGGCATTCCCGTTCGGTGACGACGGGACGGCGGAGCGGGCGGCGTCGGGCATGCTTCATTGTGGAGCGTGCGCATCGCCGCCCGCCACGCCAGGCGTGGATCCTGCCGATCAGCAGGAGACCGAGCCGGAGGTGTCGCTCATCCCGGTGCCATTGATGTTGATGTAGACGAAGGTGTGCACGGAATAGCCGGTGCAGGTCGCCCAGACGCCCGAGACGTAGGTGGCGCCCCCCGCGCTGAACGGCTGGTCGCCGGTCAGGTTGGTTCCCCCGCTGGTCACCAGCCTGATGTAGCCGGTGCCGCCGCAGGGCAGGTGTGCCCAGGCCTGCGCTTGAATCCCGTCCCTGGACGGGACCTGCGCCTCAGGCAGGCAGCCGGTCGCAGACGCCGCCCCCGGCGCCGTCACCAGCAATGAACCAGCTACCGCGATCCCCGCCGCCACGGCACCGAATCTCATGATCCCTCCTCACGGTCCCGGCCCCGCCTGGCCCTGTTGCCGACGAGCCGGTTGACACGCAATCAGGATGCATCCGGACACAAGCCACCTCAATGGCAAATTGCACCTATATTCGGCGGGCTGTGCCCCACCGGATGCCGATTACCGCAGCACGTCGCGGTCGCGCAGGGCCAGCAGCACCCGTTCGGCGGCGTCCTCCGGCTGCATCTCGGCCAGCTCCAGGTGCACCTCCGGCCACAGCGGGGCCTGGTACTCCGAATCGATGCCGGTGAAGTTGGGCAGCTCGCCGCGCCGGGCCTTGGCGTACAGGCCCTTGGGATCGCGGGCCTCGGCCACCGCGAGCGGCGTGTCGACGAACACCTCGCAGAACTCGTTCGGCTCGACCAGCGCCCGGGCCCGCTCCCGGTCGCTGCGGTACGGCGAGATCAGCGAGACCAGCACGATCAGCCCGGCGTCCACCATCAGCGCGGCCACCTGGGCCACCCGCCGGATGTTCTCGATCCGGTCCACCTCGGTGAAGCCGAGGTCATGGTTCAGCCCGTGCCGGACGTTGTCGCCGTCCAGCAGGTAGGTGTGGCAGCCCAGCGCGTGCAGCCGCCGCTCCAGCAGGTTCGCCACGGTCGACTTGCCCGCCCCGGACAGCCCGGTGAACCACACCACGCACGGCCGGTGCCCGGCCAGCCGGCCCCGCGCCTGCTTGGTCACCTCGACTTCCTGCCAGTGCACGTTGGCCGAGCGGCGCAGCGCCAGCCGCAGCATGCCCGCCCCCACGGTGTCATTGGTCAGCCGGTCGATCACCAGCAGCCCGCCCAGCTGCCGGTTGTCGGCGTACCGGTCGTGCGGCACCGGCCGGTCCAGGCTCAGCGTGCACACCGCGATGTCGTTCAGCTCCAGCTTGGTGGCGGCCAGCCGGTCGAGGTTGTCCACGTTGATCCGGTACTTGGGCTTGCTGAAGCTGCCCGGCACGGTCTGGGTGCCGAGCTTGATCAGGTAGCTGCGACCGGGCAGCATCTCGTGCTCGGACATCCAGACCAGGTCCACCTCGAACTGGTCGGCGACCGGCGCGGGGTCGGCGGCGCTGGCCAGCACGTCGCCCCGGCTGACGTCCACCTCGTCGGCGAGGGTGACCGTGACCGACTGGCCGGCCTCGGCGCGCGGCAGGTCGCCGTCGAAGGTGACGATCCGTTCGATGGTCGAGGTTCGCCCGGACGGCAGCACTACCACCGCGTCGCCGGGCGACACCGCGCCGCGCACCACCGGGCCGGCGAAGCCGCGGAAGGTGGCGTCCGGCCGCAGCACCGTCTGCACCGGCATCCGGAACGGCGCCTGCTCCGGCGGCTGCTGCGGCTGGACGGTCTCCAGGTACTCCAGCAGCGGCGGCCCGGCGTACCAGGGCATCTGGTCGCTGCGCGCCACCACGTTGTCGCCGTGCACCGCCGAGACCGGGATGCAGGTGATATCCAGCTCGCCGAGCCGGGCGGCGAAGGCCCGGTAGTCCGCCTCGATCTCGGCGGCCCGCTCCTGGGCGTAGCCGACCAGGTCCATCTTGTTGATGGCCACCACCACCGTCCGGATCCCGAGCAGGGTCACCAGGTAGGTGTGCCGACGGGTCTGGGTGAGCACGCCGTGCCGGGCGTCGAGCAGGATCACCGCGACGTCCGCGGTGGAGGCACCGGTGACCATGTTGCGGGTGTACTGCTCGTGGCCCGGGGTGTCGGCCACGATGAACTTGCGCCGGTCGGTGGTGAAGTAGCGGTAGGCCACGTCGATGGTGATGCCCTGCTCGCGCTCGGCGCTCAGCCCGTCCACCAGCAGTGCCAGGTCCAGCGCCTCGCCGCGGGTGCCGAACCGCTTGGAGTCGCTGGCCAGCGCGGCCAACTGGTCGTCGAAGATCAGCTGGCACTCGTACAGCAGCCGGCCGATCAGGCTGCTCTTGCCGTCGTCCACGCTGCCGCAGGTGATGAAGCGCAGCAGCGACTTGTCCTCGTGGGCGTCCAGGTACTGCTCGATGTCGGTGCCGAGGATCTGCGCCGGCATCAGAAGTAGCCCTCCTGCTTCTTGCGCTCCATCGAGGCCGCCGCGTCGTGGTCGATCAGCCGGCCCTGCCGCTCGGAACTGGTGGTGAGCAGCATCTCGGCGATCACGTCCTCGATGGTGCCGGCGGTGCTCTCCACCGCCCCGGACAGCGGGTAGCAGCCGAGGGTGCGAAACCGCACCTGCCTGATCATCGGCTGCTCGTCCGGTGCCAGCGGCAGCCGGTCGTCATCGACCATGATCAGCATGCCGTCGCGCTCGACCACCGGCCGGGGGGCGGCCAGGTACAGCGAGACGACCGGGATCTGCTCGGCCCGGATGTACTGCCAGACGTCCAGCTCGGTCCAGTTGGACAGCGGGAACACCCGGATGCTCTCGCCGGCCGCGGTGCGGCCGTTGTAGAGCTGCCACAGCTCGGGCCGCTGCCGCTTGGGATCCCAGCGGTGCTGGGCCGACCGGACGGAGAACACCCGCTCCTTGGCGCGCGACTTCTCCTCGTCCCGGCGGGCGCCGCCGAAGGCCAGGTCCACGTGGTACTTGTCCAGCGCCTGCTTGAGCCCCTCGGTCTTCCAGATGTGGGTGTGCACCGACGAGCCGTGCGTGAACGGGTTGATGTTGCGGGCCAGCGCGTCCGGATTCTGATGGACGATCAGTTCCATGCCGGCCTCGGCGGCCGCCTGGTCGCGGAAGGCGTACATCTCGCGGAACTTCCAGGTGGTGTCCACGTGCAGCAGCGGGAACGGCGGCTTGGCCGGAAAGAACGCCTTGCGGGCCAGATGCAGCAGCACCGTGGAGTCCTTGCCGACCGAATAGAGCATGACCGGGCGCTCGCTTTCGGCCACGGCCTCGCGGATGATCTGGATGCTTTCGGCCTCCAGTTGCCGCAGATGGCTGAGCACGCCGTACATCGTATCGGTTTGTGCCGCCCGAGGGAGAGTGCATGCTTTGTCCGGATGCTCGGCCCCGCTTCCCCGCTCGCGCGCCGGCTGGCCTTGCCGGCGGACACCCGCAATGCTGCAGGGTGTGGAGCCGCAGCTGACCAAGATCGAGGCGCTGACCGAGGCCGGCTGCTATGCGGTCACCTTCGCGCTGCCCACCGGCGAGGAGCGCTCGGTGGTGGCCCGGCTGCGCGACGGGGCGGTGGTGCTGCCGGCCAGCGCGGTGAGCGACTGGCCGGAGTCCTCGGCTACCTATGCCGCCGCGGTGGCCGCGGTGGCCGCCGTGCATGCCGCCCGGGAGCTAGCCGCCCCGCGCGGCCGGCGGCTGTCCGACGTCGATGGCGGCTGGGACGTCAGCCTCGGCAACATCGTCCTGGACGACGCCGGCCGGCCGAGCTGCGTGACGCACGGCGAGCTGGCTGCCGAGCCCGGCCAGCTCTACCGCTGCGCCGAGTGCGGCGCCCTCGCCAGCTACCGGTAACGATGAGGCCGAACGCGCCAGGCGTTGACGCTGGCGCGGACGCGGACGCGGACGGAAAACGGCTGGTGCTTTCGGCCGCCACCTACTTGCGCTGGGCGACCGCGTCCAGGAACACGCCGCTCACGTCGGCGGCGTCCTGCACCAGGTAGAACTTGCCACCGGTGGCGGCCGCGATCCTGCCCAGCGCCTGGGCGTCGGCCCCGCTGCCGATCCCGATGGTGATCACCCGCACCGGCCGCTGCGGATCGGCGGACTTCAGCTCGGCCAGCAGCTGGGCCAGGGTGCGCGGGGAGTTGGTGTCCTCGTTCTTGCCGTCGGTCATCAGCACGACCGAGTTCACCTTGCTCGGGTCGTAGTTGGCCTGCACCTGCTGGTAGGCGGCGAGCACGGTGTCGTAGAGCGCGGTGCCGCCGTGCACCCGGGCCGGCATCGTGGCTGCCGCGCTGAGCAGTGCCTGCCGCCGGCTCATCCCGCCGACCCGGCCGGACAGTGGCCCGATCGACACCAGCTGTGACCAGGGGGTGCTGGCGCCCTGGTCGGTGGAGAACGCCCAGAGCCCGAGTGCGGAGGTGTCCGGGAAGAAGGTGGCCGCTTGGGCGGCCGCGGCCGCGGCCACCGACACCTTGCTCTGGCCGTTGCCGGCCGGGTCGGCCATCGAACCGGACAGGTCGATCACGGCAAGGTCGTTGTCGTCGGCCACCGCGGCATTCCACAGCCGCACCAGGTTGATGGTCTGGTCGGCCGACGGCATCGGCGCCGGGGGAACCAGGTCGGCCGTGACGCCCTGGTCGGCGCCCAACCTGGGCACCGGCGTGCCGTCGGCGCTGCGCAGGCCGGCGTCGGTGTAACGGGCAGCGGCGTAGGTGGAGCGCAACGCCTTCTCGAAGGCGTCGGCAGCCTTCGCCAGTGCCGGGTCGTCGCCCGGCCGGCTGAGCCGGACCACCGGGAAGTCCAGGGCGAGCGTCGGCTTGGCCGGGTACACCGCCACCGCGAACACGCTGCCGTGCTGCCGGTTCTGCTCGATCACCGCCTGCTCGCTGGCCACGAAGGTGCTGGCCTGCTTCGGCGTGCCGGCCAGCTCATCGAAGGCGGTGAGCGGGTTGAGGAACGCGCTCTTGCTCAGCCCCAGCAGCCGGGCGACGAGCGCCTGGCCCGGGCTGATGCTGGACGTGCTCGGCTGCGGCGGGTGGCTGAGCAGGCTGAGCAGGCCTTCGGAGTTGCGCACCGGCTCCGGAATGGCGGCATCGGACAGCGGGTCGAAGTTCGGATCGGACAGCTGGCCGGTCAGCTTGGCCGCCCGCGCCGGGCTGGTCACCGCGACCAGCGGGGAGCTGGCGATGGACGGGTGCACCGCGATGGCCAGGGCGTTGCCGGGGATCGACTTCCGGTCGGCGGCCAGCCGCTGCGCCCAGGCGGTGGAGTCGGGCAGCCAGATTTCGGTGCTGGCGGCACCGTCGGCGAGCAGGCTCAGCTCCTGCTGGTCCACCGCGTCGGAGGTCAGTTCCACCTGCACGCACTTGCCGGCGACCTCGGGATTGCGTCCGGTCCAGTCCTGGGCGATCCGGTACACCGGCACCGCGAGGTTGGGTGCCACCTGCACCACCAGGTTCACCGCGTTCGTCGCGGCGCAGGCCGGCGAGGCGAGCACGTCGGCCCGGTTCGCAGCCACCGGCTTATCGCGCGCCAGCAGCAGGGTGCCGAGCACGCCGGCGCCGATCAGCACCGCGATCACGATGACGGCAAGCAACGAACGCCGGCCAGCTCCGTTATTCGGCTGCTGATGTCGACCCGCCATAGGCCCCTCGTCCCCCGTACGGCTTCGCGATCGTCCCTGGGGCGTTTATCACTGTGGATCAAGAGGCTGGAAAAGGAAAGGGTTGGCCTGCAAATGCCGAGCATTGTGCAGGCCAACCCTATGGATAATTCGCAAATGGGCACCGGGTGGTGCGCCGCTGATTCAGTTGTGGTGAAGCCGACGGGGAATATGCCGCCGGCCTATCGCTGGATCGCTCAGCGTGGCTCGTCGCCAGGCGCCTGGTGGGCCGGCGGGCGTCCGGTGGCGTCGGGCGAACCGTAGTCCGAGCCGACCCCGCCCGGGTTGTAGCGGGCGGTGGGCTCGTCCGGCAGGTGGGACTGCGAGCCGTACGGCCGATCCGGCTCATACCGGGCGGTGGGCTGGTCCGGCTGGTCATGCGCACCGAGCGGCCGCTCGTACCGGGCGGTGGGCTCGTGGGCTCCGCCGGCGGTGGCACCCGCCGTGGTGCCGGTGGCGACCGTCTCGTCGTCGGTGTGAGCGTCCCGCTCCAGGGCCCGCCGGCGGGCGAGTTCCTCGTCGGCCCGAGCCTGTTCGGCGGCTCGCAGCTCGTCTTGTTCGGCGGCCCGCAGGTCGCGCACGCCGACCACGGCCAGCCGGCCCAGCGCGAAGGCGGCCAGGAACAGGATCACGGCGCCCAGGCCGTAGAAGTAGCCGATCTGGGCGGCGGCCCGGCCACGGTCGGTTTGGCTCAACGGCTGGCCGATGTTGCCCAGGTGCAGCAGCGGCGCCAGGGTCATGCCGACCACGAACCAGGCGCCGGCCAGTGCGGCCAGCCAACCACCGAAGCTGCCCCGGATCCGGTTGGCGCTGACGAGCAGCAGCAGGCCACCCAGGACGGTCACGGCGCCCGGCAGCACCTCCAACCAGAACCGGGCGGTGGTCCAGTGCCAGGTCTGGTCGGTGCCGTAGCTGTAGTCCAGGTAGGGCCCGATGAACGGGATGAGAGCGCCCCAGGCGCCGAGCAGGATGAGCAGCAGGCCGCTGACGGCGCCGCGACTGCGTGGCACCCGCATGGTGCGGGTCCGGGTGCGTGCTGGTTCGGGAACGGTCATCGGTTTCCCTTTCGTAGAAGGGTATTGATTGGCTGCGGTTACCTCCGGCGAGTACGTCCTACCGGTTCACCCGCTCGTTCTCACCGGCGTCCGGCCGCCTGCCGGGTTGCGCCGCGGTTGCTGGGCCCAGCTCGGCAGTCTGGCCACTTCGTCCGGATGGGTCATCTGGAGCCTCGCGAGCCTCGTCAGCCGCGGTAAAACGCGCACCGCGGGGTAAAGCAGCTTTACGTCGCGGGTTGACGTAAGTAAAGGATAGCTCGGTGATCGGCTTTCGGCAGTTCGGCATCCCGGCGTTACCGAGGGATTTGCACCCGAATTTCACTTCTACATTCGGCGATATCAGGCTTTCGCCGGCGAGTTCTTTGGTGAATGCTGCCGAACCGCATGCCGTTTTATGCTTGGTTATCGGTATATTCGGCGCAGTGCCAGGCTGGTCACGGCCCGCCGGGGGACGCCCAGCGCCCCGGCCCGGGCCAGCGCGGCACGGGCCGCGTTCGAGCCGCACGCACCGTGCACGCCGCCGCCGGGGTGCGCCGAGGAGCCAGCCAGGAACAGCCGGTCGATAGGGGTATTGGCGCCGCCCAGGCCGGGCACCGGCCGGAACACCAACTGCTGGTGCAGCTGGGCGGTGCCGCCGTTCACCGCGCCGTGCACCAGCGACGGGTTCTCCTCCTGCAATCGGCCGGGAGACTGGACGTACCGGCCCACGATCAGCTCGCCGAAGCCCGGTGCATGCCGCTCCAGCACCGCCTCGATCCGCCGGACCTGCTCCTCGATCAGCTCGTCGCTGTGCTCGATGCCGTGCGGCAGGTGGGTGTAGGCCCAGGCGGATTCGGTGCCGGCCGGTGACCGGCTCGGATCGGCGGTGGTCATCTGGCCCAGCAGGATGAACGGCTCCCGGGGCAGCTGCCGGGTGGCCAGGTCCGCCGCGTAGCGGGTCAGCCCGTCCAGGTCCACGCCCAGATGTACCGTGCCGGCACCGCGGGCGCCCTCGGCCAGCCACGGGATGCGCCCCTTCAGCGCCCAATCCACCTTCAAAGTCGGGGCATCCCACTGAAAGTGGGCAAGGTCGTCGGTGAACTTGGCCGGCAGCCGGTCGGTGCCGACCAGCTTCCCGTACAGGATCGGCGCCGTCACGTCGGCCAGCACGGCGCGCCGGGCGGTGATCCGCTCGCCCGAGGCAAGCCGCACGCCGGTGGCGCGCCGGCCGCGGATCTCGATGCCGGCCACCGGGCTTTCCAGCCGCAGCTCGCCGCCGCCGGCGGCCAGCCGGCTCACCAGTGCCTCGGCCAGCTTGCCGGCACCGCCGACCGGGACCGGAAAGCCGTGGTGCTGGCCGAGCATCGCCAGCAGCCAGCCGTAGACGCCGCTGCCGGCGCCCTCGGGTGGCAGGTCGGCGTGCAGCGCGTTGCCGGCCAGCAGGATGGGGCCGCCTTCGCCGTCGAACAGCTCCTCACCGAACCGGCGCACCGGCAGCAGCAGCTGGCGGCCCATCCGCAGCGCGCCGCCGATGCCCAGCCGGCCGAGCAGCCGGGTGGCCGGCCCGAGCGCCGGCAGTGGGGTGAACAGCGCGTCGATGAGGGGCGGTTCCAGCTCGGCCCAGCCGGCGGACAGCCGCCGCCAGGCCGCGCCGTCACCGGGCGCGAACTCATCCAGCGATGCCGCCGTCCGGTCCAGGTCGCGAGACAGCACGGCGCACCGGTCGTCGGGAAAGACATGCGCCAGCACGTCCGGGGCGTGCGTCCAGCGCAGCCCGTGGTCCTGCAGCTCCAGCGACTGGATCACCGGGGAGGCCGCGGTCAGCGGGTAGAAGGCGCTGAAGATGTCCGAGAGGTAACCGGGCGCGGCCACCTCGGCGGTGCGCACGGCGCCACCGGCGTAGGAGGTCGCCTCGCAGACCACCACCTGCCAGCCGGCGTCGGCCAGCAGGTTCGCGGCCACCAGGCCGTTGTGCCCGCCGCCGACCACCACGGCGTCCACGTCCGCGCCGGCCGAACGCCGCATCGCCTGCATGAAAAGAACGGTACCTGCCGCTCGGGTGGCTAGACTCGGGCTTGTTCGCCGAGCAGCGGCGCGAGCTATCCAGCGCTGGTCCCGGTCGCCGGCCGGGCACCGACGCGGGCGAGTGCGAATCGAGATCCCCTGTGCAGGACGAGCGAAAGCCGTCGGTCGTTGCCATCGTCGGAGCTTCCAGCGGGATCGGCCTGGCCACCGCCCGGGCCTGTGCCGCGCGGGGTGATCACCTGCTGCTCGGCTCACGCAGCGAGCGTTCCCTTGCCACGGCGGCCGAATCGTGCAGGAAGCTCGGCGCGGCCAGCGTGTACTGCCAGCCGCTGGACGTGGCCGAAGCCGACTCGGTGCGAGCGTTCTTCGAAGCGGTGAGCGCCCACGCCGAGCGGCTCGACGTCGTCGTGAACACCGCGGCAACGATGGCCTACGGCAAGCTGGAGGAGCTCGATCCGGAGATCTTCCAGCGGGTGACGCGGATCGCGATCGAGGGCACGTTCGCGGTTGCCCGCGAGTCGCTGGCGATCTTCCGCCGGCAGCGGGCCGGCACCCTGATCGTGGTCAACTCGGTGGTCGGCTCGATCGCCGCACCGCAGCTGGGCGCCTATGTCACCGCCAAGTGGGGACAGGCCGGGCTGCTGCGGACGCTGCAGCTGGAGGTGCTGGGGGAGGCCGACATCCATGTCTGCACCATCGCGCCGGGCGGGGTGAACACGCCGATCTACCAGCAGGCGGCCAACCTCACCGGCCGGTCGCCGAAACCGCCGCTGCCGGTGGACCAGCCGGAGAAGGTGGCCGAGGCGATCCTGCGCTGCATGGAGCAGCCCCGCTACCGCATCTCGGTCGGGCTGGCCAATCACTTCATGCAGTTCGGCTTCCAGGTTTTTCCCTGGCTGTACGACCGGATGGTGGGTCCGCTGTTGCACCTGCTGTCGCTGGGCAACCAGCCGACCCAGCCGAGCACCGGCAATGTGCTGGAGCCGAATCCCGAGGGCGAAGCGGCCAGCGGGCCGTGGCGGAGGCGCTGGACCAACTGAGCCCTGCCGTTACTGCGGCGCTGAATAGTGCGGCTCGGGACGGTTCTCGACCCGGTCCCGCAGCCGGCGCAGTGCCTCGTTGTTGCGGACCCGCAGCAGCCAGCGCAGCCCAGGATTGTCCAGCTGGCTGGCCGGTCCGGCGGTAGGGGCCTCGCGCATCCGGACCAGGGTCCGGCCGGCATCCTGTTCCTCCAGCAGGATCTCCACGGTTGCCTCACCGACCGGCCAGCCCCGGGCCTGCAGCACGAGCCGGCGGCCGGGCTCGCACGCCAGGGATTCGGTGTCGTCGGCCACCGAGAGCGGCCAGCAGCCGACCTTGTGGTGGATCTTGCTGCCCGCTTCCGGCCAGTTCGCCTCGACATCGCGGATGTGCACCGCGCCGACCACCCAGCCGGTGTAGGCCCAGCCGTCGGCGAGCTCGGCGAAGACCCGGTCCGCGCT
>Ga0157370_10008317_pt1 | contig 11190 bp, 4 predicted proteins | sample C35metaG_FD_113463 | JGI IMG/M metagenome (GOLD analysis project Ga0157370, IMG submission 113463) | Corn rhizosphere microbial communities from Kellogg Biological Station, Michigan, USA - C3-5 metaG | ecosystem: Host-associated > Plants > Roots > Rhizosphere > Soil | place: USA: Michigan... | reverse complement strand
CTGTCCGGCGGCCAGCAGCAGCGCGTGGCGCTGGCCCGCGCGCTGGCGCGTCAGCCACGTTTGCTGCTGCTGGACGAGCCCACGTCGGCGCTGGATCCGTCCACCCGCGAAGACGTGCTCGCCGAACTGATCGCGGAGGTGCACGAGGTGGGCATTCCCGCGCTGGCGGTCAGCCACGACCCGGCCCTCGCCGCCGTGGCCGATCAACTGGTGCTGATGCACGACCGTCGCATCGTGCAGACCGGCACGCCGGAAGACGTGCATGCGCTGCCGGCCAGCGGCGCAGTGGCGCGACTGCTGGGCCTGCGCAACGTGCAGCGCGGCAGCCTTGTCGGCGCACCCGGACCCTCGCAGCAACTGCGGTGGACGGAGGCAGGCGTGTCGCTGCCGGTACACACCGCTCTGCCCGACGACACGCTGGTGGACTGGCATATCGCGCCTTCGGCAGTGACGCTGCACGAGGCAACCACGGCACCGCTCGGAGCAGTAGCCGCCTCGCTGGAACTGCGGCAGACCGGCGCGCACGGTGGCTACCTGGGACTGCGCTGCGGGCAGGCCCGGCTCTGGGTGACACTGCCGCCAGGACAGGCGCTGCCGACGGCACCCATGCTGCGGCTGCCGCCATCGGCAATCCGCTGTTGGCCCGCCCATGGAGGTACATACCTGTAATCGTCATCCAGGCGCTCATGGATAGGCGCGCCATATGGTCATGTCGCCATCAGATGCAAATGTCCAACTTGTTGACCAGTCGTTGCCAGCACAGTTGACCAAGCTCGCCACCCAACTTGACCGGCCTCGCCAACCAGCTGACCCTCCGACTGAGGGGCGCTTGTCGACCCACAAGAGACATTCGTCGTCTAGGCGGACCAGCGGCAGGTTTCTGAGTTGAGCTATCGCTCCAAGCGCGATCCGATTGCGAACTCCTCGGCCAGAGCGGACGGTGGAGCTGCATCTCATAAACAACCGCTGTTCAGCAGAAGTGGTCGGACGTTGGGGCACTACGAACGCTAGCCCCTCGGCCGGAAGCAGTCCTCCGGGAGGGCCAGTTCGAGCCAGCGTGGTCTCTCTCGCTTGGCAGCGCCGCTGAATCTGCATGGCTTAGAGCGAGTAGCCGTTCTTCGCCGTCTTCAAGAGAGATTGCCCGTAGCTGCTCGGCTGTTTGATCTGCCTGCTTGCGAACACGTTGATGTCCAGGCCCATCTTCCCACAGGCAGTGGTGATCTGTTCGAGACCTACCGGCGTCAGTACGAGATAGCAACCCTCGCCCCACAGAGATTCCGCATCGATATCAACTGGACCACCGTCACGCCACCAATGGAGCTTTGCGACCACAGCTCCGCTCGCGTCGAGGAAGACGCTCGGTTCGTCGTCATGCGCGCACCAGCGAAGTCTCATCACCCAGTTCGGGCACAATACGAATGGATAGGCTGCTGCGTCGAAGCCCATGTCCACAGAGCAAAGAACTCGCCTTACCAGCGTTGGTGCCAGTTCATTGTCAAGTGCGAGGTACTGACCTAGCCAAACAACAATTGGCAGCCTGGTATAGCAGTCGTCGAAGTCTTCACCGTCAGTCTGTGCCGAGGGTGCTCTAAAACGGTAGAGGCGGTGCTCCGATAGGCGCGGCCTAAAAATCTTGAAGAGCGACACCTCGGCCACGACCCGGCCGTCGTGGTGTACCGGAAAAGGCGCAACGTCGCTGTCGACCTCATCAACCCACTTCTGCTCTCGCTCGGACCAACCGGCACTTCGGTCCATCGGCGGCATTTGAATCCATTCGGGACGCACTCGCGGGAGCTTCAGCGGCCGAGGGGGAAGCGGGCAACCCAAACACTCCAACAGCGTCGGCCTGTCGCGGCCGGTCAGCTTGCCGGCCAGCCGCAGTTCTCCCGCGACGTGGCGAAGGGCGGCAATGGCAATGTAGGCATGAGGCTTCAGGTAAGTGATCTGCATGTCCAGGACGCGAAGCTGAGCCTCAAGCCTTTTGATGCCAGAGGGTCCGAATGCCTCAAGCCCTCCCCAATCTTGGATGAACATCGCCGCGCGGCGGCGGACTGTCATCTCGTCAATGCCTGCCACCTTCGCAATGTGCCGTGCCGTCGAGCTCAACATCTGGGTCCAGCCAAGCGGCGACTCGATGCGCATTGCACCAGTTCTCTCGTCCCTGAACGCAGGGTCGCCCTCTGAAGGGTGCTCGAATTCTAGGCTATAGAAGAGCGGCAGTGGCGTCGCGTCCAAGGGGACAGCAAGTCCCCACCGATGCGACAAAAGCGCGGCTGACTCTGCCACCGCAATGTCGCGATGGCTGACCAACCCAACCACTGCGGTGCCCAACTCGGGGGCATGGTCCGCGCTATCAGCAGCCAGCAGCGTTCCGAGCGCCTGCAAGGGGGCGTCGGATTCGCCGGTTAGAAGTCGCCGCATAAGGGACTTGAACAAAGCTTGACCGTGTTCGGCTTGCCCTGCCAATCGCAGCGCGCAATTACGTGCGTGTCGCTGAACTTCTGCGACAGGCAGCCGATAGGCAAAGTGCAGCAACTCTTCCAGAATATCCGTGTCGCTGAGCGGAAGCTCGCTCGGCTGGAAGGGCCGTCCCAGTTGGAACTCGCGAGTGCAGGTCATCTGCTCCTCAAGCAGCGACCAGATGGCCGGCCAGTCCGGCGTCGCGCTGATTACTGGCAATATCGAATCCAGCTCTGTCAGCAGCGACTGGGTGCTCTCCTGGCCCGCCGTCACTGAATCGACGATGTTCTCGAATGCGGCAGGGGACGCGTCTGGTCCCTCCAAAAGCTTCTTCGCCTCAAAGTAGAGGAACTTGCCGCCACCCATCCACTGGCTCCAGGAGCTCCAAGGGTCCTTGCTTGTCTCGTAGCCTTGCATCAGCTTTTTGGCGTACTCGACCACTCCCGCTGCAACCAACCGCTTCACCATTAGGAAGCGGCAGCGCGCGTTCTCCTGCAAAACCTGCCAGCGCTCAAACATCCTCTGCACCAGAGGAAGCGGAGCTGCCTCGGCCAGATCTTTGAAACGGTACGGGGCGTTGTAGTTCAGTTCGTCGCCATCCGCTTCAAACGCGCGCTCAAGCTCCTCGAGAGTGACCTCTGAGTCGTACTTGTTGGGCGTAGATGAATGCCGCGGTTCCGGCGCTTCTGATCCCCACCGAGCGACAGCGGCGTCGAGCTCGGCGGATGAGAACCCATGCTTTTCCGCTGCGGCGCGAAGGCGCTTGAGCAGTCCGACCCTCTCGTGTGCTCTGCTGGCTACCTCGATCGCCCCCAATAGCATCAGCACGAGAGGCTCAATCTGACCGGGACCGGCCGCGTCCGCGGCGACGTCGATGAAGTCACCGACGTGGTACGGGTCCCGATAGTGCGGTTCCATATAGAACGGCAGGCACAGACCGCACCAGACGGTCGCGCAAGCGAGGACGAGTTCAGGGCTTCGCCGGACCATCCCTGTCATGAGCAGGTCGACGCGGTTCGGCCAGCCAATCAGATGCCAATCCGCCAGTGTCCTTGACACCTCGAAGCCGAAGCGAGGCCCAACCTGCATCGCTTCCTCAATGAGCGACATCGTTAGGCGATGCGCAGCCGACGACCCTTCCGTTTCGGTCATGCCGCCGACCTGGCGCATCAAGTTTGAGACCCGCTTGGAACGGTTCTCCGGGTCAGTGGTGTTCGCAAGGACCAGGATGTCTCGCCAGATTGCGTACTGCGGGTCTTTTTTGGGGGCCAACGCGTAGCCAAGGCATTGCTCGGGAACCGTCGCCAGCAACTGTTTCGCCCGCTCTAAGTCCCCTACCGCGGCCAACGCGATGGCTAGATCCGCCAACCCGTCAATCTGCTCGCTCGGCGTGCTCTCCTGAAGCTCCGACACGAGTGCGTTGAGCCGATCGACGGCCGCCACCCGGTCACCGTCAACCCTATACGCATCGACGGCCAATCTGCGTCGCAGGTACGCAGTGCCCCCCAGCGCCGATGATGCGATAGCTGCGTCAACTTCCCGAAGTACCGCCCGGTACTCAGTCTCGCCGCACTCGGCGCCGAGCCTAAGCAGCGCTCGCGCGAGCATGGGGACCGCTCTGAAGGCCTGCTGGATGCGATATGACTCGCTGCCGCCTTCTGATGTCAGCCGTAGGACGTACCCAAGGGCAATGCGGGCTTCGTCCTGGATGCTGCCAGCCGGCACGGACGCGTTGTCGACGGCAGTGCGACCGAGAAGCACGCCTATCGTCGAGGCGTGCTGCTGGAACGGATGAAGGAAGGTGTGCTTCGACGGTGTCGCGCTTGGCAGCGGCTTATTGAGCAGTGTGCAAAGTCTCGAGTGATGCATCACCGCGCCGACCAGATCACCCAGCCCAGCCAGGTCGGTCTCGTTGTCGCACATGGAGATCATCGGTGCGACCAGCTTGTCGAACAGGGCCTCGGCTAGGTCACGACGGTCAGCTTCGAATGCAATCAGTGCTATCCGGCGGCGGTAGCCGTTGGGCACATCTCCGAAGCCAGGAAGGGCGGCTGCAGCATCAAACAGGGCAAGCGCTTGCGCAACGTCGCCACGCCGACTGGCCACAAGCCCTGCGTGAACCATTACCGAAGGCTTGTCTTCGTTGGCTACCCCGAGCTTGCTGCAGAGTTCCTGTGGATCGGCGTCAACCTTCTGACGGAGCATAGCCTCTGCGGCTTCCCTCCTCAGATGCAGCCGCAGCGCGGCGACAGTTTGCGGATCCACCTTGTCAGGTTGGCGTAGCCCCTCTGCGACGAGGTGGTCAATCGCTATCTGGATCTGCTCGGTGTCTCGAAAGTGGACGGCGCGCCTCGCCCACCTTTCGAATTCCGTTATGTTTTGGTGGTGCCCGTGGTTCTCGAACTTGGACGTATGGAGTTGCGACAGCGGCTCGAGGCTTTCAAACAGCTCTTTCGCGCGCTCGAAGTCGCCTCGCGTCAACAGGGCGTCGACGACCTCGTAGCCCTGGCTGGGGAAGTACTGCACGAAAGAGAGGGCCGCATCAATGTCCCCGACGGCCAACATCGCCAGCGGAAGCTGGTTCGCGTACTCAAGAGCTGTTTCCCGCCGCCCCACTTCGTCAAGACACAGCAGCAGCCGTGCGAAGGCGGTCGCGTCGTGCGTTCCCCGCACTGCCAGCAGAGCCAGGCGGATATCGGCGTGGATCTCGGCGATAGAACGCCCCTCAGCCAGTTGCTGCCTGAAGCGAGCGGGCATCGCCAGTGCAAGTACATCGGCACCGTCGCCGGCACGGGCGCGGTAGCGCAGTTCAAGCCAGTGCTGCGCCGATTCGGGCGGCGCATCCTTCGCCAACTGGGCGAGGTCACGGTACACGCGCGGTGAGTATTCGGCGTCGACGCTCCCGAGGCGGGTTCGTGGTTGAGCTATGACGAACAGCCTAAAGCTGTTGTGGAAGACGCTCCACCCCCGAGATGAAGCGCGGAGCAGGTGCCGTGCAACGATCAGAGCGCGTTCAATCGCGGACTCCTTGACCATCGTGGCCAGCAGCCGCAGGTCCATGGGTGCCTCGGCCCGAGCGATGAAGCCCAGCACGGCCATGGCATCGACATCGCTTGCGATCTCGCGCCAAGCAGCGGTGTACACGGTCTCAATATCGCCGTCGAACGGCATCCCGCCGCTGAGAAGGTGCTTACGGCTGTCTTCGTCCGCGTGCAACAGCGCCTGAATCAAGTAACGCGTTGCCAGTGGGTGACCATGCGTAAGATTGCTCAGATCCAATCTCGGAATCTCGGCAGGCAGACCAAGCGCATCCGCCATCCGGGCGACATCCTCGCGGCCGAGAGGCCCCATGAGAATCTGTCGCTCGCTTTTCTCCGCTTGCTCTCTTACGGCGGGCTTCAGATTTGCAAGATCCAGCCGCTGCGTGCCGAGCACGAACACGACCCCGTTGGGGATGGCTGCGGGAAGAGGCAGCTCGCCCAGAAGCGAATTGGTCGGCCGCTCTTCGCGAGGCACATGGTCGAGCCCGTCGACGACGATAATTGTTCGGGTCCCGTCGCGGTCGAAGCGTTCACCAGCCTGCCGCACCAAGACGCCGAACTGTTCGCGGCGCTCATGCAGCGACTCATCGCGAAGACGAAGTCCAACCAAACCGCTGTTGCGCAGTTGAGTGCCGACGTCAGTCAGGAAGTTGTCGGCCTCCCCGCGACCCACTCCTTGAGCAGCGCCCGGCACGTATGCCAAGTAGCGAACGAGCCGGACATTTGCTTCAGTGGCCAGCGCAACCTGCAGGAGAGTGGATTTCCCGGAGCCAGGCGGTCCTATGAGTGAGATGTAGCCCTGGTCGGCGGCACGCAGCGCGGCTAGCAGCTTGACCTCAGTGTCGCGGTTGCGCTGGACATAGGCGCCGACCGGGAACCGGTGGATGAGCAGCGTCTTGGCGGGATCGCGCCAGCCAAGCTCACGAAGCAGCTCGTCACGCGTCCACCTGTCTTTGTCGCGTGCATCGGCGACCAGCTTGGGCAGTACGCTGGCAATCTCGGATGCCTGCCGCGCCTGCTCAGCGTTCAGCTTGTGCGACTGGATGAAGTCTGCTGCAGCTCCGCACACCACACGGAGGCTGTGCAAGAACTGTTCGAACTCGTCATCGCCCAGGCCGGCTTCACGGCGCAGGTGGTCGATCAGTCGGTTCCATTCTGGCGTGTACCAATCCGCTAGCGGCCGATTCGCATGCTGCTGGAGCTCTTCAAGAAATGCCGCGCTGTGTGGCGGCGTGCCGTCGCCTGGCTTGTCAGTAATCGACGGAAAGTCATTGACAACCAGGCGAATCTCGACACGGCTTCCCGGGTTGTCCTTGCGCAGGCATTGCCAAGCATGAACCAGCGGCTTCAAGAGGCCGTTGGCGCCAGTAAACAGCGTCTCAACAGTGAAGGTTCCAGGGAACTTGGACGTCTTGAACTGGTGGCCGACCACCAAGCCGTCGAAGCCGAGTACCAAGTCGTCGGCAATGCCCGCGTTGCGGTCGGCGACGCCGATCCACATCAGCTCGTCGCGCTCGATCGCTGCGTATATTGCAGCGCCCGCCCTCTCATACTGGCCGATGTATCCACGGAGTGCTCGGCGTTCACCTTCCGCTGGCGCAGTTGCAGGAGCCGCAGCCTTCGATGGATTCGGTTTCTTGGGCATTTTCGGAGCCATGGAAATGGGTTCGGTAGTTGACCGCCAAACTGGTACCAGGAGAACTCCCTCAGCATAACCCGGGGCGTCCAGCACCAGAGGGAAGATGCTGCTGAGTCATCGAACGCCGCTCTGCAACGAAGTCTGGCCAGCGCCGATCGAAGCGGTCATTCGCGAGGTCGATCGTGAATGACTCAGACCAGCCTTTAGCGGACGTATTCGATTACTGTCGTGACCGAACTCTTCGGCCGAGGTCCTTTCGTAGGTCGTATGGCAGGTTTCAGGGGCAACCTGACTTTTGGCCGACGGCTTCGGAGAGAACATGACGGGCAGGTCATGGCCGGTCACTGACCGTTGGCTGGTGGTCTTCGATTCGTGGTCTGACGGGCGCGACCTGATGGTCGCTGACCGACCCAATGCGGACCTTCAGGAGTTGCCCTATCCCCCGCTTTCTCTGGTGGGCTTGGCAGGACTTCTGATTCTATCGAACGACGTGCTTTACTAAGTCGGGTGCTGAAAAGGCAACCATCGCCGAGGGCGAAGAAGCCACCTCTGTGGCGACCTTTTGTTGTTCCCTGACGCTATTCCTTCGCCTCGACTCCATTGACTTCGTTACCATCGCCCGGAATCTCTTCTAGCTCGTCCGGCCTCGGAGGCTGGGTATCGGGCGATTCAGGGAGAACAGCGAGCCGTTGAGCAACAAACGCTGCAATCTCGACCAGCCCATGATCCGACTGCGTAATCATTCGATTCACATCAATCGTAAAGGTGTGCTGCCCAAGAGTTGCCTCAATCTTGTCGATTCGAGTAAGCCAACACCAGTAAACTGGACGGTGTTCGACGTGCAGCGGACCGGCGTGGAAGTTAGTTACCTTGAGCTTAACGTCTAGGCCTGGAAGGTCACCGATCAACTTCTTCACCGCTGCAGGTTCCGTTTCAAGGCTGCAGACGTGGATCACTTGCTCACCCACTGTGACTAAATTTCGGCTCCACGGCCGACCTTTAAACGTCAGGTAGAACTTCGGGTCCGCGTCGTAGACATGGAGAAAATATCGGCTGCTGTAGGTCTTTGGCTTGGCCTCGGGAACAAGCAGCGCTAGTCGTAGCAAGTCGGCCAGAATCGCACCTGTGGCAGGGGACTTGTTTCCAGCGTGTTTATTTCCTTCCTCGCCCGCTTGACCTCGAAGAAACTTGCATTCGAGCCACAGGTGATGCCGCCAGCCGTATTGGCTCAGTCGCTTGTTGGCGACGTATAAGCGATCAACATTGGCAAATAAGTCCGCACGCAGATACCTCGGCTGGCCTCCATGTTGGTATATGCCATCGTTGCGGTACAACCGCTCGCTTTGAAGGCAACCAATCGGATTCGGCACGTTGCGACCGTTCAATACTTGAAGAAGCGACAATGTCAGGGCAGAGACAATCCCGGATTCGTAGCTCTGTGTCTGGTAGCCTGATCCGTGCAGGATTTCGGGCAGCGAGAAGAATGACTGTTCAATGAGCATCTGGACGGCCTGCTTGTGTATTTAGGCAGTATATGCGTCGCCGTAACGGCTTTGCTCTGAGTGTTGCCTGGGTACTAAGTGGACGTCTGCTTTTGGCCGAAATGAGTCAATCGACTCCGCTTGTCAACGCTCCTGGCAAACTGGTCAGTTCTGTGGGCGGTGGTGGTCAATCACGGTGCCGAACATGGACAACGCACCAGCAACGCTGGGCAGCGTTGCTGCCGGCCATGATCAGTTTCGCTGACGAAGCTGGTTAGTTGCTGTGGCGAAGGTGGGCAGGTAGCGGTATTTTGCAGCGGGAGAGTCTGCGAATGCATGAAGTATGCTGCGGCCATCCAAGCTTTTAGAGGGAAATCGAAGTGCTGATGACCGACGTCTGGAGCCAGCCTTTCATGGAAAGCACGGTCGGGAAGCTTGCACTCGCCGCTTGCGTACTGCTGCTGATCGTGCCGGTTCGCTGGTTGCTGAGATACATCGTTTTGCGGTGCATCCTTGCCTGGTCCACCCGCTCGGGCAATGCCGTCCGGCAGGCCGTTGCACAGGCACTGATACCGCCGATCCGTTTCATCCCGATCGTTCTCGTTATCTGGTTCATTCCGACATGGATAGCCGTTGGCCCCCGGGCAAAAGCGGTCTTTGCCGAGATCGACCAGTCGCTGTTCGCCCTGCTGGTTTTCTGGGCCTTGTTTCAGATCGCGGAACCTCTGTTTTCCGCGTTCTACGGGCGCGCACAGCTTTTCAGCCACGCGATGATCGGCTGGTCGGTCAGGGTCACGAAGATCATCGTCGTCGCACTGGGCATTGCCGCCATCCTGGAAATATGGGGCATCCATGTCGGGCCTATTCTGGCGGGCCTTGGACTTTTCGGCGTGGCCGCCGGCCTGGGTGCGCAGGACCTGGTCAAGAACCTGATCGCCGGCATGTTCATCATCGGCGAAAAGCGCTTCAAGAACGGCGACTGGATCCAGGCGGAAAATGTCGTCGACGGCATCGTGGAGAACATCGGTCTTCGAGCCACTCGGGTGCGCCGCTGGGACATGGCACCGGCTTACGTGCCCAATGCCAAGCTGGCCGACAACGCCGTCACCAATTTCGGGCAGATGACTTACCGCCGGATATCCTGGGTGGTGGGCCTCGAATACCGCACCACCGTCGACCAGCTGCGCCATATCCGCGACGGCATCGAGGCCTATATTCTCGGCAACGACGATTTCGCCCACCCGCCGGATGCTCCCTGGACTTTCGTGCGTGTCGATAACTTGAACGATTCCTCCATTGATCTGATGGTCTATTGCTTCAGCCGCACCACGGACTGGGGCGGATGGCTGAAGGTGAAGGAAGAACTGATCTACACCATCAAGAAAATCGTCGAGGAGGCAGGCTCCGGTTTCGCCTTCCCGAGCCGTTCGCTCTACGTCGAGGCGATGCCTCACGGCACCGAGGTTTTTCCTCCGCGGCCGCCATCCCCGTGAATGCGCTCAGGCTGGTCGAGCCCGCGTCAGTGGTTCGCCATCGGTTTCAGATTCACCTTGCACTGGAAGAGAACTTGCATCGAGGTGTAGGGTAAAAAAACCTCGACACGGGACAACGGAGCATCACATGTCCACCACGCCTGACCGCATCGCCGATATCTGGGGCCCGCGCACACCGCATGAAGGACCGGGATGGCCGGTTCGGGTGGACCAGAATTTGGAGGAGGAGCCGGATCGCTGGGTGCAGGCCGCGTGCTTCCTGTGTTCGAACGGTTGCGGCCTGGACATCGGCGTCAAGGATGACCGGCCCGGCGGGCGCATGGTCGGCGTGCGCGGAAAAGCGACGGACGTGGTCAACCGTGGCCGCCTCGGCCCCAAGGGGCTCTACGGCTGGGTCGCCAACGCCAGCACGGATCGGCTGACCACTCCGCTGATCCGACGCGGCGACCGGCTTGAACCGGCCAGTTGGGACGAGGCGATGGATCTGATCGTCAGCCGCATGCAGGACGCCAAGGAGCGCTTTACCGCCGGTGCCATCGGCTTCCACACCTCGGGACAACTGTTCGCCGAGGAGAACTACACGCTCGGCGTGATCACCAAGGCCGGCATCGGCACCCTGCACGTGGACGGCAATACCCGCCTGTGCACGGCGACGGCCGGTGCCGCGCTGAAGGAAACCTTCGGTGCCGACGGGCAACCGGGTACCTACGAAGACGTCGACGTCGGCGATTGTTTCCTGTTGGTGGGCCATGACGTGGCTGCCACCGCCACGGTGCTGTGGGCGCGCATGCTCGACCGGCGGCGGGCGGCAACGCCGTCGCGGATGATCGTCATCGATCCCCGCCGTACGGCGACTGCGGCCGAGGCGGACCTGCACATCCGACCGCGGCTCGGCACCAATGTGGCCGTCCTGAACGGCCTGCTCCAGCAGTTGATCGAGCAGGGCCATGCCGATCGTGCCTTCGTCGAGGCACACACCCTCGGCTTCGACGAACTGGCCCGTGCGGTGGCCAGCTACACGCCGGAGCGGGTCGCCGACATCGCGCGCATTCCAGCGGATCAGCTGCGCCAGGCGG
>Ga0157370_10008316_pt1 | contig 11191 bp, 5 predicted proteins | sample C35metaG_FD_113463 | JGI IMG/M metagenome (GOLD analysis project Ga0157370, IMG submission 113463) | Corn rhizosphere microbial communities from Kellogg Biological Station, Michigan, USA - C3-5 metaG | ecosystem: Host-associated > Plants > Roots > Rhizosphere > Soil | place: USA: Michigan... | reverse complement strand
GAATACCATCCTGCCATCGGAACGGTACGTATTCGCGGGCCTTTCACGGCGACGCGCGCGGAAGACTCCCGGAGCATTCGTAAAGTCTATACTTGCCAACCCTCTAGCGCGGAGCAGGAAGGGCCCTGCGCCAAGCAAATCCTGGCTACGCTCCTGCGTCGCGCCTATCGCAGACCTGTGGTCCCACAGGACATGGAGTGGGTGCAGGGTTTCTATCAGGAGGGCCGCCGGGAAGGGACCTTCCAGGATGGTATCGAACTGGCCCTGCGGCGCATCCTGACCAGCCCGCAGTTCCTGGTGCGCGCGGAACGGGAACCCGATAGCGTTCGCTCCGGCCAGGCCTACCGGATCACCGACCTGGAGCTGGCTTCGCGGCTCTCGTTCCTGCTGTGGAGCAGCATCCCGGATGACGCTCTGATCGAGGCCGCGGCGAAGAACCAGCTGCACGTTCCCGCGGTGTTGGAGCGCGAGGTCCGTCGTATGCTTGCGGATCCCAAAGCAGACGCACTCGTTGAAACCTTTGGCGATCAGCTTCTTTACTTACGCAACCTGCCGACGACTTCCCCCGACGGCGTGTTCTATCCCAACTGGGATGATGAGTTGCGCAAGAGTTTCCGGCGGGAAACGGAACTGTTGTTCCAGAGCATCATCAAAGAAAACCGGAGCGTTCTGGATCTGTTGAACGCGGACTATACGTTCTTGAATGAGCGGCTGGCCAAGCATTACGGAGTGCCCAACATATACGGCGCGGACTTCCGCCGGGTCACGTGGGGCCCCGAGCAGGCATATCGACGCGGGCTACTGGGCCAAGGCAGCGTGCTCGCCCTGGCGTGGCAGCAGAACTTTCGCACGTCCCCGGTAAAGCGCGGCGTGTGGGTGCTCGAAAACATCCTGGGCACTCCGCCGCCGGAGCCGCCGCCGAACGTGCCGCCGCTCGAAGACAGTAATGCCGATAAAAAGGTTATGACGTTGCGGGAGCAGATGACGCTGCACCGCAAAAACGAACCTTGCGCAGGCTGCCACAAACTGATGGATCCGATCGGATTCGCATTGGAGAACTTCGATGCCGACGGTTCCTGGAGAACGAAACAAGGCGGAGAAGGCGGCGTGCCGATTGACGCATCGGCTACGATCTGGGACGGCACGAAAGTGAATGGGCCCACGGAGTTGCGGCAGGCCCTAATGAAGTACTCGCCGCAGTTCGTCCGAACGATTACCGAGAAGCTGATGACGTATGCCCTGGGGCGAGGCGTCGAATACCAAGACATGCCGGTGATACGGTCCATCACGCGTGACGCGCACAATGACAACGATCGGTTTATGGCGATCCTGATGGGGATCATCAAGAGCGATCCCTTCCAGATGAGAGTAAAGCAGGCATCGGATAACTAGAGCGAAGGCAAGCAAAGGAGTCCACATGTTTCTGACCAAGAAGTTCATTCCACGGCGGACCTTCCTGCGGGGCGCGGGCGTAGCGATTGGTTTGCCTCTGTTGGACAGCATGGTGCCGGCACAGACGGACCTGAAGAAGACTGCCGCGGCGCCGATTCCCCGATTCCTCGGCATCTGGCATCCGCATGGCGCTGCACCCGGTTACTGGAGCCCTCTGCAGGAAGGCAAGGGCTTCGACTTCTCCTTCATCACGAAGCCGCTGGAACCGTTCCGCAACCGGGTCACCTTGATCTCGGGAATGGATATGCCTGAGGCCGCGGCGACAACCGAAGAGCCCGGCGGCGATCATGCGCGCGGAGCGGTTTTACTGTCATCGGCCCGCCCCCGTAGAAACGCTGTGACCCCCTATCTTGGGGTCACCGTCGACCAGCTGATCGCGCAGAAGTATGGCCAGGGCACCATCCTGTCGTCGCTTCAATTGGGCGTCGAGGAAGATGGGAACTTCGGAAACTGCAATTGGGGATATAGCTGCGCCTACACGAATTCCGTCTCCTGGACCTCTCCCATGCAGCCGTTGCCGACGGAAGTGAATCCTCGCGTAGCCTTCGAGCGGCTGTTCGGCGATGGAACCAACCCGGAAGAACGCAAAAGAGGACGGAAAGAGAGTGCCAGTATTCTGGATTCCGTCACGCAGGAGATCGCATTTTTCAAGCGACCTCTTGGTGAGGGCGACAAACAGCGGCTCGACACGTATCTGGAGAACATCCGCGAAATCGAGCGCCGCATTCGTATTGCGATGGAATCGACCGTGAAGGAACCGTCCAACGAGATCCCTTTCGGCATACCGGAAAACAAGCACGTTCATTACCGCCTGATGTACGACCTGCTGGCACTGGCGTTTGAAGGGGACCTGACCCGGTCGGCGACCTACATGCTGGGTAAGGATCTGTCCGGGGCGAGTTTTCCCGAATCCGGCTTCAACGGCGCCTGGCATGGCTCTTCGCACCACGGCGACAAACCCGACAACATCGCCAACTACGCCAAGATGAACCGGTATCATGTGCAGAACCTGGCATACTTCGCCGAAAAGCTGAACAAGATTCCGGATGGTGACGGTACCGTGCTCGACCACATCCTTATTTACAAGGGCAGCAATATGGGGAACTCGCACCGGCACGCGCATATCAAGGTCCCCGTAATTCTGCTGGGCGGCCTGGACGGAACGTTTCAAGGGAACCGCCACATCGTGTTCCCGGACAACACGGAGCGCACCTCCAATATGCTCCTGGCGTTGCTGCACAAGTACAACATCGAAGACATTCCCAAGTACGACGCCGCTGGACGCCAGACCGGGACGCAAAAATCGTTCGGCTCCAGCACCAAGCCGCTTTCCCTATAGGTGCATGCGCCCCTTCGTCGTGATCGCGATTCTGGCGGCCTTGCCCTTGGCCGGGCAGGTGGGGAACCGGGCCACTCGCCCTAAAATCGAGAGGCCGGATGGCCCTGTCTGGGAAGTCATTCGTAAAAACTGCACGGCGTGCCACGGCATCGACGACTATGCGTTTTACGCGCTGGACAAGGCCGGCTGGTCGAAGCTGATCGATGAAAAACACAAGCCGACCGACGCCAACCTTTCGGAAGCCGACCGTAATCTGCTGCTCGGCTGGCTGGCGGAGAGATTCGGTCCTGCCACCAAGCCCTTTCCACGAACTTACATCCCACCCGAAATCACTACGTTCTTCTCCGATCCCGAGGCGTTTCGCCTCATGAACCGCGCCTGCACACGCTGCCACGCCATAGACAAGGTTCAGGGCTCAAGGAAAGCCGCAGACGACTGGCGGGTAACACTGGTCGACATGCGGGAACGGGGCGCGCAATTATCGGACGAAGAACTGGAACGGCTGGTGGAATGGCTCGGTCGGGTGTGGGGAACGAATCAGGACAAATGAAGACGCGCCGTGCAGTTACCTGCTTCGTGCTGGGTGCAGCGATCCTGGCCGGTGCGCTGCTCCTTGCAGAGCCTCCGACCACCAATTTGAACGGGCTGCTGCAATTGACGGCAACTACCGCCAACGTGATGGGCGCACCGGATCCGGTGCGAATCGAGATCCTGCGGTGGTCCACCGATGAGGAACGGGACCGCCTGATGGACGCCTGGAACCTCAAGCCGTCGGCAGTCGGGCCCCCGGCAGGACGCGGAGCAGAAAAAGGAGCCGCGAAGCAGGCGAAAGCGGCAGGCAGAGGGCGAGGCCCGGCGAACGGAGCCGCGAACGCCCAGACTCCCGAGGCTGCACTCGAAAAAGCTCTGAATGAGACCACCACAGTTGGTTATCTGTGGTCATCCGAGATGGCCGGCTACGCATTGCGCTACGCAGGCAAGGTCCATGGCCCGGACGGATCGCAAAGGATCATACTGATCACGCAGCGGCGGCTGGGCGCGGTCAATCAACGCTGGAATCCCACCTTCGAAGGCGCTCCAAACAGCTACGAGTTTTCCGTGATCGAGTTGCGCTTGAATGCGAAGGACGAGGGAGAGGGAAGAGTTTCGCTGCTCGGCAAAGTGGGCCCTGACGTTTCCGCTAAAATCGTGACGCTCGAGAACTACGACGCATTGCCCGCTGTCTTCCATAACGTCCGCGCGCGTACAGGGGAAACAACAGTAAGAAAACGATAGGATGGCCCCGTTATGAAAATCCACGTGTGTTTCGCGGTCGCTCTGGTTGTGTCGTACGCGCAAGGCGCAACTCTCACGAGCGATGTCGCAGACGCCGCCCAGCGTGGCGATAAGGCCGCCGTTCGTAGCCTGGTTCAGAAGAAGGCTGACGTTAACGCCCCCCAGATCGACGGAACCACAGCCCTGCACTGGGCCGTCCAGGCCGATGACCTGGAATTGGCCGATCTGCTGGTACGCAACGGGGCCAAAGTCTCGATCGCTAACGTCGCGGGCGCCACACCGATCCAACTGGCCGCATTGAACGGAAGCGCCGCGATGCTCGACCGACTACTCGCTGCGGGAGCGGATCCCAACGCTCCACTGACACGGTCCGGCGACACAGCGCTGATGATCGCGTCGCGCACGGGAAAAGTGGATGCCATCCGCGTCTTACTAGACCATGGTGCGAAGATAAACACCCAGGAAACCTGGGGCGGCACGACGGCGCTGATGTGGGCGGTTTCAGAGAAGCATCCGGAGGTCGCAAGGCTTCTGGTCGAACGCGGGGCCGACGTGAACGCTCGTTCCTACTATGTTCCATCCGCATCGGGGCGTGGGTTTGAAGGAACAACTCCCGTCGCGCAAAAGCCTGGAAAAGACTTCGAGGAATTCGCGAGCGGCTGGCTTACTCCCTTGATGTTCGCTGCCCGCGAGAACGGTCTGGAATCGGCGCGCCTGTTAGTAAAAGCCGGCGCCGATATCAATGCCCAGGCAGCCGATGGCAAGGATGCCCTCTCGTTGGCTTTCTTTGACGGGAGTTATGATGTCGCTGAATTCCTGATCGACAGCCACGCGAACGTCAACCAGAAGGACGCGCAGCGATTCACGCCGCTGTTCTGGGCCGTCGACCGGCGCAATATGGAGACCGCGCCCAATTTCCCCTGGATGGAGACCAGGGACCCGCTTCCGCTCATCAAGAAGCTGCTGGATGCGGGCGCAGACCCGAACGCGCTGATCAATTCCACACCTCGTGCGCGTATGCGAGAGGGATCCCCTCGGCTGGTGTACGCCACGGCGCTGATGCGGGCGGCTCTCGCCGGAGACGTGGAACTGGCGCGCCTGCTGCTGGCCCACGGAGCGGATCCCCATATTATTTCCAAGGATCGGGAAACCACGCTGATGGCGGCATGTGGCACCGGTTTCATCAACGGGTATCACCGCCAGAGAAGCCCCGCCGATCGGCTGGAGCTGGTGAAGCTGCTGATTGAGTCAGGCGAGGACGTCAACGCGGCCGACAACTACGGGATCACGCCGCTGATGGTGGCGGCCAATCTCGGAGATATCGAGATCGTCAAATACCTTATCTCCAAAGGCGCCGATCTCGGCGCGCACGACCTCGGCAAGAAAAATGACGGCGCCTTCGGGTCTAGCGTCGAGCCGCTCATGCCCATCGACTACGCCATTGGCGTGGGAACGTTCGTGCCGAACAACGCAGTGATCATGCACAAAGATGTCATGGATCTGATGGCCGCGGAGATGAAGAAGCGCGGCATCGAGCATACTACGTCCGAATGTACGCTCCGGGGATTCACGTGTTCATCGGCGAACGTCGATCCGAAAACCGCGACGCCGGCCGAGATCGCCAAGATCCGAACGATCCAGAAGGGGTATCAGGTGGACGGGATCACGGGTGGCCTGGCTGTCGGTGAAAAAGCGCAGAAGTAAGTCACCCGGCAAAGACTGAATTCCGTGCGTGAACCGGGGTCACTTGCCCGAGCGTCTTACGGCTGCTAGAATCCCAGCGAAAGACAACCAGTTCCGAATGCGACACGCTTTTCTTGCCGCTGTCTTGAGTTCGGCTTCGCTGTTGGTCGCTCTCGATGGCGAGATCGGATCCATAATCCGTCCACGCCTTCGCCGTTCAATCCTCGAACCTCCATCCACACAGGTATCGATCAGAATGATCCCGACAGAAGTGTTCACCGCCCAGGCGCTGTTCATTTTGTGGTCAGCAAATAGAGGTTGTCAAAAACCTGCCCTCCTTCGGCATACCAACTGTCCTGCGACGGGTAGGCCCCGGCCTCTGCTCCCCCCGGAGCGCCTACAGCTCTGAGCAGAACGCCACCGCGGGTTGGAGGTTGGCATAGCGGAGATGGTAGCCGGGCAGGCAAGAACTACGACAGTGTGCGATAGACCAGTGCACCATGCAGATGGCTCGCGCGATTCCGTAGCTCCTCGAATAACACCGGAGCGGCGCCCGCAAAGAGTTCGCCGCCTTCCGCGCAATCTTCACGTTCTGTGCTGCGGGTGCGCGGAACGATGCTGCGCACCCTCGAGGAATAGGCGGCACAGGGTAGCGCCCAGCTCTGATGGGCTGAGTTCGCCATTCCGCTTGAACCAGACTACGGTACGATCCAGCAGCCCTTCCAGCATCATGCCGAGGTATTTGCTGGAGATGTCCTTCCGGATGGATCCGGCCCGTTGTCCGGCTTCGAGGACTGATCGCGCGCGCGCTTGGTAAGCCTTTCGCATGCTCACGATTTCCGCCAACCGTTCGGGAGAGAGGGCACGTGCCTCGGCCAGAGACGTCGCATGTTGGGTCTGGTCGCGCAGCAAGCTCAAGACGTGCGTCTGAATGCCAACCTGAAGTTGCGCAAGCGGATCGGCAATGCCTTCCGTCGCTTCGATCACATCGTTGTCCAATTGTTCGATGGACGATTTGCAGATCGCGTAGAGGAGATCCTCTTTGCCCTCTACGTGATAGTACAACGTGGCTCTTTCCATTCCGAGCAGGGTGGCTAGATCGCGGGTAGTTGTCGATTCGTAGCCGCACTTAGAGAATAGTTCGGCGGCCCCGCGAATGAACTTCCCCAGCGTACCTCGATGCAAAGCACGCGATCGTTGCCGGCCGGTGGACATCGGAAGCGGCGTAAAGGTAGGGGCTTCGCGCTGTTCGGGGCTGATGACACCCTCCCAAAAAATGCAGCTATAGATCGAACTCAGGTCTTTGCAAGAAAGCGGGCCCGAAGCGTGAAACCATCGTGGCGTCCAGTTCAGAGTGTTCAATAGAGCCAGGCGCATATACTTCGGAGAGATATCAGTTCGCAGGATGCCTAATCTTCGTGCCGCATTCAGCTCCGAATCGAGGAGGCGTGAGTATTCCTTGTATCTTTCCGAAATCTCCGCGAAGTGAAGGCGGGACAATGCTCGAAACTCAGTGACTACCACCAGTGTCTGGCGGGGATTTTGCGCCATGACCTGAAGATGGGCGTCAATGAAAGCGCTAATCCGGCCGCGTGCGGTCTCCGCCTGGTTCAGGGCAACAGGGAGGTCAGTCAGGAAACAATCCATGACCTGGCGGCAAATACGGTGAAGCAGTTCCTCCTTGTTGCTTACGTGATGGTATAAAGAAGCCTGTTGAATGTTCAGACGCGTGGCGAGTTCGCGAGTCGTGGCAGCATAGAAACCCTTCTCGCCGAACAAATCCGCGGCTGCATCGAGGATGCGTGCGGATGTAGCACCGGCGGCGCTTTCCTCCTTCTTCGGAACCCGGCTCGGCCTGTTCGCCGTGGGCGGGGCGGGCTTCTTGCTGACCAGCTCCAACGCGATATTTCGGCTGCGATGTGGCTGGCCCTTCAAGGCACTTTCGATTCCATGGATCGCCAGGCCCGCGTGTTGTTTCACCAAGGCTTCGGCTAGGGAGGCATCGCCGGACTGGATGGCGTTCAAGATCGCTTGGTGCTCTTCAAACGCACGCCGTGCACCATCGCCTTCGACGGGAATCACAACGGCCGCTGGAGATGCGAACGCCGCCGATTGAAGACGCTGGAGGCACCAGGCCAGCATCGGGCTTCGCGCCACGGCGACGAATGCGTTGTGGAACGCGGCGTTTAAATCACCGAAGCGGGACATCTCTTCTGGGGTGGGCAGGGAGGATGCGCGGGAGGGGATCGCTTCAGCCAGCTGCGCGTTTAGCTTGCGTGCTGCTTCAAGCTCCGAGGGGTCCTGGATTCGCTTGGCTGCAAGACCAGCCGCCAGCGCTTCCAGAGCAGAACGCGCCAGGATGGCGTCCCGGATGTCCTCCAGCGTAAAGTGGCGCGCCGCAAATCCTCCAGAGGGTACCGGCTCAAGCAGCCCTTCTGAAGCAAGGTGGTCCAGAGCCGATCGCAGAACCGGCCTGGAGACGCCCAGTCGCCTGCTCAGATCGAATTCTTCAAGACGCTCCCGCGCTGCAAGTTGGCCTCTGAGGACCATCTCTCGCAATGCGAGGACTGTACGCCCGCGCAATGTGGAAGCCCCGTTCAAGTCGCTCATCAGGCCGAAGGATTCCAGCAGCCATCATAACGCACGCCCATTTGCAGACGGTCACGTACCACTTTCATCTCTAAAGAATTATACCAGCCGACAGGTATTCGATAAATCCCGTCATCGTCAAGCTCTAGCTTTCTATTTCGAAGGATAAACTTTTGAGCGGGGGAGGACCTATGGATTTTATTAATCTATGTAATCTATTGAAAAAACAACAACATCTTGGGATCCACCATTACCGGTCGTTCGGTGTATTTTTTCCCTTGACTCCAGAGATTATCTGAAATAGAATTCCTTGAGTTGTGTGCAAGCGGTGGCCAGGCCGTCGCCGGGGTGATTCGAACGTGAATAAAAGGGGGTGGGACGATGCGCATTCAGTTAGTCTCAATGTGTTTACTAGCGTCGGCGGCCGTGGTTTTGGCCCAATCCGATCGTGGAACAATTACGGGAACTGTGGCCGACCCGGCCGGCGCAGTAGTGGCCAGCGCCCCGATTGAAGCCAAGAACGCGGAAACGGGCGCCGTCTTCCAAGCGGCGAGTTCAGACACCGGGAACTTCACGCTCGCGCAATTGCCCGTCGGCACCTACGAAATAACAGTGGCAGTGGCCGGCTTCAAGAAGTACGTTCGGGAGAACATCGCGATCGGTGTGGCCCAGACGGTGCGTGTGGATATCGCTCTCGAAGTAGGCTCGGCTGCGGAATCGGTAACCGTATCGGAGCAAGCCTCTCTGCTCAAAACCGAAAGTGGAGAACTGAGTACTACCGTTGGGGCGCAGCGCATGATTGATCTGGGGAGCCTGGGCATTGGCGGAAGCAATTCTACCAGCCAGGGCCTTCGAACCTATCTAGCTGAGATCCAGCTCGTGCCCGGCGCATCGAATCCTGCCTCGGGATTCATTCTGGGCGTTCGTGTGAATGGGGCGCCGAACGGCACCCAGCGCACAATTATTGATGGCGCGGATGCCACCAACCAGATCAACTCGGTACAGGCCGGCACGGGAGCGAGCATGGACGCCATGCAGGAAACCGCGATCCAGACCAGTAACTACTCGGCGGAGTTTGGGCAAGTGGGCGGTGGTTTGTTCAACGTCACAATGAAGTCGGGAACCAATCAGTATCACGGTGCGGGCTACGACTATCTGGTGAACGAAGCCTTCAACGCTTCAACCCCTTACACCAACACGCTGCCGCGCACGCGGCGTAACGATTACGGCTTCAACCTCGGGGGGCCGGTGTGGATCCCGAAAATTTACAACGGCAAGGACAAGACCTTCTTCTATTACAATCGCGAGCAGTACCGCGAATTTTACGTGGTGAACGATACCGCCATCACGGTTCCCACCGCGGCGTATCGCGGGGGCGATTTCTCGGGCGCGATAACCGGCCGCAGCGCTGGAAACGATCCGCTGGGCAGAGCCATGTTGGAGGGCATGATTTTCGATCCGCTCACCCAGAGGTCCGTCAATGGCCAGCAGGTTCGCGACCAGTTCCCAGGCAATATCATTCAGCCAGCCCGGTTTGACAATGTTTCCAAAGCCATCCAGGCTCTGGTTCCGAACCCGACCAGTGCATCGGCGGCGCTGAACTATTTGCCGTCGTTCCCGAACGATCGCATAACCACCAATGAATCGGTGAAGATCGATCACCAATTGACGACCAAAATGAGGCTTTCGGGTACGTGGCTGACCAATGCGACCGCCACGCAATACTCGCAGAGCCTGAACTCTTCTGAAGGATTCCCGGCCATCATTACGCAGACGCGCGGATCGTTCAGCCGGTCCATGAACTGGCGCTTCAATATGGATTACACGGTGTCGCCAACCATGCTGTGGCACGTCGGCATCGGGTCGCTCCAGTATCTGCTCGACGATCACTCCCCGACCACCGGTTTCAACGACAGCGCGATCGGCCTGAAGGGTGTTCCGAATCCCGGGGGGCGGTTCCCGGCCATCTCCGGATTGTGCGCTTCGGGCACGGCTCCAGCCTGCACGGGAACGGGAGGCAGTGCGAACTACGGGGCGGGTGCGAATGTCGGCGCGGCACAGTCCCTGACCAAGCAGTTCACGCCTACCTATAACACCAATTTGACCTGGGTGAAGGGTAACCACACTTATAAGTTCGGCGGTGAGCTTCGCACGTTCGGTTATCCCTTCCATAATCTCACCGCAACTAATGGAAATTTCGTGTTCTCCGCTGCTCAAACCGCTCAGCCTTACGCGCAGTCGACCACGGTGAATGGCGTTACTTTGGGCTTCCCCTACGCCAGTTTCCTGCTAGGCCTGGTGAACAACGGCGTGGTGAATCCTCCGGCCGACCTGAAAACCGGCAAGCAATTCTGGGGATTCTATGCGCAGGATACCTGGAAGATCACCAGGAAGCTAACGCTCGACTACGGGCTACGCTACGATTACGACACCTATCCGCGCGAACAGTATGGCCGCATGCCGAGCGTCTCTTTGGCCGTTCCGAATCCCACCGTCGGCGGACGTCCGGGCGGAATCATCTACGAGTCGACTTGCAACTGCAATTTCGCTAAGAATTATCCATTTGCGTTCGGCCCGCGCCTTGGCGTGGCTTACCAGATAACGCCCAAAACCGTGTTCCGCGGCGGAATCGCGGTCGCCTACGATGGTACGGCCACGGCCCAGACTGGCACGGGAAGCGCCAGCGCTAACAATTCGTTCTCGGCTCCGGGCTTCGGCGACGCCGCGATGAAGTTAGATACGGGCGTTCCGGCAGGCTATGTGTTGCCCTGGCCCAATTTTTCCAGCGGCGCCTATCCGAATCCGAATTTTCCGGCGAACCTGAACGGACCGACGTCCATTGTGGATCAGAAT
>Ga0157370_10008315_pt1 | contig 11191 bp, 9 predicted proteins | sample C35metaG_FD_113463 | JGI IMG/M metagenome (GOLD analysis project Ga0157370, IMG submission 113463) | Corn rhizosphere microbial communities from Kellogg Biological Station, Michigan, USA - C3-5 metaG | ecosystem: Host-associated > Plants > Roots > Rhizosphere > Soil | place: USA: Michigan... | reverse complement strand
TTTTGTGACGGAAGTCGAGCGCGTGATTCGTATTCGAACCGGCGAGGAGAACGAAGCGGCGGTTTGAGCGCCGGTCGCGTCGAACGACGACGCGATAGGGGCGGTAAGCCGCCTGGAACCGGCGCGATCGCCTTTGCCGGTGTAGGCGGGTGGGCGGCACCGATCGTGTCGAAGCAAAAACGTAGGGACAAAAAAAAGGTGCGACGCCCTGACGGGACATCGCACCGATACGCGCCTCTCGCAGCAGCGTGAAACTGTAGAGCTTTAACTCTGTTCTTTTAGACTACACCGCTCGTTTAGAACGAGTGTTGAATACCGATGTAGGCACCCGATTGGCTGTGACCGGCCAGCGGGTTTTCGTTGTACGACGTCGGGGAGACTTGGCCGCCATTGCCGAAGCCGTTCGCGTCGAGGCCGAAGTTAGCCGTCTTGCTGTTGCGCACCGTTGCGATCTGAATGTCGAGCAGCGTGCGCTTTGACAAGTTGTACGTACCGCCAATCGTGTAGATCGTCGCATTGCCGAAGCCGTTGTTGGCGTTCACGTGGTACACGGCTGCGATCGCCGCGGCAGCCGGCGTGGCTTGCCAAGTGATGCCGCCCCATTCGTGATCGAGCGAGCTCGGAGCCGAAGCGCCGCTGAAGCCCGACGTACGGAGGGCTTGGTAGGCACCTTGGATCTTGAATTGGCCGAGGAACACGTTCACGGCAGCCGTATATTCACGCGAGTTCGAGAACGCGCCATCCGGGCCGCTGACCCTACCGGTCGTCGGGTTGCGGATTTCGTCATACATGCCGCGGACTTGGAACAGCGAGCTCGTGTACGTCGCCTGCAAACCGGCTTCGCGGCCTTGGCCGTTCGGATTGCTATTCCAGCTCGTCCCGTTGGACAGTGCGTATTGGCCGTAGAGGTCGAAGCCGTTCCACTTCGGCGATTGATACGCGAAGTTGTTGCTCGACTGCGGCCAGTTGCGGCCACGTACGAGCGACGCCGACGACCAGTTCGATTGACCGAACGGATCGAAATCCCACACGCCGTTCGAGATGTACAGCATGCGGCCCATTGAGAACGTACCGTAGTTGGCGTTGGACAGGCCGATCGTTGCCCAGCGATTGAACAGGCCGCCGCCGCCAGGGCCCGTGCCATTCATGGTGTTGAAGCTACCTTCCAACTTGAACAGCACTTGGGTGCCACCACCGATGTCTTCCGTGCCCTTCATGCCCCAAAGGCTCGTGCCCCAGTCGCCGCTTTCTGCGCGCCAACGCGAGGTTGAACCGGTGTAGCTGGCGTTCGGCAGGCCGCTGATGTACTCAAGACCTGCATCCAGGCGGCCATACAGCGTCACGCTGCTTTGAGCGTGGGCAATGACACCAGCCGACATGAGCGCCGCGGCGAGCAAAGCTTTCTTCATCTTCTCCTCCATACCCTGTCAAAAAAGTAAAGCTACTACTGCGAATAGCGCTCGGGCGAGAGCATCGCCCGAGCGGGAATCCTGTGTTCTGGGGAGAACCATCTGAACGCTCGAGCGCCAGCTGCGGGCTTGGTGGGCCCGACGCGCTGCGCTCCGGTTCGAGGCCGCTCGTCGGGCGGTGTCTCCTCGTTTGAAGTAAAACTACATTTGCAGAACTTTGTTTTGCTACTTTGGTTACTAATTTAGCAAAAATACATCCTGATCGCCAAGCAAATCGTAGTCTGGCTAGTCGGTGTCTCTAAATTGCCATATTCACATGCTGGGACGGGCCCGCGAGGGCGCCCGCAAGGCCTTGCAGCGTGTAGTGCACAACGCGCTCACAGCTTGTGCAAAGCTGTTGTACAGGATTTCGGCTATTGACAGGGAATATTGGTAAGGATAGCGAGGGCGATGATCATCGCCCCGTCCTGTTCATCGATGGTGCGCGCCAAGGTGCACCGTGTCGACGCGATCGGTGTTTGCCGGTGGAGGGATTGACTGGCCGACCGGCCGACCGGCGGGATGCCCGCTACTTCAAGCTCCCGGCCAAAAACTGCCGCAGCCGCTCGCTCTGGGTATTTTTGAAAACGTCGTCGGGCTTGCCTTCCTCTTCGACGCGCCCTTGATGCAGGAACATCACGTGATTCGACACATTGCGCGCGAATCCCATCTCATGCGTCACGACGATCATGGTGCGGCCTTCTTCGGCCAGCTTCTGCATCACTTTCAGGACCTCGCCCACGAGCTCGGGATCGAGCGCCGAAGTGGGCTCATCGAACAACATGACGTCAGGCTCCATCGCCAATGCCCGCGCGATCGCGACCCGTTGCTGCTGCCCGCCCGATAAATGCGAGGGATACTGCTTCTCCAGCCGAGGCGCAAGCCCAACCTTCTCGAGATACATCCGTGCGCGCGCTTGCGCTTCGCGCCGCGCCAGCCCCAGGACATGCATGGGCGCCTCGACGACGTTCTCGAGCACGTTCATGTGCGTCCAGAGATTGAAGTGCTGAAACACCATCGACAGCTTCGTGCGAATACGCTGTAACTGCTTTTGATCCGACACGCGCAACGCACCGGTCTTGTCTGGGTTCGTGCGTACCTCTTCGCCGTCGACAAAAATGCGCCCGGCGCTCGGCTGCTCCAGAAAATTGATGCAGCGGAGCATCGTGCTCTTGCCCGAGCCGGAGGAGCCGATGACGCTGATCACGTCGCCGGCATTCGCTTTCAGTGAAACGCCCTTGAGGACTTCGTTGCTGCCGTAGTGTTTGTGCAGGCCGTCGATAAAAAGCTTATGCATGAGTCACTTGCCTTGCGGGCGCAGGTAGGCGAGCCAGCGGCTCTCGGCACGGCGAAACAGCGCGACGAGCGCGAACGAGACGCCGAGATAGAGCAGCGCCGCGATGCCGAACGCCTGAAACGACATATAGGTGGCGGAATTCGCGTCGCGCGCGATCTTCAAGATATCGGGCACGGTCGCCGTAAATGCAACCGTCGTCGCGTGCAGCATCAAAATGACTTCGTTGCTGTAGAGCGGCAGCGCCCGACGCAGCGCTGAAGGCAGAATCACCCGCCGGTAGAGCGTGAAGGGCGACATGCCGTAGGCCCGCGCCGCTTCGATCTCGCCGTAGGCCGTCGCTTTGATCGACCCGGCGAAGATCTCCGTGGTGTACGCGCACGTATTGAGCGTGAAGGCGAGCAGCGTGCAGTTCATGCCGTTGCGAAAGAACGCGTTCAGCAACTCGTGATGGCGCACGACTTCGAGGCTGTAAAGCCCTGTATAGCAGAGCAGCAGTTGCACATAGAGCGGCGTGCCGCGAAAAATGTACGTGTAGAGCCAGACGGCACCGGACAGCACTTTATTACGCGAGACGCGTGCAACGGCCAGCGGCACCGACAAGCAAAAGCCGATGCCGATCGACACCACCAGCAGCCACATCGTGATGGCAAGCCCCGTGATCCGATAGCCGTCGGTGAAAAGATAGTTGCGCCAGTAGTCGTGGATCAGCTCGATCATGGTGTTATGTCACTGGCCTTATAGCTCAGCCTTGCGGACGCCGATCGAGTAGCGTTTCTCGAGCCATAGCAGCACGAGATTCGAAATCGTCGTGATCGCGAGATAGATCGCCCCCGCAATCAGCGTGAAGAAGAAAAAACGAAGCGTGCCCTTGCCGGCATCTTGGCTGGCCTTGACGACGTCGGCCAGGCCGATGATCGAGACGAGCGCCGTAGCCTTCACCATCACCTGCCAGTTATTACCGATCCCCGGCAGTGCAAAGCGCATCATTTGCGGGAACATGATGCGCGAGAAGGCCTGCCAGTTCGTCATGCCGTAGGCCGCCCCCGCTTCTAGCTGGCCGCGCGGCACCGATAGGAACGCGCCGCGGAACGTTTCGGTGAAATAGGCACCGTAGATGAAGCCGAGCACGATGACGCCTGCGACGAACGGGTCGATGTCGATCTCGTTCCAGCCGAGCAGGTCGGTCAAGTTGTTGAGCCAAATCTGGATGCTATAGAACAGCAGCAGCATCAACACGAGATCGGGCACGCCGCGCACGAGCGTCGTATAGACGGTGCCGACGCCTTTTGTCACCGGGTTCTTCGAGAGCTTCGCCGAAGCGCCGACGAGACCCAGCGCGAAGGCGAGCGCAAGCGAGAGCAGCGAAAGCTTGACGGTCTGCCAAGTGCCGGCGAGGATCAGCGGGCCGTAGCCTTGTAAAAGCATGGTAGGAAGTGCGGTCCTTGACGGCGCGCGCAAATGAGCGCACCGCGAATTCTAGGCGGACAAAAAATAGCGTGCCGTATAGAGCCGGCAAAAGCCGGCGTCTAGCGATCGGCGCGTGAGGACCAGCGGGTCGCTCGCGCGCCTGGGGCCGCCGCGTTACCGGTTGTCGGCGCCCCGGCGAGGGCGTCCGGCCAAAAGCGCGGTATTTTAACCGAACGCGCGGTCGGCGCTAGTGCGGTGAACCCGAGGGCGGTTGAGCCGGGACATCGTTCGGCGGATCGTTGGGCTAGGCTACTCCCGCTTGGAAGGGCGGGCGCAGCAGTGCGAACGCTAAAACGCCGCGGCCAACACAGCGCGCGGCGTTAGCGTTCGATTCGATGCATCGCCCGAGCGAGCCGCGGGCCAGAGGACAGCGCGCCGGGCGAGCGCTCACCGATTCGTGGTCGCCGCCCCCGATGCCGCGCCGTGCCGCTGCTGCCAGCGCTCGTGCATCGATTCCATCTTCGAGAAGTGCTGCTTGAAGAGGTCGCTCACCATCGTCTTTTGCGGGTCGTCTAGCGCGTCGTACACGGCCAGCCACGCGCTAGCCGTCTCCTCGCGCAATCGGGCGCGCTCTTGCTGCACCTGCGTATGCGCGGTATGCAGCGCATCCATGTCCAGGATCGGCTGTTGCAGCATCGCCTTGAGCTGCGCGTGAACCTTCTCATGGTTAGCGCGCTCGGCTTCGCCGTCGCGTTTCATCGTATCGGCGGCGGTTTGCCATAGCTTCTCCTGCTCGGGCGTGAGCTTCAGGCGTGCGTGCAAATCGTCGAGTTGCTTCATCATCATGAAGCCGCGATGGGGGTGCCACGGCGCGCCGTGGCCGGCGCTCGAGCCGGGAGCGTTGCTGCCGGCGGCGTAGGCGCCAAGCGAGAGCGTCACGGCGGCAATGGCCGCCGCGAATAGGCGGATCGGGCTGCGCGAGGTGCGGGAAAGGATCTTCATCGAATGGACTCCATGGATCGAAAGGGACGGTGAGCCGCGTCCAGCACGCCCACCGTCGGTAGAAGCTAGGCTAGGCGAGGTGCCGATCATGCGCATTACGCGTCCGACGTTCGCCGTTACGGTCCATTACGCGTCGCTTTCACGGTAACGTCCGGTAACCCTTCCGGCGTGCTCGCCCATCGTTTTGCCGACGGCTGGCGTTAAACTTCGCCCCATGGCTACCCAAATCCTTGTCGTCGACGACGACGCCGAACTGCGCGACTTGCTGCGCGACTATCTCGTCCGTCAAGGCATCGAGGTCTCGGTGCTGCATGACGCCGCGACGCTCGAGCGCCGGCTCGAACGCGAGCGTCCGGATCTCATCGTGCTCGATCTCATGATGCCGGGCGTGGACGGACTCACGGCCCTGCGCAAGTTGCGCGCAACGGGCGACGACATCCCCGTCATCATGTTGACGGCGCGCGCGGACGACGTCGATCGTATCGTCGGCCTCGAACTGGGCGCCGACGACTACCTCGGCAAGCCGTTCAATCCACGCGAGCTACTCGCACGCGTGCAAGCGGTGCTGCGCCGCCGCCGGACCGTTCCGTCGGCAGCCCCCGAGCAGCGCGAGCCGTTCGCATTCGGCCGCTTCCAGCTCGATTTTCAAGCGCGCATGCTCAACCAGGAGGGCCGCCCGCTGACGCTCTCGGGCAGCGAGTTCGCGCTGCTCAAGATCTTCGTCAACCACCCGATGCGCACGCTCACGCGCGAGCGTCTGCTCGAGTTGCTGCACGGCCCCGAGTACGACGGCACCGACCGTGGCATCGACGTCCAGGTCTGGCGGCTGCGGCGCATCCTCGAGACCGATCCGTCGACCCCGCGCTTCATTCAAACCGTTCGCGGCCGCGGATACGTGTTCGTCCCCAACGGCGACCCCAATGCGGCGTCCAATTGATTCGTTGTTCGGCAGGCTGGCGCTGCTCGTCGTCGCCGTCCTGCTGATCTCCCACTTCGCTTGGTTTGTGTTGATTCGCGTCGAGCGCAGTCAGTCGCAGGCGCGTTATGCGGTCGAGGAGGCCGCTTTTCTGGTGGAAGCCGTGCGCCAGCACGTCGAGCGTACGCCGCAAGTGCCGCTGCCCTCGCGAGTGCGGCTCGTCGACCCGGCCAGCCCCGAGGTGCCGCCTGCCGACCAGGACCTGCCCGACCCGCTCAAGCGTTTCGTGGAAGACGTGCGCGATCGCCTACCGCCGGGTTCGCTCGTCCGCGTCGGGCCGCCGCGGCGGCCGCCGATTCTCTGGGTACACGAGGCGGCAGACCGGGATTGGATCGTCGTACCGATGCTGGCGCTGCATCCGCCGCGTCCGCGCGACCAGATGCTCGCCTGGCTTGGGATCATCTTCTCCGCCGCCGTCATGTGCGCGTTGTTCGTGGCATGGCGCCTGCAGCAGCCGCTGACGGCGCTCGCCGAAGCGGTCGTGCGTTTCGGCCGCGGGAACAGCGTGCCGCCGCTCGTCGAGCGCGGGCCGCGCGAGCTGCGCGAGCTCACGCGTGGCTTCAACCAAATGGTGCGCGAGGTGTCGCGCACCGAGCAGGATCGCGCCGTGATGCTTGCCGGCGTGGCGCACGATTTGAAGACGCCGCTCGCGCGGCTGCGCTTGCGCGCGGAAATGATGGAAGACGCGAAGCTGCGCAGCGGCGTCGTGCGCGATGTCGATTCGCTCGCCCATATCGTCGATCAGTTCCTGGTCTTTGCGCACGACGGCACGGACCGCAGCGAGCCCGTCGATGTCGACGAGCAATGCGAGCGCATCGCACGCACCTACCGTGCCGTCGCTCCGGGCAACCCGGCCGTACAGACCGAACTCTCGGCGGGGCAAGGGTTTAGGCTGCCGACAGCGACACTCGAACGCATCCTCTCGAACCTGCTCGACAACGCGCATGCCTACGGCGCGCCGCCCATCGTGGTGGCGACGGCGCGCACGCAGGCAGGCTGGCAACTGTCCGTCGGCGATCACGGCCGCGGCATTTCGCCCCAGGATCTCGTGAATGCCAGCCGGCCGTTCGTGCGGCTCGATCCGGCGCGCGGGGGAAATGGCCATAGCGGCCTTGGCCTTGCGATCGTCGAGCGGCTCGTGCGGCGGCTAGGCGGTGCTTGCGAGATCAGCAATGCACCGGGCCGCGGGCTGTGCGTGACGATGACGTTCCCGTTTGCGGTCACGGCGCGCGCGCCGGAACAATCCGAGCGCGCCTGGTGAGGGCGGCCCGGCGACCCGAACGTCAATCCGGGTGACGAACCTTCGCTTTCGGCGCGAAGCCGCGCCGTCGAGCCCCGCCTTCAATCGGGCGTCAGCCGGTTCTCATTCGGCAAAAAGCGCGTCGAGCGCGGCGGCGGCTTCGCTGTCGACCGTGTTGTAGGTCACGCTGTTCGCCTCGAAAATGTAATGCGTGGTGTACTTGCCGAGCCGGGCGAGGATTTCTTCCTGAATGTCCTCGGGCTGACTGTCGAGCTTCAGGTACCAGGCCGTGGACGACAGCCGGGTCTGAAATGCACCGTATTCGGCCATGAGTTCGTCGAAGGCGGTCGCATCCTGGTCGCGACAGACGATGACCAGATTTCCTTTCATGCCTTTCTCCCGGTAGATCGGTAGGTTCATTCGCCACGAGGAACCGATGATACCCGCTCTCGCCGAAGTACCGCTCGTTCTCCGCTTGTTCTTCGCTTCTAACCCGCTCGCGAGGCGAGCGAGCGTAGCGCCCATCGCGGTATAGGTTTCCGTCCTGCCCACTTCACGGCATAATTTCACGTTCGCCGGCCACTGGCGAGCGGTGTGCCCACGCGCCTCGAACTGCAATCCGGGAGCCTCGCCGATATTTTGTCGCCGGCGCGGTTGTGCCTGTAACACGGGTTGTAGTAGTGTCGTGCCGTCCAAAACAAAAGGCGGCAACCGGCCGGCAGTCAGGCCGCGGCTGCGCAGTCAACGATTCGCGCCCAACCGCATCACCGCTACCCTACGCTTCGCCATGCTCGTATTTCGTGTTTCGGATCGTTCCGCCGCCCCGCGCGCGCCCGTAAGCGCTGGTCGTCGGCTATGCACCGGCTTGCTACGGCCACCCCGGCCTCGGCCGCTAATCGATCGCCGCACGATCTGAAGGGGGCCTAATGGATTTTGGCTTCAACCTGAACCGCACCGCGAACGCGTCCGCGTGGAGACTCGCGCCGAACCGGTGGGATTTCGTCGCATTCCCGCTCATCATCTGTGCAATCGCGATGGCCGCGATCGGCTTTCACCAGACGATGGCACCCATCTCGACGCTCAAGACACAGGTCATCTCGCTGAACCCGGCGATGCTGCCCGAGTATGCGCTGCGCACGACGCTGCGCATGCTGGCCGCGATCGTCGCATCGCTCGTGTTCACGCTCGCCTACGGGACGCTCGCGGCGAAGAGCCGCCGCGCGGGAATGGTGCTGGTGCCGATCCTCGACATCCTGCAGTCGGTCCCCGTGCTCGGCTATATCTCGTTCACCGTCACGTTCTTTCTCGCGCTCTTTCCGGCTCGCGTGCTGGGTGCCGAGCTCGCCGCGATCTTCGCGATCTTCACGAGCCAGGCTTGGAACATGACGTTCAGCTTCTACCAGTCGCTGCGCACGGTGCCGCGCGATCTGGACGAAGTCTCGCGCGGCTTTCACCTGACGGCGTGGCAGCGCTTCTGGAAGCTCGAGGTGCCGTTCTCGATGCCCGGCCTCATCTGGAACATGATGATGTCGATGTCGGGCGGCTGGTTCTTCGTCGTCGCCTCGGAGGCGATTACCGTCGGCAACAGCACGATCACGCTGCCCGGTATCGGCGCATATCTCGCGCAAGCGATCGCCTCGAAGGATCTCGCGGCGATCGGCTGGGTGATCGTCGCGATGACCATCGTTATCCTCGCCTACGATCAATTGATGTTCCGGCCGCTCGTTGCGTGGGCCGACAAGTTCCGCATGGAGACGACGAGTTCGGGCGATGCCCCGGAATCGTGGCTGCTCGATCTCGTGCGCCGTACCCGACTCATTCATTTGCTGCTGGTGCCGGCGGGCTGGATGTTCGCGAAGCTCGCGCGCCTGCCGCTGCGCTTGCCGCGCGTGAACGTCGCGCCGTTCGCGCGCCTCGGGCGCGGCCAAAAGCGGCGCTCGCGGACCGGCGATATCGTCTGGGCGGTGTTCCTGCTGATCGCCACGGTCTACGTCGTGTGGCGTGTCGTCGCATACGTGCGCACGGGCGTGACGGGCCCGGAGGTCGGCCACGTCGTCGTGCTCGGCTTCATCACGCTCTTACGCGTCGTGATTTTGATCGCCGTATCGTCGCTGGTCTGGGTTCCCATCGGCGTAAAGATCGGCCTGCGGCCGGCCATTGCCGAGAAGGCGCAGCCCATCGCACAATTTCTCGCCGCCTTTCCGGCGAACCTGCTGTTCCCGGTGTTCGTGATCGTCATCGTGCGGTTCCATCTGAATCCCGATATATGGCTGTCCCCGCTGATCGTGCTCGGCACGCAGTGGTATATCCTCTTCAATGTCATCGCCGGAACGATGGCTTATCCGAACGACTACCGCGAGGCCGCGACCAATTTCCGCATTCGCGGGTGGCAATGGTGGCGGCAGGCCATGCTGCCCGGCATCTTCCCTTACTACGTGACGGGCGCGATTACCGCTTCGGGCGGCGCGTGGAACGCGAGCATCGTGTCTGAATTCGTCCAGTGGGGCGATACCAAGATCGCCGCGCATGGGCTTGGCGCCTACATTGCCGAAAATACCGCCGCTGGCGACTTTCCGAAAATTATTCTCGGCATCGCCGTGATGTCGTTGTTCGTGACGCTGTTCAACCGCCTGCTTTGGCGTCCGCTATATGCCTATGCGGAAGCGAAGCTGCGACTCGACTGATCGACGTGACCGATCGAGATTCAAGGCCGTTCAGGTGCGCCGCGATGGCGCGCCGATCGACAGCTCAATCCAAGAGTGAAGCGCATGCAAAATCCCAAAGCTGACCTAAGCGCCGCATCGTTCGCCAGCGCCGCGGCGGCCGCTCCGCGTTCAAGCGAAGAAGTCCTCGACGTGAAGGGCGTGCGCCGTGGCTTCGCTAAGGCGCAAGGCGAGCTGCTCGTGCTCGACGATGTCAACCTGTCGCTGCGTGAAGGCGAGATCGTCGGGCTGCTCGGACGTTCGGGCTCGGGCAAATCCACCCTCCTGCGCATCATCGCGGGCCTCATCGAGCCCACCGCCGGTGAAGTCCGCTACCTGGGCAAGCCGTTGTCGGGCCCGGCGGAGGGGGTGGCGATGGTGTTTCAGACGTTCGCGCTGTTTCCGTGGCTCACCGTGCTGCAAAACGTGGAAGCGGGGCTCGAAGCGCAGGGCGTGGCGGCACGCGAGCGTCGCGAGCGGGCGCTGGCCGCGATCGATCTGATCGGTCTGGACGGTTTCGAAAACGCCTATCCACGCGAGCTGTCGGGCGGTATGCGCCAGCGCGTCGGGTTCGCGCGCGCGCTCGTGGTCGATCCGACGCTGTTGCTGATGGACGAGCCGTTCTCGGCGCTCGACGTGCTGACTGCCGAGACGCTGCGTACGGACTTGCTCGATCTGTGGACGCAGCGACGCATGCCGATCAAGTCGGTGCTGATCGTGACGCACAACATCGAAGAAGCGGTGTTCATGTGCGACCGTATTCTCGTGCTTTCGTCGAACCCGGGGCGCGTGCTGGCCGAGATCAAAGTGCCGTTCCCGCATCCGCGCAACCGTCTCGACTCCGCGTTCCGGCGCCTTGTGGACGACATCTACGCCAAGATGACTGCCCGCCGCACCGACGAGGCGACCAAGAAGGGGCTGGAACTGGGCAGCTGGCTGCCGAGCGTGTCGACGAACTTGATGGCCGGCTTAATCGAAACGCTGGCCGCGCCGCCGTACCATGGCCGCGCCGACATGCCCGAAATCGCGCGCTCCCTGCATCTCGAGGTCGACGATCTGTTCCCGATCGCGGAAGTACTGCAGCACCTGGGCTTTGCCGACGTGCGCGAGGGCGACATC
>Ga0157370_10008313_pt1 | contig 11196 bp, 8 predicted proteins | sample C35metaG_FD_113463 | JGI IMG/M metagenome (GOLD analysis project Ga0157370, IMG submission 113463) | Corn rhizosphere microbial communities from Kellogg Biological Station, Michigan, USA - C3-5 metaG | ecosystem: Host-associated > Plants > Roots > Rhizosphere > Soil | place: USA: Michigan... | reverse complement strand
CGCGCCATGAGGTGCCAGCCGGTCCACAGGATCTGCACGGCGACGGCGAGCGCGATGATCGGGTCGAGCCGCAGCCACCCGGTCCACTGCACGAGGACCACGCCGATGAAGACGCCGCTCGTGGTCCAGACGTCGGTGAGGAGGTGCTTCGCGTCCGCCTCGAGCGTGATCGACCGGTGTGCGCGCGCCGCGCGCAGCAGCACCCATGCGCACCACACGTTGGCGAGCGCGGCCACCACCGAAAGCGCGAGGCCCGCGCTCACCTGCTCGAGCGCCCGGGGATGCAGCATCCGCGGGATCGCCGTCCACATGATGCCGCCCGCCGCGACGAAGATGAGCGCGCCCTCGATGCCGCTCGAGAAGTACTGCGCCTTCTCGTGGCCGAAGTTGTGCTCGCGGTCGGGGCCCGCGGCCGCATAGGTCAGCACGCCCAGCGCGACGAGGGCCGCGACGATGTTCACCACCGCCTCCACCGCGTCCGAGAGCAGTCCCACCGATCCGGTGAGGTAGTACGCGAGGAACTTGAGGACGATCGTGACGATCGAGGTGCCCAGCGAGACCCAGGCGTAGAAGGTCGGCGCGCGCAGGCTCACCGGCGCTTCCCCGGCGAGGGCTTGAGCCCGCGGATGAGGCGCGCGCCCTCCTCCACCACGAAGCGCTCGAACGCCTCGGCGATGCGCGGCAGCGTCCTCTCGCGGCGATGCACGACGTACCACTGGCGCATGAAGGGAAAGCCTTTCACCGGGACGATCGCGAGCCGGCCGAGGGCGAGCTCCTGCTGGACCGCGTGGCCGGAGAGGAATCCTAACCCGAAGCCGGCGGCCACCGCCTGCTTGATCGTCTCGTTGCTCGCGATCTCCATCTCGATGCGCGGCGCCACGCCCGATTCCGAGAACGCCTGGTCCATCGCGAGGCGCGTGGCCGATCCGGGCTCGCGCGAGATGATGGGTTCCTGCGCGACCGTCTCCAGCGTCAGGCTGCGCCGATGCGCGAGCGGATGATCGGGCGCCGCGATCACGACGTGCGGATGCGGCGCGAAGGGCCGCGCGGCGAAGGCCGGCTGCGTGGGGGCGTGGCTCATCACGGCGAGGTCGATCTCGTGCGCGGCGAGGCGCTCGAGGAGGAGGTCGCGATTGCCCACGGTGATGCGGGCGCGGATGCGCGGATGGCGGGCGCGGAAGGCGGCGATGAGCCAGGGGAGGAAGTAATCGCCGGCATTGATCACCGCGACATCGAGGAGTCCCTGCTCGAGCGAGCCGAGGCCCGCGATCGCCTCCTCCGACGCGCGGATGTGGCCGAGGATGCCGCGCGCATGGGCGAGCACCTCCTCGCCCGCCTGCGTGAGCTTCAGGCGCCGGCCGACCCGCTCGAAGAGCGCGGCGTTGGCGTGGCCTTCGAGCTGGCGGATCTGGATCGAGATCGCGGGCGGCGTGAGGTGCAGCTCCTCGGCGGCGCGGGTGAGGGAGAGGTGGCGGGCCGCGCTTTCGAAGACGCGCAGCTGGCGCAGCGTGGCGTTCTTCATTAAACGATCGCTTAATGATTTCGTAACTTCATTTTACTTTTCTTTAACCGGCGGGGGGAATAGCCTGAATCCATGACCGCCGACCGCAATTCCATCAACCGCGCCTTCCGCGAGCTGGGCCTTCGCTTCCAGTGGGACGAGCGCGACTGGGCCGTCCTGTGCGCGATGCCGGACGTGCGCTCGCAGCTGGGCTACTGGCTGCCGCGCAACCAGCCGCACCTGCTCCAGGTCTACGACATCGAGTTCCTCGGCCGCGTGGTCGAGGAGCGCATCGCGCAGCCCACGCACTCCTTCGGCCTCGAGGCCCACGGCCGCGCCTGAGAAAAAGGGGTCAGATCCCTTTTCCCGCCCGGCGGGAAAAGGGATCTGACCCCTTTTTCACGCGAGCTCCTTGCGGCCCTTGAAGTGCTCGAGGGCCTCGGGATTGGCGAGCGCCTCGACGTTCTTCACCGGCTGGCCGTGCACGACGGCGCGCACCGCGAGCTCCACGATCTTGTTGCTCTTGGTGCGCGGGATGTCGGGGACCTGCAGGACCACCGACGGTACGTGGCGCGGGGTGGTGTTCTCGCGGATCTTGTCCTTGATCCTCTTCACGAGCGGGTCGTCGAGCGCGAGCCCGTCGCGCAGCCGCACGAAGAGCACGACGCGCACGTCCTTCTCCCAGTCCTGGCCGATGACGATGGATTCGACCACCTCGTCGAGCTTCTCCACCTGGCGGTAGATCTCGGCCGTGCCGATGCGCACGCCGCCGGGATTCAGCACCGCGTCCGATCGACCGTAGATCACCATGCCGCCGTGCTTCGTGAGCTCGCACCAGTCGCCGTGGCGCCACACGCCGGGGTACTTCTCGAAATAGGCCGCGCGGTACTTCGCGCCATCGGGATCGTTCCAGAAGCCGAGCGGCATCGTCGGGAAAGGGCGCGTGCACACGAGCTCGCCCTTCTGCCCGGGCGGCAGCGCTCGACCCTCGTCGTCGAACACCTCCACCGCCATCGCGAGCATGCGGCACTGCAGCTCGCCGCGCCACACCGGAAGGATCGGGCAGCCGCCCGCGAAGCAGGCGACGAGGTCGGTGCCGCCGCTGATCGACGAAAGGCAGATGTCCTTCTTCACATGCCGGTAAACGTAGTCGAAGCCTTCCGGCGCGAGCGGCGAGCCGGTGGAGTACATCGTGCGCAGCTCGGGAAGCTCGTGGGTGCGGATCGGATCGAGCCCGACCTTCGCGGCGGAATCGAGGAACTTGGCCGACGTCCCGAAGTGCGTCATGTCCTCGGCCGCGGCGTAGTCGAAGAGAATGTTGCCGCGCGCGGCGAAGGGCGAGCCGTCGTAGAGGAGCAGCGTCGCGCCCGCGGCGAGCCCCGAGACGAGCCAGTTCCACATCATCCATCCGCAGGTGGTGAAGTAGAACAGGCGATCGCCGTGCTTCAAGTCGCCCTGCAGCAGGTGCTCCTTCAAGTGCATGAGGAGCACGCCGCCCGCTCCGTGCACGATGCATTTCGGAACGCCGGTGGTCCCGCTCGAATAGAGGATGTAGAGCGGATGGTTGAACGGCATGCGGCGGAAGGCGATCGGACCGGCCGCATGCGGCGCGAGGAACGCCTCGAGCGCCACGCCGCGCGGCACCGACTGCGCGTGCGGCTTCTCCGAGATGTACGGAACGACCACCACTCGCTTCACGGTCGGAAGCTGCTTCACGATCTGCGCGAGGCGCGGCAGCGTGTCGATCGCCTTGCCGTTGTAGTAGTAGCCGTCGCAGCACACGAGCACCTTGGGCTCGACCTGGCCGAAGCGGTCGAGCACGCCCTGCACGCCGAAATCCGGCGAGCACGAGGTGAACGTCGCGCCGAGGCTCGCCGCGCCGAGCATGGCGATCACCGTCTCGGGCATGTTGGGCATGAACGCCGCCACGCGGTCGCCCGCCTCCACGCCGGCCGCCGCGAGCGCCTGCTGCATGCGCGAGACCTCGTCGTGCAGGTCGCCCCAGCTCATGCGCCGGCGCACCTTGTCCTCGCCCCAGAAGACCAGCGCATCGGACTGGCGGCGGTGGCGCAGCAGGTTCTCGGCGAAGTTGAGCGTGGCATCGGGGAAGAAGCGTGCGCCCGGCATCTGGTTCGCATCCACGAGCACGCGCGCGCCGCGCTCCCCGATCACGCCGGCGTAGTCCCACAGGTCACGCCAGAAGTCCTCGAGGTTGGCGACGGACCATGCATGCAACGATGCGTAGTCGGCGATCGCGACCCCATGGCGCTCGCTTACGAGCTTCATGAACGCCGTGATTCCGGCGTGCGCGATGCGTTCGGGGGAAGGACTCCAGAGGGGCTGGTCGCTCATGGTCGTGCGGCTCGGCGGGAAGCCCAGATGATACCAATCGGCTAGTCGAGCGTGCCCTCGGCGATGCGGACGTCCTGGGCATGGCCCAGCGCGGCCTCGATCGCGGTCTCGATGCCGCGCACCATCGTGGCGACCGACATCGACGGAGCGCCGCGCTTGTCGAGCACCATCTCCTCGCTCGCGGGAACGTGGACGAAGCCCGCGCGGGAGCGCTTGCCGCTCCCCGCGAGGAAATGCAGCACGCCGTACATCAGGTGGTTGCACACGAAGGTGCCGGCGGAGTTCGAGACCTCCGCCGGAACGCCCGCCCGCCGCATCGCGGCGACCATCGCTTTCGCGGGCAGCGTGGAGAAATAGGCCGCAGGGCCGCCGGCGGCGATCGGCTCGTCCACGGGCTGCGCGCCGGCGTTGTCCGCGATCCTCGCATCGTCCACGTTGATCGCGACACGCTCGACGCCGATGTGCGTGCGTCCCGCGGCGAGCCCGAGCGACACCACCAACGCGGGTCGGTGACGCTCGATCGCATCGGCGACCACCTCGATCGCGCGGCGGAACTCGCAGGGCACGCGGCACACCTCGATGCGCATCCCGGCGATCGAGGCCGGCAGCCGCTCGCAGACTTCCCACGAGGGATTGACCGAATCGCCGCCGAAGGGCTCGAAGCCCGTGACCAGCACCACCTTCTGCGCGCCTCTTGCCTTTCGCTTCTCGCCCGGGGGAAAAGGGGTCGGATCCCTTTTTCGCGCGGAAAAGGGATCTGACCCCTTTTCCCGCGGCTCCGGCGCCTGGGGCTCGAGCATGAGCTGCGGCGGCACCTCGGCGCCCGGACGGGGACGCCGGTGCGAGCGCGGACCGCCGCGCGGTTCCGCGGGCGGGGGACGCCCGCGCGACGTCTTCTGGCGCCGGCGCAGGTTGGCCATCGCTAGCGGGCGGTCCAGCCGCCGTCGATGGAAAGCGACGCCCCGTTGATCTGCGCCGCCGCATCCGAGGCGAGGTAGAGCGCGAGCGAGGCGACATCGCCGACCGGCACGAACTTCTTCGTCGGCTGCGGCGCGAGGATCACGTCGCGGATCACGTTCTCCCTGGGGATCCCGTGCACGCGCGCCTGGTCGTCGATCTGCTTGTCGACGATGGGCGTCATGACGAACCCGGGGCAGATCGCGTTCGAGGTGATGCCGAGCTCGGCCACCTCGAGCGCCACCGTCTTCGTGAATCCGACGACACCGTGCTTGGCCGCGACGTACGCGCTCTTGTAGGGCGAGGCGACCAAGCCGTGGGCCGAGGCGATGTTGATGACGCGCCCCCACTTCGCCTTCTTCATGCCGGGAAGCGCCGCGCGCGTGGCGTGGAACGCCGAGGACAGGTTGATCGCGATGATGGCGTCCCACTTTTCGATCGGAAACTCGTCCACGGGCGCCACGTGCTGGATGCCGGCGTTGTTCACCAGGATGTCGACGCGCCCGAAGGCCTTTTCCGCCTCCTTCACCATGGCGGCGATCTCGGCGGGCTTCGTCATGTCGGCGCCGTGGTAGAGCGCCTTCGCGCCGGATTCCTTCGCGAGCCCCGCGCGCAGGCGTTCGATGTCCGCCGCGTCGCCGAAGCCGTTCAACATCACGTTCGCGCCCTCGCGCGCGAAGCGCTCCGCGATGCCGCGGCCGATGCCGCTGGTGGAACCGGTGATGAGCGCCGACTTGCCGGAAAGCTGACCCGCCATGGTTTGCCTCTCTCGTTGGGCGCCGCGTACCGGCGCTATCGACCGATCGTCTCGCCGCGCGGTTGCTTCGCGCGGGCCGCGGGGCGCACCATCTCGACGTGCGCGATGCCGTCCTCGTCGTAGGGCGCGGAGGCGGTGACGAACCCGAATTGCTCGTAGAAGCGCTCGAGGCGCTGCTGCGCGCCGATGCGGATCGCGCGTCCCGGCCACAGCTGCTCGGCACGCGCGAGCGACTCGCGCACGAGCTCGCGGCCGAGTCCCGTGCGGCGCACCGGCTGCGCGGTGATGATGCGGCCGATGGAAGGCTCCTCGTACTTCACGCCCGGCGCGACGAGGCGGGCGTAGGCGAGCAGCTCGTCGCCGCGATATCCCAGCAAATGCCAGCTCTCGACGTCCGCGCCATCGAGGTCCTGGAAGGCGCACTCCTGCTCCACGACGAACACCGCCGCGCGAAGGCGGTAGACATCGTGGATCTCGCGCGGCGAGAGGTCGTCGAAGCGGGCGAAACGCCAGGGCGTCACGCCGTCGCTTTCGGTGCCGCCGCCTTGGCGAGATGCAGCCACGTCTCCACGACCGTATCGGGGTTGAGCGACATCGATTCGATGCCCTCTTCCATCAGCCACTCGGCGAGATCCGGGTAGTCGCTGGGTCCCTGCCCGCAGATGCCGACGTACTTGCCCGCCTTGCGGCAGGCCTGGATCGCGAGGTGCAGCATGCGCTTCACCGCCGGGTCGCGCTCGTCGAAGGCCTCCATCACGAGGCCCGAGTCGCGGTCGAGTGCCAGCGTCATCTGCGTCATGTCGTTCGAGCCGATGGAGAAGCCGTCGAAGTGGCGCAGGAACTCGTCGGCGAGGATCGCGTTGGACGGGATCTCGCACATCATCACGATCCTCAGGCCGTTCTTCCCGCGCTCGAGGCCGTTCTCCTTGAGGATCGCGAGCACCTTCTCGGCTTCGGCCACCGTGCGCACGAACGGGATCATGATCTCGACGTTGGTAAGGCCCATGGTGTCGCGCACCTTGCGCATCGCCTCGCACTCGAGCTCGAAGCAGTCGCGGAACGACTGCGCGATGTAGCGCGAGGCGCCGCGGAAGCCGAGCATCGGGTTCTCCTCGTGCGGCTCGTAGCTTGTGCCGCCGATGAGGTTCCTGTACTCGTTGCTCTTGAAGTCCGAGAGCCGCACGATGACCTTCTTCGGCCAGAACGCCGCGGCGATGGTGGCGACGCCCTCGGCGATCTTGTCCACGTAGAAGCGCACCGGGTCCTCGTAGCCGCGCGATTGGCGCGCCACCTGCGCCTTCACGTCCGCGGGAAGCTTGTCGAATTCGAGGCACGCCTTCGGATGGATCCCGATCGTGTTGGAGATGATGAATTCCAGCCGCGCGAGCCCCACGCCGTCGTTGGGAAGCTGGCAGAAGTCGAACGCGAGCTGCGGGTTGCCCACGTTCATCGCGAGCTTCACCGGAATCTCGGGCATGCGGTCGAGCTTCAAGTCCACCGCCTCGAAGTCCATCTTGCCGGCGTAGATGTAGCCGGTGTCGCCCTCGGCGCAGGAAACCGTCACCTCGGCGCCTTCGTCGAGCATATCGGTCGCGTTCTCGCATCCGACGACCGCCGGGACGCCCAGCTCGCGCGCGATGATCGCGGCATGGCAGGTGCGCCCACCGCGGTTGGTCACGATCGCCGAAGCCCTCTTCATCACCGGCTCCCAGTTGGGATCGGTCATGTCGGTGACGAGCACGTCGCCTTCCTGCACGCGCGCGATCTCCGAGACGTTCATGATCACGCGCACGCGTCCCTGGCCGATCTTGGAGCCGATGGCGCGGCCCGAGGCGAGCACCTCGCCGCGCTTGCCGATGCGGTAGCGCGTGAGCGTGTCCTTGCGCTTCTCCTGGCTCTTCACGGTTTCCGGGCGCGCCTGGAGGATGTAGAGCTTTCCGTCCTCGCCGTCCAGGCCCCACTCGATGTCCATGGGACGGCCGTAATGCTTCTCGATCGCGACCGCGTAGCGCGCGAGCTCCTCGACCTCGGCATCTTCGAGCGAGAAGCGGTCGCGCTCGGCGGCCGCAACCTCGACCTCCTTCACCGAGCGGCCGGCGCGCGGCTCGGCGTCGAACACGAGCCGGATCGCCTTGGTGCCGAGCGCCCGGCGCAGGATCGCGGGCTTGCCATTGCCGAGGCAGAGCTTCGAGACGTAGAACTCGTCGGGATTCACCGCTCCCTGCACCACGGTCTCGCCGAGCCCGTAGCCCGAAGTGATGAAGACCACTTCGCGGAAGCCGGACTCGGTGTCCATCGTGAACATCACGCCGGCGGCGCCCAGGTCGCTTCGCACCATGCGCTGCACCCCCGCCGAGATGGAGACGTCGGAGTGCCTGAAGCCCTTGTGCACCCGGTACGCGATGGCGCGGTCGTTGTAGAGGGAGGCGAAGACGCGCTTCACCGCGTCGAGGACGTGCTCGATACCGCGGATGTTGAGGTAGGTCTCCTGCTGGCCGGCGAACGAGGCGTCCGGAAGGTCCTCGGCCGTGGCGGACGAGCGCACCGCGAAGCTCGCGTTGGGGGCGCCGCTCGCGGCCTTCTCGTACTCCTCGCGGATGCCGGCCTCGAGCTCGGGCTGGAGCGTCGCCTCCTCGACCAGCTTGCGGATCCCGGCGCCCGCCCTGGCGAGCGCGTTCATGTCGTCCACGTTCACGCCGGCGAGCGCCTTGTCGATGCGCTCGACGAGCCCGTTGTGGACGAGGAAGTCCTGGAAGGCCTGCGCCGTGGTGGCGAAGCCCCCCGGCACGCGCACGCCGCTCGCGGCGAGCTGGCTGATGAGCTCCCCGAGGGAAGCGTTCTTGCCGCCGACGGTCGCGACGTCGGCCATGCGGAGGTCTTGCAGTGGGAGGACGCAGCGGTTCGCCATGGTCGGAATCTTTGTTCGGGGAAGCGGCCGGAGCTTGCAATTATAGCCAACGGGATATGAAAATCCTGCAGCGCAGCATCCCCGTCCCTTCTCCCCCGGCCAGATCATGTCCCAGCGCAAGCGCGTATTCTTCGTTTCCGATCGCACCGGCATCACCGTGGAGGGGCTCGGGTCGTCGCTTCTCTCCCAGTTCGCCGAGGTGGACTTCGTGCGCGTCACGATGCCGTTCATCGACAGCATCGCGAAGGCGCGCGACGCCATCGCCCAGGTGAACGAGGTGCACCGGGAATCGGGCGAGCGCCCGCTCGTCTTCTCCTCGATCGTCGACGACGCGGTACGCGCGGAGATCAGCAAGGCCGACGGGCTCGTGCTCGACGTGTTCGAGCGCTTCATCGTGCCGCTCGAGCAGGAGCTGGGCGTGAAGTCCATGCATGCCGTGGGCCGCACGCACAGCGTGGGCAACGCCAAGGATTACAACCATCGCATCGAGGCGATCAACTACACGCTCGCGCACGACGACGGCGTCACCCACCGCGGCCTGGAGGAGGCCGACATCGTGCTGGTCGGCGTCTCGAGGAGCGGGAAGACCCCGACCTGCCTCTACATGGCGATGCAGTTCGGCATCAAGGCGGCGAACTATCCGCTCATCCCCGAGGACCTCGACGCGAACCGCCTGCCGCCCTCTCTGCTGCCGCTCAAGGGCAAGGTGTGGGGACTGTCCATCGCGCCCGAGCGCCTGCACCACATCCGCAGCGAACGCCGCCCCGATTCGCGCTATGCCGCGCTCGAGAACTGCCGCTATGAAGTCTCCGCCGCGGAACGGCTCATGCGCCAGGCGCAGATTCCCTTCCTCGATTCCACGACCAAGTCGATCGAGGAGATCGCGACGCACATGCTGCACGAGGCGCATCTCGTGCGCCGGGTTTATTAACCGCGAAAAGGGGTCAGATCCCTTTTTCCGGCGATGAGGAAGTGTGCGGGTCGAAAAAGGGATCTGACCCCTTTTCCGCGTTAAGGGTACGATTAGCGCCGCGCTCGACAAGAACCCAATCAGGAGGAACCATGCCGTCCCGCAAGCGCCTGCTTCCCGCCCTGCTCCTCTCGCTCTTCGCCGGCGGCGCCGCCACGGCGGCGCAGGCCCAGCAGTTCGACAACGTGGTCGTCTTCGGCGACAGCCTCTCCGACGCCGGCTACTTCCGTCCGTTCCTCGCGAGTCTCGGCCTGCCGCCGCAGGTCGTGGCGACGCTCGGGCGCTTCACCACGAACCCGGGGCCGGTGTGGTCGGAGCTCGTCTCGCAGTACTACGGCATCACGCCCGCGGCGAGCAATGCGGGCGGCTCGATCTACGCGCAGGGCGGCGCGCGCGTGGCGCTCCCCTCGGCCTCCACCCCGCCCGGCTCGGCGCAGCGGCCGGTGAGCACGCAGATCAACGAGTACCTCGCCGCGAACGGCGGCCACGCGGACCCCAACGCGCTCTACGGGATGTGGATCGGTGCCAATGACATCTTCCAGAACCTCGGCGCATTGCAGGCCGGGGCGATCGACCAGGCGACGCTGCAGGCCAACGTGCTCGGCGCGGCGGGCGCGGAGATCCAGCAGATCGGCAAGCTCCAGGCGGCCGGCGCGCGCTACGTGCTCGTGTTCGGGCTGCCCGACATCGGCGCGACGCCCGCCTTCGCCGGGACCGGCGCGACCTCGGCGGCGGTGACGCAGCTCTCCGCCGGATACAACACCACGCTCTTCGCCGGCCTCGCTTCGGCCGGCATCCGCGTGATCCCGGTGGACGTCTTCACGCTGGCGGCCGAGATCGCGGCGAACCCGGCCGCCTACGGCTTCCGCAACACCACGTCGTTCGCATGCGGGCCGTTCCCTCCGATCACGACCGCTTCGACGGTGAGCTCGCAGTTCTGCCTGCCCGCGAACTATGTCGCGCCCGACGCGGCGCAGACCTACGTGTACGCGGACAGCGTGCATCCGACCTCGGCCGTGCAGGCGATCTTCGCCCAGTTCGCGGAGTCGCTCATCGTGGGGCCGGTGCAGTACTCGCTCCTCGCCGAGGCACCGCTCGCCACGCGCAGGGCGCACATCCGCACGCTCGATGACGGGATCCTCGCGGCGCGCGATGCGCCGGTCGGCAAGCTCAACGTGTTCGTCTCGGGAAGCGGCGGCAGCTACGACATCGACTCGTCGACCGGCAACCCGGGCGCCAACAACGACCTCTCGGCCTTCGGCCTGGGCCTCACCGTGCGCGCCTCCGACACGATGGTGCTCGGCCTCGCCTACGGCAACGACCGCGCCGACGGCAGCTTCGGGCAGAACGCGGGCGGCTACAACACGCGCGAGAACACCTTTTCGCTCTTCGGCGCGGTGCGCTCCGGCGGCTTCTACGGGACGGGCGTCGTGTCGATCTCGAACATCGATTTCCACGACATCCACCGCGACGTCGCCCTCGGGCCGGTCGTGCGGCAGGCGAGCGCGAGCACCGACGGCTCCAACGGCTCGGTCTATCTCTCGGCGGGCTACGACTTCCAGCTCGGGCGCCTCGCGGTGGGGCCGCTGGTGTCGTTCACGCACCAGGACGTGACGGTGAACGCGTTCGACGAGAGCGGCGCGGGGGCCGTGGACCTGCACATCGCGCAGCAATCGCGCAGCTCGCAAGTGTGGAGCGGCGGCGTGCGCGCCTCCTACGCGCTCGGGCAATGGACGCCGTGGGCGCGCGTG
>Ga0157370_10008310_pt1 | contig 11200 bp, 7 predicted proteins | sample C35metaG_FD_113463 | JGI IMG/M metagenome (GOLD analysis project Ga0157370, IMG submission 113463) | Corn rhizosphere microbial communities from Kellogg Biological Station, Michigan, USA - C3-5 metaG | ecosystem: Host-associated > Plants > Roots > Rhizosphere > Soil | place: USA: Michigan... | reverse complement strand
TTGTAATTAAAATAACCCCGTTCGAGGCCCTATTTCCGTAAATAGCTGCAGAAGATGCATCTTTTAAGATATCAAATGTTTCGATATCATTTGGATTAATCAATGATAACGGATTCGTTGCTCCACTCAAACTGTTAAAATCAATAGGAACACCATCAATAACAATTAGCGGATCATTATTAATGAATGAAGAACCACCTCTTACTCTAATTGTAGAACCTGAACCAGGAGCACCACTGTTACCAGTAATTTGTACCCCAGGAGTTTTACCAACAATTAGTTGATCAGCAGTGGCTGCTCCCCCATTAAAATCTTTGGATGTTACAGAAGAAATAGATCCTGTAAGATCCGTCTTTTTCTGCTTACCATATCCAATCAAAACCACTTCGTCAATTTTCTTCTCTTGAGGAAGGGAATCCTTTTTCTGCGCGTGCATTACTGTACTTGCCAATAAAAAAGCGGGCGCAATTTTCAAAACGGTTGTAAAGTTCTTCACAATCATATTTTTTATAGTTTCGTTTTTTTTCAGTCATTTTTTGGCCTCGAGCCAGACTCGCAATTTATAAAAAAATTGGAATTATCATAAATTTAATATAATTTTATCTAAAATTATGTATATTACGAAACGGGTTTTAGTTAGTTTTTTACAGTCCAATATTTTACAGCATCTTATGCTTTGCATAATATTTGTTTCAATTTAACAATTTGTTAAACGTTTGTTTAACTTAATTTCATATTCAACCCTTCAAAATTGCTTTATTCTTCATAATAATACCACCAATAGCGGTATTCAGCAGATATTCCTTATCTTTGCATTTAAACTTTACTATAAATGTCAAACAGAAAGATGATTACGGCAGCTTTGCCTTATGCAAACGGGCCGGTTCATATAGGACATTTGGCAGGTGTTTATATTCCTGCGGATGTTTACGCAAGATTTCAGAGAAGATTAGGAAAAGATGTAGCGTTTATCTGTGGTTCAGATGAGCATGGGATTCCTATTACCATAAGAGCTAAAAAAGAAGGAGTAACTCCTCAGGATATCGTTGACAAATATCACGAGATCATTAAAAAATCTTTTTCAGACCTGGGAATTTCATTTGATGAATATTCAAGAACAACGTCTAAAAACCATTATGAAACCAGTCAGGATTTCTTCAAGGTTTTATACGAGAAAGGAAAATTCACAGAAGAAATTTCTGAGCAGTATTTTGATGAGCAGGCAGGAGAATTCCTTGCTGACCGTTATATTGTAGGAACATGTCCTAATTGTGGTAACGAAAATGCTTATGGAGATCAGTGCGAGAAATGCGGTTCTACCCTTTCTCCTTCTGAGCTGATCAATCCGAAATCAATGCTTAGTGGAAATGTTCCTATCCTTAAAGAAACAAAAAACTGGTATCTTCCATTAAATGAATATGAAGACTTTTTAAATGAATGGATCATTGAAGGTCATAAAGATGACTGGAAGCCTAACGTATACGGACAGGTTAAATCTTGGTTAAATGACGGGCTTAAGCCTCGTGCGATGACCAGAGATCTGAACTGGGGTGTTCCGGTTCCTCTTCCAAATGCTGAAGGAAAAGTATTATATGTATGGTTTGATGCTCCGATCGGTTATATTTCTTTCACCAAAGAATGGGCAGAGAAAAATGGAAAAGACTGGAAAGATTATTGGCAGAGTGAAGACAGTGATCTGGTACACTTTATCGGAAAGGATAATATTGTATTCCACTGTATTATTTTCCCTTCGATGATGAAAGCGCACGGAGATTATATTATGCCGGCTAACGTTCCTGCTTTTGAATTCCTGAACCTTGAGAACGATAAGATCTCAACATCAAGAAACTGGGCAGTCTGGGCTCATGAATATGTAGAAGATTTCCCTGGACAGCAGGATGTTTTAAGATATGCTCTTCTTTCATCTGCACCGGAAACAAAAGATAACAACTTTACTTGGAAAGATTTCCAGACTAAGAATAATTCTGAATTAGCTAATATTTTTGGTAACTTCATTAATCGTGTTGCAGTATTAATTAACAAAAACTTTGAAGGAAAAATTCCTGAAGGAGATGTAAATGCACCAGAATTAGAAGAAATCAGCAAAAGAGCTGTAGAAATCAGAAACTCTCTTGAAAATTATGAATTCAGAAATGCATTAACAGCATTTATGAATCTTGCAAGATTTGGAAATCAATACTTGCAGAATGAAGAGCCTTGGAAAACGGTTAAAAATGACATTGAGAAAACCAAAAATACATTATTTATTGGAGCTCAAATTTCAGTTGCACTAGCAAATTTAGCTGAACCATTTTTACCTTTTACAGCACAAAAATTATATGAAATTTTTAATGTAGAACAAAAAACATGGTCTGAAGTTGAGAATTCAAAAGTATTAATTGAAGCTGGTCATTCAATAATGGCTAATGCTCCAATTTTATTCTCTCAAATTTCGGATGATGTCATCGAAGCTCAGATCCAAAAGCTGGAAAACACAAAACAAAACAATAAAAAAACAAACCCTAACGCAAACCCTATGAAAGAAGAGATCACATTTGATGACTTTACTAAAATAGACCTTAGAACAGCAACTATTTTAGAAGCTGAAAAAGTAGAAAAAGCAGATAAATTATTAAAACTTACTGTAGATACAGGAGTAGATGTAAGAACTGTTGTTTCCGGTATTGCAGAAAGTTTCTCTCCTGAAAAATTAATCGGAAAGCAGGTCATGATCCTTCTGAACCTTGCTCCAAGAAAAATCAGAGGAATTGAATCTCAGGGAATGTTATTATTAACAACAAAACCAGACGGAAAATTATCTTTCGTAACACCGGACGACAGCAATGTTGAAAACGGTATTGAGATCGGATAATTAACCTCAATATAAGATAACAGGCTGTTTCACTAGAAGCAGCCTTTCTTTTATTTATAGAGTATGGTCAATAAAAATGTTTTAAGAAAACTCTCTAATCATGAATTAGAAGGATATTTAAAGGAAGGGAATCGCTTTGTTCCAGAGGCCGTTCAGGTTGCTTTTGAAATTCTGGAAGAAAGAGGGCGTGTTTTCAGTGAACTGGAAAAAACAGCTGTTCAGCAATTGATTCAGCATAAAAAACAAGAGGAGGAAGCCAAACATGCAGAAGAAGTAGAAACCTGGAAAGACCATATCACAGAAGATCCGGGAGCTATCAAGCTTTATTCACGAATGACTATTGTTATCAGCACCGTTTTTTTCACTCCGATTCCGGGGTCTATTTTGCTTTTTCTTAATTTAATCAAACTAAAAAAATACCTTGCGAGCTTCTTAGCGTTGGTATTTGGTTTTCTTTTTTTTATGTTTCAAAAATACGTTCTGATGTCCCATTTTGATTTCAATACCTCTTCCCGATACAGCCCTGAAATTGGGGTTATTGCAGCAGGAGCTCTGGGTTTACTTGTCATCAGTGTTTTAGCCACTCCAAAAAAACTTCCTTACCGTGCAGAATCTTATATTCTCCCTGTAGTTTTATGTGCCGGAACCGCTGTTCTGATGTATTTTTATTTCCAGGAATCGTTTTCTTACTATCCGTTTGCAAGAGCCATCCATCTATTCAGACCATAATAAGGAGCTGATTCCCGCTATCCACTTTTACTCCTCGCTCCCAGCTGTCACCCTGAGCGTAGTCGAAGGGCCTCTTCTTTGCTGTGGGGTAACCGTTTCTATCGGGGCTAGGAAGAGGTACAAAAAAGTCATCCCGGTTTACAGAATGACACTATATGAATTCATGAGATTGCTTCGCTTTCAGCTCGCAATGACTTGTTATAATTATTTCTTAGTCAGTTTGGCTAAGTAAGAATCTTCATCTTTAAAAACTCTTTCTATTTTGAATCCGTTGTTTTCAGCAGCATTTTTCAAAGTATTGAAGTCAAGATACAGCCAGGTAATCGGTTCTTCAGATTCCCCTTTATAATGAACTACATATTCCAGTTCTCCGTAATAACCGCCAGCAGGAATGTAAACTCCACCATCTTTATCACGGTCAAACATATAAAGAATATCTGTGCTGTCAATTAAAACCTGTCCGCCATCATTCAGTAAAGTATGCAGTTTTTGAAGATAGGGATCAATTTTAGCAAGGCTTTCAAAAACTCCGGTACCGTTCATCAATAATAAAATGGTATCGAAAGTTTCTCCTGAGAAATCAAGCATATTTTCACAAACAGCTTTTTTAATACCTCTAAGCTTGCAAACCTCAATAGATTTTGGCGAAATATCCAATGCGGTCACCTCAAGATTTCTTTCATTTTGAAGATATAAAGAATGAGAACCTGCTCCCGCTCCGATGTCCAGAACTTTACCTTCAGATAGCAGCAGAGCTTTCTGCTCTATATCATTCATTTCTTCAAAATCTCTGAATAAATAATCTACCGGAAGTTCATCCAGCTCAGAAATTGACGTTTCAGTCTGCAGATCTTCCGGATTGTCATTGTGGTAATAATCCCAGATCGCTCTGCCCATTAAATCTTTCATAGTACAAAGATAATAGTTCGGAGTTCAATGTTCAAAGTTTTTGGTTGAATGTTTCGGTTGCATGGTGCGGGTTTCGGGGTACGAGGTGCAGTGTACTTACAACCTTAAACCTCGAACTTTAAACCCTTAAATATCTGCAACCTGGCATCTTTCAACTACTGCCTACTCCATCGAATCCTTCTCCTTATGTCTGTCCGCCTGTGATTCATTTTCTGCTACGCCTGCTTTCCAGTAAGAATAAGCATATAATTCCTGGGAGGTCCAGTTTTTTTCTTTTCTCAGATAAGTACGGATTTCTTTCACGCTTGAAAATTCACATGCTACGTAACCAAATTTGGTAACCTCAGGAATCTCAATACTTTTTACAGCATTTGAAATTTCACTGCTGATCTGAGGCTGTGTATTGTGTAACCATTTAAAATCAATTCGGGCTTTCGTTTCAAGCAGTTGCTCATCTTCTTTTCCATGAACTTCAATAATGCATATTCCTTTTGCTGTTGCAGGAAGTGTTTCCAAAATAGCACTGATCACCGGAATGGCCGTAGCATCTCCCACCAACAGATACCAATCTGCAGCCGGATACAACTCCCTACCTTCCAAACGCATCATCACTCCTAGCTTTGAGCCTGCTTCAGCTTCTCTCACCCATTTGGAGGCGGGGCCTCCGTCTCCATGATCTACAAAGTCGATGATTAATTCACTCTTCTCCAGATCAATTCCTCTGTGGGTATAAGTTCTGATAGCCGGAGCTATTTCTTTTGGCGGATACACCCACTGATGATTTTCGTCCAGCGTCGGGAAATGAATTTCGTTCAACCCAGCCGGAGGAACAGCAATCTTATTATTGTCTCCCACCATGGTATTTTTGAATACCTGAACTTCCGGTGAGTATAAATACACTCTGATAAAATGGTCAGTAATGTATTCTTTTCTGGTGACTTCAGCAACAATCTGCCCTGTTGAAATTTTAGCCATAACTGATTTTTTTTTTTAAGTTAAAATCCGGTTTCCGATTAATTCAGAAACCGGATTTGAAATACAATATATTTTCAGATCAAAGCATTGTTACCTTCATCGTATTTTTAAAATTCAAAAGTGTAAGAAAGGTTGAATGTTCTTCCTCTTCCTTTATAATTGAACAATTCCGGAAGTCCGTAAGTAGAATACAATACCTGAGAACGCTTGCTCCATATGGTCTGATAATCTGTATTGAATAGATTCTGAATTCCTAAATTGAATTTTCCAAAATGGAATCGGTATCCTATCATCAAATCTGAAGTATTGTACCCTTCCACCACATTATTAAGCTCGTCTTTCTGTTTGAAATTCTGCAAAGACTGGAATCTGAAAGACCAGCTTTTAATGTTATATCCAATATACGTCACCAGTTTTGAAGGAGAAGCATTGTAAATTTCCTGTTTCTGCCATTCTCCTTTGTTATCTACCTCAGATTTGATTAAAAGACCGCTCGCCCCGAAATAAACGCCATTGTTTAAGGAATAAGAAACCTCAGCTTCAATTCCCATGTTTCTTAATTTCAAATCATTCACAAGAATCTGGAATGTCTTTTTGTCTACAGCAACGGTTTTGTCTGAATTACTTAAAAATCCTGCAATCTGAGCTCTTAAACCTCCTTTATTGATACGGTAACCTACCTCAAACTGATTCGTTTTGATAGCCTGAAGGGGCTGTTCTTTCACATTAATACTGGATACTACATCCCAGTTGGTTCCCACCAATTTATACTGTCCGATTCCGTAAAATTTAGCAGGATCTGCTAAGCTTGCCCCTTGGGAAAAAGTTCCCCAAACCTGATGCTGCTCATTGAATTTGTACAACAATCCTGCATTGGCTAAAGTCACATTATAAGAACTTTCACCTCCAGAAATTGCAGATGCTGAGCTTCCATATCCCATGGCAATCTGTGTTTGCTGTTCCGAACCGACAAAGTCATCCATTTTCACATTGATATGCTGGTAACGGATCCCTGCATTCAATTGAAGTTTTGGAAAAATATTATATTTTGCCTGAACATATCCTGCATAGCTCTGTGAATGATTGGTTGGATATCTTCCCAGGCTGTATTTGGTTTCATTCACTAAACCTCCGCTGGACATTGTCTTTGCAATATCATAGACAGATTGTGTCCCTTCAAATTTTTCAAAATCAAAATCTGCTCCATAGGTAATATTCAGCCCTCGCCATGATTTCGATAATAAAGCTTTAATCCCTGAATAGTAAGTATCCTGCTGTGAAGAGGACATATAAGGTATTTTTCCTGACTGCAAAGTAACATTTCCCGGGAATGGATAGAATCCTAATTTTTCACCACGGGTAGCCAATTGTACATATAAATCCTGTCCACCCAAAATCCCGTTTCCGTTATACGCTACGGTTGCCATATAACGTTCTGTTCCTACATTTTTATCAGATGAAAAACCATCTCTCATTTCCAATAACGACGCATTTTTTGTCGTGAATGCACTCAGGTTTTGACCTAAAAATAAACTTCTGTCTCCGTTAAATTTAGAATTGTAATACTGAACAGAGGCTGTTATTTTATGTTTATTGTTAAACTGATACCCACCTGTAGCCAATATGTCAATGGACTGGTTATACTGAAGGTCAGTCTGTGTAATATCTGTAAAAAGCTGTTTCTGATCTGCTCCATACACCCCGCCATTTTGCTGGTAAGCTACTCCCAGTCTTCCGAAGAACTTATCTCCTTTAGTGGCAATAGACTGGGCTGCACGGAAATCATGGTCATCTTTTCCCATAAATCCGGTACGTACTCCCAATTCTGTTTCTCCGCTGATTCCTTTTTTGGAAGGTGTTTTGGTAATGATATTGATAATTCCGCCGGTAGCGTTACCTCCATAAATCGAGCTTGCTCCTGAAAGCACTTCAATTCTTTCGATATTAAATGGATCAATGGCGTCCAGCTGACGGCTTATGGCACGGATACTGTTCAGGGAAACACCATCGATCATTACAAGTGCTGAACGTCCTCTCATATTCTGTCCGTAATTGGTTCTTCCCTGTGGACCAATATCCATAGACGGAATCAGAATCGATAACATTTCTTTAATAGGAACTCCACTTTTGGCCTGTTCCTGAATCTTTTCTTTCTGTACGATCCAAACCGTTCCCGGAACTTCGGAGATTTTTGTGGGTTTTCTTGAGGCTACGATTACCACATCTTCAATACCTTTAGAGGCAATAGAATCTTTAGCTGTCTGGGAAAATAATACTCCCGAAACTAAAAGACCTATGAATGCATACTGCTTTTTCATTCTTTCTTCTCAAAGTTTTATAATCTCACAAAGATAATTCTTATTTAGAAAGAATAAAAATAACAGAATATAAGATTTTCCCTTATTTTATGATAGTAAACATCTTTTTACAGAAAAGTTTTCAAAATCTGGATATATATTAAAACCATTAAGAAGAATTTAAGGAGTAAAGTATAGTTAAGATAAATCATTCTGATTTTTAAGCTTAAAACGAAGCTCATCTTAATACTCTAAAAACCTTAATACAATTTTAATGTTTCAAAAAGTTTAAAATTTGACATTTTCTTAAAAAGCGTAAAATCCCAGCCCAACGAAGGACCAGGATTTTACTAGTAAAAACAAGGTATTTTTTATACTGCAGGCCCTGCCGCATCTTTTATTTCTTCTAACAATTTTCTTCTTTCACGAAGTCTTCTTCTTGCGATAACGGATTTACCTCCCAACACTCTTATAAACCTGAAATACTGGAAACGCTTTGCTCCGAAATGATGGGTCGCAACATAAATCAGCACTCCAAATCCGACTAAAATAATATACCCAAATATCTTTTTGGTGGCTATGATGATCGCATTGAGCTGAATGGCTTTCATATTGGCTGCTACATTCTGAGGAGTAACGGTCATCCCATCCATATAAACAGCAAGATCACCAATTGCTGTAACCTGAAAACGGTACTGAAACCATGAATAGAGTGTTGAAAAAATTCCTACGGCAAGAAAAGTTCTCCAAACCAACACAAGCCCGATGGCTGCCAGCATTTCATCCATTTCAAGCTTATCCAGTGTATAAAACCATACGGAGATAAACAGTGAACACATTCCGTAACCCTTTAAAAACATAGGCAGATACCAGTTGTCATAACTGAATTCCAATACCATAGAAAAGTACATAATAATGGCATATCCAATCATTGCAGAAAACCCGGAAAAAATATACATTTTCAAAGGCTTTTCTTTTTTGAACCAGAAAATGGCAATGACTCCGGCCAGGATAATTCCGGGAATCATCAGTAGACTCAGTCTCGTATTAGTCACCTGATCATAACCCAAAACTCCCACTGCAAAAGTATTCTGAATAGAAGCTGTTCCTAAAAACATTCCCAGCCAAAACAGCATAAACAAACCGTGCTGTACATTATTCTTTTTAAAAATCTTGAATGAAAGGTATGGTCTTTTTAAAGTTAATTGACGGATAGAAAGTAATGCAAAACTCACAAAAGCAGCTATACTTCCATACATAATATTCTTCGAATTGAACCAGTCCTGCTGTCTTCCAAATGAATACACATACGCCGAAAACATAAAAGTTGAAATGAAAAGTAAAATACTTAGCCAATCAATATAATGCAGGGGAACTTTTAAAGCAAAATATTTATTATGCATAAAAATCCAGTGTATCAATGCAAGTGTAAAACATAAAACCGCTGTAAACACATAAAACTGCTGCCAGTTGTAGATAAGAGCAAATTCAGCAGCATAATAAGTAGCCACCTGATTCATTACCAAAACGAATGTATAGAATGCTCCGTAAAACATACCCCGGTTTCCGATCATCACCATCAATGGCAGGAACAGTTCTATGGTGACCATCATTTTCATAAAACCTATCACTAAAGAGGTAAATATGAAGATCATGGGCTGTAAAGTACTTCCGTTTACATAACTGAGCAATCCTAAAAGTACCAGAAGCAAAACCATCTTATCCCTTACTTTGAATCTCATTTTGATTCTGAGAACAACAGGCATACAGGCTCCCATCCCAATGGTAGTGGCGTAGTTAGCCCACATAAAATATTCTGTCATCGCACCGGTACCACTTACCAGAGAACTGATATTTCCCGTGTACACCCCACCGATTGGCATTACCACAGCAAGCAGTAATACGATCAGTAACAGCTGTACGGGTTTCGGTACCCAATCGCTATATAATCCTTTGTTGTACATGATAAATTTAGAAGTTAGAGATTAGAAGCTAGAAATTAGTGGCTGGAAGTTTTCAGCTTAACCTCTGTATTTCCAATCTTTTAATCTTTCAATGATTAAATCTTTTAATTACTGACCGATATTCACATTCATATTCATTCCCGCACTCAGCTTATCCAGATCTTCTTTTTTGTTGGAAGCTGTAAATTCTATTCTTACAGGAATTCTCTGTTGTACTTTAATGAAGTTTCCGGTAGAGTTATCGGTAGGTACACTTGAATATCTTGATCCGGTAGCTGCAGAAACCGCAGTTACAACTCCTTCAAACTTTTTACCTCCTAAAGCATCAGCTGTCATAGCAATTTTTTCTCCTACTTTGATATTCGGCATCTGGCTTTCCAGGAAGTTGGCGGTTACCCATTTCTGACCATTCAGAACGATAGTTGCAACCTGTTGTCCCGGCTGGATCAACTGACCTTCAGAAATAGTTCTTCTCCCCATCACCCCATCATAAGGCGCTGTAATAACAGTATACGAAAGATTGATTCTGGCCATATCCAAGGCAGATTTCGTTCTTTTAATTTCAGCATCATTAATTCCCAATCTGCTTTTCACTTCAGTAGTGGAAAGGTTGGCGGATTGTTTTTGGTTGACCAGAGTTTCATAAGCTGCCTTTTGCGCATCATATTCTGTCTTTATCTGATCATATTGCTGTCTTGTAACCGCTTCGGCTGATAAAAGATTTTTATATCGGTTTAAATTCTGCTCAGCATTCCACAATCTGGCTTTTGCTCCTGCAATATTAGACTGCATCACGTTGATATTGTTGGAAACAGTATTCACAGAAGAACTTGTTGCGGTTTTTTGTGCCATTGCATTTTGATAAGCCGCTTCTGCCTGTCCCAATTGGGTAAGAATTTCGCGTTCGTCAAGAATGACCAACGTGTCTCCTTTTTTTACACGTTGATGTTCTATGAACTTAATTTCTTTGATGTATGCAGAAACTCTTGTGTTGATAGGATTTATAAATTCTTCTACCTGTGCTGCTTCCGTATAGGTTTTGCTTCCGATGTGGAAATATTCACGTATTAACCAGAATAATCCAAAACTGATCACGAGAAAAACGATGATATTAGAAATGATGGCTCTGATTTTATTGGTTTTATTTTTCTTTTTCTTGTTTTCTGCAGCAGATGCTGCAGGAGTTGGTGTCGTATTTTGAGTAGTTTGTTCCTTGTTTTCCATTGTGTTGATTGTCAGTTTTAAAAATTAAAGTGTTCCTGTAGATTTCAAAAGGTTGTAATACTGATACAGAACATTGATTTCTGCATTTGCATAATCCAGTTCTGACTGTAGTTTCTGGTTCTGCGCATCAATCATTTCTGCCTGCACAGCCAGTTGGTTAAGATATTTGGCTTCCGTAATTTTGTAGTTTTCTTCAGCCAGTCTTTTGGAATCATTCAGAATATCTGCCT
>Ga0157370_10008309_pt1 | contig 11203 bp, 8 predicted proteins | sample C35metaG_FD_113463 | JGI IMG/M metagenome (GOLD analysis project Ga0157370, IMG submission 113463) | Corn rhizosphere microbial communities from Kellogg Biological Station, Michigan, USA - C3-5 metaG | ecosystem: Host-associated > Plants > Roots > Rhizosphere > Soil | place: USA: Michigan... | reverse complement strand
CTTGCAACTCTGCCAGAAAACGTTATGCGTGGATGCAGGTAATTCCTTTAAAGCCATGATTGAGAAGAAAGCGATTTGTGTGCAGGGGTTGGTGCCGTTGATTCTGCTGATTGCTGCGGCAGGGGCGGCGGTGTGGACGGGGAAAATCCAATGGGTGCTGGAGACGGCGCCGTATCTGCTGGTGCTGATCATCCCGTTTGTCCTGCTGTGGCTGAAGGGGCTGTTTATCGTGACGCCGAACGAGGGGAAAATCCTGACGTTTTTCGGCAAATACACCGGGACGGTTCGTGAGCCGGGGTTCTGGTTTGCCAATCCCTTCGCCAGCAAGGACCGGATTTCCCTGAAGGTGAGCAATTTCCAAAGCCCGCAACTGAAGGTGAATGATGCGCACGGTAATCCGATCGAGATCGCATGTGTGATCGTGTGGCGGGTGGTGGATACGGCGAAGGCGGCCTTCGACGTGCAGAACTACGGGGAATTCGTGCACATCCAGTGCGAGACGGCGCTGCGCCATCTGGCGAGCCACTTTCCCTACGAACCGCATGAGCCGGGTGAAGTATCACTGCGCGGTTCCCCGGAAAAAGTGGGCGAAACTTTACAAAAAGAGCTGCAGGGCCGGGTGCAACTGGCAGGCATCGAAGTCATCGAAGCTCAGCTTTCCCACCTGGCCTACAGCCCGGAGATCGCACAGGCGATGCTGCGTCGTCAGCAGGCTGCAGCGGTGATCGGTGCCCGCCAGATGATCGTGGAAGGTGCGGTTAGCATGGTGGAAATGGCGCTGAAGAAGCTGGAAGAGGACAATGTGGTCCATCTGGATGAGAAGAATAAATCCATCATGGTGAACAATCTGATGATCGCGCTGGTTTCCGAATCCCACATCCAGCCGGTGATGGCGACCGGGCAGGCAAATTGAAGAAGTGCGGAGTGATCAGTGAGAGATGGGCCGCAAGAAAGAATGAGGTTCAGGTTTTAAATCGAAACGCGGAGACGCAGGGGTCGCGGAGAGAAACGCGGAGCGGGATAAATGGATTCTGAGAGTTGAATCTTCTTGGTCTTTCTCAGCGTTTCTCTCCGCGACCCCTGCGTCTCCGCGTTTCGATCCATCTTCAAAAATTCGCCTTATTCGTGAGATTCGCGGTGCCTATCCTCTTCCCTTAAAAACCCTTTGCGTCTCTCAGCGCCCTTTGCGGTAACCCATTTTATCGGTCCCCCACCGATCACTTGGCACTCCACCACATCCGCTCGACATCAAGGATCTGGTTCGTTACGCGGGAACAGCACATGCGCTTTACGTTTCCGGCTGCGATCTTTACTTCCCTTTTCCTTATGAGCAGTTGCTCGATCTCCCCTTTTCACAATCACTTTCCGGTTTCGCAAAACAAGGTGCTGGCGAAGCATGATCTGATCGAAGTGAGTGATGTGGACCGCACCATTCACATCGAGCTGGTTTATAAAACCTCGGCAAATCTGACGAAGGCCCCGCTCTATCAGCCACAGATGCCTGCCCTGCTGCGGCCGGAGACGGCGCAACGGCTGGCCCAGGCAAATGCTCTGGTGGGCGTACACGGGTATCGCTTGAAGATCTGGGATGCGTATCGGCCACCGGAAGCGCAGATCCGTCTCTGGGATGCCTCCGGCCACAATGACCTGTATGTGGCGAATCCCTACAACAAGCCTTCCCAGCATTCCTGCGGGACGGCGGTGGACGTGACGCTGTGCTATCCGGATGGCAAGCCGGTGCCGATGCCCACCGGCTTCGATGATTTCACGGCCGCGGCCAACTGCAATGCGGTGCATCCGGATCCGGTGGTGCGCGCCAACCTGAGAATCCTGCAGGAGGCAATGAAGGGCGCGGGATTCTATTTGCTGACGGCGGAGTGGTGGCATTTCATCGATGGCAACTATCAGAAGTATCCGGAAACGATTGCCTGGGAAGACATCCGCACCGCATTCTGATCGATGCGCGCGGTTCTGCTATTTCTCTGCATGACGTGGTCTGCCCATGCGCAGATCACGCCACTGAGCGGCACCTATCTGGGTGACGGGGAGCGGAATTTTTACGGCAACCACGCGCCATCCTCCCTGACTGTGGTATGGAAAATCCCACTTGGCTCCGGGAAGACGAATCTGGCAGGAAAATCCATCACCTGGAGCGGCAGCGGCTGGACGGGCCAGCCACTCGTCAGCCGGGAAAACGGCGAGCTTTTCCTGATCCATGGCTCGCTGGATCATCATATGCGGAAAATCCGCGCAGCCACCGGCGAGGTGGTGTGGCAGGTAAACTTCGGCGATGCCATCAAAGGCACGCCGACCTTTGCCGATCTGGGGGGAGATGATCCGGAGACACGCCATGTGCTGATCTGCGGTAGCCGCCGTGGCGCGGAAGCAGACTTTGAGAAAGATCCCGCCTACAGTCTGCGGGCGATTTCCTATCATGATGGGCGTGAACTGTGGCGGCTGAACTCCATCCACACCCACTGCAATAGCCGCGATGTGGATGGCTCCGCGCTGGTAGTGGGCGGAAAGGTGATGGTGCCACTGGAGAATGGCTATTTCTGCGTGCTCTCTCCGTTCCCAAAAGATGCGGTAAAGGAAGGCGGATACCTGACCCCGAAGATCTACAAGCAGACCCGCATTTATGAGGAAAAAGATCTGCCGCTCTATCAGAGTGAACTTTCCTGTGAATCCTCCCCCACCCTGCTGGGCGGAAAAGCGTATGTGGCAGCCGGCTGCGGGCGCGTGTACGCCTGCTCGAAAAACTGGCCATGGTCCGGGTGGCAACTTGATGTCGGCGGGGATCTGGACAGCAGCATGCCGGTGACAAATGATCGTTGCCTTTTGTTAGGAATCGAGAAGGAATTCATTCCCGGCCTCGGTGGCGTGATGAAGATCAAACCAGGCGGCGGTGTGATGTGGTATCTGCCGGTGGGCGATGTGGAATTTTATGAATGGCACGGCGGACTCGTAGGCACTCCTGCGGTGAACCATCGTACGGCGCAGTCGGTGTCCCCGGATCTGGCGTGTGCAGTGGGCGTGGATGGAAAGCTGATTCTTTTCAACCATCGGAAGTTGCAGCCCGGCAGGAAGGTGCCCGGACCCAGGCAGGACCAGATGTTTCCAACACCGCTGATCCTTGATACGGCGCAACTGCCCTCCGGCTCCATCTCCACGCCGCTCTTCATCGATGACAAGATCATCGTAGGCCATGACAAGGGGATGGAACTCTATCAGGTGACGCCGGAATTGAAACTGCAGCATCTTTCCAGCTTTACCGGTCCTATGTTCGATTCCACGCCGGTGGTGTGGGATGGACATGTTTATGCGGGATCGAAGGACGGCTTTCTCTATTGTCTGGGGGAGCAAAAGGTAGCTGCTAGATAAGCTGAATACCAAATCGAAGAATTTTGGCAGGAAGATTGAAGAACGGAATTTGGTTTTATCAGAAATTTTCTGCTTAATTCATAAATCTGTGTAAACCTGCCTCAAACCAAGGGGATCTCCGAAAGTCGTTAGGCCTCACATTTTTAAACCACTGATTTACTGATTAAAGAGAGCTGTGGTTGAATTTACACAGCGTTTACGGACGGCAGGCGAAGGAGGCGGTAAAACGGGAGCGTTATGAAAGCATTTCCACGCATCCTCATCAGCGCGCTTTGCCTTTTCCCTCTCGCCGCCATGGCCAAGGGTGAAGCTCCAGCGACAGACCCAGCCCCGACACAAAACAAAATCCAGATCGCCCTGCTTCTGGATACTTCCAGCAGCATGGACGGGCTGATAGACCAGGCACGCACCCAACTCTGGAAAGTGGTGAATACCTTCACCGAAGCCAAAAGGGATGGGCAGACTCCTTACGTGGAAGTGGCCCTTTACGAATACGGAAACTCCGGCCTGAGCGTGGCGAACAACTACATCCGCCAAGTGCAGCCCCTCACCCGCGACCTGGACGAACTGAGCCGGCAACTTTTCGCGCTCAAGACGAATGGCGGTGAGGAGTATTGCGGTGCCGTCATCCAGCGTGCCCTTGGCGATCTGGCGTGGGATACTTCCGCGCAGACCTACAAGGTGATCTTCATCGCGGGCAATGAGCCTTTCACCCAAGGCTCCGTGGACCCACGGCAGGCGTGCAAGGATTCCATCGCAAAGGGCATCGTGGTGAACACGATCCACTGCGGTTCCCGCCAGGAAGGCATCAATGGCGCATGGCATGACGGTGCTGCGCTGGCCGAAGGGAAATACCTTGTCATCGATCAGGACAGGGTGATTGCACAAATCCCCGCCCCCCAGGATAAGGCCATCTCCGATCTGGGCCAGGAACTGAACAAGACCTACATCGGCTATGGAAAAAAACGCGCCGAAGCCGCACTGAAGCAGGAACAGGCAGACAAGGATGCCTCCGCCAATGCAAGCGCCGGAGCCTCCGTGGAACGGGCAAAGACCAAAGCCAGCCGCAACTATTCCAATACCGAGTGGGATCTGGTGGATGCCGTAAACGAAAAGAAAGTGGATCCCGCCACCATTCCCGCAGACGAACTGCCTGAGGCCATGCGCTCTCTGAAGCCAGAGGAACGCGCCACCTATGTGGCCAATGCCGCCAAGGAACGCGCAGCCATCCAACAGAAAATCACGGATCTGAACAAAGAGCGTGAAACCTTCCTCGCTGAGGCCCGCAAGCAACAGGCAAAGGCAGGAGAAAAGACACTGGATGAAGCGATGGTGGATACCACCCGCGAGCAAGCTGCCAAGAAAGGCTACTCTTTCAAAAATTGATAATCACCGGATGAAACCCTTGATCTTGATATGGATTCTTACGGCCATCCCTCTCTGGGCAGCCACCTCCGAAACCGCTGCTGAGATGCAGTCCGCCATTCTGAAATCGCCTGACCTGAAAAAGGTGAAACTTCTACTGGATGACGGATTCGACTGCAGCCAGGCAATCGGTTGCGGAGATTACGATGCGCTGGATGCGGCTGTGGCCACGGGCAATGCGGAACTGGTGGAGCTTCTGCTCCGCTACGGGGCTAAACCCAAGCCAGCCACCGTGGCCAACGCAGCGTTCCTCCCTTCCCACGATGCTGCACTCATCCTAGTCCGGATGTTTCTAACATCGGGTGCCGATCCGAATTCCTCCAATGGCTACAGCACCGCCCTGCATCAGGCGGTATTCCGTGAAAACATCCCTCTGGTTTCGCTCCTTCTCTCACAGAAATCCATCACTCTGAATGCCTTGAACGTGGATGACCGGACTCCCCTCATCCTCTCTGTTGAAAAGGGTAACCCACAGTTGGTGGAAATGCTGTTGAAGGCAGGAGCGGATGCATCGTTTAAAAACAGCAAGGGGCTGAGTGCCGCAGATTTCTCGAAACGTATGATTGCGGACCAGCAGAATCTCCAAGCCCTGCTCGCACGACCCCACGAATGACATCGGCTGGCAGAAGTACGAACTCGCCAGAAAGATCCCTTTCCTCCAAATTTCCCACCGTGGAAGAAATCCCCATCCTCGTCATCGAAGACGACGCCTCGATCCGTCAGGGCGTCGTGGACGTGCTGGAATATGCAGGCTACCAGACACTGGAGGCGGCGGATGGCCACAGCGGAATGGAGCTGGCGCTGAAGGCGAATTACCGGCTGCTGCTGCTGGATCTGGTCCTCCCCGGCCCATCCGGATTTGAAATTCTGCAGGTCCTCAAGCGCAAGCGACCGGGACAGGCGGTCATCATCCTTTCCGCCCGGGGAGAGGAAAATGACCGCGTCCGCGGCCTCACCACCGGAGCGGATGACTACGTGGTGAAGCCATTCAGCATGAAAGAACTGTTAGCGCGTGTGGATGCCGTGCTCCGCCGTACGTGTGAGCGGACGGCACCGTCGGACACACGCAGCATCCCCAACGGAACTGTGGATTTCAGGACGGGCCGGATTACTTTACAGGATGGCTCCGTAGAGGACCTTTCGGAAAAAGAGGCGGAGCTGCTGCGTTACTTGCTGGATGCAGGAGGACGGCTGATTTCCAAAGAGGAAATCCTGCGCCATCTGTGGGGGCTCGACCCCAGCCGCACCGAGACCCGCACCATCGACATGCACATCATGCACCTACGGACAAAACTGCAGGATCGTGATCAACGCTTTCTTCAGACCGTTAGAGGAAAGGGCTATCGGATCGGGGAGGTCACCGCATGAAAAATTCCCGCACTTGGTGGATCTGGCTCTCCCTGGGACTGTGCGCTGTCCTGGTGTTTGGCGCCATGACGTGGCTCACCCGCAGCATGTTGGCTACGGAACGAGAACGCGCCACCGCCGAGGCACGCGCAGATCTTCAGGAAAAAATGAGACTCGCCCTCTGGCGGATGGACACCATGGGTGCCTCCATTCTGCTGGATGAAAGCCAGCGGGAAATCGGCGAACCCGCATCCCGGCTGCCAACGAAGGCCCGCTTTCAGATGAAGCGGGGCGTGCTAACCCCCTCTGGAGGCGGGGTAACAGCAGAGCAGTTGAAGGAGAAGCTGGGGGTAACGGATGATCTGACCCAATACTTCCGGAAATTCACTCGCCCGGCCATTTCTCTGGATCTCAAGCAACAGCAGCCGCCTGGCGAAACCACTGGCAATCCCGTCCAGCGCTACGACAAGACCTATCAGGAAACAGCCAATGCCACAGAGCAGGAAGTCCGCACCAAGGCCTTGGAAAAAACCCTCGCGCGTGCGACTCAAGAGAAGGCAAAAAAGGCCAGCGCCCCCTCTCCCGTCATCGCGGCTCCACAGGATGGGGACTATGCGGATCCGGCCCCCATGGCAGGTGGAACTTCTTCTTCTACACTCAAAGACGTGAAGGAGGCCCCTCCCGAGAAAGATCTGCCGCTCTCCGGCCCTCCCCGTGTGGCATGGGTGGGTGACGAACTGTTTCTCATCCGCCAGATTTTCGATGGGAAGGGTGAGGGATATGAAGGTGCGTGGATCGATCTGGAAGCACTCAAGCAACTCCTGCTCACGGAAGCCCTGGATCTACTCCCCACCGCAGATCTGACTTCCTCCACCACACCCTCGAACGACGGTCTGACCCTGGCATCTTTCCCCTTCCATCTGGGCATGTACAGTGCGGACTCATTCGTAAGCCCTACCTCCATTCCTTGGGAAATACGCCGAACCACCGCCGTTTCCCTGTCCATCGGTTGGTTCGCCGCACTACTTGCCATGGCCACTGCCGCACTGCTGATCCGGGGCGTCATGCGGCTGAGTGAACGCCGCGCCTCCTTTGTCTCCGCAGTGACTCACGAACTCCGCACGCCGCTGACCACCTTCAGGCTCTACTCCGAAATGCTAGAACGTGGTGCCGTGAAGGAGGAAAAGCGTGGGCAATATCTGCGCGTGCTCTCACGCGAAGCGGACCGGCTGGCGCATCTGGTGGAAAACGTTCTCGCTTTTTCCCGCATCGAACGCGGCAGCGCCCGCTCCGTGGTCCTCACCACCACCCCAGCGCAACTTCTGGAACCCATGCGGGAGCGTTTCACGGCACGGCTCGCTCCTGTGGGTCTTTCTCTGGACATGGATCTCACCACGCCAGCATCTGCTGGGCTGGTGAAAGTGGACTCTGCCGCCGTGGAGCACATCCTTTTCAACCTCATCGATAATGCTGCGAAGTATGCCGCATCCGGCACGCCACCGCTCGTTTCCGTCACAGTGGGCACGAAGAAAGGCCTGGAAATCCGGGTGATCGATCACGGCCCTGGCATTCGTCCCCAAGAACGGCGCCGAATCTTCCATGCCTTTCATAAATCCGCCCATGATGCGGCGGAGAGCAAACCCGGCGTGGGGCTGGGACTGGCCCTTTCCCGCCGCCTGGCCCACGGGATGGGAGGCAGCCTCCGCTATGAGCCGCAGCCTGAAGGATCCTGCTTTGTCCTGAGCCTCCCGGGCTGATTGACACACGCAAGCACGCCACGCATGTTTCGCCCATGGCTTCCGAGCAAACCCATCCGCCCACCATGGCGCGGCTGCCTGTTTTTCCCATCGCGTGCTGGGCGCTGGGGCTCACTGCGTTTGCGCAGATCATGATTGCGGGCGTTTCCCTCGCCAAACGGCTGCAGGACTCCAAGCAGGTCCATGTCATTGAACGGGAAGTGCCGAAGGTCGTGGAAGTCCAGCGTCCTCCTTCCGCTGAAGAGATCGCACAAGCTGCCATCCGCAGCCGCCCTCCCGTGCCCCAAACTGCAGACCCGGAGCCCACCCCTACTCCCGTAGTGGCGCCCAAAATCGACGATCCCCGCGCTGAGCGATTGGTAAAGGAAGCCCGGAAAGCCCGCGTGAACGGAGACATGGGAATGGCAATCGTCAAACTGGAAGAGGCCCTCACTCAGGCACCTGATGATGCCAGCGTGCTTTACGAACTGGCGCTGGTACATGAGCAAATGGGAGTGTTCGATAAAGCCGCACAGTACTATCAGAAGGTGTTCGATAAAGGCATCTCCGGTGCCGGGGCCCTTTTCGAGCTGGCAGGAAACAAGCTCCGCGATGGCTTTGAGCAGCCCACCGATTGGCTGGGGAAGCTGTCCCTCGGACGCGTGCGGATTTTCAAGGACACCACTCGTGAAGGAAATGAACGCGTGATCCTCACAGTACCGGTGCAAAAGGATCCAACGGCGGACATCGAGGTTGGAGACATCGAGGTTTCCGTGAACTTTTTCAATCGCACCACCAAAGGGGAAATTGTGCAATTGGAGGATAAATCCTGGGTTTCCCAGCAGTGGGTTTCCCTTCCCTTTGATTGGGCGGGCGGCGAGGAAAACCTGCGCCTTACTTATGTAATCCCTTCCGAGGATACGCAGACCACCCACCTTTTCGGCGAAAAAAAATACTACGGCCAAGTTGTATCCCTCATCTACAAGGGCGAGGTGCTGGATGTGCAGGCATGGCCGCGCGACCTAGCAGCCCGGATGGGACAACAGCCCACCAAGGCGGCAGATCCGGCAGCCGTTTCCCCGGATTTCACGGATGAACCTCCGCCCGGATTTGATCCGAATGCCCCCATGGTATTGCCGGAACGCCCGATGGATCCACCCAGCCACTAATTCGCCTCATGGATCACTCTTCCGCAGGCCGGCAACTCGGCGAATACCACCTCAGGGAATTGCTTTCCCGTTCTGCCACCCGGCGCACCTGGCTCGCGGAGCAGGGCTCCATTGGCAGATTGGTTCTGATTGATGAACTAACAGATCTGGATCCGCAACATCACGCGGATTTCTTCGCCCAGGCACGCGCCAAGGCCGCCGTGGATTTCCCGGAAATCGGCTCCATTTATGAGGCTGTCAATGAGCCTGACCTCTGTTTCTGCGCCTACGAACGGCTGCCAGGAAAAACCCTTTCCGAGCTCCAGCTCTCCGGGCAAAACCTCCAGACGCTTTCCCTCGTCTCCGTTCTTCATCACATCGCGGAAGCAAATCTCCACCTCGAAGCCCAGGGGCACGCCACCACTCCCCTCGATCTGACAGATATCCACTTGGAGGAATCCGGCGTCGTTCGATTGAAAAACCTCGCTACCACAGGAACCCGCACTCCAGAGCAATCAACACGGGACATCATTCATTTGGGCGAACGTTTCCGGGATCTGGTCGCCCGGGACTGGCCGGGAGCAAACCGCCTTCTTACCCTGCTGGCGTGGATGCGTGGCGAAAACGTGGATCAACCCCTCACGTGGCGGCAGGTGTGCGACTATTGCGGGCAGATCACCAGCCAACTCACCGGCCCCAAACGCCGGGCCTCCTTCCAATTGCCTAAATTCGTGCTCCCAGCACTGGCGGGCCTTCTCCTGGTCGGGCTGGCCGTTTCCGGCTGGTTCCTTCTGCCCAAGCCTGCACCGCAGGTGAAACGCGAACCTTTGCCTCCGCCTGTGGAAGTCGCAGCTGGCACCCATGCTACCCCGGACGGATCTTCAGAGGCATTGGAAGCTTTCAGAATTTCTGGGCACCCCGTCACAAACGGTGAATACCTCAATTTCATCAAAATCCTCGATTTCCTGGCCAAAGACGGAGATGAGAAAATTTTCGATCACCCTGACCAACCTGCTTCCAAGACCAACCACCAGCCTGCAGGGTGGTCTTCCCTGAGCCTGCAATTGGCCAAGCCTGGTAATGCCGCCCTGCTGGATCAACCCATCATCGGCGTCGATTGGTGGGACGCTGCTGCTTATGCGAACTGGCAGAAAACACGGCTGCCCACCCAGGACGAATGGTTTGCTGCACTTGATCAAAAAAATGGCGCTGCCATCTATGAATGGACGCAAACATTCGCGGCAAATCCGGCGAATCCGCTGGGCGAAAAACGATGGGTGATCATCCGCAACGGGAAAGCCCGCGAGTGGCTGACAGCTCGCTCGACCCGCCGCACGGATCTGGGATTTCGCATCATTCTCACGAAGCAGTAACCATCAGCCCGTCGTCTGGTCCATCGTCGCATCCAACCAGTTAAGCATTTTTTTCCGGTAGGCTCCATGATTCAGATAGAGGGAATCGCCATGGTGACCACCCTTCACCTCAAACAAGGTTTTAGGCTGACCGGCATTTTCAAATAGCAACTTACCTTGAGAATACGGCACCACTTCATCCACCGTGCCATGGACCACCAGCAGGGGCGTGGGTGACAGCCGTTTCACGAAATCCTTGGGTGCCCATTCATCGGAAACCAGACGTTCCCCGAGCTGGCCACCCACAAACCGGGCCATGGAAAGGTAAGAAGCAAATGCTCCGTCAATCACCACGGCACGCAGTCCTTTAACCGGAGTTTCCGCCAGTGCGGTAATGGATTTCGCCCCGCCCAGGCTGTGTCCGTAGGAAATGATTTTGTTTTGATCAATATCCGGCCGCGTCTTCACATATACAAAGGCTGCCTTCACATCATTGATGATGCCCCGGCGGTCCGGCGTCCCTTCGGACTTTCCAAACCCACGGTAGTCATACATCAGTACATTGTAACCTGCCTCCGCCATCCATAGAATGAAGCCGAGATGGTAACCCAGTGAACCTGCATTCCCGTGGGAAAACACCACCGTTCCCTTCTTCTTTTTCGTGATCGCGGGGATGAACCAGCCATGCAGGAGGGTGCCATCGCCGGATTTGAAATCCACATCCTCATATTTGAATCCCCACGTTTTTGGAGTGGCCGGTTCATCATGAGTGGGAAAGTAGAAGAGCTTGTTTCCGCCATTCTTTCCCAGCGTT
>Ga0157370_10008308_pt1 | contig 11204 bp, 11 predicted proteins | sample C35metaG_FD_113463 | JGI IMG/M metagenome (GOLD analysis project Ga0157370, IMG submission 113463) | Corn rhizosphere microbial communities from Kellogg Biological Station, Michigan, USA - C3-5 metaG | ecosystem: Host-associated > Plants > Roots > Rhizosphere > Soil | place: USA: Michigan... | reverse complement strand
CGAGCCCGCTTCGATGCGTGATTAGATCGCGCACCGTGAGCTCGCGCGTGACGTACGGGTCCGAGAGCTGAAACCAGGGCAGGTATTTGGTTACAGGGTCGTCCCACTTGAGCTTTCCTTCATCGACGAGCATCGCGAGCGATGCGGTCGTGAAAGCTTTCGTGTTCGACGCGATCTGAAAGAGTGTATGCGTGTCGACCGGCGTGGGTGAGCCAAGTTTCTTCACGCCGTATCCCCTGGCGAACACCACCTTGCCATCCTTGACGATTGCGATGGCGGCCCCGGGAGCATCGAATGTCTTCATCGCGCTCGCGACATAGGCATCGAAGTCTGCCGCCGGCAGCGATCGTTGCGCCGGCTGCTGAGCGGCGGCGCCAGCTGTAGCTAATGAGAGTGATAGGGCTACAGCAATTCGTAGTGACGACATGCAAGGCTCCGGCTTCTGTTCGGCATCTGCGCTCGCTCCGTGCGACGCGGAATGTGGTGCAGAAGATGCTTCTCAGCTCGCCCCTGCGCCAGCGTCCGCGTTCAACGCGCGCCACGCGCTGTTAAGCATCGGACCCAGCTCCGCTCCCCACAAAACCCAGGAGTGCCGTCCAGGGACCTCGTGGTACTCGTACCGCGCACCATACGCGCGCAGTGAATCCGTGAACGCCCTGTTGGTTGGCAGAAAACTGGGATAGTCGTCATGAGTGCCGATCGCCAGAAATACGTACGGAAGGTTGGCCGGCTGCGTGTTCCGGAAGATGCGCAGTGGATCGTACCGGGCTTCCGATGCGATGCCGCCGGTTCCGAATGCCTTCGTAATACTTTTCCCAGTTCCCTTCCACAACACCGAGTCCGACTGACCCATCGTGCTTGCGACGGAAAGTGCCGCACTCAGTCCGCCAACGAAACGATATCTATGTGGATGACGCAAGCCGAGCATCACCGCACCGTAGCCACCCATCGAGAGTCCGGCGATCGCTTGGCGCAACGTGTCGACGGAGAACCGCCGGATCACGTCGTTGTAGAGATCCACAGTGATGAAATTCTCGTACGCCGCGCTCGGGTCTGACGGCGCGTTCACGTACCACGAATTTTCAGCGTCAGGCAATACGACTATGAACGGATGTTGCCCGATTTCCTTGCGCAGATCGGTGTGGCGCAACCAGTCATCCTTGCCGCCCGAGTAGCCGTGAAGCAGCCAGAGGATCGGATAGCGCTTGTCTGACATATATCCGGATGGCAGAACAACATTATATGCGACGCGTTTGCCGAGTGACGCGGCGTCGACAGTGTCGGTTTCTACGCGTACGGAGTCGCTGCGTCGGTATGGAGTAGCAGTGGCACATCCAGCGGCACCGAGCAGGATTGTAGCCAGGACATTTGAGAGCCGCCAGCTGGGCATCATGCGCTAGAACATAACACCAACCGTTATTGGTACGAATGCCATGGTTCCACCGCTCTGATTTACATGATGGTACCGGGCTTCGACGAACCCATCGAAGAGCGCGAACGGAACCGATACGCCGGCGCCAATGTTGAATCCAAAGTTGCTCTGCGACGTGCTGCCGCCGGTGGTGGGCGAGATACGCACGTCGTAGACACCCGCTCCGCCTATGAGATAGGGGCGAACTATTGGCGCGGGCAGGTGAATCGGGAAGACCACGTTCGCGGTAAAGCCAAGCACGCGAGCGTCGGCGTTGAAGCGATTTCCCGGGTTCGTAGCGGGGAACTGGACGTTCTTGCTGCCAAAACCGTTGTAGGCCACATCCGCGCGCAGACTGAATGGAACGACAGGAAGTCCGATGCCGAGTGAGCCGGTGACGTTGTAGCCCGTGTTGACGCCCGTAAATTCGCCGCTGCCATTCGCCAGCTCGGACATCGGAACGGAGACGCCGCCCGATATCCCGATCGAGATTGGGTCGATGAGGGATGTGCCTTGCGCGAACGCAACAGAGGCGCCCAATACGGAGCCCATGAAGACCATCGCTGCCGCACTCACCGCTGCCGCGCACTTTCCAGCACTGAACATCAGGTGCTCCTTGTGTTCTGTCCACTACTGAACAGGTTGAGAATGTTTCCGTCGGGATCCTTGAACCACGCGGTGCGCATGTCGCCTGATACGTGCAGGTCGCCTTCCAGCGTGGTGTCAGGCATATCGTGATAGTGCTCGAACGTCACGCCCCTGGCGCGCAATGTCTTGACGATCCCGTCTATCTCGCCGCCTGCATCCCAGCTTGCTGAGGTCGCCTGATTCGTTCCGGCGAATCGAGACGCGTAGACGAGAAACGTCGTCGTCCCACTCTTGTACGAAAGCACGCCGCGTCGCCGGGGACCGTCATGCACGAAGCCGAGTGTTTCCTCGTAGAATTTCCGCGCGACCTCCGTGTCCTTGACCGCGATCGTGGCAAGGGCGTTCCTGTCTCCCAGCATGTCTGTCTCCAGTCGGTTGGGGCGATTATGCTCCGCGAATAACGGGCCGCAACACCGGGCGCCCGCTAAATTTTGGACTCAAGCCCACTAGCCGAGCCTGACATCGCATCAGGTTGGCTGACTGGCGATCCACCGGTGGCGGGCTCTGCCTGGTACGCAGATGCAACCGCTCCCTAGGATGAAGGACTGTCACTAGAATTCAACAATGCGCATAGCCGTCTTCGCTGACGTTCATGGGAACCTGCTTGCGCTGGAAGCGGTCCTCGCCGACATCGCATCGCGCTCGCCGGACGTGACGGTCAACCTCGGTGATTGTCTCTCCGGCCCACTGCAGGCCGCCGCAACGGCAGACCTGCTCATGTCGCACGACTTCCTCACCATCCGCGGCAATCACGATCGTCAGTTGCTGGATCGTCCATTCGAGCAGATGGGAGCCGCCGATCAGATGACGGACGCGCAGATCAACGACGTCCATCGCGCATGGCTTGCGACATTTCCGGCGACAGCGGTGCTCGACGAGATGTTTCTCTGCCACGGATCGCCCGACAGCGATCTCACCTATCTACTGGAGCACGTCGGTCCGAATGGAGCCTCGCTTGCACCGCCGGAACAGGTGCGGGACCTTCTTCGCGGTATATCACAACCGGTTGTGCTGTGCGGACACACCCACTTGCAACGCGCGGTCACCGTCACGGACGGGCCTCTCGTCGTCAATCCCGGGAGCGTTGGCCTACCGGGATTCTACGATGATGTTCCCTATCCACACGTAATACAGTGCGGCAGTCCGCACGCGCGATATGCGATTCTCGATCGAACGGGCGATCACTGGCGCGTGGATTTTGTAGCTGTCGAATATGACTGGACTTCGGCGGCGGCACTCGCCGCGAGATCGGGTAGCCCGTGGGCACGTGCGATCGCTACGGGTTACGCACTAATTCCGTAACGACAGGCCGCCGCACACGCGTCGCAAGCGCGACGACAGTAAGCACTACTGCATTGACGGCCAGCGCAACGAATCCGACGTTCAAATCCTTCACGACCTGTGGAGCACCGGGAAGCAGCGTCGCCACCGAAGCGCTCGTCACGGTGAGAAGCACGACCGTGAACTCGCCTGCCACAATTCCCGCAATTGCACTGGCGGCACTCACGCGCTGATGCTCACCCAGGCTCAATATGAGCGCGGGAAAGAGTTGCGTAACGAAATTGTAGCCCATCAACAGAAGCACGACCAGCGTCTGTCCGCCACGCAAGGTCAGGATCACAGCAACCAGCGTCAACACCGGTACCAACGATCGCGCAACAAGCGATACGGTCCGATCCGACGCGTTCGGCGCCATCACTCTGTAAATGTTCTGCGAGATGATCGTGCCGGCAGTGATGAGAATCATGGATCCGGGGACGAGCGCGGTAAGTAGGCCTGCTCCGCCTATCACGCCGACGGTCCACGATCCAAAGCTCTGCTCGACGATACGCAACAGAGAGAGATCGGCCTCTGCGCCCTTCAACCCAGGCACCACGAGCATCGCTGCGAATCCAGTGAAGAACACGAACAGTACTACCAGCTGATACAGCGGGAGTATCACCGCGTTCTTGCGGAACACGTTCTCGCTGCGTGCAGTGTACACGCCAGCGAAAAACTGCGGCCACATGTAGAACCCTGTAGCCGTGAGCAGAACTGTCGAGATGAACCATGCCGGACTCATCCCTGACGCAGGTAACGTGAGAGCGCCTGGCTTCGCCGCCTCGACTGCCTCGAACATCGCGCGATACCCACCGAAATAATGCAGTGGGAGATACACACCGATCCCAACGGCGGCAGCGAGAATCATCACGTCCTTGAGTGCAGACGTCCATGCCGATCCGCGAACGCCGGACACGACCACATATCCGACCAGCGCGATACTCGACGTCCACACCGCAACTGCCTGCGTTATGACTCCGCCAGACGCTTCAGAAACTATGATGCCGAGCCCCTTGAGCTGAAGCACGAGATACGGCACCAGCGCTGCGACGCTTACGAGCGCAACGATGACACCGAGTGTTTTGCTCTCGTACTTGGCAACGAAGAAATCGGCCTGCGAAACGAGCCTGCGCGTCTGTGCATATCGCCAGACTATCGGCAACAGGAAATACGAGACACTGTATGCAATGGCGCCGTAACACAGGATATAGAAAGCAGGTGCCCCCTTGCCATAGGCCCAGCCGCTGCCGCCGAGAAAGGTAAACGTGGTGTAGATCTCGCCCGCCATGAGCAGAAACACGAACACGGATCCAAAGCCGCGCCCGCCGACGCTCCACTGTTCCAGGCTCATCACGTGGCCGCGTCGCGCCATCAGACCGAGCGCGATGGCAAGCACAAAGACTCCGATGATTACGCCGAGTGCGGGTGTCACGACGAACTCGAATTATCTGAGGAGGCAGCGGTCGCACCGGCTATCTCGGCGTCGCGCCTGCTGTCCAGAAAAAAGATGGTCGCCATCACGAGAGACGTGATCACAACCCACACAACGATCCACGCGAGTAGGAATGGAAGGCCCAACACGTATGGCCGTACGCGGTTGGCGAATGGAACGCCACCTAGCATCCCGAGTGTCGGAATCGCGGCGAGCCAGCGGTACCGCCTCATCCGTGTGTTGGGGCGAGAAAGTCCAGTGCAGCGACGACGAACGTGCGCGTTCCATAGTCGAGAGCGCGCTCGTCGATGTCGAAGCGTTCGTGGTGATGTGGTTGAACTATTCCCCGCTCCTCGCAACGCGCACCGACAAAGAAGAACGCGCCTGGCGCGCGCTGCTGGTAGGCAGAGAAATCCTCTCCGCCCATGCAGGGGATGGCTTCAGTGAGCGCCTCCTCACCGAGTGCGTGGACCACGGCGCGGCGCAGTAGATCGCTGGCGCGCTCGTCGTTTACGACTGGCCGATACCCGCGCTCATACGAGAGTGTGTAACTCGCGCCATGCGCCGACGTGATACCAGCGATGATGCGCTCGATGAGCCGCGGCATCTCCACGCGCAGACTCTCGTCGAAAGTCCGTACCGTCCCTTCCATCTCGACGGAGCCCGGAATCACGTTGTGCGTCGTGCCACCGGCGATCCGCGTGATCGATATCACTGACGGCTCCAGCGGATCGACGTTGCGAGCGACTATGTGCTGCAGATTGGTAATGACCTGTGCGGACACGGCAATCGGGTCGACGGTCTGATGCGGCAGTGCGGCATGGCCGCCGCTTCCCGTAATCGTGATACGCACGATATCCGGCGCTGCCATGAGCTTGCCGGCTTTCACTCCCACCTTTCCAACTTCGAGAGGAAGCCAGAGATGCGCGCCGATCACAATATCCACGCCATCCATCACACCAGCCTTCACCAGCTCCTCGGCGCCACCCGGATGCAGCTCCTCAGCGTGCTGAAAGATGAAACGCACCTCTCCGGCGAGCGAGTCGCGTCGGCCGACCAGTACTTTCACGGCGCCGAGTAGCATCGCTGTATGGCCGTCATGGCCGCATGCGTGCATCGTGCCAGGGTTCTCGGAAACGAAACTGTGGGTGTTGCGCTCCTCGATGGGAAGAGCGTCGATGTCGGCACGGATGGCGAGCACCCGGCCTGGCCTTGCGCCTTTGAGGCGCGCCAGGACGCTCGTCGGAGTGGGACGAGTGATCTCGAGGCCACCGAAGCCGGCGAGGGTGTCGGCGATCCATTGAGAGGTTCGCTCCTCGTGAAACGAGCGCTCGGGGTGCTGATGCAGGTAGCGCCGCCACCCTATGACCTCTTCGCGAACCGTCTCTACGGTTTCACTTGGTGAAACTGAAGCCGCCATGGAAAATTCCCTCCGGAGATCGGTAGATGTTACAGGCTGGCGCACATGTTGAACAGGGGCAGGCTGTGCCCCCAACAGGCGTCACATTACGGCCGTCACAGTTCGCAACGTACGCTTCACCGCGGAGATCGCGCCGTTCGCGCTCCTGACATTTGTATGAGGACGTGAATTGGTTACGCTGGATATCGCATGAGACTAGTCGCCATTGCATGGTTTTTACCTTCTATCATCACGGCAGCGTGGGCTGGCACCGCGACAGCTCAGGCACCGCCGCATCGGCGAGCGACGTCCGATGCCCCGACCCAGGTCGAGATGCGGAATGTGGATTTCTACGTCGATCCGGAGATCGTACTCCACATTCACCGACTCCGTGGAACCATACGCAGCAAGACTGGTGGACCGGTGATGTTCGATGACAAACGATCGCTCGTCATCCATCTCGCTACTGGTGAGGTTGGCCTCACTGCCAGCGACATCACTACACTGCTCAACAAGTATGTGTTCGCTTACAAGGGCGCACCTCTCTCCAAACTGCGCGTCACGATCGCCGGCTCGCAGATAGTACTGACGGGAACGTTGCACAAGGTTGCCACATTGCCGTTCACCATTCGGGCGGAAGTGAGCGCGACGCCCGACGGCCATATCCGCATGCATCCGGTTCAGACGAAGATCATCGGGATCGGCGTCACTCGCCTGATGCACGGACTCGGCATGTCGCTCCAGAAGTTGATAGATCTGAGCAAGGCGCGAGGTGCATCCGCAAAAGGCAACGACATATATCTCGCACCGGACAGTATTCTGCCACCGCCGACCATCGAGGGACATGTGACCGCCGTGCGGATCGTGGGGAACGAGATGGTTCAGACGTTTGGCGGTGAGGGCACACCTGCGCAGCTCAGCATTCCTGATCCGAGCCAGCGCAATTTCATGTTCTACCGCGGTGGCACACTACGCTTCGGAAAGCTCCTCATGCTCGACGCGGAGATGCAGATCGTCGATCTGGATCCAGTAGATCCGTTCAAGTTCAATCTGGATCAGTACAACGCGCAACTGATAGCCGGATATTCACGAACGCTGCCGGATCTTGGCCTGGAGGTTTACATGCGCGACATCGACAAGGTGAAACAATCGCCTAGTGCGCGCCCTTCGTTGCACTGATCTGCTCGAATGTCACGTTCATGATCGGATACTCGCGCCAGTCCTTGTAGTCGAAGTGCCACCACTCCTGCGGATTCGCGGTGAAGCCCTCGGCCTCCATCACAGAACGCAACAACGCCCTGTGCCAGCGCTGTAGCGACGTGCCACCCGGATATTCCGCGTACGCCCGATCGGTGCTCTCGTCGTAAGTGCTTACCATCTCCACTGGTTGGCCAGTCTTGAGATCGTAGAGCGTGAGATCCACGGCGCAACCACGATTATGCATCGATCCATTCGCCGGGTTTGCAACCAGCCACTTCTTGTCGGCCGGTGTCGCATCCCAGAAGATCTTCGTCACATACCACGGGCGATACGCGTCGTGAATCAGCAAGCCATATCCTCGCTTGTGAAGCTCATGACTGATCCGGACCACCGCCTCCGCAGCCGGTCTCTGCATGAACGCACGCGCCTCCGTGTACATGCGACTGCCGAGGAAATTGTTGGTGGTTGCGTAGCGGATCTCCAGCTTGATCGTGGAATCGAGCTTCGTCAGCTCGACCAGGTCCGGCTTGCGCGCGCTGGGCGGCTCGACCGGCGGCTTCGCGGCCAGAGCGATGGTACGCAACTCCTCTACTGGACGAACCGGTGTTATGCGTAGCTGGGTGCCGGATTCGGGACCGATCTGTCTGCGGGGAAATGCTATCCCGCCAACGGTGAGCTGTGTAGCGCGACCGCTTGCAGCGCGCTGGAACGTCACTCGCGAACCACCGTACAGTCCCTCGTGCGGCCACTGAAACACGTCAGCAGAGATCTGGCGTATGGGATACGGTGTGAGCCATTCGACTGCGGCATAGAGCGATCCGTCCCGCTCCGAGATGAGCATCCGGTTGCCGTCACCGTATTCGCCAATGAGACCCATCCAGGCGGATGGCGCGGCCTTGGGAGGTGGACCGAGGCTCGCCTGCGCCGCGGCTGGACGAGCGCCGGATGCCGTGAAGAAGAATGTCGCGTAAGCAAGCGTGCCATACACGCTCCGGCGCGTGCCGGCCCCGCGACGTGCAACCAGTTCAGTCACAAGCATGACAGCTCCCTCGGTCTGGTGTCATACGGTACCCCGATACTGCGCCAGCCACGCTGCGCTCCATGAATCGAACACACCGCTTTGAAGTGCTCCACGTGCGCTGCGCATCACGCCGATCAGGAACGATATGTTGTGCAGCGCCAGCAGCCTTTTGCCCAACATCTCTTCGCTTACAAAAAGATGCCGTAGATATGCTCGATCATACCGCGTGCAGCAAGGGCATTCGCAACCGTCGACCAGCGCGCGACGATCGGTGCGATAGCTGCTCTGGCGAATCTGCACCTTTCCGTCAGGGGTGAATGCGGTCCCGTCGCGGCCCATTCTCGTTGGCGCGACGCAGTCGAACAGGTCGATGCCGCGGCGCACTCCTTCGACCAGGTCGTCCGGGAAACCCACGCCCATCAGATATCGCGGGACATTACGCGGCAGGATCGGATCGCACACTTCCAGCATTGCATACGTGTCATTCTTCGTTTCTCCCACGGACAAGCCACCTATGGCGACGCCAGACCAGTCTCCGCTGTCGAGAATGCCAGCGACAGATGCTCTCCGAAGATCCGGATAGGTTCCGCCCTGTACTATCGGAAGGAGTGCCTGCTGCGGCGCTGAGTTGTCGCACACGAGAGAAGGTGCACCGGCCGGTACCACGAAATCCTGAATCGGAGCGCGTCCTTCGCGAGAGATCCGTTCGAACTCGACCTTGCAACGTTGCAGCCAGCGCAGGCTCCGCTCCATCGCCGATCGCGCCGCGACAATATCGCTCTGGCCCTGAATCAGCTCATCGAGTTGCATCATCACGTCGGCGCCGAGGTTGCGTTCGATCCGCATCACGCTTTCCGCTGTGTACTGGTGCGTCGAACCGTCGATGTGACTCTGGAATTCGACGCCATCCTCATTCACGGTACGGAGCCGGGATAACGAGAACACCTGAAATCCACCGGAGTCGGTGAGCATGGGTCCGTTCCATCTTGTAAAAGCATGCAGACCGCCGAGCGCGCGCACCATCATGTCGCCAGGACGAAGGTAAAGGTGGTACGCGTTCGCCAGCACCATCTGCCCGCCCGCCACTGCAACCTCGTCCATCGACAGACCGCGTACAACACCATGCGTGCCGACGGGCATGAATGCTGGAGTCTCGACTACTCCATGCGGCGTCCCGAACCAGCCAAGACGTGCAGAACCACACTCATGTGACGTTCGAAATGAAAACGGCGCCACGCTCACAGACGGGCCATCAACGACACAAAGGCGTCCTGCACAATTACTCCCAGGATGCCAAGCGCGGCGAGCGAGGTCATTGTAATTGTGAGATGTTTCTTGAGACCAGTGTCTCTCGAAACTCGCGCTGCGAACAAGACATTTACGAGTACACTTACCGCAGTCGCCAGCACCGCACCGATCGCGGCGACCGACGGTGTGATAGTTCCGTGTGCGCCGAGCAGTGCAGCCGATGCGACAGCGCTCGCGCTCGACACGACTCCGCCAACGATGCTGATGAAATAGAAACCGGCATGGCCGAGCAGACGCTGGCCGAGTATGCCAGTAACCTGAATCGCGAGAAAGACGAGACCGTACTTGATCGCCGATGTGATCGAGAACGGCGACGACAATGGGATGATGGATTGATTCGGGCCTGGCGCTTCGGACGCTCTGACCGACCGGTAGCGCAGAACCAGCAGCACGATCCCAGCGCCGATCATCAACGCGAATGCAAGTATACCGCTCGCGAGTGCTGCCGGTGCCAGCAGCACGAGCAGAACGGCGTTGCGAAGTATGGATGCTACAGTCGCAAGCAGTATTCCTGCGTACGCAATGTCCGTGAGAGCGCCACCACTGTCGCGATCACGTGTCGCCATCTCCGTGACGGTAACTGTGCTGTTCACAATTCCGCCAAGAAATCCCGCGAAGGCGACTCCCTTTGCACCGTACATCTTGAGCAGGATGTAGTTGACGAATCCGATGCCCGCGATGAGCATCACGATTACCCACGCCGCTCTGAGATCCACGAGATCCCAACGGTCGACGAATCCGCGTGGTAATACCGGATATACGACGAACGCGAGAATTGCGAGCAGTATCGCCGAGCGTAATTCCGAGTCCGTGAGACCTAGGCTGAACTTGTGAAGCGGTTGCTTCCATGCAAGCAGCGCAGCCGTCACCACGGCGAGCGCAGTCGGCGTGAGCGTATGACCTTCTCCAGCCAGCACTCCGGCAAGCGCAGTGAGCAGAAGCGCCGTCGATGTCGTGAGCTCGGTACCTTCGCCAGCACGAATCGTCTGCATGTTCAACAGCACGACCAGCACGCCCGTCAACGCAACGCTCAGTAAGGCGAAGCTCTCGCCCAACAGCGCGCCAACACAACCAATCAGCGCGACGAAGGCAAAGGTCCGGAGTCCTGCTTCCTTGCCCCGGTGTTCCCGCTCCAGGCCCGCGAACAGTCCAATGGCAAGCGCGAGAGCCAGACGCTGGAACGTCGGCAGGTATGGCCAGAGAGATATCGAGTCCAATTTCCGGTTTGGGCCTGAATGTTGTGCTGGAAGTTACAGATCGTGCGTATTACGGATCAAAATCGGCGCTCAAATTGGCGTTCAGGATACGGGCTCGATGGCCCATCTGTTAACCTTCAAACCCCGAACCCTGAGAGAGATAACGTAATGGCGTTGTTGGGCATGCAGGACGTAACCATCGCGTTCGGTGGACCGCCAGTCCTGGATAACGCAGCATTCAGCATCGAGCGCGGCGAGCGTGTCTGCCT
>Ga0157370_10008307_pt1 | contig 11204 bp, 9 predicted proteins | sample C35metaG_FD_113463 | JGI IMG/M metagenome (GOLD analysis project Ga0157370, IMG submission 113463) | Corn rhizosphere microbial communities from Kellogg Biological Station, Michigan, USA - C3-5 metaG | ecosystem: Host-associated > Plants > Roots > Rhizosphere > Soil | place: USA: Michigan... | reverse complement strand
TACGAAGACGGTGCAATCACCGACATTGAAGCTTACCGCAGGGAGGCCGCGCGCCCTGACGGCGTGAAGAAGATCAACCCCGGCTTCTTCGACAAGGTGCTGTCGGAAACCCGCGTGGATCTGGCGCAGGGCCACATGCAGCTCTTGCAGGAGGCAAAGGGCGAGATTGACATGATGGCCGGCAACATCGCGCTTCAGGGCAATGCGCTCCAGAAGTCGGCGGCGTCGGGCAAGGCCATCATTGCCAGCCAGCAGGGCGGGGCGATGGAAGTCGCGCCCATCATGGATAGCCTGCGGGACATGGACATCAGGGTTTACCGTGCGATCTGGTATCGCATCCGCCAGTACTGGACCGCTGAGAAGTGGGTTCGCGTCACCGACGATGAGCGCAACGTGAAGTGGCTCGGCCTCAACATCCCGCCCGACCAGGCCGAGATGCTGAAGGCGCAGAACCCAGACAAGATTGCCGGTACGGTCGCCAGCATTGCCGAACTGGATTGCGACATCATCATTGACGACGCACCGGATGGGCTGACCCCGCAGCTTGAGCAGTTCCAGAGCCTTGTCGAGCTGAAGAAGATGGACGCCAATGGCGAGATGCCGTTCCGCGCCATTGTGGCTGCCATGCCTAACCTGAAGAACAAGGAACAGGTGATGGCGGCGATGGACGAGGCGAAGCAGACGCCGCCCGAGGTTGCCCAGCTTCAGCAGATGATGAAGCAGTTGGAAATGGCGATGGCCGAGGCCAAGGTCGCCAATGAGCAGGCATCGGCCAGGCTGAAGGACGCACAGGCTCAGAAGGCCCTCACGCCAGACATGCCACAGGGCCAGACAATGGAAGCCGGCCCGACACAAGCCGAGCTGATGGAAACCATGGCGAGCGCAGAGCAGAAGCAGAGCGCCGCCGTTCTCAATTATGCCAGGGCCGATCAGATCGGCGTCGAAACCATGCTGGCTCCCCAGCAGGCGGCGCAGCAGGCCGAGGCTTCTCGAATGAAGGCGGAACAGTCCTTCGGGGCTTGATCGCTGGATAGCCGTCGCCGGGCTTTGTTCGGGCGTCAGAGGTTTGGTTCGCCTCACTAAAGGACTGTCGTCGCCGGACTGCGGGCGCTTCGTGATCCACACGTAAACAGGAAATCTGATGTCCACTCTGGAAAGCATTCTCTCCGGGGAAGGCGCACCCGCGTCTGAGCCCCAAGCCACCACATCCACCGCAACGCCTGAGACAAACCGGGAGCAGCCGCAAGGCCAGCCTGAGCCGTCTTCCGATGCCGAGCCGCAAGCCGACGAACGGGGAACCATCCCCATCGCAGCGCTTCATGCGGAGCGGAACAAGGTCAAGCGATACACCGAGCAGGTTGCCGAGTTTCAGACGAAGCTCGAACAGCAGAACGCTCAATGGGAACAGCGCTTTGCTCAGATGATGAGCGCGGTCGCGCCGAGGCAGGCCCAGCCTGAACCGGCCCCCGCGCCCGAGATCTGGGACGATCCCAACGCCTTCGTTCGTTCGCAGGCGTCGGAACTGGTCAGCCCTCTGCAACAGCAGATGCAGGCCATGGCGCGACAAGTGGCAGAGATCCAGTTCCAACCGGATACGGTCGCGAAAGCGGTCGATGCCTTCGACAATGCGACGCGGACAGGCTCCATCGACCCGGAAATCCATCGCCGGATCATGGCCTCTCCGAACCCGTATGCGGCGGCGGTCCAGTGGCATCAGCATACCAGCACCATGAGCGAGATCGGCTCGGACCCGGCTGCCTACAAGGCAAAGCTGGCTGAGGAAATCCGCGCCCAGGTGATGGCCGAAATTCAGGGAGGCGCAGCCCCAGCCGGCAATCAGCCCGCTCCGGTGATGCCTTCGAACTTCGCAACCGCTCGCAATGTCGGAACCCGAGCAGGACCGACTTGGAGCGGGCCAACGCCCCTTCAGGACATCTTCAACCGCAAGTAAGCAACCCGCCCTCACCGGCGGGTTTTTTTATGAGCGGGAGCAGGCGTCCTTCATCCTCAAAGGACTGCCATCATGGCTGACACCCGCGTTTCCACCGGCCTCACTGTCGAACAGTGGGACGAGAAGTATTTTGTCGAGTACCTGACCGAGAACCGTTTCGCTGGCGAGATGGGGACGAACGAGAACTCCATCGTTCAGGTCAAAGAAAACCTGATGAAGAAGCCCGGCGACCGCGTGAACTTCGCGCTCGTCAACCGCCTGACGAACGATGCCATCACGGGCTCCAACACCCTTGAGGGCAACGAGGAGGACATGGCGTCCCGCTCGTTCGAGGTTGCTGTCACCAAGCGCCGCAACGGCGTTCGCGTGGCCGAGATCGATGAGCAGTTCAGCGCCATCTCGCTCCGTGAGGCTGCCAAGTCCACCCTCAAGGACTGGTCGCTGAAGGACACCGAGAACCTCGTCATCCAGAGCCTGTCTTCCTTCAACGGCACCCGCTACGCCTCGGCGTCGGAAGCTACGAAGGACGCCTGGCTGGTGGATAATGCCGACCGCGTTCTGTTCGGCGCCCTGCGCTCGAACAACTCGGCCAACGACCACTCGGCCTCGCTGCTGAACGTGGACACCACCGCCGACAAGCTGACGGCGGCTGCCATCTCCAAGATGAAGACCATCGCAGAGACGGTTGCCAACCCCCTGATCCGCCCCATTCGGTCGGTGAAGAATGGGCGTCGCTATTACGTCCTCTACGCTCACCCCTACGCCTTCAACGACCTGAAGGCAGATACCACCATCACCCAGGCTCAGCGTGAAGTGAGCTTGCAGATGGAGAACGAGCGTCTGTTCGAGGGCGGCGACCTCCTCTGGGATGGCGTGATCGTCAAGCAGATCGAGCAGGCTGTCACCGAGTGGGACTTCGGTCTGGTCGGCAATGCCTCGGCCCGTGTCGTCGGCGCGTATCTCTGCGGCGCGCAGGCTGTCGGTGCGGCTTACGCCAAGCGCTGGACCTCCAAGACTGAGGACTTCGACTACGGCGACAAGCACGGCGTCGCTATCGAGGCCATCTACGGCATCGCCAAGATGCAGTTCGGCTCCGGTTCCGCCGACCGCGACGACCTGAAGGATCAGGGAGTGGTCTCTGGGTACTTCGCAACCGCTGGCCTGGCCTGATCCTCACCCCCTGAAACTTGATGCGAGCGGCCCCTTAACCGGGGCTGTTCGCGTTTTTGGAGAACCACAATGGCGACTTTCACTGCAACGCGGGCGGCTTCGACCTTCCCGACCTACAAGGGCCTAGGCGCGGGCAATCTCAACTGCGCCTATGGCACCATCGAGGTGGCGGCTAACCCCGTCGCCAACGACTTCTATGCGATGTGCAAGGTTCCGGCCGGCGCTGTCATTGTCGGCGGGCGCTTGCTCTCCGACGATCTCGACAGCAACGCCACTGAGACGCTGGATCTTGATGTCGGCTGGCTGACCAACGGTGTCGAGGCAGCTGACCCGGACGGGCTCGGCAATATGGGCGTGATGGGTACGGACACCGTGGCCGGCGTGAAACCGGAGGCGGGCTATAACTTCGCGCTGGGCGGCAAGCTCATCACCGATGGCCCGCAGGCGTTCACGGCGGAAACCACCATCGGCGTCACCTGCGTAGCGACCGCCGCGACCTTCGCAGCCGGCACTCTGTCGCTGGTCATCTACTACATCACCCCCTGATCCCTGTAAGGCGGCGCGCTCCGGTGCGCCGCCTCTTTCATGAGGTATCCCATGCCCCGTTATCGCTTCATTGGCGACCCGCAGGACGGCTTTGACGGCCCCGACCACTTCACGTGGATGGGTGTCGAGTTCTCCCGCGATGAGTGGGCCGATGTGTCCGACCCCTTCATGATCGCCAAGCTGGACGGCCACTCGCACTATGAGCGCGAGGACGAAGCCTCCGACGAAGGCGATGAAATCACCCAGGCTCCCAAGAAGCGCGGTCGCCCGCGCAAGAGCGCCTGATGAAAACCCAGACCGAGCTATTCACCCGAGCGCTGAACAAGATCGGCGCGGTGGGCTCCGGCCAGACCGCATCATCCGATGATGTCGCGATTGCATCGGGTGCGCTCGGTCCCTTGCTGGCTGAATTGGCGGCGCTGACCGTCTGCTATGTCGTGACCAGTGACGACACGACAGCCGAGGAAATCCCTGACGAGCTGTTTCAGGGGCTCTCGACGCTGCTGGCCATGGACATTGCGGCGTAATTTGGCCTGCCGGCTCCGACCGATGACGCGCGCCAGAATGCGATGAACGTCCTGCGCCGCATCACGGCGGCGGCTCCGACCTATGAAACCCTTCAGGCGGTGTATTTCTGATGCCCGTCGCTGACATCCCGTTCCCCAAATCCTCGCTGCCGGGCCAGGAGCCGGGCGAAGGACAGGGCCGGCTTGTCAACTGCTATTGCGAAGTGGACGCAGGCGTTCCGACATGGCGAGCCAGCCCCGGCTTCAACCTGTTCGTAGACACCACGCTCTCCACCCCTCGCGGCTTCCTGAACAACGCAGGCGTGCTCTACGCGGCGTTCGAGGATGACGTGGTGACCATCACGTCAAATGCCGTTGTTACCGCCCTGACGGGCACGGTGGCGGGCACCAACAATGTCACATGGGCTCGCAATAACAAAAGCCCGACGCCTGATGTCGTGCTGTGCGACGGGGCCAACACCTACACCGTCACGGCCTCTGCGGTGACGAGCTTTGCGGATGCCGACTGGCCGTCCATGAAGTGCGTCACGGACATCGATGGCTATATCGTGGGCCTGACCGGCTCGGGCCAGCTATGGGCAACCGATCTCAACGACATTACCGTGAACGCGCTCAGCTTCACGCAATGCCAGGCTAACCCCGATGGCGGGACGCGCGTCGTTCGCTATGGCCGGCAGCTCTACGTCTTCGGTGACGCCTCCTGTGAGATCTATTCCAACGTAGGAACGTCGCCCTTCCCCTTCACCCGCTCTGAAGTCGTCTCGGTCGGCTTGCTCGCCCAATTCGCCATTGCCGGCTTTGAAAGTGGCTGGGATGGGCCGCTGATCTTCGTGGCCTCTGACGGCACCGTGCGCAAGATGGACGGCTACACCCCGACCCGCATCAGCACGAAGGATGTCGAGCGGGCGATCCAGGGCGTCGTCAACAAGGACAGCCTCTCGGCATCGGTTCATGTCGTCGCCGGCCATCCCGTGTTCTCGCTATCGTCGCTGACTTGGACATGGGAGTTCAACCTCGTCACCGGGTTCTGGCATGAGCGCAAGAGCTACGGGCTTGAACGCTGGCGGGCCTCTCAGAGCGTCAACTTTGATGGCGCATGGGTGGTTGGTGACACCGAGAGCGGCCAGTTGTTCCGTCTTTCGGAGGCTGAATATGACGAGGACGGCGGGCAGATCGTGATGACGCTGGAAAGCGGGCCGATCAAGCAGTTTCCCGGTCGCGTCTATATCCAGAACGCATTCTTCGACTTCACCACGGGCCAAGGCTCGATCCTCGGCTCCGATGACGAGGTCAACCCGACCGTATCGGTGCAGTGGTCGAATGACGGCGGCGCAACATGGTCGAATGAGTTGAACGTGCGCTCGCTTGGCGCAATGGGCCAGTTCGTCAACCAGATCAGGGTCAACCGCATCGGGCTCAGCACCCACCACGGCACGCGGTTCCGGCTTACGACATCATCGCCTGTCTATCGGACATTCCGTGGCGGGCGGGCCAACGCTGAAGCCAGGAACGCCGCCTGATGCCCTTCACCGCGCTTCCCGTACCGCAACGGCCTCCGGCAAACGTCCCCGTTGTGGACGCCGCCACGGGCCGTATCTCGCAGGCATGGGCAACCTATTTCGACCAGCTCGCTGAATACCTCAGACAGTTCGCCGCTTCCGTCTGATCGCCGCCCCTTCGCGCTTTTGCAAGCCGCCCCTCACCGGGCGGTTTTTTCGTTTGGAGATACCGTCATGGCAACAGCCAAGGGACAACGCAGCGCGGCGGTTTGGAATAGCGGGCTGTTCAACCAGAACCTTGAGGCCAATTCCGGCATTTTGCGTGACAATTCCGGCCTTGCGCTCGATGCCGTCAACAACAGCCTAGGGAGCGCTACCGGGGCGCTTCAGGGCAACGCCAACAGCGCGCTTGCCTCGCTTGGTCAGGGCTATGACACCGCGCGCGGCGACATCAACACCGGCTATGGTCAGGCCCGCACCGATACGCAGGCCGGCATCGACCTCTTTAACCCGTGGGTGCAGAACGGGCAGGCAGCGTCGAACGCCCAGAGCGATTTCCTTGGCCTCAACGGCGCAGCGGGCTCCGGCGCTCAGCAGCAGGCGCTCGACACATGGCGCAATGCGACCGGCTATCAGGATGTGGTCAACTCCACCACGGATGCTGCCCTTCGGAAAGCCTCTGCCATCGGCGGGCTCGGCGGCAACCAGATTGACGAGTTGGGCCGGATTGGCGGGCAGCTCGCGAACCAGACCGGCCAGCAGTATTTCGGCAACCTCGGCTCTCTGAGCCAGACGGGATTGCAGGCAGCCGGTCAGCAGCAACAGGGCTATGGGCAGCTTGCCAACCAGGGGATCGCGCAGGGCGGCGCTCTGGCGGGTCTGGCGACCGATCTGGGATCGAAGGAAGCCGGCGTCTATACGAACCTCGGCTCCAGCCTCGGCAATGCCTTCATGAGCAACGGCCAGCAGCGGGCGGGGATCTACACCGGCCTCGGCAACAGCCTCAACCAGCTTGGCCAGTACACCACGACCGGGATCACTCAGGGCGTCACGGAGGCCGGCAAGGCTGGCGACGCGGCCAAGCAGGCCAACCAGCAGACGGCGATCAACCTCGGAACGTCTGTCTTCAATGCCGGCACCAAGCTGTTGGGATTCTGATCGATGGCAGCTTTCACCGACTATAAAGCGCTGGACTTTTCGGGCTTCGACAAGTCCGTCAACCAGCTCGCCCAGAAGCAGACGCTTTCTAAGCTCGGGCAGGGCCTCGACGGCTCGCCAGAGGGTTACGCCAAGGCGGGGCAAAGCTTGCTTGCCCTTGGCGATACATCAGGCGCGCAGAATTTCTTTCTCCTCAGCGAAAAGGCCCGCGAGCGCGCTCAGACGGAAGGTTTCGCCAAGTCCAGCCCGTTCAGCACTGGCGGCGGCATGGGGACGCCGCGCGCTCCTGTCGCTCCGGCTGTTCAGGCACTCGGCGGCGGCGCTCCCGTCTCCAGCAATGTCCCATCGTCTCCGCGCGGTGTAGCTGTAGCCGAGACGCCGGAAGACGTGGCGCGGCTGGAGGCGCAATCGGCGGGTCAAACGCAGTTCGGCAATCGCAACGAGCCGCGTGGCATTCGCAACAATAACCCCGGCAACATCGAGTCGGGCAAGTTCGCCGCGACTGTTCAGGGCTTCCAGGGATCGGATGGCCGCTTTGCGCAGTACGCCAACCCTGAAGACGGCATCAAGGCGGCTGACAAGCTGTTGCAGTCTTATGCCGGGCGCGGCCTGAACACCGTTGCGGGCATCGTCAATCGCTGGGCTCCTCCGACCGAAAACAATACAGGCGCCTATGCGGCATCGGTCGCGAGGGAGCTTGGCGTCGATCCCAACGCCCCGCTTGATATGAGCAATTGGGAAGTGCGCCAGAAGCTCATTGCGGCGAAGATCCGCGTAGAGAACGGCAAGCAGCCCTATGCCGAGGACGTGTTCCAGCGCGCTCTCAATCCGCAGTGGGGCTCGCAGGTCGCTCAGTACGAGGGGCAACCCAGCCAGCCGATGCCTCAGGTTGCGCAGGGTCCGCAGTTCCTCAACAAAGCGCCCCCGCCAGCAGGCCAGTTTTCGCCGCAGGACCAGCCAGCGCCGGAGCCCGTGCAGGTCGCGCAGGCGGCTTCTCCTGTTGGTGGCCCACAGGTCCAGCCGGTTCCGGGCGACGATCCTGTCCGTCTTCGTCAGGAGGCGCAGTTCTACGCCCAGACTAACCCGGAAGCCGCGCGCCAGCTCAATGCTCGTGCCGATGCTGCCGAGCGCTCAGGCGGTGTCCAGACGGCACAGGCTCCACCGCAGGCGGGCGCTCCTGTTCCCGATGCTCAGAACCAGCCCGCTCCGGGTGCGGCTGAAGCACAGTTCACCATTCCGGGACGACCCGCTCTCCCGCCGAATGATCCCGCCCCCAACACGTCAACTGCAGAAATTCTGACTATTGCCGCCAATCCCAAGCACCCGCACCACGCGATTGCTCTCAAAGTCTATAACGACCGCCAGGCTTGGACGGCTGACAACGCGCCCGATAAACGGGAGAAGACGCGGCTAGAGACGCAGAAGACCGCAGCCGAACTGGCGAAGCTGGAGCGGGAGAATGCGGGCAAGGGCTTCCGCGTCCTGAACTCGCAAGAGCGCGCGGCTGCTGGTGTCCCTGCCGATTATCGCGGTGTCGTTCAAATTGATCGCGACGGCCAGCTTCATTTTCCCGGCAAGCCTGCCACGGAAGTTAACATCGACCAAAAGGCGGAAACCGCCGAAGCGTCGAAGATCGGTGAGGCTGCGGGCAAGCGGGCTGGCGACGCGATGGCTGCGGCAGCATCGGCTTCAAAGCAGCTATTGCGCCTTGGACAGATGGAAGCCCTTCTCAAGAATGTCGAGACGGGCAGGCTCCAGCCCAGCCGCATGAGTGTGGCTGCGCTCGGTAAGGCGATGGGTGTCGATGATAAATTCCTTGAGGCTCTAGGACTCGACCCGAAGGGCGTCGGCGATGCGCAGGCAGTGAATGCTATTTCGGGGCGCATGCTGGTCGATATGATCGGTTCAGGCGGCTTCCCCGCCAATAACTTCTCAAACACTGACCGTGAGTTCCTGACCGGGACGCTGGCCTCGCTCGCCAACGATCCAAGGGCCAACCAGATCTTGCTCGAAACCAGCAAGCGCATGGCGCAGATCGACATCGAAAAGGCCAAGGGCTGGCGCGAGTTCAAGCGGGCTAACCCCAAGGGCTCGTTTGATGATTACGAGCTGGAGTTTGGCGACAAGATCGGCGCACAGGATCGGTTTGCAGACCTTGCGGCGAAGGCAAAGGGCTTGGGCTCGGCAGCCGCCTCCCCGCCGCCCGCTGCTGCCGACCATCTGCGGTCCAATCCCGCCCTCCGCGAAGCCTTCGACCAGAAGTATGGCGCGGGTGCTTCCGCCAAGATCCTGGGGCAGTAAATGGCTAACCCATTTGACCAGTTCGACGCGCCGAGCGAGCCTGCCGGCCCGCTTGTCGTCACAGTCGCGCCGAACCGGCAGCTCAAGGGAGCGGCAAACCCTTTTGACCAGTTCGACAACCCGGCGCCGGCCAAGCCATCGACATGGGACAGCATCAAAGCGACTGCGGCTGACGTTGGGCAGGCACTTCCAACGGGCATTATCAAAGGCGCCATAGGCTTTGCCGGGCTTCCGGGGGATATGGCCCGCTTTATTGGCCAAGGCGCCGACGCAGCAGCCGAATACATCACAGGCGAAACACTACCGCAGACCTTCAAGGCGAATACGCCCGCAGCCTCTGTCGGGAGTGGGAGGTTGACCAAAGACTTTGAGGGGTTGACGGGCGAGCTTTACAAACCACAGACCCGATTGGGCCGCTACGCTCAGACAGCCGGCGAGTTTATACCCGGCGCCGGTGGCAGCGTAGCCAACCAGCTTCGCTATGCGATTGCGCCAGCCCTTACATCCGAGACTGTTGGCCAAGCACTTGAAGGCACGAAACTGGAAGCGCCAGCGAGGGCGCTTACGGCAATTGCAACGGGCGGACTGGCTGCGCTCACTTCTCGTCCCGCCACCGCTGAGGCGGCTATTGCTGGCGGCATGCGTGGCATTGACGATGCAACCGTTGTTGCGGCGGGCCAGCTTATGCAGGCCGCTCAGAGGCGCGGAATCGCTTTGACGTGGCCAGAAGCCATTGCGCAGGCGTCTGGGGGCGCAGGCAAGGGCCTAACCAACATGCAGCGCGTCGTGGAGGGCTCCCAAGGCGGCGGTGACATCATGGGCGGCTTCATGGCACAGCGCCCGGCGCAAATCGAGGCGGCGGGCAGGCAGGCTTTTGATACTATCGCGACGCAATCGCAGGCACCGTCCACCATTGGCCCGGCGATTGGCGAGGCAGCACTACAGACGACAGCCGATGCTAGAGCAATTCGCTCCGGGCAGACTGCTGATGCCTATAGGCGGGCGGCTCAGGACACTGTGCCAGCCGAGAACGTCAATGCCATCATAGCCCAGCTTGACGAGATTATTGCGCGGGCAGGTACACCGGAACTTGCCGGCCCGGCACAGCAGCTCCGTGATCGGCTCATCGCGCAGCGTGGCACACCCGGAACGCCTGGAACCCGCACTCCGGTGACAGACCCTAACACCGGGCGAGTGATCCGCTATGAGACGACGCCCGCCACGCCTCCGACACCTGATGTCCCGCATACAAATGTTGGGCGCCTTGACGAGGTGTACGGCTCGGCTCGCGACCAGTTTACCGGGCCGGCTCCCATGGCTAACGGCACAGAGGCGCGTGCTTCTAGGTATGCGGCAGAGGCCATTGAGCCGCTCGACAATGCGTTGCGGGCTGCCAGCCCGGCTTTGCGAGAGGGCCGTGACATCCATCAGGCGGTGACGCGGCAGTTCATTGATCCACTGATGCAGGGGCCTATCGGCAAGCTGGCCGAGCGCGATCTAGGAACGCGAGAAGCGATCACAGTCCTGTTTCCCACCAACCCGCTTCCCGGTAGCGCGCCTGAAATTGTCCGCGCTGTGGGCGCTCTTGCGCAGCGCAACCCGCTGGCGGCTCGGCAGATTGTTAGGGCTCATGTCGAAAGCGTTTTCAACGAAGCCACGCAGCAGTTGCAGACCGGGCCTAACCAGTTCGGCGGCGCCGGCTTTGCGGCGGTGCTGCGCGGGAACACACAGCAGGCTGAAAACCTTGCCGCATCTATCCAGGGTGTTGCGGGACCGGAAGCACTGCGCGGGTTTGATGAGTTCCTGAACATCTTGAGCGCCACTGGCCAGCGCCAGCGCATCGGATCTCAGACCGCTTTCAACCAAGAAGCTCAGGATATCCTAAAGCGGGGCGGCATTGTTGGCGAAGCTGCTAACACGGTCGCAACAGCCGGCATCAAGCTTCCGGGACGGATCAAGGAGGCATATGACCAGTGGAGGCTGGGGCGTAACACTGAGCAGATCGCGCAGCTATTCACGGACCCCAATGCGCTTGCGCTGTTCCGCCGCCTT
>Ga0157370_10008304_pt1 | contig 11205 bp, 10 predicted proteins | sample C35metaG_FD_113463 | JGI IMG/M metagenome (GOLD analysis project Ga0157370, IMG submission 113463) | Corn rhizosphere microbial communities from Kellogg Biological Station, Michigan, USA - C3-5 metaG | ecosystem: Host-associated > Plants > Roots > Rhizosphere > Soil | place: USA: Michigan... | reverse complement strand
CGCGCGCGGCCTGGATCTGCAGGGCGTGGCTGGTGTTGTTGATGTCTTCGCTGGTGCAGGCGAAGTGCACGAACTCGGCGGCGGCCAGCAGCTCGGGCCGGGCTTCGAACTTGGACTTGATCCAGTACTCGACGGCCTTCACGTCGTGGTTGGTGGTTTTCTCGATCTCCTTGATGGCCAGCGCATCGGCCTCGGAAAAGTGGGAGACCAGGCCCAGCAGGTACTTGCGGGCGCCGCCGGTGAGGGGCTTGAATTCGGCGAAGCCGCAGTCGGACAGCGCAATGAACCACGCCACCTCGACCTGCACGCGCCGGTGCATGTAGCCCTGTTCGCTCATCAGCGGGCGCAAGGCCGCGAGTTTGGCCGCGTAGCGGCCGTCAAGGGGGGAGAGGGCGGAGACGGTGGAAAAGCTCATGCCCGAATTTTAGGCGGCCGGCGGTCCGTGGGGCCGTACCGACACATCGGGGTGGATCCGGGCCCCTGGTGGTTCCGTTCACCTAAAATGATTATGAACAAGTGTTATCAGGTTGAGAACAAAGGGAGAGAGCCTTCATGAAACTGATCGGATCCGCCGCCAGTCCTTATGTGCGCAAGGTGCGCGTGGTGCTGGCCGAAAAGCGGCTCGATTACCAGTTCGTGCTCGAGGACGTCTGGTCCGCCGACACCACCATCTCCAATTCCAATCCGCTGGGCAAGGTGCCCTGCCTGATCATGGAAGGCGGGGAGGCGATGTTCGATTCGCGCGTGATCGTGGAATATCTCGACACGCTGTCTCCGGTAGGCAAGCTCATCCCGCAGCAGGGCCGCGAGCGCGCCGAGGTCAAGACCTGGGAGGCGCTGGCCGATGGCGTCATGGACGCCGGCGTGCTCTGGCGCCTGGAAGCCACCTGGTCCGGCCGCAACGACCACGAGCGCAGCACGACCTGGATCGAGCGCCAGCGCGTGAAGGTCGTGGACGGCGTGGCCGCCATGTCCAAGGGGCTGGGCGACAAGCCCTTCTGCAGCGGCATCCACCTGAGCCTGTCGGACATCGCGGTGGGCTGCGCGCTGGGCTGGCTGAGCCTGCGCTTTCCCGACATCGACTGGCGCGGCGAGCACGGCAACCTGGCAAAGCTCTACGACAAGCTCATGCTTCGCCCGAGCTTCATCGACACAAAACCTTGACTCTTCCCCAGGCTTCGCGCACTTCGTGTCGCTTCGCAACCCCCTCGCCGGGGGGCGACACCGCTGGCCCGGCAAAGCCGGCTCCACGGGGTCCCGCGAAGAAGCCCCTTCGTTTCAGAGCCCGGTGAACCTGGCGACGGCCGGGAAGTAGAGCCGGTACGGCAGCAGCCGCATCAGCTTCATCCAGAACGTGAAGCGACGCGGTAAGTGGATCTCGAACGCGCCTTGCCGCCAGCCCTCGAGCATGGCCTCGGCCGCCTGCGCCGGCGTGATCAGTGACGGCATCGCGAAGTCGTTCTTCGCGGTGAGCGCCGTGGCCACGAAGCCCGGCTGGATCACGCTCACGCCGATGCCGCGCGCGTGCAGATCGATATAGAGCACTTCGGCCAGGTTGGTCAGCGCGGCCTTGGTCGGGCCGTAGGCCAGGCTCTTTGGCAACCCGCGAAAACCGGCGACGCTCGCCGTGAGCGAGACGTGCCCCGCACCGCGCGCCACGAAGCCGGGCAGCACGGCGGCCAGCACGTTCAGTGCGCCGACGTAGTTGACTTGCTGGTGCGCGAGCATCTCGTCGAGCGCGAAGGCATCGGCGCGCAGCACGCCATACGTGGCGGCGTTGAAGAGCACGAGATCGACGGTGCCGGCCATCGCCTGCAACTGCGCATAGGCGGCGGCCGCCGCGGTGGCATCGCGCACATCGAGCGGCAGCACGATCACGCGCGGCGGCCCCGCGGCATCGTTGTGCAGCGCCGCGAGCTCTTCGAGCGCCTCGCCGTTGCGGGCCGATACCGCGACCCGCGCGCCGCCTTCGAGCAGCGCCAGTGCCGTCGCGCGCCCGATGCCCGAGGAGGCGCCGACGATCCACGCGGTCTTGCCCTGCCAGTCGGCGAGCGGCGGGTTGAAGGGCTTCACGGCGCAGCCTTTGCCGGGAGCGGCCGGGGCGATGCGGGCGCGGGCGCTCGAATCACCAGCGCCCACAGCGTCGCACCCGCCGCCACCTTGAGCACGCAGGGCAGGAGACAGTAGGCAAGCGACAGCGCCTGCAGCGCCGACGCATCGCGCGCGCCGGGCACGTAGCCGGCCAGCCCGAGCAACGGCAGCGCGAGGCCGGCGGCCAGCGCGAGGTTGAGCTTGGTCGCGAAATTCCACCAGCCGAAGTACGCGCCGGCATGCGGCTGGTCGCCGGCCTCGGCAATGATCCCTGCCAGCAATGCGCTCGGCAGCACGAGGTCCGAGCCGATCGCGAAACCCGACAGCGCGCAGACGACAAGAAAAGGAACCGCATCGCCGGCACCCATCGCGCCGGCCCATGCGAACACCGCCACCGACATGCACATGCCGCCGAGCCAGCTGCGCGCGAGGCCCCAGCGGCGCACGATGCGCAGCCACGCCGGGATCGACGCGGCGGCCATCACGAAATAGAGGCCGAGGAACGCGGGCTCCATGGCAGCGGGGGCCCGCAGCCGGTCCTGCACGAAGAACAGCACCAGCGTGGCCGGCACCGCGCTCGCGATGCCGTTGAGCACGAACACCGCGAGCAGGCGGCGAAACGGCGCACGGCGCAGCGGCAGCCGCAGGTCGATCGATACATGCGGCACGTCGGTGCGCCCCGGCCGCGGCGCCTGCGTCCAGAAGACCCATCCCGCCGCCAGCAGCACACCGAACAGCGCGACCGTCGCGGGCAGGCCCGCCAGCGTCGGCACAACCGAGGCCAGCACCACGCCGACCAGTCCCATCCCTTCGCGCCAGCCCACGATGCGGCTGCGCTGCAGTGCGTCACCGCCCAGCATCGCACCCCACGACTGATGCGCGATGCTCAGCATGCTGTAGCCCGCGTAGGTCAGCGCGAGCAGCACGGCGGCCACCACGAGCAGCGCGCCATGGCGCGCAGGGTCGACCAGCAGCTGCGGAAAGAAAAGCAGCCCGAAGCCCAGCAGCAGGACGCCCGCGGCGACGGCGCCGAAGCCGAGCACGGCCCGCGCCGAGCGCGCATGCAGCCGATCGCTGAGCCGCCCGAGCAGCGGATCGATGACCGCGTCGAGCAGCCGTGCACCCAGCAGCACCGCACCCAGCGTGGCGAGCGGCACGCCGAAGGCGCGTGCGTAGTGGTTCGGCAGCAGCACGTAGAGGGGTAGCGCGACGAACGCGAGCGGCAGGCCGAGCAGCCCGTAGCGCACGCCGTCGAGGGGGCCGAAAGAGGACACGAAGGGCCGCGCCGTCTCTAGCGCTTTTGCAGCGTGTACTGGACCACGTCGATGTTGGCCTGTGAGAACGCCGCCTCGCAATAGGCCAGGTAGAACTCCCAGATGCGCATGAAGCGCTCGTCAAAGCCCAGCTGCAGGATCTGCCCGCGCTGCGCGAGGAAATGCTCGCACCAGCGGCGCAGCGTCTCGGCGTAGTCGGCGCCGAAGGCGAACTCGTCCACCACCGCGAGCCCCGCCGCCTCGGCCTCGCGCCGGAACTCGCGCGGGCAGGGCAGGCAGCCGCCCGGGAAGATGTACTGCTGGATGAAGTCGGTCGAGTCGATGTAGCGGTCGAAGAGCCGGTCGTCGATCACGATGCTCTGCACGCAGGCGCGGCCGCCGGGCTTCAAGAGCCGGCTCACGCCCTGGAAGTAGGTCGGCCAGTATTCGCGGCCCACGGCCTCGACCATCTCGATCGAGCAGACAGCGTCGAACGGCGCGTCGTCGATGTCGCGGTAGTCCTGCAGGCGCAGGTCGGCGGAAAGGCCCGCGGTGCGCTGGCGGGCGAAGGCGAGCTGTTCGGTGGAGAGCGTCACCCCTGTCACCGACGCGCCGAAGTCGGAAGCGGCCATCTCGGCCAGCGCGCCCCAGCCGCAGCCGATTTCCAGCACGCGGTCGCCGGGCTTCACGCCGGCCATGTCGAGCGCGCGCCGCACCTTGGCGCGCTGGGCGTCGGGCATCGGCTTGTCGAAGTTGCCTTCGAACCAGGCCGACGAATAGTTCATCGTCTCGTCGAGCCAGAGCTTGTAGAAGGCATTGCCCAGGTCGTAGTGCGCGTGGATGTTTCGGGAACTCCCGGCCTTGCTGTTGCGGTGCATCAGGTGCCGCACGCGGTACACGAGGCGGCCGAACCAGCTGCCGTAGACCACGTCCTCGATGGCGCGGCGGTTGGCGATGAACACCTTGATGAGCTCCACCAGGTTCGGCGTGGTCCAGTCGCCCGCGATGTAGCTCTCGGCAAAGCCGATGTCGCCCGATTTGAGCGCGGCCTTGCAGACCTCCCAGTTGCGCAGCGTGAGCGAGGCCGTGAGGTGGCTGCTGCCGGGTACGGCGCCGAAGTGCCGCACCGAGTCGTCGGGCAGCCGCACCGTGAGCGAGCCGTGCGCCAGGCGCTGCAGCAGGCCGAGCACGGTGCGCGCGGCGCCGGGGGCGTCCTGGGGCAATGAAAAGCGCGAAACCTGGGGGGCGGTGGTGGTCGGGGTCATGGGTTCGCCTGCTGCTGGTGCGAGTGGTCGCTGGATACGAAATGGCGAGGCGGTGCGGGCTTCGCGACGAAGGGAACGCGCTTGAGCCAGAGCCTGGCGGCCTGCCAGTGGATGCGCGCGATGAGCCCGAAGGTCATGGCGGGATAGCGCCAGAGCGCACGGCGCACGGTCGCGGCGGTCAGCGGGGCGAGTTCGCCGCTGACGCTGGTCTGCAGCAAGGGGCCGTCGATGTCGTCGTGGTCGATTCGCACCACCGTGTGGGCGAATCGACCATCGACGAAGAAGCGGAAGCGGTAGTCGCCGCGGACCTCGCAGAACGGCGACACGTGGAAGGCCTTGGTGGCGCTCAGCTCCATGCCATAGGCGGGGCGGTCCAGCAGATAGCAGTGGCGTTCGCCGAAGGTGTTGTTGACCTCGACCACGATGGCGCGCAGCGCGCCCTCGGCCGTGTGGCAATACCAGAAGCTCACCGGCTTGAAGGTGTAGCCGAACACGCGCGGGTAGCAGTGCAGCCAGGCCTCGCCCGTCGCATCGTGGATCTGGTGGGCGGCCAGCAGCTCGTCGAGCCAGGCAAGCGCGCCGCCTCGAGCGGGCGTCCGGCCATCGCCGTGGTCGATGTCGTGGAAGGACAGCATCGCTCGGCGATTGAGCGCGAGCGCCTCGCTGCCGTGTGCGCGGAGGGTGCGCATCGGCAGCATCAGGAAATAGGTCGGATAGACGAAGGCGTTGCGCACGGGGCGCAGGCGCGCATGGCGCACCTCGCCGAAGCCCATCAACGGAAGCGGGCGCTCCTGGGTCACGCCGCAGACCTCGCCTGCAGGCCGGCGGCCGCGGCCAGGCCGGCCTTGAGGCCGTCTTCGTGGAAGCCGTAGCCCATCCACGCGCCGGCGAACCAGGTGTTGCGCTGGCCCTGCAGGGCGGGAACCTCGGCCTGCGCGCGTATGGCGGCAAGGTCGAGCACCGGGTGGTCGTAGTCGTATTCGGCCATGACCTGACTACGCTGGATCTCGCGCGCCGGATTCAACGAAACGATCACCGGCTGTTCCCAGGGCAGCGGCTGCAGCTTGTTCAGCAGGTAATGCAGGCAGACCCGGCCCGACTCGCGCTCGCTGGCCGCCGCACGCTCGTAGTTCCAGGCGGCCCAGGCCGATTGGCGCTGCGGCAGCACCGAGGCGTCGGTGTGGAGCACGGCGTGGTTCGGCTGGTAGCGGATCGCGCCGAGCACGGCCGCTTCGGCGGGACTGGCGTCGCCGAGCATGGCGAGCGACTGGTCGGAATGGGTGGCCAGGATCGCGTGGTCGAAACGCTCGGTGCCTGCGTCGGTGGCGACCAGCACGCCGTCGTCGGCTCGGGTGATGCGGCGCACCGGGGTGCGCAGGCGCTTGTCTTCCAGGCCCGCGACGATCTTCTCGACATAGTGGCGGGAACCGCCGCGCACGGTACGCCACTGCGGTCGATTGGCGATCTGGATCAGCCCGTGGTTGTGGCAGAAGCGGATCATGGTCGCGACCGGGAACGCCAGCATCTGCGCGGTCGAGCAGCTCCAGATGCAACCCATCATCGGCAGGAAGTACCAGTCGCGGAAGGCGGCGCCGAAGCGGTGGGCGTCCAGGAACTCGCCGAGCGGCTGGGCCAGTTCGCCCTCGGTGCCGGCTTGGGCGATGCGCGTGGTGAGGCGATTGAAGCGCAAGAGGTCGGCCAGCATGCCGAGGAAGCGCGGATCGGCGAGGTTGCGCCGCTGCGCGAAAACCGTGGCAAGGTTGTTGCCGCTCCACTCGAGGCGGCTGCCGTTGTCGCGGGTGGCCTGGACCGAGAACGACATCTCGGACAACGCGGTCTCGACGCCGAGTTCGGCGAACAGGCGGATCAGGTTCGGATAGGTGCGGTCGTTGTAGACCAGGAAGCCGGTGTCGACGCCGTGGGGGACGCGGGTCGGGTCGGTCGGGGAGCGCGGCAACTCGATCGCTGCCGTGTGGGCGTGGCCACCGAAGTAGTCACTGGCTTCGAAGAGCGTGATGCGGGCCGCGTCGCGAAGGGCGTGCGCTGCGGCCAGTCCCGAAATGCCGGCGCCGATGACGGCGACTCGAGGGGGCCGCGTCATCGCGGGCCTCGATTCCGGTGGGAATATAAAAATGCTGCGAGGCGCCCCGACGCGAAGGAGGGAGGGAGGGAGGAGGAGAAGAATCGCCTCGGGATTTCGACCAGACGGCAAGCGCCTGGAAGACCTCGCAACATGAAAACCGGTGGGCTTTGGTCACCCACGCAAATTATGAGCGCGGCTCCCGGGGCCCGGTTCCCGGTGCAGTGGTAAACGTTTGTGACGTTCAGTTCACGATCATGTGGACGCATCGGTAAATAATATTACCGATTCGTTTTTTTGTGAACTGGTCAGTCTTAATTTGTCCCGAGCTGCTTCTCGATGACGTTCACGAAGCCGTTTTCGTCTGGCGCCGTCATGCTCGACCACGCCTGCACAACCTTGCCGTCGCGGCCGATCAGGTACTTGTAGAAATTCCATTTCGGCGTGGTGCCGGAGGCCTGGGCGAGTTGCTTGAACAGCGGATTGGCGTCCGTTCCGCGCACCGACGACTTGGCGAACATCGGAAACTTCACTCCGAAGGTGCTTTCGCAGAATTCGGCGATTTCCTTGTTGGAGCCCGATTCCTGGGAGAAATCGTTCGACGGGAAGCCCAGCACGACCAGCCCGCGGTTGCGGTATTTCAGGTCCAGTGCCTCGAGTCCCTTGTATTGCGGGGTGAAGCCGCAGAAGCTCGCTGTATTGACCACCAGGACCACCTTGCCCGAGTACTGGCACAAAGTCTGGGGCTTTTCATCCTGCAGCCGCGGGAAGGTGTGTTGAAGGATCGCGGGGCACCCGGCAGCCTCTGCCGGAGCAGGCGCGGAGGGTGGTGTCTGGGCGCTCGCCGGAAGCGCGGTAAACAGTCCCGCCACGAGGGAAACCGCCGGTGCGCAGCGCCAGAGCGTCGACAATAAGAAAAGGGTTCGCATGGCGGGCTCCTGGTTCAAAAGGGGGGTGTGCATCCGTGCCGCTACGGCGCACGTATTCGCATCATCGCGCGTCTGTCATGGTCGCGCCAAACGGGCCGACTAAAATCGGCGGCCATAGAAAGACTTTGATGCTCTATCCGGAACTCTTCAGACAACTCGAATCCGTCCGCTGGGACATGGACAAGGACATTCCCTGGCAGTCGTTCGATGCTTCCTTGCTGACGGAAGAGCAGGCCCAGACCATCAAGATGAATGCCATCACCGAGTGGGCGGCGCTGCCGGCCACCGAGATGTTCCTGCGCGACAACCGCCACGATAGCGATTTTTCCGCTTTCATGTCGATCTGGTTCTTCGAGGAGCAGAAGCACTCCCTGGTGCTGATGGAGTACCTCAAGCGCTTCAGCCCCAAGCACGCGCCCACCGAGGCGGAACTGCACGAAGTGCGCTTCGACTTCGATCCGGCCCCTCCGCTCGAAACCCTCATGCTGCATTTCTGCGGCGAGATCCGCCTGAACCACTGGTACCGCCGCGCCGCCCAGTGGCACACCGAGCCGGTCATCAAGCACATCTACACCACGCTGAGCCAGGACGAAGCCCGCCACGGCGGCGCGTACCTTCGCTACATGAAGCGTGCGCTCGAGAAGTTCGGCGACGAGGCCCGTGCCGCGTTCACCAAGGTCGGCGTCCTGATGGCGAGCGCTCGCCGCACCGCCCAGGCCCTGCACCCGACCAACCTGCACGTCAACAAGGCGCTGTTCCCGAACGACACCATCCAGAGCCGCATGCCCGACCCCGACTGGCTCGAGCACTGGCTGGACAAGCAGATCAAGTTCGATGCCGTCTGGGAAACCAAGGTCGGCGAGCGCATCCTGCACAACCTGAGCCTCTTGATGAACCGCAGCTTCAAGACCGTGCAGGAGCTCAACCGCTACCGCAAGGAAATCGCCGCCACGCTCGGCCCCAAGCCTGAGTACCAAGGCGCATAGGCAAGCAAGCAAAAATAGAAAAATCGCCCCGCATCCCGGGGCGATTTTTTTGGGACCTGGGTGTCACAACCCGCGGGCGCCGAACGTCTAATCGGGCATGGACGACCCGACCCTCACCTTCGACAGCCACCGCCGCCGCCTGCAGGGCATCGCCTACCGCATGCTCGGTTCCGTTGCAGAGGCCGAAGAGGTGGTGCAGGACGCATGGCTGCGCTGGCATGAAGCCGACAAGGCCAGTTTCGACAGCGCCGAAGCCTGGCTTGTGACTGTCGTCACGCGGCTGTCGATCGACCGGCTGCGCGCCGCCAAGGTCCAGCGCGAGCACTACATCGGCGCCTGGATGCCCGAGCCGACGCTGACCGAGTCGCCCGACACGCCGGAAGAATCGCTCGAGCGCGCCGACAACATCTCCGTCGCCTTCCTCGCCGTGCTCGAACGCCTGGCGCCCGAGGCGCGCGCCGCGTTCCTCATGCGCGAGGTGTTCGAGGCCGATTACGACGAAGTGGCGCTCACGCTCGGCAAGAGCGAAGCCGCCTGCCGCCAGTTGGTGCACCGCGCCAAGGCGCAGGTGCAGGACGCCCGCCCGCGCTACCAGGTCTCGCGCGAAACCCACCAGCGGCTGCTGCGCGCCTTCGCCGATGCCGCCGCGCGCGGCAGCATGCAGGACCTGAAGGCGCTGATGACCGAGGAGGTCGAGCTCATCGGCGACGGCGGCGGCAAGGTCCAGTCGTTCAGCAAGGTCCTGACCGGCAACCAGCGCCTCGCGCAGCTCTACTTTTCACTCTGGCGCCGCATGGGCCCGGTGGTGCGCATGGAGCTGGTGGAAATCAACGGCGAGCCCGGCCTCCTGCGCTTCATCGACGGCGAACTCGAATCGGCGCAGACCTTCGAGATCGAGGACGACCGCATCACGCGCATCCGCGTGCAGCGCAATCCCGACAAGCTCGCCCGCATCGCGCAGCGCTTCGCTTCGAAATAGTTCGCGCGGCGTGTCACAGGGCCGAGGGCTGGCCCGTCTTCAGTGGGTAGGAAGCAGATTTTTCTTCAACCCATCCACCGGAGCCTTCTCATGAACACGACCCCTCGCCTGAACTGGTTCAAGACCATCCCCAAGACCTTCGAAGCCATCCTGGCCGTCAGCGCCAGCATCGACGCGAGCACCGTCGGCAAGACGACGCTCGACTTCGTTTTCGCCCGCGTCTCGCAGATCAACGGCTGCGCCTATTGCCTCGACATGCACGTGCGCGACCTGCGCAAGCAGGGCGAAGGATGGCAGCGCATCAACAGCCTGGCCACCTGGCGCGAAGTGAGTTTCTTCAACGAGCGCGAACGCGCCGCACTCGCCTGGGCCGAATCGCTGACGCGGCTGGCCGACCATCACGATGAGCGCGAAGCCGAGTTCCAAGCCCTGAAGGCGCAGTTCAGCGACGTCGAGATCGCCGAGCTCACCGTGGCGGTCGCGCAGATCAACACCTGGAACCGCATCAACGTCGGCATGCGCGTGCCGGTGCCGGTGAAGGCGCTCGACTGAGACGGTGTGAGTAAACCTACTGCGCGGTCCGATCTCGCATCTGCGGTCCTCACCGTACAGAGTACGGTTCCGGTCCTCGATGCAAGCTCGAACCGCTCGCTACGGTTTCTTCACACCTTCTGAGCGGTTTTTTAGCGGCGTTCGACCACCATCGGCGCGATCCGCAGGCTCTCGCGCAACTGCGTGACGGCTTCGCCGGCTGCGTTGCGCGAGGCGAACGGCCCGGCCTGCAGCCGGTGCGTGCCGGCTTCGCTGAACACGCGCAGTTGCGGCGCCAGCGAAGGCAATCCGCGCGCGGCCTGGCTCAGCAGGCTCTCCGCACCGTCGCGCTCGCGGAAGGCGCCTAGCTGCACCCAAAAGCCCGCCACTGCGGCAGCGGAAGGCGCGGCAGTCGGCGGTGCCATCGGCGTGCGTGCCGGCGCAGCGATCGGTTCCATCGGCGCCAGGTCGGTGACCACGATCGGCTGGCGCGGCGGAGGTGGGACGTCCGCCTCGACGGCCTGTTGCGGCTCCGCAGGCGCCATCGCCGTCACCGGTGTTTGCGGTGCGACAGGCGTCGTGGAAGCCGCCGGCGCACTCATCGCCACCGGCGCCACCCAGGCCGAGGGCACGGGCACCGAAGCAGCAGCCGCGGCGCGCGGTGCCGGCGAGGCGGCCGCATACGCCGTTCCGGTATCGCGCCGCCATGCGCCCGTGCGGATGTCTTCGTTCGTGATCCGCTCGATCTCCACCGGCGCGACGCCGCGCAGCAGGTCGAGCTTGAGCGCCGCCGTGTAGCTCAGGTCGATGACGCGTCCGTCGACGAACGGCCCGCGGTCGTTCACCCGCACGATCACCTCGCGCCCATTGGCCGGATTGCGCACCCGCACATAGCTGGGCAGCGGCAGCGTCTTGTGCGCGGCCGTCATCGCGTACATGTCGTAGGGCTCGCCGCTGGAGGTCGACGCGGCGTGGAATTTGCGGCCGTACCACGAGGCCAGTCCCGACTCCCGGAACGGCCGGTCGTCGGTGATCGGCTGGTAGCCCCGGCCCAGCACCGTGTAGGGCTTGCTGGTGCCGCCGCTGCTGCG
>Ga0157370_10008302_pt1 | contig 11207 bp, 12 predicted proteins | sample C35metaG_FD_113463 | JGI IMG/M metagenome (GOLD analysis project Ga0157370, IMG submission 113463) | Corn rhizosphere microbial communities from Kellogg Biological Station, Michigan, USA - C3-5 metaG | ecosystem: Host-associated > Plants > Roots > Rhizosphere > Soil | place: USA: Michigan... | reverse complement strand
TTCTCATCCTGGGCCTTGTGCTGTTCCTCATCGGGTCATTGCTCGCGGGATATTCCACTTCGATGCCGGCCCTGTTGGCCGCACGGGCAGGGCAGGGTGTCGGCGCGGCGCTGCTGTCACCGGCAGCTCTTGCCAGCATCACCCTGCGCTTTGACGGCGACAGTCGCCGGAAAGCGCTGGCCGTTTGGGCGGCTCTGGGAGGCGCCGGCTCGGCCCTTGGCGTCATCGTCGGCGGCCTGATCACCGTGAGCATCGGCTGGCGCTGGATCTTCTTCATCAACGTGCCGGTCGGCGCCCTGGTCACGGCTCTGCTGCCGTTGATCCCCGCTCCGCCGCGGCCGGAGGCCTCGAATCGTCGATCCTTTCCGCTCATTCCATCGCAGCTGTTGCGACGGCCCGGCATGCGGGGCGGGGTGTTCGCGATGTTCATTGCCACCGGCCTCATCGTCGGCGCGTTCTTCCTCGCCTCCTTCGCGCTGCAGAGCGGCCTTGGCTGGACGTCGTTGTCCACCGGCCTCGCCTTTCTGCCCGTCGCGCTGGCGACGCTTGCAGGAGCGCATCTGGCTAGCCACTTGCTTGGCCACCTCGGTTCACGTCCGGTTGTCGCGATGGCTTTCGTCCTCGCTGCCGGGGGATTTGGCACCGCCATGCTCTCCGGCCTGCCGCTCGTCCTGATCGTCGGTCTCACCGCTGCAGCCGCCGGTCTCGGAGCCGGCTTCGTCGCGGCCAGTGTCACGGCTCTCTCGACGATCCCAGCCGAACAAGCCGGCTCCGGGTCTGGGCTGCTGAGCATGGCGCACGAGCTCGGCGGCGCCGCCGCCGTCGGGTTGCTGTCGGTCTCGGCGGTCGCCGCATCGCCGAATTGGGGCTTCGCTGCTCTGGCCGCTGCCGCGATCGGTGCGGCGGTTCTGGCAATCTGGCTCGTCCCCAACGCCAGGCCACCGGCGGACGGACGGAGATTCATGCATTGAACCGCCCCAGACTTGTCCCATGGCGGCCTGCCGATCAGCGGAGGCCGCCATGCAGTTGTGAATGGCGGGTCGACACATTCTGCGGATTTTCGCTCGGGCGGCGACCGACCATGTTCAGCCCATCGCAACCTCCTGCCCGATGGAGCGCACATGTCAAACCTCGTCGAGACCTCGAACCCCGCATCCGGAGCCGCGGGTACCCCGCGCCCCGTCGGCTCCGTTCTCCGGGCCGAGGGCCTGCTGATCGGCATTGCCGCGATTGCCGCCTACACGTGGTTCGGCGCCTCGTGGTGGCTGTTCGCAGCGCTGATCCTCGCCCCCGACCTTGCGATGTTCGGCTATCTGCGCGGACCACGCACCGGAGCCGCCTGGTACAACGCCGCGCACACCTATGTGGCGCCTGCAGCGCTCGGCCTGGCCGGCTACTTTGGCCATTTGCCGCTGCTGTTGGCCGTGGCGCTGATCTGGACCGCCCATATCGGCCTCGACCGCGCCATGGGCTATGGCCTAAAGCTGCCGGACGGCTTCAGGTGGACACATCTTGGATGAAGGTAAGGACTGGTGCCCGGGGGCGGAATTGAACCACCGACACGCGGATTTTCAATAGGGCTACGTTCTAGTTCCTACTGAAGCAAGCCGGCGCAAACCGCGCCGCAAGATATTGCTGCCGTTCAGGAATTAGCTCGCAGATCGTCGCACTTCATTCCGCACCTAATCGCTTAAGCGCACGAACTTGAAACCCAGAATGAAACCCCGCTTTGTGCTCCGACGACCGCTCTTCGCCAAGAGCGGACGCGTTGGACGGTCGGTCGCCTACACCATCACGCTCAGCAAATCCTCGATCTTGATCGTCGCGAAATTCGAGAAGGTGTCTGAGACAGCATAGGGCAGAATGATCCGTTCACCATGGCGGATGGCGCCGCAGGTGTAGACGACGTTGGGGACGTAGCCCTCTCGCTGTGACGCGTCCGGATGGACAAGCGGCTCGCGGGAGCGAGCGAGGACCTTGGTGGGGTCCTGCTTATCGAGCAAAGCGGCCCCAATCGAGTATTTGCGCACCGGACCAACGCCGTGTGTGAACAACAGCCAGCCGTCGTCCAGTTCGATCGCTGAGCCGCAATTGCCGATTTGCACGAACTCCCAAGGGTATTCGGGCTTCAGGATTGGGTAGCCGCCCTCCCATGTATGAAGGTCGTCGGATGTGATGATATAGAGGTTCTCGTTGTCCTGCCGGCCGATCATCGCGTAGCGGCCGCCGACCTTCCGCGGGAAGAGTGCCATGCCTTTGTTTCGCGCTGCACTGCCCTTGAGCGGGGTCATGCGAAAGGTGAGGAAGTCGGCGGTCTCGAGGAGTTCGGAGCGGATGCCGCGGCCGTCATAGGCGGTATAGGTCGCATAGTAGGTGAGCTTCCCCTCATCTTCGAAGGCGACGAAGCGCGCGTCTTCGATGCCGTTGGACTGCGCCGCCGTGACGGGGAAGATCACTCGCTCGCTGATGTCCTCGCCCGCCTTGAAGGTGACCTCCGTCGGGCCGTCGGCCGGCCACGGCACTATCGAGACAATGCGGGGCATGGCCGCGAGCCGGGCCGTGGGGTCGATCGTGACACTTCCGTCCTTGGTAATAGTACCCGCCCGGAAGGTCAGCGACGACACGTGTCCCTCGCCGACGGCGCGAAGGCTCAAGATGAAGCGCAGTCCGCCCACCGGGGCCAGAGACTGGTCTGGGTGGGCAACGATGCTGGGGTTGAAGAGCGCGGAGGCTTCGAAAGAGTACTCGGAAAGGAAGTATGCGCCAATAAGCTGGCGTTGCTTGGGGCTGAACGGAGGATGACCAGCGAGGGCCTCTTCCATCTCGTCGGCTCGCCTTTCGAAGGTCTCCAGCAAGTTGCGGTGCCGGCCCTGAAAGTTCTCAAGCACGTCGTCCAACTGGCTCGCCGTCGTTGCATTGTCGAGCGCCAGCACGCGGTCAACGATGTGGTTGGCGCGCGTTTTGTCGGTGGGTTTCAGATCCTTCGGCTCGGTTTCCGGCTTGAAGGGTCGGACGATAACACGGGCCGGATCAGGTCGGAGGTACAGGGCTTGCCGGTTTAGGAACGTGGCTTGCGACAAGGCGACCTCGAAAACGGTGAAGGAGGGATGGAAGTGTTTGCTGCGCGGATCGCAGCGGCTGCGTGAGGATGTGCACGTCGTCCGTACTTTCTAGCAATCGCATGTCGGCGAGACCAAGCAGGTACGAGACGGCAGATTCCCCGCCACGGTTTTCGTTGGCCCGGTCGGGATGAAGGCCGTCGCGGCAACTGCCAGTCTCGATGTCAACCAGGGGCAGTGACAGGTCGTTGCCGCCGAGGAACCAGGCAAAGGCGCGGCCCGCGATGGTCCGCCACTTGGTTTCCCCAGTCACCAGGAAGGCGGCGCGACATGCCGCGATGGTGGCTGCCGCCTCCACGGGTTGCTGGTCAAAGGGCCGCGGCAGGGCACGAACATCCTGGAAGCCGGCGCTTCCAACTGGGCGGAAGATCCCGCCGGGACCAGTCTGCATGGTTGTGAGCCACTCCAGCGACCTAATACCTGCGACGACGAGGACGAGGTTGCCGGTCGCGGTGCCAGTACGCATCATCGCTTCGCAGAAGCGAGCGTTGTCATAGGCCAGACCCTCTTCGAACCAGACCCAGCCAGCGGTCTCAACCTGGCGGATAAGCGCCAGGAGCCGATTGGCAAGCTCGTTTCGTGTGCGAGATGCCGATTCGTCGCCTGGCAACGCCTCGCAGTAATCATCGAGTCCTAAGAGCGTGAATACCCAGGCACGAGGTGAGCCGAAGGACTCAACCGCGGGAAGAGCCGCGGCAAACAAGGATGCCGCCCACTTCCGCCGTTCACTGTTGCGGTCGAGCCGGGCGGCAGCGCCGAGTGCCCACAAGGTGCGGCCGTGGCTGTCCTCCGAGCCTTCTGGCTCGAGCCAACGCCGATCGAAGCTCATGAAGTTGCGGAACCTATTCGTGTCGCCGTTCCACGCATGTTGGACGAAGGCAGCGTAGGTCGACGTCATGCGCTCCGATGCGGCCGCATCGTGCAGCCGACCCAGCACCGTCGTCAGTAGAAGCCCACGTGCGTTATCATCGACGCAGTAGCCGTGTGCACGATCCGGCACTGCATGGATCGCGTGCTGAAACAGACCGGTATCGTCGGTCATCGCGCTCAGGTGATCCAGCGCGAATGCCGGCAGGTTCCGGTCGATGCGGGATGCCAGATGCAGGACCTCACGCGCAGGCGACAGCGCGGGCAGCGCTCTCGCAGCCTCGAACGCCTCGACGTAGCGGTCCGCGACGGTGCTCCAGACCATCGGCCGGCTCGCATCGAACGCGCGACGCCGCATGGTTTGGCGGCGCGGTTCATCAGTCAGGAGCGCGACGATGGCTGCACCAGTGGCAGTGGCGTCACCGAAGGGAACGAGGCTTCCCCGATTGTCTGCGAGAAGTTCGATCGCGTGCCAGTACGGAGTCGAGACGACGGCTTTGCCCAGGCCAAAACTGTAGGCGAGCGTCCCAGATGTCATCTGGGCTTCGTTGAGATAAGGGGTCACGTAGACATCACACGTCGCAATGTGTTCGAGCAGAGTGGTCCGGTCGACAAACTGGTCGAGGAAAACCACGCGGTCGGCTATGCCCAGGGCGGAGGCCCTCGCGACGAGTTGCATGCGATAAGCTTCGCCCTCGTTGCGGACGAGGTTTGGATGTGTTGCGCCCAGGACGACATACACAGCATCCGGTCGCGCGGATAGCACAGCCGGCATGGCATCGATCATAACCTCGATGCCCTTGTTGGGAGACAGAAGGCCAAACGTCAGGATGACGGTCCGGTCGGCAAAGCCGAGCCTGGCCTTTGCTTCATCCGGCTCGACGAAATCGAAATCGGGGATGCCGTGCGGGATCACCGTGACCCTGCCCGCATCGACGCCATAGTTTGACTGCAGGAGATCGCGTCCCATCGCGCTCATGGTGATGACACGAGACGACAGCGAGACGATCCGGTCGAGCACCCGTCGCTGAGCTGCGTCGGGTTCAGCGATAATCGTGTGCAGGGTCGTTACGATCGGAACGCGTATGCGCTCGAGAAGCGCGAGAACGAGCTCCCCGGCGTCGCCGCCGAAGATGCCGAACTCATGCTGCAGCGAAACAGCTTCGAATCCGCCGTCATTGATGTAGTGCGCCGCCGCGATATAGTCCGCCGGATTGTCATCCTTGACCTCAAACCCGACCGCCTGCGGATAGGCGTACCGGGCATCACGATCCGTCATGGCGACAATCGAGGTTACAATCGATTGGGGAGCTGCGGCGATAGCCTGCTGAAGGTCAGTTGTGAACGTGGCGATGCCGCAGCGACGCGGCAAGGAATTGCCGATGAAGGCTATGCGCTTGATGGGGGTCACGACCGGCCCCCGCGTAACCGCGCTGTCGCGGCAGGACGTTTGTCGCGCCGGCGCGAAGCGAGTTCCGGTAACCCCCGGGCCGTTGCATTTCCGGGACCGGCTCGCCCCTTCAGCAGATTGAGGATCGGTCCCCCGGCAGCGTAGCCGATGAGGGCCTTCACGTCCGTCATGCCCACATGAATACTCGCGTGTTGGTGATTGATGAACATCGCCTGACCGACGGTCACCTTCAGCAGATCGAAATGAGCGTCGCCCGTGAGCAGCAGGAACCAGGTCTCGCTGTCGGCGTCGATCTCCCAAGAGGAGCCAGCCGCGAGATCGACCTGCTCGAGGACAAAGTACGGACTGATTGCCGTGACCACTCTCGCCTCAGACAATCTCCTCGGCTGAACCTGGGCGGTCGCAGGTCCAACGAAGGAGGCGCCGACCGCAGCGTCGATATGCAGCTCACGTCGGCTGCCATAGTCAAACAGGCGAAACGTGGCGTCGCTCCGCTGTTGAATTTCGGCGATGACCAGTCCAGCCCCGATCGCGTGAATGGTGCCGGCGCGGACCAACAGGGCATCGTCTGCAGCCACATCATGCCAGCACAGCAGATCGGAGATCGAGCCATCGGCGATGGCAACCCGCAACAGCGCCGCGGTCATCTGTCGTTTCAATCCAAGCGCGACCTGAGCACCCCGTTTTGCCGAGAGCACGTACCATGCTTCGGTCTTGCCGTTCGGTAGGCCAACGCCGCGCGCAAACTCATCGTCCGGATGCACCTGAACGGAGAGCGGTTCATCGGTAAACAGCAGCTTAAGCAACAGCGCTGGTGCGGGCGCGGATGGATCATTGCGCTCGAACCATACTTCTCCGATCGGCCGCCCATCCTGGCCAAGGTCGCTCCACGGCAGTAGATCCGTTCTCCCCCAAGGTTTGGGTACGACCCGCTGTGAGGCAAGTTCCAAAGTCATCGTCTATACCTCGCGAGTGAAGCGGCAAAGTGCCAGAAGGGGCGTGTGAAAGGGTTCAGGCCCGCCGCTTGTTGGTTCCCGGCCCCGTGCCGGCCTTGGCCAGCAGCCCGTCTGTCGGCTGCACTGCGACGGCCATCTTCATCTTCTTTGGCTTCTTGGCTTCCTTGTTGCCGTGCCTCTGGCCCTTTGCCATTAGGTCTCCCTGCACCTTTCGGTGCTGCTAGTGTGGGCGATTAAAGCGAGACGCATCGTCTCCGGCGATCCAATGTCGGATCGCCAGTTAGAACAATGCTCAAATCCACGCTGCCGGTTCGGACGACTCATCGCGGTGGCGACGCTGCCAATTGGGCTCGAACCTTCGACTAGCCCATGCGCCTATTAGACGGATTTGTCCAAACTATTCGTCGTGATCGAAATTGGGCTCGTTCCCCCTGCGCTTCTCGACAGAAACGAGGCGTGGCACACTCGGCCACTTATTTGTTAGGAGAACGGGCATCGAGCGCCTATGTAACAGTCCAGGCTCGGTATCCGCAGCCGCCGTCACTCCGTTCAAACTGCTGCGGAGAACAGGACGGCCCCATCATGGGGAAGGCAGCCTCGGAAAGTTCCAATGATCATCGACAGCCGCAAGGCTCAACGCAATAGCTATGCGCACCATCGCGCGCACCTTCTCTTCGCCGGACCGGCCCGCCACGTCCCACAAGTCGAGCGCCTTTCAGCCCTCAGCGGCACCGACATCTCCGCGCTCAATCAGCGCGTGCGGGCGAGGCTCATCGGGTTCGTGCCGAAAGGCGTGGCAACGCAGATCGATTCCGGCATACCCATCGATGCTTAAAGCGGATGCGGAACGAGAGTGTATCCGGAGGTGGCGCGACCTGCCGAAGGGATTACGCTCGACCCAGGGTCAGGCGGCATCCTTCGCGCGTGTGCTGATGGACGAGATCGAATTCGACACCAGCGGCGATCGCTATGCGTTTATCACCGGATGGCTACAACGCGATCTGCTCCTGCGAGGAGGACTGTAGCATGGCGCATTCTCACTATGTGCTGGATCTATACTACGCCGGGGACGGCGACACCGATGTGCTACGCCGCGAGGTTATGCGGATTGAAGCGCGCGATGACGCCGAGGCCGTCGAGGAAGGTTCTCGGATCAGCGGCTGGAGACATCCAGTTCGGTTCGACGTTCGCGCCATCACAAATTCGGCGCGAACGGGAGACCGGCTCGTGCACACGGCAGCACCGGCGGTCGAAAGTCGGCAGGCGAAGGCGGCCGCTGGGGAAACTATCGTGCTCGATGGCCCCACATGAGAGAACTCACAAACCTCGTTCAGTTCGTAGAGATGCTTCGCCGGAGGCCCCTACCCCTAGCGACGACCTTTCCCAAGCTGCGTCAGGAACAGGGCCTGCCTTCGAGGTCCACGGTTTTGGCCGTTGCGGGCTTCGCTATCCCGCCCAACAACGGGAAGTAGCAGGCAGTGAGCACCAGTTTCACTATTCAGTGCTTTCAGCTCAAGGGTCGGACGCTTGTCGCGGATGCCCCCAAGTCAGCGCGATCGGCTGACGCCGCCATCGAGTTGGCTGAACGCCTCGCAGCCTCAAAGTCGGGCGTGGTCGCCTTCTCGCAAGAGATCGACATTGAAACCGACACTTATGACGAGCCGCGCGTTCTCTGTCGAATGGGTCGGCTTCCAGAGGGCCTATTCTCCGAACAATAGCCCACTTCAAACCTGCTTTGGGCCGACAGCGGTGAACGCCCTAGCGCTAAAAGCGCAATCGATTAGCCACTGTAACTTAACTCCCATGCTGGAGCCGCTGGCTAGATGCCACCACTCCGCCGATCCCGATCTAGAGCAGCAGCGAGATCGAGGGGCTCGATCGAGACATGATGCGTTACAGCACCCTTGCTAAGGGCAATGGTCGTGGAAACGCGGTGGAAGGCGGGAAAGCTGGTATCGAGCTGCTCCTCGTCCGTCGCCACAGTATACTCGCCGGCCGGCCAGGATTCATCCCACCCCGGCAGCGAAAACGGATTTCTAAACGTGACCTGATGATGCGTCGTTCGCGTTGTCATGCTCGATGATCCTTCGTCACGCCGGTAGATAGACGAACAGAAACGCTACGATCATCAAGGCGAGTGCAGCGGCACCCCATAAGAGTTCGCGCCAGATCGTTGCTCGGTGAACGGATTTCATGCGCGTACTTTCGTTGGTTGGGAAAGGCACAAAAGCGAAGAAGAAGGTTGCGCCCATCTGCTTCGCCCCGGCCACTCCAGGACTGACCACGGGAGCAGGCAAACTCGTGCGCTCTATTTCGCCAACAAGCCAGCGATTTAGTTTTCGCTCAAAGAAGACGCGGGCCTTCCCTCCGACTGCACGCTTCGATCATTGCGACACTTGCCCAAGAATGCGACGGGAGAACCCTTGAGAACAATCTGCTTGGGTTTCGTCTAGTTCGTACCCATATGAGTTGCTCGGAAGGCAGCCGCTTTCCCTCGCAATCATCCCCCGTGTCCGCTCGAGATGATCGTGCCGCCCCTATGGGGCTTCCGCCGACAAGAAAGAATCTCGATGGAAAACGAAAGCCGCATGACGGCCCGAGATGGTTTCGCGCATCAGCGCGCTCGCCTTGTCTTCTCTTCTGCCCCTGACATCCATGCCTCGAAAGAAGCGAGGAAGTTTGCATATGGCGCCGGGAGTGAGGGCAACTCCAGGCGCAGTATTGTACGCAACGGGCTGATCGGTTTCGTACCCCTGGGTGCAAAATGAGCCAGTGGGCCGCAGACGTGGACGGTGCCATCGTGAGCAAGGGCGCAAAGCTCACCGTCCTATCGCATCATCATGTGGTCCGGGTTGTTACCGCGGACACACTCGCAATCGAAACACCGACGGGGCAACGATTCTCAGCTCAGGTGCTGGACCGCACCGCGAGCGAGATCACCCTGGTAATGGGTGATGGCCGGGCGGTTTCACTTCGAATGCTGCTCGATGAGAGCTTGCATCCACCGGGAGATAGTCCGGGTGTCTTCTCTCGCCAGATATGGCTTGCTCATTGAACGAGGTCGAGCGCGCAGGTCAGGGCCTCCGATACCCACCGGTTAGATCGTCGTCGATAACGGGACGCCAGAGCGTGCAAGGCGGTGGCACCCGCGCCTCTGATGTCTCATCTTCACAACAGGAGCCGACATATGACCCCCGACAGATTGCGTGAATGCCTTAGGCTGGTGAGGTGGCCCAAGGACGTGTTGGCTGAGGCCATAGACGTTCCCTCGCAAACTGTGTCGGCGTGGCTTGCGGGCAGCGAAGAGATTCCACGAAAAGTTGGAGCTTGGATCGAAGCTCTTTGCTTTGTGCATGAGGCGGCAGAGGAGTCGATACCGGCCACAGCCGGCGATGGCTATGGAGACGGCCCGCGGCAGGAGTTCATCCCCATTTACGCGTACAACTTGCTCCGGAATCTCAGCCAATCTTCAGTCGCGCTCAGGTCCTTGTTCGGGAGCGACGACGAAGGCGCGGTGTTCTTTCTAGTCTCTCGTGGACTGGCAACAAGGGAAGAGGGGCAGTTGACAATAACCGACGCCGGGCGCGCGGTAGGTTCGATGAATATCTAGATGCCGAAGAGCGCTTCAGGCACGATGACTATTCTCCGAATGGCGCTTGAGAACTTTAACTGACGAGATTACCCTCTGCGACAACGCACTCACGAACGTCCGCTTTGGGGCCGGAAGCGGTTATTCGTCGGTGATCGCCGTCTAGGAGGGGCAGGTGATCTCGGGCGAGACTCGAATGTCTGCGTGACTAGCTGCCGTTCTCAGCGCGTATCACCCCTTCTCGAAGCCCACACCGCCATCTGGTGCAAACCCGCCCAGGTTGTGCCGCGCCTTCTCAACTCATACCCTTACACCGACGTGGCGATGTGGCATACTGGCCGGTGGGATCCAAAGACCCTCGGATTTTCAATAGGACTACGTTCTAGAACGATCCGTCGCAAATCATCGCAAATCGTACGCTAGTTCGCTGATGCCGTTGCCTAAATCAAGTGTCAGCCGTTTCAAGATCTACCAGCCTGTATCACTCAAGCGCACGAACTTGTCACCCAAAATGAAACCCCAGCACTGAGCCCGGCGCTTCAAACTGCCCCAAATCATACCCTGACGCGAGTAGCGATTTGGTCTTAGCTTTGCACATCATGCGCCAGCTCACGCCGAAGACGATCGAAGCTCTACCGCCCGCCCAAGGCAAGCGGTACGAGGTACGTGACGTTCTGCTGCCAGGCCTGCACCTGCGCGTATCTGCCAGCGGCAGCAAGGTGTTCTATCTCTCAAAGCGCGTCGATCATCGGATGCGTCGGATCAAAGTCGGCGCTTGGCCCATCCTTTCGCTGAAGGACGCTCGCGAGAAGGCACGCAATATCCTGAGGTTGATTGAGTTGGGCGAGTTCGGGCAGGACGAGCCGGAGATCGAGGAGGTTCATACCCTCACGCTGAAAGAGGTCATCCCTCAGTTCATCGAGCTCTACGCAAAGCTGCGCACTCGAGATTGGAAGGGCAGCGAGCGAGTTCTTGAGAAATTCTCCAGCCTTTATGATCGTCCGATTAATGAGATCAAGCGATCCGACATCGTGCGCGTACTCGACAAGCTAGTGGCCGAGGGCACGCCTACACGGGCGAACCGGGCGCTTGCTGCAATCAAGAAGCTCATGAACTGGTGCATCGATCGTGGCACCGTCGAAACATCTCCTGTGGCTCATCTGAAGATGCCTACTAAGGAGGTTGCTCGCGAGCGCGTCCTGAGTGCCGATGAGTTGCGCCTGTGCTGGCACATGGCGGAGGCCGAGGGCTTTCCGTTTGCGCCT
>Ga0157370_10008299_pt1 | contig 11210 bp, 6 predicted proteins | sample C35metaG_FD_113463 | JGI IMG/M metagenome (GOLD analysis project Ga0157370, IMG submission 113463) | Corn rhizosphere microbial communities from Kellogg Biological Station, Michigan, USA - C3-5 metaG | ecosystem: Host-associated > Plants > Roots > Rhizosphere > Soil | place: USA: Michigan... | reverse complement strand
GGCAAAAGGAGAGGTAGAACTGTGGGATCCGGTTACCGGCACTTCCAAACCTGCCGAAAGCCAGCCTAATGCTGATCGCACAACTGTTAAACTTAATCTGGCACAGGGAGGTTCATGCTTTGTTGTTTTCAGGAAAAAAGAAAGCACAGGAGCCGTGGCTAAATTTAAAGCAACGGAAAATGTTGCCACCCTGCCGATCTCAGGATCATGGAAGCTCGCCTTCCCTACAGGATGGGGTGCTCCGGAAGCTCTTGAGATAACTGAACTAAAGCCATGGAAAGATCTTGATATTTCAGCAGAAGGAAAAGCGTTTTCGGGTACTGCAACATACACAACCACATTCACTATTGATAAAACAGCACCTGATCTGGAATATATCCTCGATTTAGGGAAAGTTGATATGGCTGCGGTTGTAAGCTTAAATGGTAAGGAAGTTGGCAAATTATGGGCCGCACCGTATCGAATCAATTTAAAGGATTTTATTAAACAGGGACAAAATACGTTGAGCGTGCAGGTAACGAGCACCTGGTTCAATCGTTTGGCTTTTGATGCAGGGCAACCTGAAGACAAGCGTAAAACTTGGACTATAGCAGGGCCGGGCAAAGGTTCCGCTTTAAGTGTATCGGGTTTACTGGGGCCTGTAAAACTTGATGTCCAAAAGTAAATTGTCACAAACACCCCTGTATTTTGTCCTTATCGTCCCTTAAAAACAAGTTCTATGTAATAGGCAGCTTTCCGACTTTAATTATCACCTAGTTGAATTATTTAAAACTCACTGCAGTAATAGGTTTTAAGTAGATATGAGTGAACATAGTAGATCATTGCATTTCTTTTATTGAGCTATTTTGTTATTTTTGATTATCTAAATTGCTCCGATATAATGTTTAAACAAATGCTCTTATCATTGACAGTTGTATTGTCAATGCTTTGTACAAATTTGCTGGCCCAGGTTCCTGAGCAAAGCTGTACCACAATTTACCAAAGCCTTGGGAATAGCTATAAAGATGTTGCCTATTTTGGGTCCAGGGTGATAATAATTGGTGATTATGGGAAGATAGTGCTTTCGGATAATGATGGTGTAGATTGGAGATATATAGTATCCGGAACTAATGAGAATTTGAACGACCTTCAGATGGTGAATTCCAAAATTGGCTACTTAGCGGGTAATAGCGGCTCTTTATGGAAAACAGAAAATGGTGGAGACAGCTGGTTTCCGCTTCAGCCGGCAGAGAAGGCTTCACTATCATCTCGTCCCAATAGAATTTACTTTTTTTCCAGTCAGGTTGGATACCATTATGGCATTGGAAAGATGTTTAAAACTATCGACGGCGGAAAATCCTGGGCTAGTGTTGAATATAACACACAACTTAGTGTGATTAATGATGTTGTTTTCACAGATAAGAATACTGGTTTTATATGCGGTAATAGTGGACTGTTGGCTCGCTCAACAGATGGGGGCGAAAGCTGGCAACAGGTTGATCCAGGAGGATTAGTCGGAGCCAAATTAACCAGTATTACTTTTGTGAACTCTACAACTGGATATCTTTCAGATGACAGCGGTGATATCATGAAAAGTACGGATGGAGGGCTAACCTGGTCAAGAGTGGGAATTGCCCAGGGGTCTATAAACAGGCTCATATTCATTAATGAACAACTGGCATATGCGTTGGGCGACGATAATTCGGTAAATAAGACTACAGATGGCGGAATTCACTGGGAAATTGAAGAAATAGCATATGCAGGTTTTGGAAACATAGCTTATAATTCTGTCAGCAAGAAGTATATTGGGGTCGGTTATTCGATAGTTGCTTTTAAAAACAATAACGATGCGTGGATAAGAAAGAGCGATCTTGGATTTACAACGCTTCATGATCGGGTTTTCTTTCCGGAAGAAAAGATTGGCTATCTACTAAAGTCATCGTCAGAAAATTTTAAAACTACGGATGGCGGAATAACCTGGCAGAACATCAAATTTTCAGAAGACTACCATGAAACAACAACCGCTGTTCATTTTTTTAATAAAGATGTAGGCTTATATACCTCTGAGTACAATATCTTCAGGACAACGGACGGAGCTAAAACATGGAAAAAACCTGCTATAACTAACTATAGCCGTGCAACAGCAATGACATTTTCAGACGATAAAGTTGGTTATTTAGCTACTGATCAAAGAATATATAAAACGCTTGATGCTGGTTTATCATGGCAAAACACATATACAATACCTGCTGATCAGCGGGTGTCAAAGTTTCAGTTTCCAAGTAAAAACATAGGCTATGCACTCCATGATGATTTACAGGAAGTTGCTGGAGATAAAATATATAAAACAATAGATGGCGCTACAACTTGGACGGAAATTACTATTGAAGGTGCAAAGTACTTAAGTGCACTTTACTTTTTCGACGATCTCAATGGTTTTGTTGGAGGTGAGTACGGTGGGCTTTATAAAACTGCAGACGGAGGACAAACGTGGGAGAAGATCAGCTTTCAAAACATGTTCATTTCGCATATTACCTTTCATGATAGGCAACACGGATTTATCAATAGTATGGAGAAAATATTTGAAACCAAGGATGGTGGCCAGACCTGGGCCTATGTTGCAAATACCCGATGGATTGCCAAACACTGGAACACTGTAAATGGGGAAACCTATATTTTAGATAAAGATGGGGAGATAACTAAAATTCCCAAAAACGGGTCAACACCATTAGCATCTGGATACATTTCTGGTGATACCATAATTACTGCAAATACAATTTACAAATATAAAGCGGTAGAATCTACCGGTATTACTTATAGCTGGACAGCTTCAGGGCCTTCCAGCATCACAGCGAATGGAGCTGAAGCAAACGTAAAGTTTACTCAACCTGGAGAGTATTTGCTAACAGTCACACCGTCAAATGCATGTGGTACTAGTACTGCCAGAAACTTAACTATAAAAGTAAACCCATCAATTCCTGCTAATAATTTTGCGGTTTCAATTACCAGCACAACATGTAAAGGGAGCAACAATGGATCGTTAAATGTAAAGGCCTTACAAAAACTCAGTTATATTGCTACCATTAAAAATGCCGATGGAACCGAAAATAGTTATCCATTTGATGAGGAATTGAATATCACTAATCTTGCGACCGGGAATTACGAGTTAACATTTAAGATTGAGGGCAATAAGGATTTTATACGAAGTCAAAAGATTGTTGTTAGCGAACCAAAAGATCTTTCGGTTTATTCATCACTCAAAAATGAAGATGGCATTCTGCGCCTTGATCTTGCAGGATCAGATGTATATAATATAGACCTTAATGGTAAGCGTTATCAAACAAATAAAAACACTTTTGATCTTAAGCTTGCACCCGGAACTAATAATGTCAGAGTATCAACCGGGCAGATTTGCCAGGGTGTTTTTGAAAAACAGATTGTGATGAGTGGAGGTATACGGCTTTATCCCAACCCCGTAGTAAGGGAACTGGATATTAGCACAGGACTTAGTGATGCCAATGAAATAAGGGTTGAAATCAGAAATATTATTGGCATCTCACAATTTTCAAAAACATACACGAATAGTGGCGGTAATATCACTATCGATATGAGTACATTTAACACTGGTACTTATGTTTTAACATTAAAAACTGGCAATAAGCAGTCGGTGCATAAAATTATTAAACAATGAAGTATTTCTTAAATTATATAATGTTTATAGGAATTATCCTTACAAGTTGTGGCGGTGGTAAGTCTGATGCACCTGAGAATCCTCAGAAGATAACCCCAGACGCTGCACTACTCACATTTCCTGAACAAAATGCCTTGTGTATTAGTGGAGCGGGTAATTCAGATAATGAAAGTATGGTGGTTTTTAAATGGAATACAGCAAAAAATGCGGTAGCTTATGATGTTTCTGTAAAAAATCTTGTTAATGGATCTTTAACAACTCTATCATCTGACAAGTCAGAATTGGCAATAAGCATTTTGCGCAGTACACCATACTCTTGGTTTGTTATTTCAAAATCTAAAGACGGTCTCATTGCAACAAGCCCTACCTGGAAGTTTTATAACTCTGGGGCTGGAGTTGTTTCTTATCCTCCATTTCCAGCAGACGAGATGGCTCCCGCCTCTGGTGTAACTGTAATGCCAGAAAATGGCAAAATTAAGTTGAGCTGGAAGGGAAGTGACACGGACAATGATATCTTGAACTACGATGTATATTTCGGTACCTTAGCAAGTCCTCCACTCCTAAGTGCATTGCAAACTGCTCAAAGCCTTAATGAGGTAAGTGTAGTTGCTAAAACAAAGTATTATTGGAAAGTAGTTAGCAGAGACAGCAAAGGAAATACTTCAGATTCTGATGTTGTCCAGTTTTCGACCCCATAAATCTTATCCATTATTAATGAATATCTAGATACTACAGCATACTGCCGTTAACCACCAACTTGTATTTTAACGCGTCTTCAGCATACAGGTAGTACCCATCTTTAGCACGTACTGTTTCAAATTCTCCAAATGGTAATTTCAGATGCTTATTGTTAACAGAATAACCTCCAGTAGTAACATTAGAGGTCCATTTCTTTGAATCATTAAATCCATAGATTTCCACTTTATCTGTACTAAACTGGCAAACCGTTTCCTTGTACTCGATATTGGATAATGAGAGCTTAATCAAACGGAATTGTTTCCCTGCTAAAGAAACAAGAGTGGGGTTGATGCATCCTGCAAGGAACATAGTACAGAATGCAAAATAGAGGAGCGTTTTTCTAAATGACATAATACTAATATACCAAATTATTAATCAAATATCTTTCTAGTTCTCACCAATTGGTATTGTAAACCAAAACGTACTACCAACGCCAACCTCACTTTCAGCACCGATTTCACCGCCATGTCTTTTAATGATCTCCGAGCAGATGTATAACCCAAGTCCAAGCCCGGTGTAATTTTCACCCTCGTAGCTTACGCGATAATATCTATCAAAAAGATTTGGTAGAATATGGCTTTCAATACCCGGGCCTGTGTCCTTTACTGAAACCTTAACATAGTTTCCAGCTCTTTCAATATTGAGATAAATGTTTTTCGAATCCGGGGCATATTTAACAGCGTTGTTAATGAAGTTAACTACAACCTGATCTATGCGGTTTTCATCAGCATAGATCTGTAAATCATGATCCCCTTTAATAATTAGCTGATATTTATTCTCAAATCGTACATGGCTACAACACATGTTCAGCATATCTGCTACCGTAAATGTAGTTTTGGTCAGTTTAAGCTGTCCTTCTGCCATTCGGTTCACGTTCAGCAGGTCATCTACCAAAACACTCATCTTTTCCATGCTTCTATTGGCCTGTTCTATTAGTTTCACATGGATTGGCGAAGTCGGTTTTTCTTTAATCCTGCCAAGCAATTGTAAAGAGGCTTTTAAACTGGTTACAGGAGTCTTTAGTTCATGACTTGCGATGCTTAAAAAATCATCTTTGCGCTGTTCAAAGAGCTTGCTTTCTGTAATATCAGCAGTCATTCCTACCATCCGGTTAACCTTTCCCTGCTCATCATATCGTGGCCGTCCATGTGCACTTATCCAGTGGATAGAACCATCGCGCCATTTTACCGGATACTCTGCCTTATAGATCGAGTCTTTAGCAATGGCCTCCTGTACCAATCCCTTTACGCGTTCGCGGTGTTCAGGTAACATAGCGTTAAACAAGTCCGGATAATTAAAAACTTCGTCTTTTCCATATCCGTAATTAGCCTTAAACTGAGATGTACTTTGCATAATTCCTGTTGCCAGATCAACCTCTGTAGATCCAAGTTTGCTGGCATCTAAAGCAATCTCCAACCGCTGGTTTACCTCTTCAACGGCTTTTCTTGCATTAACCTGTTCTGTAACCTCATTGGCTACAATCATCAGTTCTCTGGTTTCACCTATCTCACCAATATACTGGTAAGTGAAGTTCACATATATATCTTTTTTTTCTCCGTCATGCAACATGGTAAGCTTGGCCTCATTACCATAATATGGTTTCCCACTGGCATAAACCTCATTAAGGAAATCCATAATCGGCTGACCTTGCAGAATTGGAAGGGCTAGAGACAAAGATTGTCCGATAACTGATTCGTCTTTTCCCCAAATCTTAAGGATGGCATGATTTGCACTATCTATAATCAGCTCACGGCCTCTCAATATCGCAATTGCCGTTGGTGATTCTTTGATCAGGTTTCTAAACCTTAGATCGCTTTCGGCCAGATCTTCAATTGAGGTCATCAGCTCTTCATTCATGACCTGTAGCTCTTCCTGCTGTTCGCTGAGTAGCAAATTGGTCGATTGGTGATTTTCTATTTCCTCAAGTGCCGAGATGCGCAGTTCGATCTGATCCATTACAGATGTCGCCATACCCGCAAGAATCTCTTTTTCCAGATCTGTAAATTCTCTGGGCTTTTGGTCGATAATGCAAAGCGTGCCGATCAGGAAGCCATCGTGAGTAATCAATGGAGCTCCCGCATAAAATCTTAATCCAAAATTCCCCACTACGTTAGGGTTAGCCATCAAACAGGGCTCCTTCAGCGCATCTTCAAAAACAGTTATTTCGGGATTCAGCACCGCAAGCGCACAAAGACTTTTGCCGCGGTTAGCTTCTACGGCTTTTCCCATGCCAACATTAGCCTTAAAGAAAACCCGATCAGCATCCACCAGAGATACTAGAGAAATGGGTATGTTAAATATTTTGGTGCAGAGTTTAGCAATGTTATCAAAAGACGCTTCCGATGGAGTATCCATAATCCTGTAGCGTTTTAGCACTATTAACCGTTCGGAATCATTCTCGGGAACAATGTTTATTCCAAAGGTATTTTCAATCATGCGAAGAAATATAAAGTATTATTGATAAAGGTACAAAAAGATGAAACATTTCCTTTAAAAGTTAAACAAAAGTAATGTTATAACGGCAAAAGGTTTCAATGATAGAATTGTTGCAAAAATTACCTCAAAATGGTAAGGCTGCCTGTTAAAGTGCCACAACGCCCTTTCATGTCAATTATATAATAGTAGGTGCCTACAGGGAGATCTGAACCTTGCTTTTTACCATCAAAGGGTCTGTTATAGCCAACAGAGCTGAATACCTTTTGCCCATACCTGTTAAAAACAGTTATCAAAGCCTGAGGATATTTATCCATATTCTGTATTTGCCAGTCATCATTAATGCCATCTCCGTTTGGCGAAAAGCTGTTCGGAACTTTTACACTAATTCCTTCTAAAGTTAGCTTAACAGGAACCCGTTCACTTTCACACTCACCAATTTTATAGCTCAGGTAGTATTCTGAATCAGGCTCTGCCACAATTGCAAATGACCCGGTTTGGCTTGAAGCTACAGGATACGATCCTGAGCCTTTATATAAATTATAAATTCCCAAAGAAGTTTGTTTATTCTTAATAATTACGTTTACAGTTGTTCCAGGGCAGGCAGTAATCGGATCTGTTTGAGGGGAGGCAACGTATGCGCTACTATTTTGCAGATCTATCTGCGTAGTTGCCTCCTCACATCCGTTCTGGTCCTTTACGGTAAGCCTGTAACTGCCTGCACGCAAGTTTCCCAGATCAAGCGAAGAGAAGGTTTTTCCAGAGTTGTTTTCGAGCCAGGTATAAGCATAGGGCGGTGTCCCTCCAGAAATACTGATTCCGCTGATGGCACCCTTAGCCTGACCGCAATTATCACCAGTTACTACTAATCCATTCATTTGGATAAGCAATCCGGGAATTTGAGTTACCTCAATCTGTCTGTAAAACGATTCACAGGCTCCATTTTTCGCAAAATAGATTTTATAGTTACCCGGTTTTAAATTTGTTACGCTGGCCGTGGTTCCTGCTAGTACATTGCTTTGATCGGTAATCCTAATTTGGTCAGGCTTGGTCTCAGATCCGAAATCAATATTGATACTTCCATTAAGCCGACCACAGGTTGCCGGAACAGTAATAATTCTGTAATCAGGGTAAACAGTAGTGGCCACCGGAATGGTATATGATTGGCTTTCTTTGGAGCAGCCTAAAGCGTTGCTGATGACCAGGCGATAAGTACCGGCAGGTGCACCAGTCAGGTCCACTGAATTTCCTACCGTCACATTGTTTTGGTTCAACCATTTGAAGAGACTTGCACCACTAAAAGTGATACCCTTTATGGTGCCAGTGCGCCCGTTACAGGCACTGGGGGTTATCACTACATTTTGATCATCTAATTCAATCTTGCTTGTATTCTCAATTGTAAATGCGGCCGACTGCACAATTCCGCATGCACTCTCATCAGTTATATTAAGGGTATAAGTACCTTCAGGTAAATTGTCAATGTCTTTACTGTGGCCCATTTCATTGCCATTTGCGTCGTGCCAAGTATAAATAATTGTCCCCGTTCCCGTAACCTGCAGGTTTTTAATACTCCCGGTAGGAGCAATGCAGCTCATATTGGTCAATTGTACTGCATTATCATTTATAGTAGGTGGGTTTACATGTTTAATTACGTATGGACCAAACTCTTTTACGCATCCTGAACCCTCCAATCCGGTAAGCTTAAGCCGATATTCACCAGCAGGAACGCCCTCAAGTTCGCGATAATCACCCACAACAACTCCAGCTTTGTTAATCCATTCCAGCTTACTATAATAGTTGGGGTACAAATTCAGTATCGACCCGCCCTTCCCGCACGACTCATGAAGAATATTTGGCAAGCCACTAAATGCAAGTTGGGGAATGTTGTTTTCGACAATTACCTCTTCAGAATATACAATACATCCGAACTGATTGGCCCGAATTCTGTATTTTCCAGCCGGTAAGTTTTCCATGTCCAGCGTATTGCCCACTACATTACCTGCCTCATCCAGCCATTCTATCTTGTCTACGTTAACAGTAAACGCCCCTTTTATTGTACCGTTAGGACTATCACAGGTTTGATGAGTTATTATAAAGAAAGGCTCATTATATGGGAACATATAAACCCTGGGGTCGCTAAATTCAGAACTTATTTGGTTTAATGTAGCGGAGGCCATTACTGAAACGCCGCTTTCTACTATACCATCATATTTCCATTTACCAGAATTATCTGCAGTTACAGTTGCAAAATATCTTTTTGGCTGGCAATTGGTGCACTCAGGATCAGTATAAAATAATTCGACCCTAGCGCCCGGTTTGGTCGTTCCAGCTACATAAGTAGGTGTTTTCTCTTTTAAAAATACTTCAAGAGGCTTCTTAAAAGGCCCTGTATATGCATAAATGAACGCAATACCCGGGTTGCAATAAAAAGTATTGTGACTAAGCTCCACATTATTTACATCTTCAGAAAACACAGCATAGATTTCGCTGGGACGTATCGGATGGTTTCCTGTATTGGTAATCACATTGCCCTCTGCAACCGAACTTCCACCTATCAATACCCTGCCATTCATACCTGCAACTCGTAAAGCTGTGCTAGGTAGTGATAAAGTTTTTGATTTGTCTCTGGAGGTGCCGAAAAAATTACGTGAAATTGTTACATCCACATTGCCAAGACCACCCATTGATAAATAGCTTCCAAAAACATTGTCCTGAATCTTAAATGTTGCCGATCCATTATTTACGGACGCTCTGTCTGCAGATAACACAACTCCATGTATTCCGTATCTATCTTCATTTCCCTGATTGTCGCCATCTTTATTAGCACAAAAGGTATTGTTTCTTATCGTGCAAACTATGTTTTCATTAATTGTTTCATCTTTTTCTAAATAACTAATGCCGAATTCACCATAAATCAGATTGCCTTCTTCAAGCGTTGGTCCGCCTATTTCGGCTCTGAAGGTGCGGAAAGCCCTGATCAGGGGCACCACTTCAGTTGCGATATCTATTCCATTTTCCTTAATACCAATGAAATTGCTCTTCATCACCAGATCATGGATCTGTGGCTTATTGCTAATCCTGAAATCTTCAGGGCAGTATATGCCACCTGTATTGTAGATCACATTGCCCTTTCCCGGACCTCCGATCACTACTTTTTGATTGATTCCAAAAAAGTATAACATGCTGATATAAACAGGATAGTCTCCCGTATCCAGCTCAAAATCTAAAAAGTCTTTGATGACAATCCCATATAATTCAAATCTGCCAACATTAATGATCCTAAACAGGGTTCTATCCCGCGCAGGATCAAATGCATAACTTCTTCCTTCAATGATTACCTTGGCACCATTTATGGCAGCATTCTGACCAGGCTGAGTGGAACCATCGATAATTACATCAGTATTAATGGTTGGTAGTTCTGTGCGTATTCTAATGATATGGTCGGCAGGGGTAAGGCCCGGAAGGTTAAACTTAATCAGGTCAACACTGGCATTTCCATTGGCTGCAGCAAGTGTTAGTGCTTCTCTTAAGGTTCCGGTACCACTATCAGCATTGCTTGTTACTGTAAAAGTAGCCCCATATAAATTACTATAGAAAATTGATAATAGTGTAAGTATTATTAAGGTTATCCCTTTAGTCATTTGGAGCGTAGCTATTCAGTTGATTGCGTTATACAAATATTAAGTAATTTTCTTTAAAAACAAACCCAATCTATGGTACAACAGCTGCAAAAGTTAATGCAAAAATTGAATTGCCGGATGTAACAATAAATGTTTTAAATTAGAGCGTGTATAATAATACCACCAGGGGGGTATTGCTACTGTGGATATGAAATATCAAATTTGACTATAACAATTAACAACCATATCTAATTATTAACATGGAAACTCAAACCAACTCACCACAAGTAGCTGCAAATTTAGATGTTTGCGAAACCTATCCACAAGATTTGATCAACGCAGGGAACCCCATTTCCGAAGCAAAGGCAAGACAAGGTATTACAGACTATCTGGCCACCACAACAGGACCAGAAGATCCTAAAAATATTTTCGGTTTTGAATACGGATTGAACACACTCCGTACCTTTATGGAACAGATTGATACCTATAATAAAACTGCAGGAGAGAAGATTGTAGCTGTTCGGATTTATCATGCTATAACGATTCGCGATAATGATGCTTCTAAAACCCCTAAAAGAGATGAAATTTTAATACCGGTTCTTGAAAGTGGTAATGATTTGTATAAGGTGGCACCTATAGTTGGCCCCCCAATTATCGTTGGCGACACAAGACCATGCCCAAATCAATGTAAATTAACGCTCTTAACAGAATAAATCACTAATGCCGGATCTTAGAGACACTATTTTTTT